>OGDY01000525.1_pt1 | contig 50481 bp, 39 predicted proteins | sample 1570341 | NCBI WGS metagenome assembly OGDY01 (sample SAMEA2581972, study PRJEB24529) | metagenome | biome: Human gut stool | place: China | collected 2011 | reverse complement strand
AAGTTTCTCCAATTTCGTATAAAGCAACCATTCTCTCTTTTAATAGATTATCTGTCTTTTCAATTTCTGCTTCTTCATCTTCAATCTCTTTTTGTTTTTCAGTTGTTCCTTCTTGGCTTCCAATTCATCAATCAAAGCTGAGTCAGTTTCAACAATTTGTTGTATGGCTTTTAATTTGTGAAAAAACTCTTCGGACAGATTACTCTCACTAAGTTCAAAAAATGATTCCCCATGAGTGAGATTATCTGCATGCGGACCGTAATAACTATCATCAAAATCGTAACCAGGCAAACACGACGAAACTAAAATACTTGCGGCAACAGCTCCCGAAACAGATTTTACAACAATTGGTTTAGGTGTTTTCATAAGAGTCAAATTTTAATTATTAATTTTCAATGAAGCATTTCTTATCAAATGCCTAAAAAGAATTCCTGGCAATTCGGTTTTCAAAAGTGTTCTCATAACCTCGTGATTACTTTCGTCCCGCATTAACTCAATACAATATTCACATTCATGCGGGAATATTTTTTTCTCCATTTTACGAATATTAGCAACCTTGTCATAAATAACGGCAGGGCCATCAACATGCAACCAAAATTTAAACAAATCCGAAAATTGATTATAATATAAATCCGAAATAGAATTTCCGTTACCGATCTCTCCTAATTTAAGATATTTATTATATTCCACTGTAAGTCCACAACAAGCAAGCATCTGAGAATAAGGATTAATAACAATGTTATCGTAAATATATTTACAAGGCTTGTGTGTCTCGAAATTCTCCAAGAAAAATGATTTTGCTCCATTGTACACACTCTCTTCAGTGCTAAATCTCATCCAAGAAGCATCTATCACAAATAACACACCTTTATTTATCAACGAAGATAAAAAAGGGTGATTCTTAATAATGTCAGAAGTAAATTTGGCATTCGGCGGAGACTCAACGGAAACAGCCATTGACCTAATCCCAAGTTCATAAGCCGCCCTCAATCCATTCACTACATTCTCAAAAGGTACATACACCTGATGATTGTCTCCTGTACTAATATTTAATTCTGTTAAACCTGCATTCACAAGAGGAGCCAATTTTTTTATGGCAGCCTCATAAGAAGTCGCCCAAAACCCATTAGACACAACACGAGACATCAGCTCATGAGATTTCGCACGTAATATCATTCGAGGAATATCATCCGCAACCAAAAAACACTCTCCACCCGTCAAAACCATAATTTTCAGAGAGGGAAAGGCTTCCACAGCTTCATCTATATATTGCAAAATTTTATCAGTTTCTAAAATTTGTTTAACTTGGGGCGTACATCTAAAACAACACTCTTTACAGGCTGCAGTACATCTATAAGTCGGTGCAATCGTTAAAACACTCGGAGCACAATTCACATAATTTTTCAAATCTATCATAGTTTAATTCTTTAAAGACCAAAAAATAATCAAATATATTCAAATATATTCAAAGTTATACAATATTTTTAAATTTACAAAATATATAGTAACTATTTATCAGAACTGACGCAATATTGTCTTAAATAAATTCGAAAAAAACAAAATAGGAAGTATAAACTAAAAAAGCTAAGGTAACAACTCGCCTATTTCACATAGCAAATTCAACTTCTTTCACTCAAATAACTGCCCAAATTTCCCAAAAAACATTAGGAAATCGCGAAAAAATCCGGTTCGGACAAACATTATAATGGCTACAGCACCCAGAATCAGTTTATCTGCATAGTATTCAATTAGTTTTCAGGATGTGATCCTATTCGTAAGCCACATAAATATTTTTATGAAATTTTGTCTAAAATAAAATAATTCATGATTACACTTGCATCCATCATTTACATTTTGTAGTATTGCATCAAACATAGATGTTACTTTACTGATATTATCCTCATTTTACGAACTAATATTATTTGCTATGCCAAAAAGAATTATACTTAATTGGTCTCCGCCTGTTCAAATCAATATTCCTTCGCCTGCTCATTCTATACTGAAAGCATGGCTTGAGAAGCACGACTACAAAGTTTCAATATTATACTGGAATCTATATTTTTTTACTCTTCAGCACGATTTTTTATTCTCCAATTTAAAAGCGTGTGACGAAATGTACAATATGCTCTTGTATTTAAACTATATAGCCTTCCGAAATAATGATCAACATATATATAATGAAATTAAAGTAATTTTACAAAGTATCAACCCGAGACATTTAACATCAGAACCGGATTTTTACGCCCGCTATATGGAGTCTGCATACAAGCAAATGGAAAAAACAATAGATGATTTGTTGTCCTCAATAGATTTTTCTGAAGTGCTGTGCTGGGGATTTGCCATGAAAATGGATCAATGGTTATTTGCGTCAATTATCGCCGAAAAAATCAAAAAAATCGATCCAACTATCCCTATTATTGTGGGTGGAATTAATACCAAAGATAACGCAATAACATATTTAAATAAATTTACTCAGTTCGATTATGCTATTTGGGGAGAAGGTGAAACTCCTTTACTCGAATTGTTACGTTATCTCGAACGAACAAATGATATTACCACTCTTCAGCAGGTAAGCAACATCGCATATAAAAGTAATAATGAGATTTTAGTATCGAATAAACGGAATAATCAATATTTAAATATGACTGATTTGGTATTGTTCCCTGATTATTCTGATTTTTTTGAGACAAGGAAAAAACTGAATGTCGATAGTCCTGTTTATATAACCATAGAAGGAAGTCGTGGCTGTCATTGGAACAAATGTCACTTTTGTTATCTCAATACGGATTACAAATACCGTTTAAAAGCGATAGACAAAATAACACAAGAGATCAAATATATGATCAATACATATGAAATTTTCGAATTTCAATTCCTGGACAATGATCTAATCGGGAAAGATATGGAACGTTTTCATCTTCTTTTAGATAGCTTTATTGAGATTAAAAATGAATTTCCACGTTTTCAAATAGTATTAGCTGAAATAATAACTAAAGATCTGGATTATGTAACAATTAAAAAAATGTTCGATGCTGGCATTATATATGCCCAAATAGGCTATGAAAGCGCAAGTAGTATTTTATTAAAAAAAATCAACAAAAAAAATACATTTTCGAGTAATTTATTATATGTAAAATTCGCAAATTTCCATAAAGTAATATTAGGTGGGGTTAATGTTTTGACAGGTCTCCCAGAGGAAACCACGGAAGATATAATCGAGGCTTGTTCCAATTTGCGATTTTTAAGATTTTTCTTAGATTACAAGATGTTTCGACACGTTACTATACCGCTAACCGTCAACTCCTCCAGCGTGTATTATAAAGAAATTAATGAAGATGATCCTATATGGAACTTATACAAATTGTCACATATTATTTTACGTAATACTTTTAACCGGAAAGACCAATGGAAAATATTTGAATTCGTTCGTCTAATCAACAATATTCAATGGAATAGTTTTCATCAAATCGAAAAATATTATTTGACAAATAAACACACATACAGAATCGAACGCGACCAAAATAAAATATCATACAAAGAATATATCAATAACAAGAATATCAAATCTTTATCTTGGAGTACAGACTCTTTGGAAGTGGAAATATTGTATAGGACCAATGATAAGCCACGTTCTTTCAAAAAACTGCATTCAGAGTTAGTAGCATCTGCAATCAATCGTAACAAGTCAATTCCAGACGAAATCAGCCTGAAGAAAAGTCTGGAGTTTTTATATAATGAAGGGCTTGTCTATTACGACAAGAGCTTTGACGCGAGCAATGGAGAGAATTATTTCGAAAATATTGTTTCTGTCATTGTTATCTTCTACCCAGAAACTACAAATTAAAGATGAAGACATGTGGCATCAAAGGGCTTTTGAATATCCTTTCAACTTATGGAAGTGTGACATTATATTGTATAATGTTTACTTATCAAGGAGAAGAATTGAATCATCAGCATTTTCTACTAGGTATAGCTAGCACAACCTTACTATGCGAGGCTTTATTAATTGCATATGTTAGAAAACATAAGTTCGATATAATCGACGTATCCATATTTGTTGCTTATCTATATTTCATTTTTATGAATGAATATAATAATGCACTATCCGACAAATCTGATATATATTCCGTACAGTTATTTTTCGTTCTATATTTTGCATTTCGCATTATATTACATTGTTTCCATGTAAAGTATATTTTGATCTGTTTGTTGGCTGTTACTGAAATCTTCCAGTCACTAGTTGGAACAGGACAATTCTTAGGTATATTAGATTCAAGGCACACTTCATTTTCGGTAACAGGTACTTTTCTTAATCCGGGTCCTTTTGGAATTTTTCTCGCTGTACTTGGAGTTATTATGGTTTTGCATATTATCTCCAATTATTCTTTATTTGCCGTATATCGAAAGCAAGATACTCAATACGACAAAACAGCAATGCTTTTTCAAGCATCCTATTACTTAAGTCTGATAGCATCAATTTTTATCATTATTATGCTAGTATTATCTGGGAGTCGAAGTGCTTTGTTGGGATTCGGCATTCCCATTGCAATATTCATTTTAACGACAAGGCGTATTAGGAACAGAATTAATTATTTAAGACACAAAAAAGCTTTACTTGCTATAGGGGTATTAGCCATCTTAATTATTATGGCAACAGGCTATTATATTCGACCAGAGTCAGTTAACGGCAGATTCCACATTTGGCAAGTATCCTTGTGTGAATTGGACAGCCCAATGGTTACTGGTACTGGTATTGGTACATTTTCCAAACAATATATCATAGCACAAGAAAAATTCTATGCAAAACATGGTTTTGAGTCAAATTGGGTTAAATATGCAGATACTCCTTATTACGCTTTCAATGAATATTTAAATATCATTTATGAAACAGGTATTATCGGATTACTTTTTTTCATTTTCATTTTGTTTTTTATAATTAAAAAACAGCTATCTGGCAATAATCGAATATTTGCTTATGGTATTATCTCTATATTAATAATTTCATGTACTTCTTATCCACTACATTTGATTCCCATTATAATTGTATTGGTAGTTTTAATGTCTTTAAGAGAGAATTCAGATAGAGGTGTTATACCGTGTAAATTTACGTTATTGATGTTATCATCTATGTTCATTTTTACGACATTACGATTACCTGATTATCTCGCTACAGTGAATACCACAATGAGATGGGAGAAAAGCAAACATCGTTCCGAAATGTGCATATTCGAGATAAGAAAAGAAAGTGACTTTCTGGATAACTATGATCGTCTTGCAAACAATGACAGGTTTTTGCTTGATTATGCCATTTTTTTAAAAAATAAGATGAATTATATAAGAAGCATTGAGATATTAAAAAAAGGACATACAATTAGCAATAACCCTGATTTTGCACTATTGTTGGCAGAGCTCTATGCAAGTCTGGGTAATGCATACAAAGCAGAACAATATTATAAAAAAGCATTTGCAATGGTTCCTAGCAGACTCACTCCTTTGTATTTATTGGCTATTTTCTATTATGATAATAAACAATACGCAAAATTTCGATGTCTAGCTAACCGTATTACCAATTTTTGCCCTAAAATTAGATCTGTTCATACTGATAAAATGAAAAAGGATATAATTGATATGTTAGATATATTGAACGAGGATAAATCATTATTATAGGTGTAAAATAATAAGCAATGCAAATACTCATGGGTGGTTACATGTAAGCTGAAAAGATTGAACTTTAAATTTATTGTTTTGTATTATCATTATCCATTCTTTAGTCTTTTCTAATTAGTCATTACTTAAATAGCATTTCTTTACTGATTTATAGAATATATAGCATGCAAGTTTCCATATATTGAATAGGTAGTATATCAAAATTATGCTTTATAATGGCAAACGTAAATCTCAATCTCATCTTGGAAAATCTAACATAAGCTGCACCCCCAAAAAACAAGCGAATCTTCTCCTTTGTACCAAAATAAACCAGCTCCCTTGATTCCAACATACAAATACCCCTGTCAGACATATCTGACATGCACCCTAAAAGTTGGACACAAAACTTTTGGGGTGCATGTCAAAACTTGTTAGACATAGTATATAACTTCAAAAAAACATGAGGGAGACTTGTTGGTTTATAGAAAAAATCAGCGAGACACTTAGAGAGAAAACGGCCTCGCTGAAATATACTTTTTAAGGGATGACTATCTCGACTTATCATTTTAATTCTTCAAGCAGACATTAGCAATAATCCCTATTTTACCCAAAGTAGTTCTAAAGAGTTTTCTATCCCATAAAAATATTAAGCAGATAATATATAGAAAATTTTCAATGCTTGAAAGTATCGTATCTTTCTGCATCTACAACAGACTGAACATACAAGTTACACCTGCCATTACAATGGCAACCATGCTCATAAGTTTAATCAGGATATTCAGGCTCGGCCCGGAAGTATCTTTGAACGGATCTCCAACCGTATCCCCGATTACCGTTGCCTTATGACATTCGGAACCTTTACCTCCCAGATGACCTTCTTCGACATATTTCTTGGCATTGTCCCAAGCTCCTCCGGAATTAGCCATGAAAACCGCCAAAACGAATCCGGCTCCCAATCCTCCGGCTAAAAGTCCCATTACACCGGCCACACCGAATATCAATCCGACAACGATCGGAATAATAATAGCCAGCAAAGACGGAAAGACCATTTCACGCTGTGCTCCACGGGTAGAGATCTCTACGCAACGGGCATAATCGGGCTCGGCTTTTCCTTCCATAATCCCTTTAATTTCGCGGAATTGTCGTCTCACTTCGTTGACCATTTTCTGCGCCGCGCGCCCCACCGCATTCATCGTCAACCCACAAAATAAAAAGGCCATCATCGAACCGATAAATACGCCGGCCAACACTTTCGGGTTCATCAGATTCACATCGTAATAAGTCATCATATCTTTCAAACCTGCCGAAGCTGTATCGACCACTTTCCCCCCGACCTCGAGTGTCGTATGTCCTAAACGGATCAAACCGATTTTGATTTCTTCAATATACGAAGCCAGTAAAGCCAAACCCGTCAACGCAGCCGAACCGATAGCGAATCCTTTTCCGGTCGCTGCGGTCGTATTTCCCAAGGCATCCAATGCATCTGTCCGCTGCCGGACTTCGGCTCCCAGTTCGCTCATTTCAGCATTTCCACCGGCATTATCGGCTATAGGACCGTAAGCATCCGTCGCTAAAGTGATGCCCAAAGTCGAAAGCATCCCCACAGCAGCAATTCCTACCCCATACAATCCCATCGACATATCGGTCATATCGAATTGTGCAGCAAATAAATAAGCCAATATGATACCGACCACAATCGTAATTACGGGTATTGCCGTCGAAATCATTCCGGTTCCGATCCCTTTGATAATCACGGTAGCAGGACCCGTCTCCGAACTTTTAGCTATATCCTGAGTCGGTTTGTAAGCATGTGAAGTGTAATATTCCGTCGCCTTTCCGATTACGATACCGGTCAGCAAGCCTGTAATCACCGAGCCGCAAATCCAATAACTCAGGCCCAGCAGATGAATCACCAGAAAACTGGCAGCCACAATCAGCACGGAACTGGTATTGATTCCCCGGTCCAATGCCCTCAGCAATTGCAACTGAGATGCCCCTTCCTTGGTTTTTACCATAAATATACCCAACAACGAAAGGATCACGCCGAAAGCGGCAATCAACATCGGAGCCAGGATTGCATTGAATTGTAATTCCGGCACAGTGATAAAAGCAGCAGCCCCCAGCGCAGCAGTAGCCAACACCGAACCACAATAGGACTCATACAAATCGGCTCCCATACCGGCGACATCTCCCACATTATCTCCGACGTTGTCTGCAATAGTTGCAGGATTACGGGGATCGTCTTCGGGAATTCCGGCTTCTACTTTCCCGACCAGATCGGCTCCGACATCAGCCGCTTTAGTAAAAATACCGCCCCCGACACGGGCAAATAAGGCTTGGGTAGAAGCCCCCATACCGAAAGTCAGCATGGTAGTCGTAATCATCACTGCTTTGTGGGTAGCACTGGCTTCTTCGACAAAGCAATCCAGTACCAGCCACCACAAAGAAATATCCAGCAAAGCCAGTCCGACTACCACCAAACCCATTACAGCTCCCGAACGGAAAGCCACTTTCAAACCGTCGTTCATGCTCCGGCTGGCCGCATTCGCCGTTCGGGCCGAAGCATAAGTGGCTGTTTTCATTCCGATAAAACCAGCCAATCCGGAAAAAAAACCACCGGTCAAAAAGGCAAACCATACCCAACCGTTCTGCAATCCCGGACCATAAGCCATCCAGGCAAAAAACAGACACAAGACCAGGAATACGAGCCCAACAATCTTATACTGCTGTCTCAGATAAGCCATCGCCCCTTTGCGGACATGGCCGGCAATCCGTTTCATGGTCTCATTGCCTTCCGATTCCTTCATCATCCCTTTGAAGAAAAACCAGGCAAATAACAAGGCGATTACCGAACAAATCGGTACAATCCAAAATAATTGATTTAACATAAGTAAAATAGATTATAGTGAATAAAAAAACGATAAATAACAAATACTTACAATCCCGATTTGTTATTTATCGTTCGTTATCAAACGTCTGGGGACGTTATTCTGCCGGAGTACCGGTAGCTACGCTCTTACTACGTTCTATAGATTGTAAGGCCAAATAATGATCTCCGAATTTCTCCAGATTATCCAGCTCGGTTTCAAACTGATCCTGATGAACTTCTTCTTCGGCAGTCAGTGTCTCGAATAATTTTTTAGATACAGAATCTGCATTGGCGGCACATTCGTTGGCCCATTTGTTGTAATCGTCTACACTATTCATTTCCATCTTCACCGCCTGTTCCAACATATCTTTTACCTCGGTCAGCTTTCTCACTTCTCCGGCCACTTTCATTTCTACTTCTCCCTTGAGGAATAAAATACGTTCGGCCAATTGTTCAACGTGCATCATCTCCTGGATAGCGATCCGTTTGAATAAATTGGAAACCAGATCGAATCCCATATCATCACACCGGAAATGAAAATACATATATTTGGTGTACAGCCAATAACTCATCGTTTACTGCTTTATTCAACAGTTCAATACTTTTCTCTTTCTTACTCATATGACTTATTTTTTATAATTGAAAATATGACTGATACAAAAATAGCATTTCCACAAAATTTAGCAAACTATTTTTAAATTATCTGTTATTTATTTTTAAGCCATTTTTTCAATAAGTTTTGATTCCCTTTGTAAAAACCGATCCGAATCGCAGTAAATGAATAAGCTCCTGTCAATACCGTCGTCAGTGTAATTACTCACTACTCCCACGAGCTTCCGGTATCCCCCCTTCATCTGACATCAGAGCTAACCGGCAAAGAAAATACAACCGGAAATTTGCAGCAGCAGGAAGACGGACCGTCCGGATTATTTCCAGTGAGAATAATCTTTCTTAAATCAAGACTGGTTTGCAATTCAGTGATAACGTAAGTCGGAGGTGATCGGGATTGGCGACCATTGGAGCTCTGGCGAGTGTCGTCTTGCTTTTTCTGAACGCCCGACCGGTGGTGTCTGACGGAAACGTAACGTAAAGTTTTTTGCGAAGTGAGGAGTTCCGCCGGTCAGTGATAGAAAAAGTTAGACGACCGACAGAAGCGACCGGTTCGACAATTCCGATCACCGAAGACGAATTATTAACGAAATAAACCTAGATTTAAATAACTTCATAAGTTCCCAAAAAAAGAGTCCCCGGCAATGAGGACTCTTTTAAGTTATCGATATTATTTGTCAGCTTGTTTATACAGTACCTTCCCCCGTTGTTCGATCACCCATTTCCCGTCGAGCCGGCGTACATTGTAAGTGTCGTCATCTTCCTGGTTCCAGACATATCCTCCTGCAGGAAGAGTACGGCGGTCGAGCACCGGATGATTATCATGCCCGGGAACATATACTTCTGCTTTTAACGAATCGGCAGCAAAAACGACATAAGCAGCCGAAGAACTGGATTTATCCGTTTCAGACACCAACTGCACGCCGTCTTCGAACAAACGGATACAATTCTGTTTTACTTCCGACCAGGTATAACCTGCAGCTGCATTACATCCGTGATCGTCCTCGGCCACTCCGATGCGTTGGGTGGTATCGACAGGTACATACACGATGAGCAGTTGATCTTTTCCTTTAAGCTGCAACTCCTGATCCGTTACCATATACTGCTCTACCTTGTTCAATGCCTTTAAATAAGCATCTTCGAAAGGCATATCCGGGCAAAACATCATGGTAGCCCCTCCGGTCTTAAAGGTCATTTTCCCTTTTTCCCCAACTTCATAAGTTCCGAAGAAACGATTACATCCTGCAGAACCATATACCGCACTACTATCGCTAAATACCAGAGTCGGAATTTGCTGAGGATTCTTTACTTCCTTTCCATTTTCAGTCATCGACTTCAATTGCCATTCTTTGGCTCTTAACAAAGTCAGTGAATTGTCACTACTTTTACATCCGGTTACCGCAACCAGCAGCACCAACAACATTAATTTCATTTCTTTCATTGTTTTCCGTTTTTTATTATAATTATACAGTGCAAACTATTCTTCTTCCCTGATTTCAGCAAATAAATCGTATTCGTCTGCCCCGGTAATCACCATCCGGTAAAATTCACCGACTTGCAAAGTTCTCTCACCAGGAATCAAAACCTCGGGGTCTACTTCAGGAGAATCGTGTTCGGTACGCCCGACATAATACTCCTCTTCCTGCCGGTCGATAAGTACCTTCACAACCTGTCCGATTTGTGAACGCCCGATCTCTTCGGCTATACCGGCTTGTATCTGCATGATTCGCCCGGCCCGTTCCCTCTTGATTTCTTCGGGAACATCATCCTGATAATGCCGGTCACACCAGGTGTCGTCTTCATGTGAATAAGGGAATACTCCCAAGCGTTCGAACCTCATTTCCCGGACAAATTCACAAAGTTCCTCAAAGTCTTCGGCAGTCTCCCCGGGATGTCCGGTCATTAGAGTCGTACGGATAAATATCCCGGGTACTTCCTGCCGGATTTTACGTATCAGTTCTATGGTTTGTTTCTTAGATATGCCTCTTCGCATCTGTTGCAGCATATGATCACTACAATGTTGCAGGGCGATATCCAGGTATTTGCATACATTAGGACGTTCACGCATCACCGTTAACAATTCTAACGGAAATCCGGCCGGGTAAGCATAATGCAGCTTAATCCATTCCAGGCCCTCTATATCTGCAATCCGCCCGATCAGTTCTGCCAACCGATTTTTTCCATACAAATCTATACCGTAATAAGTCAAGTCCTGAGCGACCACCAAAATTTCCTTGACTCCCCCCTTTACCAATGCCCGGCATTCTTCCAGCAATTCTTCAAAATCCCTGGACTTGTGTTTTCCGGTCATGATCGGTATAGCACAATAAGAGCAAGTGCGGTTACATCCTTCCGAAATTTTCAGATAAGCATAATGGTCCGGTGTAGTTAAAACCCGTTGATTACGGATCCGCTCGTCGAAATGTTCACCCATCCGCTCCAATACCCCTTTCCAATCGAACTTACCGAAAAAAGCATCAACCTCTGGAATTTCTTCTTGAAGTTCTGCTCCATAACGTTGTGATAAACAACCGATCACATATACTTGTTCTACAATCCCTTCTTTCTTCCGTTCCACTTGTTCCAAAATGGTATTTACCGATTCTTCTTTCGCATCCCCGATAAATCCACAGGTATTCACAATAACCACCTCTGCATCCGAATTTTCTACATCGGTTTCAGTATCATAGCCTGCTTGATCCAGTTGTTTCAACAGCATTTCGGTATCGACCAGATTCTTCGAACACCCCAGACTGATAATATTTACTTTTTTCATATCGTCAAAAACATCTAAAAATACCCAAAGACGCTCTTCGGTCACCGAGGTTTTCAACTTTGGGGAGGGCAAAGGTACAAAAATTAGTTATCTTTGCGCAATATCTCAAATGAATGAATACGACGCAAACATTACAATGGCTTCCAACTTCTGTCAGAGAAGTAAAGGAACGAGGCTGGGATGTTCCGGATGTCATCCTGTTCTCAGGAGATGCCTATGTCGACCATCCTTCTTTCGGAGGAGCTGTCGTAGGAAGATTACTGGAATCTCTGGGACTGAAAGTCGCTTTGGTGCCTCAACCCAACTGGCAGGATGATTTAAGGGATTTCCGAAAACTAGGTACTCCCCGTCTGTTCTTCGGTGTCAGTGCCGGAAGTATGGATTCGATGGTCAACCATTATACTGCTGCCAGACGCCGGAGGTCGGACGATGCCTATACCCCGGATGGACGGGCAGGTGCACGTCCCGATATGCCTTCGATCGTTTATACCCGTATCCTGAAAAAACTATATCCCGATACCCCGGTGATTATCGGAGGAATCGAAGCTTCTTTACGCCGTCTCAGCCATTACGATTACTGGAAGGATACCTTACAACCCTCTATCCTGATCGATAGTGGAGCCGATATGCTGATCTACGGTATGGGAGAAAAACCGTTGACCGATATTTGCCGGTTGATGCAAAAAGGAATTCCCTTCCGCAATCTGACCAACATACCACAGACCGCCGTCCTGAGAGCCGGTGATGAAACTGTCGCGACCAATAAAAAGTGGCGAACGATCATTCTACACTCCCACGAATCTTGTCTGAGTAATAAAAAACACCATGCCGAAAATTTCCGGTATATCGAAGAAGAATCGAACAGTATCGAAGCGGCCCGTCTGATTCAGCCCGTAGATAACCGGCAAGTGATTGTCAATCCTCCTTATCCTCCGCCGACTACCCGGGAACTCGATGCCGTCTATGCTTTACCGTTCACCCGTCTGCCTCACCCCCGTTACAAAGGGAAAGAAATTCCGGCCTATAATATGATCCGGCATTCCGTGACTTTGCACCGGGGATGCTTCGGGGGATGTGCTTTTTGCACCATCTCTGCCCATCAAGGAAAATTCATTGTTTCGCGCTCTCCTGAATCGATACGGCAAGAGTTGGAACAAATCACCGCCATGCCCGACTTTAAAGGTACCGTTACCGACCTGGGAGGCCCCTCGGCCAATATGTATCACATGAAAGGTAAAAATGAGGAAATTTGCCGGTTGTGTAAACGGGCTTCCTGCGCCTATCCGACCGTATGTAAAAACCTGAATACAGACCACGGACCCTTATTACGAATTTACGAAGAGGCCCGTCAGGTTCCCGGCATCAAACATTGCTTTATCGGTTCCGGGATCCGGTATGATTTGTGTTTAAGTGATACAGGAAATAAAGAAGTTGATAAAACGAATAGACGATATCTTGAGACTGTCATTCGTCACCACGTATCCGGACGTTTCAAAGTTGCTCCCGAACATTGTTCTCCTACAGTGTTAGGTTTGATGCGCAAACCTGCTTTCGGTTTGTTCCAGCAACTGAAATCGATTTTCGATGAGATTAACCGAAAACACCGTTTGAACGAACAAATCATTCCTTATTTTATCTCCTCTCATCCGGGTTGCCGCCCCGAAGATATGGCGGAATTAGCTGTAGCCACAAAAGCTCTGGATTTTAAACTCGAACAGGTGCAAGACTTTACCCCCACGCCGATGACTGTGGCGACTACCATTTACTATTCCGGTCATCACCCCTATTCGCTGCAAAAAATCGACACAGCAAAATCAGAAAAAGAAAAAAAACAACAAAACATGTTTTTCTTTTGGTATAAAAGAGAATTCCGGGAACAGATCATGACCCTGCTCCGTAGAATCCATCGGGCGGATCTAATCCCGAAATTATATGGAAAAGAGAGAGAAAAATAGAATCAATGTTTTAATTATTCAGGACGATTCGTTAACTTTGTCAAATCGTTGGGCATCTGCCCGAATAGTGTATAGAAAATCATATTCCAATGAGATATCAATTATTGCTTATAGTAGTAATTTTCCTGACAGCCTGTAACAGTAAAGTGAAACAGGCTAATAAGCGTGGACTGGAATATATGAAACAAAACCTGTATGAGCAAGCGATTACCGAGTTCGACAACGCTCTGAGTATAAACAATACCTGGTTTCCGGTTTATTACAACCGGGCTATTTCGTATGCCAATACCCGCCGTTACAAAGAAGCTTTAGCAGATTTCAACTATGTCATAGCCAATTATCCGGATCATGCAGATGCTTATTTTAACCGGGGTATTCTTTATGAAAATCTGGGTATTTATGCCAATGCCATTCAGGACTATTCCCAGACGATCAGCCTGCGTCCCGATTTTATCCAGGCTTACCATTACCGGGGAATAGCCCGGTTCAGGATGAACGATCTCGAAGGGGCTTTAAAAGATTATAACGAAGCCCTGCGCCTCGGAAAAAATGTCGATTTAGAAGTTGCGAAGGCAAAAGAATTCGGTTTGAATTCCAGTGCTCTGTATTTCAATCGGGGAGTAGTATTGCAGAAACAAGGCCAACTAGAAGCAGCGGTCAGGGATTACACCGAAGCGATCGATATCGATCCTTCGAGTGCCCGTTCCTATTATAACCGGGCCATTGCTAAAATGGCACTCTACCAATCCGAGGAAGCTTTAAAAGACCTGGAGATCGCTTCCCGGTTGGGCTTTGAAGCAGCCGACAAGGTGATCGCCGATTATTTCAAGAACTAAGTATAGCCCGAAAGGGTATTTAGGTGTGTGTATAATTCGATGAATATGAAAAATTTATTCTTACTTTTGGTATGCGGACTGTGCTTTCAGTCCGTCGGTTCGTTTGCACAGGGATATAAAATCCAGGTGAATATTCCACAAATGTCTAATAAACAAGTTATCCTCGCCAATTATTTCGAGGGAAAAGTTTACGCTGTAGATACGGCCCAAATCAATAGCAACGGTACGGGATATTTCCAGAAAAACAATAAAAAACTGGCACGGGGAATGTATATTCTCCTTTTCTCCCCCAGTAATTATTTCGATATTATGATCGGGGATAACCAAAATTTTTCCATCACAACCGATACCCTCCAGGTCATAGATAAAATCCGTTTTGAAGGTTCGCCTGAAAATACAGCTTTTCTGGGTTTTCAAAAAGTAATGACTTCGGCAACCCAAAAAAGCCGGCAGATCAAAGAAGCCATGGAAAAAGATCCGGCAAAAACAAGCCCCGAAGCAAAAAAGAAATATTCCGCCCGATTCGATCAGATCGATAAGGAAGTCCGTGATCATATCGCCGGACTTTGCAAACAATTTCCGAACTCGGCTTTAGCTACCTTCGCCAATTTTACACTCTCCGTTCCTACTCCTGATTTTTCAAAAGAAATACCTGAAAATACCCCCAACCGGGATTTTGAAATACAAAAAAAAGAATACCTCTTTTCAAAGGCACATTATTGGGACAATACTAATTTTCAGGACAGTACTTTAATCCGCACTCCTATTTTCAAAAGTAAGCTCGACGAATTCTTCAATACCAGAGTATTGATGATTCCGGATAGTGTCTATAAAGAATCGGTGAATATCATTGAAAAATCGAGAGGTTGTAAAGCCATGTTCCGCTATCTGGTAAGCTATTGTTTCAATTATGCCCTATCGAACAAGTATATGGGAATGGACGCCGCCTTTGTATATCTGGCAAAAAAATATTACCTGACAGGCGAGGCCGACTGGGTAGACAAAAAGACCCTCGAAAATATCGAACGGGAAGTGATCCTTACGCAATATAATCTGATCGGCCTGAAAGCGCAGGAATTGAAGCTGCCGACTATGGACGGCGATTGGGTCAGTCTATATGAAACCGAAGCCCCCTTTACGTTATTGCTCTTCTGGGAAGCCGATTGCGGACATTGTAAAAAACAGGTACCTCAGGTCAAAACAGGATTACTGGATAAATTCAAACCTTATGGTTTCAAAGTATTTGCCGTACACACTCAGAACGATAAAGAAAAATGGGAAAATTTTGTTACCGAACATGAACTATTCGATTTCATCAACTGTTGGGATCCTCAGAATCAAACTAATTTCAGGGTATACTATCACATCGATTCTACTCCGGTCATGTATCTCCTGGATAAGGAAAAAAAAATCATCGCCAAGAAACTGGATATCGAACAATTTGCAGATATCCTAACCAAAGAATATAAAAGAATCGGTGTCGAAGTGAAAAACGTTTAGTTTTTCACTTTTTTTATCCCGAAGCCGATTTTCTGAATCAATTTTAAAGTCTCCATGGCTGTCCGGCGGTCGTAATCTTTTTCCGTTTCGGACAATTCCTCATAAGGCACCAAACCGGGATGAGTACGAAGCATATCATTTCTTTCGGAACCATATTTCCATCCTTCGGCCAAACGGCCTGCAGCCCATACTTCATGTACATTTTTTGCAATGATCTCGGCCAATTCGCATAATTCCGAAGGTAGTTGTATATCGCTGACATCTATCGGGGCCGGAATATAATCTGATTTCATCGTTCGATCGTTTTATTTGTACAAAGATACAGATTTATTTCCGACACGAGGTGTCTTAACACCGGGTCTTTGAAACGGATTTTTAGAATAACCCGCTTCTCTCCTTTGTCTATGATCTCCTATTCGGCAGTTCGATAAAACAAAATTCGGGGAAATAAAGTATAAGCGGTTATAAAGATAAGCATCTGAAAAATAAGTCCTGAAAAATACTTATATTTACAGCAGTCTATTCAGCTATTTTGTCATGAGCAAGTATACGACAAATGAAGAAGAAAGCCAATGTCTGCCTAACCGGCTCGGTTTAACCCGTCCCGGGGAGATTGCAGAAGCAGAATTCGAAGGATTCCTGTTAGCTGAAATCATGCTGACCGAAACACTGACTACCGCCACTCGTTTCGACTGTCAATATATCCGCAATATACATAAACTGGCTCTGAAAGAACTCTACACCTTTGCAGGAAGATACCGGACGGTCAATATGTCGAAAGGAGGATTCCTCTTCCCTTCTGCTCTGTTTATACCACAGAGCATGCAATTTTTTGAAGATGAAATTCTGAAAAAATTACCCGATACTTATCCCGATAAGGCTTCTTTAGCCAAAGATGTAGCCATCGTCCACGGAGAATTGCTTTTCATCCATCCTTTTCGGGAAGGAAATGGCCGGACGGCCCGTATCCTGGCGAATCTAATGGTACGCAAACAAGGCTATGAAGGATTAAGGTTCGATAAAATACATTTCAGGGACTACGTCGTTGCTGTACAGCGGGTCAGCGAAAAAAATTATCTCCCGATGCAAAGAATTATAGAAACTATTTTTTGAGTTTTTCATTTACCCGGGCATAAATAGCCTGAACTTTTGCTTCCGGAATAAAAATCCCTTCTATACGGAAAGAAGCTATCATAGAATCAAGGATAAATTTTCGTTCGGTAGGACGTACCGGAGTGATAAAAACTGTGTTTTTCGATATCTTTTTCATGTTACAAATATACAAAAAATCCCCCTAAAAACCTCAAACAAACAGCATTTTTTATCGATTTTTCAGCTATCCGAAATCTTAAATTTCGACAATAATTCTTTTACAATTTGCGCATGAAGCTCTACTGAGAAAGGAACTGTCCACACCAGATCATTCTTTTCACACACCACTGTCAATAATCCCTCTGCAAGTAGATTAGACAGATTAATACTTTTTTCATGTTTCACCTTTTTCATTGTATGCCCACACTCCAAGATATAGAAGTGACCGATAGTCTACCTCTCAATAGTGGAGTCGGCAGTCCCAGAAATAAGAGGATAAACGTATCGCTCACATATCTCTACGCGACATACAGTTCATCTTTCTTATTTCGTAAAAGTTTTGCCGACTTCCTATTGAAAAAGATTAAACTTTACATCATGTTATTACAAACTTGGGTACAACTCTTTGTACCGAAACAAAGGTAATAACTATTTTTAGATAAAAAAGCAAATGAATTATACAATTTATTCATTTTAGCTAAAATTTTATTCTATCTACTTTGGACTATATTATTCCTATATAAAAAAAAACCACGCTTTCACGTGGCTCCTTTAAACAGGAAAGGATTTATTTTTTCCGGGAATACTTATATTCCAATATAAATGCAATCAATAATCCGAGCCCTCCGAAGAACAGTACACAACCGCAATAGCCCGATTACCGGTTACGAAAGACTTTTTTGAAATAGTTCAATGGCTGAATTCGAATTCTTTAATCAGATACCCGATCCCTTTTTGTTTTAAAGCTGCAGCAGCTTGTTGTGCTTCTTCACGGGTATCGTATACACCGGTACAATAACGCACAACCCCATGGCTTAATTTCTCTGTAAACACTACCCGAAACTGATTGAGGACAGCAGGTACATTTTTAAATACGCCCAACTGCAAAGTAAAAAAACGGCCTTTTACCGCCCTTAATTCCCTCAACTGAGTCTCTCCGATTTTTTTAGTTCCTTCTTCAGCAGCAACAGCCATCTGGTTCGGATTGAATAAAGAGTTCGGTCCCGGCTTATAATTCGTACGCAATACTTTAAACTCGATTCTCCGATTCAATTGCAAGGCCGTTTCCCGTTGCTCTCCTCTCAAACGGCCGAAAAACCTTTCGTTCAATACCTCCCCGACTTTAAAGAACGGATATTCACGGGCATCCTTTTCATTGATTTGGCGGGGTTGAGTTTCCCCGTATCCTTTCGCTTCAAGCCGGTCCCAATACACCCCTTTCCCGATCAAATAATCGACCACAGCCCGAGCCCGGTGTTCGGATAAAATCCGATTAGCTTCGTCGTTTCCCACCATATCCGTATGAGCGGACAACTCTATCGTTATATTCGGATTATCCTCCAGAATAGTCAATAATTCTTCCAGATTCTGTCGTGCCTCCGGACGTAACTCCCATTTAGCCACATCAAAATAGATATTAGGTATGACGATCGGTTTTTCTATCGGCTGCATCCCGATCTGTAATTCATAAAGCCGGTCGGCTTTTTCCCGATAAGTCGATACCAGTCCCTTCCCTTTCAGGAAACGGGGATGGTCGGTGACAAATACATACTCACAATCAGAAACGACTTCCATTTCTGCCCTTCCCAGTGAATCCGTCTCTAAATAAGAGACTTCTCCATTATCGGCAGTAACCGTAACATTTACTTTGGCTATCGGAAGTTCGGTCACTGTATTGACTGTCAATAAATTGATTTTCAATTGTTGCGGTATAAAACTAAAACGATAAATATGATCGTTTCGACCGCTTCGTCCCGAAGTAAGCAAACCGTCCTCCGTTCCCGGTTTAAAGGCAATACCGAAATCATCTGCAAAAGAATTTAAGGGTGCAGGCAAATGAACGATAACCTCCTTTCCAGCTACATTCCCCACTTTATACAAATCCAATCCCCCAAAACCATAATGCCCGTTAGAAGCAAAATAAAACTCTCCATTCTCTCTCACATAAGGAAACATCTCGTCCCCGGCCGTATTGATCAATTCGCCTGCATTCTGAGGTTGCCCCCATTTTTCCTCCAGCCTGTCCACATACCAGATATCTTTTCCTCCGAACCCTCCGGGCAGCTGATCGGTGACAAAATACAACCGTAATCCGTCAGGAGTCAATGCCGGATGTCCGATAGAAACAGAATCCCCGCAAATACCGGCTAAAGAAACGCTACCCCATTCTTTTTTTTCGGTTTCCTCCCCGGAATTAGCGGCTTGCCGGATTACTTTATAAATACGGGTACCTACCTGGCTCTCTTTGATCATACGTGAAGAGGTGAAATAAAGTGTACGCCCATCGGGAGCAAAGCACATGACTCCTTCACTCCGGTTGGAATAAATAGAATCTTTCTGCAATTCCGGTTGCAACCATCGTGGTTCCTTAAAACGCTTTACCTTCACTTTACCTTGTTTATCCGTAGATCTGATTTCCTGCACATACCTCGTCCCGTAGATATGGCTATACCCTTCGCCGGTAACCGGGTCTGTCTTTATTCTCTTTTTTCTCGGATCGGGTTTGCGCGTAGAAGCCAATAAAACCCGGGTCGTATCCCCCGGCACATACACCGGAGCGAAATCGCTGTACCTGGAGTTAAACTCCCGCTTCAAAGCTATCCGGTAACGCCCTTGTTCTCTCAGATCGTTATCCACTTGTTCCAGATAATAAAGGCCATCGTTTCCTTTTCCATCACCGAACAATGCTTCTTGTTTACGATAATATTCCCTCGCCGTAGCGGTATCGTCGTTCATCACCGCAAGCTTGAGCCACTTTCAGATAGATTTCAGGCATTTGCGGATTGGCTCTTTCGGCTTTTCTCAACCAGTTGTAAGCTTCTTTCAGCCGATTTACATTTTGATTTACCTGCCCAGCCTTTATCGCTGCAAGTGCCTGAAAATCTTTGGATTTTGTTTTATGATAAGCCTTTTCGTATTTCGATCCGGCCTTATAAAATCGTCCGGTCTCCGCCATACGATCCCCTCTCCTCATATAATATTTTGAAGAACAGCCCATCATTCCGACGAGCACACCACAAATAATCAGAAAAAATTTCATAACCACATCCAACTAACCGGCATCTGCCCCGATTTTACAAAGCAGCGATCAATAAATTTATATCTCTGGCTATCAAGCCCAACTTATCCGCAATCACATTCTTAGTCAAAATTCCGTTATAAAGATAAACCCCTTCCCTTAACCCTGCATCCATCCGGATGGCATTGGTAAATCCTCCTTGCCTGGCAATATGCTGAAGCATAGGTAAGAAAACATTACTATAAGCGATCGAAGCAGTCCGGGCTACCCGCGACAATACGTTCGGAACACAGTAATGGATTACTCCTTCATAAGTATACACCGGTTTTTCGTGAGTCGTCGGACCCGCTGTCTCGATACATCCGCCATGATCGATAGACATATCCACGATCACCGCTCCTCTTTTCATCAACCTCACCTGGGCTTCCGAAACAACGGTATTCTCTCCGTTATCGAAACAACGCATAGCTCCGATAAGCACATCGGCCGAAGCCAACGCTTTATCCAATACCGGTTTATGAAAAACAGAGGTAAATACCCGCTGTCCCAAAACCTCGTTCAGCTTCCGGAGACGCTCGACCGAATGATCGAAGATTTTCACGGTCGCTCCCAGGCCTAAGGCTGCACGGGCAGCGAATTCACCCAAGGTGCCTGCTCCCAGAATAACGATTTCCGCCGGCGTAATCCCACTGATACCTCCCAAAACAATCCCTTTACCTCCCCGCGAATTATTAAGATATTCACTGGCTATCATGATGGCCGAATTACCGGCAATCTCACTCATAATCCGGACCACCGGATAATACCCCTCTCCGTCTTTCAAAATATCGAAACCGACTGCCGTCACTTTTTTCTGCATCATTTCGGTAATGGCATCCTTCCGCATGTCACAGAGTTTCAGAGGGGAAAGAATCACTTGCCGGTCGTGCATATAAACCGTATCCCCGGCAGAAACAGAAGTCGCCTTAAGCACAACGTCGGCAGTATACACTTCACCTAAAGTCTCTACGATCATAGCACCGGCATCGGCATATTCCGTGTCACCGTAATAGGCATTATTACCGGCCCCACGCTGGATCAACACTTCATGTCCCATAGAAACCAGGATATGAACAGATTCGGGAGTGAGACAAATCCGGTTCTCCCCTTTCTCCAGCTCGTTCGGTATCCCCAGAATCAATTTCTTCTGCCTTTTATCCTGAAAAACTTCTTTTTCCTGATAAAGAAACCATTGCTTATTAATCGTTCCCGACATTCTGCCTGTGTTGTCCATAGTCTTAAAAGTTAAATTTCCACCTTCAATTCACGACTTCCATCCGGATTTTCAGTAAAATAACAATCGACGATACCTTCTGGAAGCAGCTCGTCTATTTTTTCAGGCCATTCGATAAAACAACGGTCTCCACTGAAAAAATACTCTTCATAACCGAAATCAAGCGCTTCAGCTATATGGTTTACGCGATAAAAATCAAAATGATATAGGGATTTCCCATTTTTTGTCTGATACTCGTTGACCAGGGCAAAAGTCGGGGAACTCACATCGTCGGTTACCCCCAGACAGGCTGCGACGGCCTTTACAAAAGTAGTCTTCCCTACTCCCATCGGTCCGTACAAAGCAAAAATAGTTTTGTCTCCGACATAATCCAAAAATTCTGCCGCCACTTTATTCAGATCTTCGAGATGATTGATTGTCCATTTCATAGGCTTCTAAATCCATTAGTTCAAATAATATTTCTTTAAAAATTCAAGATAAACCTCTATATTCTTTTTGCCGGTCAATGTCTGCAAATTCACTTCAGTAATAATGAAATTCGTATAATCGACATTTCTCAGCGATTTGAATAATTTCCGGTTACCGATGACTGTCGTGAAATAACGCATCGCTTCTTCTTTGTTATTGAAACCGGACACCACCATACAATCGTGTTCTTCATCGAACTTCAAATTGTTCAAAGTCAGTCCTGCAAAATTGAATTCTTCGAAAATTGTTTTCAGCCGGTAGGGATCGATCGTATTGGGATAGAACAAAACGAACTTGTGTGCTACGCTCTTATTGTAAATATAATCCCCATCTTCAACCCCGATAGCTCCCGCACTTTTCAGATAATGATCATCGAAAAATTTCAGGTATTCTTCCAGGTATTCATTTTCCTGCATAGCTTTGAGATTATGGGGAGTGATCAGGAATACTTCATAATCTACCCCGGCCAGCAAATCGAACAATTTCTTATTTTTCAGGACTGCCGACATATAGTCCAACGCCTGTTTCTTATTACCGATATGCTTGACCACTATCAATTCCAGATCCCGGTTATAATCCCCTTTTTCGAATGTAAATGCAGGATCCACTTCCTGCAAAGCTTCTACAATGCGTTTCGTATTGACTTCCCGGAAAGGAACAGCCAAAACAAAATGATGATTCTCTTGTTCTTCATTGTTAAAGACATGGGCAGCAGTCCCCCATTTCCCTACAATTTTCTCACCTTGGTAACGATCCTCAAAATAATTCTCGGTAAAGAAATCGACATACTGATCGATATTATTCAATCGCTTCAGGATAGAGAAGTTGTCCGGCGATATAGCGAACATCCGGTAACTTTCGTTTCCCAGAATCTTCAACAAAAACTTATCCGTAGCTATTTTATACAAATATTCGGAAGCTTCCGAATACTGTCCGAACCGACGAACAACCAGCACCTCTTTTTTGTACCCGAGCTCTTCTTTTTTCATTTCATAACTTTTCCCTTCGGCCATTTCGGCAGCATGAATAAACTTCAAACGCGCTTTAAATCTGGTTTCCTGAACGGTTGTAAATTCCTGTGGCAAAAACAATACCACCCATTGTTCTTTTTCTTTCTCGATTTTATAAGTTGTTTCTTCTTTCCGGCTACGACCAGCCAGTACTTCTTCATCGAATTGCCAATTGCGGTTCGCCTGTAAAGAACGGACCTGAGCCATTTCCGCTTCGGAATACCGAACAGGTTTTTCTCCTACCGCTAAAGAAGCCAGAATGTCGCTAGTCACCTGCAGGATCTCTTTTCCGGGACGGGCTGCGATTACCTCTTCCAAAGCGTTCTTCGCCTCCTGGGGAGAACCGGTATTTACAACACACATCGCTTTCAGAAACAGCACATTTGCTTTCAATTTATTATCCGGGTACGCTTTCAGGATTCTGTCACAAATTTGTGCTGCTTCGTGGTAATAAACTTTTTGGTAATATCGGTAAGCTTCCTGATACTTTTTCTCTACCACTTTCAGCACATCTTCGACCTGACGGAAATAGTTCGGGTCTTGTAGTCCCCGGGCGAAATCACTTTCAGGGAAAAGAGCGGTCAGCTCTGTTTTATATCTTTCAGCCTCTGCCGCCTTACCTGCCTTGAGAGCGGTCGTGGAAGCCAGATAATAGACCATCGGCAGATTAGCGGTATTTTTAAAACGCTGAATATAAGCATCGAAACACTCTAAAGCCTTTTCCGGATCATTCAAACGGTACAAATAAATTTCGCCGGCTTTATAATAAGCTTCTTCGATCTGTTTTTCAGATGCCTGCAGCATTTCCGGTGTCAGGGGGAGATCCTGCAAATAATACTCCCTGCTCTTTACATCTTTCACTTCCCTTTCCCCTCCCGTCATCTCTGCTAATTCTTCGCCGGTTTCGTCTGCCAAACCGATACTTGCTTTGTTTCGTCTGCGCCAATTGTCTTCCAGCTTACGCCGTCCCCATTTCCGCTTAAAATCATTTTTCCCCAGAGCAATCGTCACGGGATTATAAAAATACCAATCCCCTCCGCGGTTACCCTGTGAAAAAGCATCTCCCCGGCTAAGCATATCGTTACGGCGATAAAAATTACGCTCGGCCTGCTCCCTTCGTTCCTGTTCTTTGCGAGTATTTTCCTGCTCTTTAATCGCAGTGATTTTATCGTCGATCAAGCGGTTTCTCTCTTCTTCCGGTAACACCGCTATCCGCTGCAAACTATCCTGCGTTTGTATAATTCTCAGATTCGTAACCAATTCGGTCAGATCGGTCAGTAAAGATTTTAGTTTTTCATAATCTTCATAACGCGAATCCATGACAAGCAAACAAGAATCGTAACAACTCTGTGCCTGCACATAGGCCTTGTTTTTGAAATAATAATCCCCTAATTTTACAAAAGACAAAGCCTGCTGATTATCGTTATCTACAGAGGCATGCACGGATTTCCAATACAAACCGGCCGCTCCTTCCTCATTTCCACGTTTATTTTCGATATTGGCCAAAGCATAATAAATCCGATCCTGAAATTCCTCGTTCCGGGAATCCCGCAACATTTTCTTCAATTTCTTTTCTACGGCCGCATCTCCTTCCTGATAGGCTAAAGCCATACCGATCCGGGCATTGAAGACCATTTCATAATTGAAATTGAACCGGGTAGCTTTTTTCAATGCCAGTTTAGCAGCCCCATCCTGATTTTCTTTTACATATAATTGAGACAACAAAAAATTGTAGCGCGGTTTACGTTTTATGCTTTTACAAGTCCTGACCAATCTTTCTGCCTCAGGAATCGCTTGTTCGTACATACCTTGACGCACATAGAAATCGGTTCTCGCCGCAGCAACCATCTCCCGTTGTTTCCGCTTTAATGTGCTCCCGTCGAGCCGGTCCATGATCCGGGCAGCCTCTTCGTAGCGTCCCATTTCCGTCAGGCTCCGGAATAACCAGATCAACACCTCGGTCATCAAGGCCTCGTCTTCGGCATATTGCCTTTGTATAAAACGAAAAGTGTTATTGGCCATCGTGTATTTCTTCTTATAGAAATAAGCTTTCCCCAATAACAGATAGCATTTATCCAACTGGTTATTAAATTCTTTTTTCTTTCGGAAGGTCTGATAATTTTTGGAATCTTTATTCTTTCTCCGCCTGGGTTTAGCCGTGATCGAATGTTTATCGATCGCTTTAGCCGCCTTTTCGATCGCGTAGTCCATATCGGAGCTGCAAATACTACGCGTCTGTTCGTCATTAGATACGAAAACAGGCAAAAGGTGGGTATAATCCTCCTTATGCCTGTTTTCCATATGCTTTATCCCGGACTTCAAAGCCTGGTCACCGTTAAAATATACGTTATAACGGGTAGTCAACTGGTGATAGTTACGTGAAAAGAAATTGTTTCTCTTCACCGAACAACCGCACAGCACCACCATCATCCCCGTTAATATATAAGAAGAATATTTCATTTAGACATGCTGTCCTATTGTCTGGTGACTCTCACTCTTTTTGCCGGGTCGTGATTTTCCTCTACGGCTTTCACAACTTCATCCGCCAACTGCCTGAACGCTGTTCCCGTAATCGAATCGGCATTCAAAGCTACAGGTTTACCTGCATCGCCTCCATCACAAATACTCTGTACAACAGGTATTTCGCCCAACAACCGGAGTCCTCTTTGTTCGGCCAGTTGTTTCGCCCCTTCCCGTCCGAAAATATAATATTTATGATCGGGCAATTCAGCCGGAGTAAACCAGGCCATATTTTCCACCAGGCCTAGCACGGGCACCTGTATACCCGGCGACTCGAACATATTGATTCCTTTGATTGCATCGGCCAAAGCCACCTGCTGAGGTGTACTGACTACAATAGCTCCTGTCAGGGCGACAGTTTGTACCAAAGTCAAATGAATATCGCTGGTTCCCGGCGGAAGGTCGATCAGCATATAATCCAATTCGTCCCAAAAACCTTGCTCCACCATCTGTTTCAATGCATTGGAAGCCATCGGCCCCCGCCAGACAGTGGCAGAAGCCGGATCGACAAAGAAACCGATAGATAACAATTTTACGCCATATTTCTCTACCGGCACAATGAAATCCTTTCCGTCGATCTGCTCCATATAGGGCTGAGCCTCTTCGCAACCGAACATTTTCGGAATAGAAGGACCGAAAATATCCGCATCCACCAAACCCACTTTATATCCTTCAGCAGCCAAAGCAACCGCTAAATTGGCCGCCACGGTAGATTTTCCTACTCCTCCTTTACCCGAGGAAACAGCGATTATATTTTTTACCTTTTCCAGGGACAACGGTCTCTCCAAATCCTGAACAAACAGGTTTTCGATCTCTACCTCCGTATAAGAAGTTTTTTCTTTTATCAGGGCTTCCGCTTTTTTCTTCACCGACCCGACAAACGGATCGCCGGCTTTCTGAAACACCAGCCGAAACAACACTTTCTCTCCCTCGATCCGGATATTTTGCACCATATCCAGTTCCACAATATTTTTAGAAGTACCGGGATACTTCACTTCTGTGAGAAGATCCCTGATTTCTTTAAGTTTTTCCTGCATCATAACATTTAAAAATTTAATATCCCTTTAGGGGTAACGAAAATAGTAAAAATAGCCGATTCGCCAAAACGACTCTCCGTCCAGATTAAATCCGGGTATTATATTTCCTCAGCCTGGCCCTTAAAGTCGGATAAGCCGGACATACTTTGCCGACCAACTTCCAAAATGCAGCCGAATGATTCTTCTCTACCGTATGGCATAACTCATGCAAGATCACATAATCGATAATTTCATCCGGTAGCTTCATCAACTTGATATTGAGACTGATATTATTGTCAAAAGAACAACTACCCCAATTGGAAATATTGTTCCTGAACGTAACCCGTCCGTAACGAAATCCGAATTTTTCGGCATAGTTTCTGATCCGCTGCGGCAAATATCGACGGCATTCCATCGTATAGATTTCCAGCAAAAACTGCTGAACGATTTTCTCTACTTTACTGAAATCGACTTTTTTAGGAATAAACAGGGTTATTTTTTCCTGTTCAAGCCGATAAGAAGGCTTCGGTTCCTCGGTCTCCACAATCCTCAGCACATGCAACTTCGTCTTAATTTCCGCCCCTATTCCCAAACCGACTCCGGTGTCTTCCTCATAAACTTTCATATCTTTCCGGTTTTTGAGAATCCACTCCCGATTCTCTTCCAGAAATTTCTCCACCTGTTTCCGGCTCACGCCGAAAGGAACACTCACCCAAACCCCACGCCCCGGAGCCATCCGAATACGCAAATACTTGATATTCGCACTCCGCCGGACCTTTATTTCACCAATACCCGCAAGTTCCAATACCTCCATGATCTGAAAAACTATTTTTCATTAAAGAACAATAAAAGGAGGATGCCTTCATCGCATTCTCCTTTTATTCTTTTCTCTACGAACAGCTTAAGCCTGCTTTACCAAATCGCTTAATTTTGTAAATGCACCGTCTACAGAAGCAATCAAATCCTTTCCGATAGTCCTGTAATATCCTTTTCTATCTGCTTTCGCCACTTGTTTTCCAGCATTTACACGTTGTCTTAAATCATTTCTGGAATCTATAATATGCTGTACTATTTCGCTGATATCATCCATACTTTTACCTACAGCCAGACAATTTAAGCTATCGTCAACAACAGCAAAAGTCAAACAATCGATGTCTTTCTTTAATCTTCTAATACTTGCCATAATTTTCAAGAATTTAAATTTTTTCAAAAATAAGAAAAATCCCAGAGATTTCTCCCCTTTCTTCAACTTTTTTTTAGCTCTTAGCTCACGGGGACGCGGGCAGCAGGCTATAGCCCGTCCCCGTGAGCTATTTTTAACAAGTGATCGACAGCTTCCTCCACCGTAGGCTCCGTTCCCAGTAATTTTACAAATAAGCTTCCGATAATAGCTCCGCTACTATAACGGCAAACGGTCGACAAGCTCTCGCCATTAGATATGCCGAAACCGATCAAACGTTTATTTTTCAAATTCAAACGGTCTATTCTTTGGAAATATTCAATCTGTCCGGCTGTAAACCGATCTTTCACTCCGGTCGTCGAAGCCGAAGAGACCATATAGATAAAACCGCCACAATATTCGTCTATCAGACGGATCCTTTCATCCGAAGTTTCGGGGGTAATCAACATAATCACCGGAATATCATATTTTTCACAAAGCGGTTTAACCGACTCCAGGTATTCCTGAAACGGCAAATCCGGAATAATCATTCCATCGATCCCGATTTCCATCCCTTTTCGAAAAAGGTTTTCCATACCGTACCGCAACATCGGATTCAAATATCCCATCAATAGCAAAGGCAATTCAACCCGACTTCGTATACTAGTCAACTGCTCGAGTAATACAGGCAACGTCATGCCATTTTTCAGTGCCTGTGTACTACTTTGCTGGATGACTACCCCATCGGCCATAGGATCGGAAAAAGGAATCCCGATTTCCACCAGATCGACTCCCCGGTTTTCTAACATCTGTATGATTTCGACCGTATCTTCCAAAACCGGATAACCGGCAGTAAAATACACGGACAAAAGATTTCTATCTTTTCTTTGAAACAACTCTGTAATCCGATTCATAACTAAAAAAATTAAGGTAGTTCAGCTAAAAAACGAGACAATAAATGGATATTTTTCATTCCGGGAGCCGTTTCGAACCGACTGTTCAAATCGAGTCCGGCAAGCTTCGGATGTTTGATTTTTCCGATCTCTTCTCTATTTTCCCAGGCAATTCCTCCACTTAAGAAAAAAGGTACACTCCCCTCGTACCGGTTCAATAAATTCCAGTCGAACGATTTCCCGGTCCCTCCAAACTGTCTGCTCCGGGTATCGAACAAAAACAACTGACAAGCCGATTCATAAGGCAAAGTCCGTTGAAAATCACCGGCCTCTTCTATACCGAAAGCTTTTATTACCCGGTAGCCTTTCCGTACAAAATAGTGACCCATTTCAGGGGGTTCATCCCCATGCAGTTGAATCGTATCCATCTTATACCTTCGTACTATATTTTCGATAAACCCGGTTTCTGCATTCACAAAAACTCCTACTTTCCCGATAGCTGCAGGTAAACGTTCCAAAGCCCGGGGAGACAAATCACCGGCATAACGCGGTGAGGCTTTATAAAAAATAAAACCCAACATATCGGGATGTAAAGCAGCGACTTCCTTCACATTCCCGGGTTCCTTCATGCCACAAATTTTAATCAGCATATCCGACAAAATTTTTTAAAGCCTGAGCCGGTTGTGCTTCCCGCATAAAATGTTCACCGATCAGAAATCCTCTGAATCCCAATCTGCGTAACGCGACGACTGTCTCCATGGCACGAATTCCACTCTCGGCCACTTTCAGACAAGCAACCGGGACTTGGGAAGCTAACCGGAAAGAAGTATAAATATCCGTCTCGAAAGTAGTCAGATTCCGATTGTTGATCCCCACCATATCCATTTCCGGGGAGACATATTCCAACTCTTCTTCCCGATGTATTTCCAATAGTATTTCCAATCCCAGTCCATGAGCGGCATCGGCCAATTCCCGGCACTGTGCCGGCGACAAAGCTGCAGCAATCAACAAAACGGCATCGGCTCCATAAGCCACCGCTTCGGCCAGTTGATAGGAATCGACGATAAAATCCTTACGCAATAAGGGAATATCCGAAACCCTCCTGGCCATAGCGAGATCCAATAACGATCCTCCGAAATAATCCGTATCCGTCAACACCGAACAAGCCGCAGCACCATTCCGTACATATCCGCCGACCACCTCCTGCACTCCGGCTGCCTCATGAATAAATCCTCCGGAAGGAGACTTCCGTTTAAATTCTGCAATGATCCCTGTTGCCGATTCCTCCAAGGCCTTTCGCATCGATAACCGTTGTCTCCCAGCTAAAAGCGTACTCATCAGATCCCTTTCGGAAATCCTGTTTTTCCGCTCAGTCACTTCTTCCTGTTTTGTTTTCAATATCCGGTTTAAAACTGACATATCATTTTTCATTAAGTTCTACAAATTTACGGAACGCCCTCAGTGCCCTCCCGCTCTCCAGCGCCTCACGCGCTTCTGCAATAGCATCCGGCAAAGCTATTCCGGGCCTCAGGGTACGGATTGCAAAAGCAGCATTGGCAATCACACAGTCTTCTTGTCCCCGGGTAGCCTCGTTAGCTAAAACCCGGTCAAAAATCGCCGCAGCTTCGGTCACCGTATTTCCTCCCGACAATTCCTCTTCCGCCACCCGACCGAATCCGATCTCTTCCGGCAAATAAATGCCCTCACCCCGATTATTCAGCGCTTTAAAAGGAGAGGTCAGCGAAACTTCATCATACCCGTCCAGCGAATGTACTATCGTGTAATTCACTCCGCTCTGCTGATACATATAGTTATACAAACGGGCCAGTTTCAGGTTATATACTCCCAATAACTGGTAGCGTGGGAGTACCGGATTGACCAAAGGCCCCAACATATTGAAAAAGGTACGTATTCCTAAAGCACGTCGTACCGGTCCTACACTTTTCAAGGCAGGGCTAAAAAACGGTGCATGCAAATAAGCGACCCCGCTTTCTTCCAGCGATTGCTGTAACCGACCGGAGTGTCCTGTAAATTTCACCCCATGTTGTTCCAGTACATTCGAAGCCCCACTCACCGAACTGGCACCGTAATTTCCGTGTTTTACAACCCGGTAGCCTGCTCCGGCCACCACAAAACAAGCCGCCGTAGAAATATTGAACGTATTTTTTCCATCCCCTCCCGTACCGACAATATCGATCGCATCATGACAATCCAAATCCACGACCACCCTCCGTTCGAGAATGGCTTCCCTAAACCCGGCCAATTCTTCCGTCGTAATACTACGCATCAGAAAAACGGTCATAAAAGCCGACAACTGGCTGTCGTTATACCGGCCGTCGGAAATGTTCAACAAGACTTGTTTAGCTTCTTCTTTAGAGAGGCTTTTGTGCCCGAACATTTTATATAACAGTTCTTTCATAGTAATCAATATATCATATACATTCCCTTTACTTCAAGCATGCAACCAATTCGCCATCATCATTTTCCCCATAGGAGTCAAAATCGATTCCGGATGAAACTGAAGGCCGCGAACATCATAGCTTTTATGAGACAGGGCCATAATTCTGCCTGCAGCATCCTCAGCGGTAACTGTAAGACATTCAGGCAGATTTTTCCGACTTACCACCCAGGAATGATACCTGCCTACATCAAAACTTTCACCCAGACCGGAGAACATCTTTTCTTCGGCAATCACCCGCACCGGTGTACAAATACCGTGAAAAACTTCCGGCAGATTCTCCAATTCAGCGCCGAAACACTCCCCGATGGCCTGTTCACCCAGACAAATCCCCAGGATTGATTTTTCAGCCGCATAACGCTTCACAACTTCGGGTAATATTCCGGCTTCACTTGGAATTCCCGGCCCCGGAGACAAAATAATCCGGTTGTATCGGCCGGCTTCCTCCACCGAAATCCGGTCATTTCTGGCTATATCCACTTCGGTTCCCAATTCATGTAAGAGGTGAACAATATTATAAGTAAACGAATCGTAGTTGTCGAGTATCAATATTTTTTCCATAAGTTCAATTTTTAACCTTTTCACTCATTTCCACCGCTTTCATCAAAGCCCCCAATTTATTATTCAATTCCTGCAATTCACTTTCAGGCGAAGAGTGCGCTACAATCCCCGCTCCGGCCTGAGCATAAAGCCGGTTACCGTAACTCAGAAAGCTCCGGATCGTAATGGCCTGGTTCAATTCTCCCTGAAAACCGATATAGCCGATACAGCCCCCATAAATCCCGCGACTATGAGGTTCTATGTCATCGATCAGTTGCATCGCCCTGACTTTGGGAGCACCGCTGAGCGTACCGGCAGGAAAAGTATCCGCAAAGAGCCGCAAAACATCGGTATTTTCGGAAACGCAAGCACTCACTCTCGACACCATATGAATCACATGCGAATAATATTGGATCTGACGCAAGAACTCGATCTTTACCTGACCAGCCCCGCGGCTCAGATCATTACGTGCCAGGTCGACCAACATGATATGTTCGGCATTTTCTTTCTCATCTTCCAATAATTTACGGGCCAATTCCGAATCCCGGATATCGTCTCCTGTGCGGCGGAAAGTACCGGCTATCGGATCGATATAAGCTTTACCTCCGGCAACACGCAGATGAGTCTCGGGAGAGGAACCGAAAATGCGAAAATGGCCGAAATCAAAATAATACAGATATGGAGAAGGATTTATACACCGCAAGGCCCGGTATACATTAAAATCATCTCCCCGAAATCCACGGCTGAAACGACGCGAGAGTACAATCTGAAATACGTCTCCCCTTTGGGTATGCCGAATACCCCTTTTCACCATTTCCATATACTGCTCGTCGCTAATCGGAGAACCGGTATCGTCCAACGCCTCGAAACCATACCGAGCCATATTATTGTTTTGAATGACATCGATAAGTTCCGGCATATGGGAATGCTGCCCTTCCGGTAAATTTTCAACGATCGTCATCTGATTTTTAAAATGATCGACTACAATAATATACCGGTATAATATATATATCATATCAGGTATTTCAGCAAACTTCTCTTCTTTCTTCCGGATACGGACAGCTTCAAAATAACGTACGGCATCATAGGCCGTATACCCGAAAAAACCGTTGATCCCGGTCAGGTTTGTTTCGGTCTCGAACGAAGCGATATAATCTTTCAGGATTTCGATAACATCCACGCCTTCTGTAAGAGCATCCGTCAGTTGCCGGCCATCGGGAAAACGACGTACGATCTGTTCCTTCGTTACCGAAAAATCGGCCATCGGTTCCACGCCGATAAAAGAAAAACTATTTTGAGTCGTATGATAATCCGAACTTTCCAGCAAAGCCGATTGTGGAAATAAGTCGCGTACCTTCAGGTAAATTCCCACAGGAGTCTGCAAGTCGGCCGGAAGAATACGGGTGATTGTTTTAATTCTATATTTCATAAGTGTAAAAATTTATTCATCCTTTTGTAGGTCTGCATATCTTTATCACCCCGACCGGACAAATTAATGACAACGATCTCTTCCGGCCGGAATGTTTTTTGTTCCAGAACTGCCAGGGCATGGGCCGATTCCAAAGCCGGGATGATACCTTCCATTTCTGTCAGGCAAAAAGCGGCATTCAACGCTTCTTCGTCCGTAACAGCCAATACTTCAGCGCGTTTTTCTTCTGCCAGAAATGCATGTAAAGGGCCGATTCCCGGATAATCCAATCCGGCAGAAACAGAATAGGGTTCGACAATCTGTCCGTCGTCCGTTTGCATCACCAACGTACGGCTTCCATGGATAATACCTTCTTTTCCCAAATGGATCGTAGCTGCCGACTCTCCGCTTCCCAAACCTTTTCCGGCAGCCTCGGCAGCAATCAACCCAACTTCGGGAGAATGCAGAAAATGGTAGAAAGCCCCGGCAGCATTACTTCCTCCTCCCACGCAGGCTATTACATAATCGGGTTCTTCCCTTCCTTCTTTTTCCAACAATTGCTTTCTGATCTCTTCGCTGATCACCGACTGAAAACGAGCCACCATATCCGGATAAGGGTGAGGTCCCACTGTCGACCCGATGATATAATAAGTATCCGCGGGGTTACAACACCAGTCGCGGATCGCTTCGTTGGTGGCATCTTTCAGCGTTTTATTGCCACTTTCAACAGCTACCACCTTCGCTCCCAACATCTCCATTTTTTCAACATTAGGTTGTTGCCGGACCACATCGGTCGCTCCCATATAAACGATACATTCCATATTCATCAGGGCACATACAGTAGCCGTCGCTACTCCGTGCCGCCCGGCTCCGGTTTCGGCAATGATCCTCTTCTTTCCCATACGCCGGGCCAATAGAATCTGACCGATCGTATTGTTGATCTTGTGGGCTCCGGTATGATTCAGATCCTCGCGCTTGAGATAAATCCGGGTACCGTACTTTTCACTCAGCCGACGGGCATAATAAAGCGGACTGGGACGACCGACATAATCCCTTAACAATAGCCTGAACTCCTGCTGAAAAGACTCATCTTCCATTTCCCGCAAATAACATTCACGTAATTTTTCTACATTCGCATGTAAAATTTCAGGAACATAAGCACCACCAAACCTACCGTAAAACCCCTGGTCGTTTACATTAAAATTTTTCATATGATTTACTTTTGGAATTTTCATTAAGGACAAAAAACAAAAAAGGCTACCGGTGTTCCGATAGCCTCCATATGCTGATAATACAGTTCCTTCACTGATATTACTGACCAGACATCATAAAGCGTGCGTCCCACCGGTTTATTCCCGAAAGGCGCCACCACCATGCTTTATTTGTCAGTAATAAATTCATATTTTGTTCTTTTCAACGGAGCAAAGATGAAAAACTTTTTTCTAAAATCAAACAATCGGAAAGATTTTTCTTCAAAAATAAATCAACGGCCCCAATCGGTCCGGGCCTCGAGCAGCATATCCAAAACAACGATAGCCGCCATAGCTTCGACTACAGGCACAGCGCGGGGAATAACACAAGGATCATGGCGTCCGTGTGCTTCCAGAGTAACTTCTTTCCCATCACGTGTCACCGTTTCCTGACGTTTCATAATAGTGGCGACCGGCTTGAAAGCTACCCGGAAATAGATATCTTCTCCGTTCGTCACGCCCCCCTGTATACCTCCCGAGCGATTCGTCGCCGTGTGTACTTCACTTCCTTTCATGACAAAAGAATCGTTATGCCCGCTTCCCTGCATAGAGGCTGCTGCAAATCCGCTTCCGTATTCAAAACCTTTGGTTGCGTTGATACTCATCATTGCATGCGCCAGTCTTGCCTGAAAACGGTCGAACACCGGTTCGCCTAACCCGGCAGGTACCCCCTGAATCACACAACTGACTATTCCACCGACACTATCCCCTTCATCCCGCAGCTGCCGGATCAATGCAATCATTTCTTCAGCAATCCCGGCGTCAGGACAACGTACGATGTTATCTTCTGCCCGCTCCAAGGGCAACTCCTGATAAGGCCGGGTAACAGCAATCGGTCCGACTTGTGAAGTATATGCCCGAATGCTTATCCCGTAACCGGCCAACACCTGTTTGGCAACAGCCCCGGCAACGACTCGGGCAATGTGTTCCCGGGCCGACGAACGTCCGCCTCCCCGATAATCCCGGATACCGTATTTCTTTTCCCAGGTATAATCGGCATGAGAAGGACGGTATAAATCTTTCAGATGATTATAATCCTTACTATTCTGATTCTGATTTCTCACCAGAAATCCGATCGGCATGCCGGTAGATTTTCCTTCAAATATTCCGGAAAGAATCTCTACGGTGTCTTCTTCTTTCCGGGGGGTAGAAACCTCCGACTGACCGGGCCGCCGCCGGTTCAACTCACCTTGAATAAAATCAGCAGACAAGGCGATTCCTGCCGGACAACCGTCGATAACCCCTCCAACAGCACTACCGTGTGACTCTCCGAACGACATCAGCCGAAAAAATTTTCCTATAGAATTACCGGACATAAAAAGCAGAAAGTATTCCTTATATATTTAGTGACATCCTCCGCATCCGCAGCCCTCGTCGTGGGATCCGCAACCTCCTTCAGAACCACAGCCACTACACCCCCCGCATTTATGCGAATGTAAAGCTTCCAGTTCTTCATCCGTTGCATCACGGACACCTAATATCTCACCCTTGAAAAACAAATCTTTACCGGCCAGGGGATGATTAAAATCGATACGTACTTCCTCGTCACCGATAGACAGGATCTTGCCCTGCAAACGTCTTCCGACACTATCCATCATCGGTAAAACATGGCCGACCACCATCTCTTCAGCTTCTACATCTTTAAATATTTCCTGGGGTAAATCCACAATCATATCTTCGTTCACCAGTCCATAAGCATGGGCTGCCGGAATGCTGAAATCGAATTTATCCCCTTCATTTTTATCCAGAAGGTTCATTTCAAAATATTCTAAAGTCTGCCCTTGTCCACAGATAAAATCCAAGGGCCGGTCTGCACCTGCTGCTTCGAGTAACTCTCCGTTTTGTTCCGTTCTTAATTCGTAACTTACGGATACCATCTTATTTTTCGTAATCATTCTTTTTATTGATTTGGTTTTGCACAAAAGTACGATAAAATAATTGAAAAATTTCTCCCCTATTTCCAAAAAAATGGTACTTTCGCACTAATTTACATTTTTTGAAGATGCGCCATTACGATTATATTATAGCAGGGAGTGGATTGGCAGGGCTTTACACGGCCTATCACGCTGCCGCTTATGGAAAAGTTGCTTTGCTGACAAAATCCGGTATTACAGAGAGCAACTCTTATTTTGCACAGGGTGGAATCGCCGCCGTTACAGACGAAGACGATGCTCCTGCACTTCACTTCGAGGACACGATTATTGCCGGACGCGGGCTTTGCGATTACCCAGCTGTCGATATTTTAGTGAACGAAGGTCCGCAACGGATACATGAACTCATAGAGGCAGGTATGCATTTCGATATGGAAGACGGCAGCCTCGCCTTGGGGTTGGAAGGCGGACATCACCGGAAAAGAATTCTTCATGCCGGCGGTGACGCGACAGGACGTATGGTGACCAGTTTTATGATCAGCAAAGTCATCAATAATCCGAAGATAGATATTTTCGAAAATCATTCCGTGATCGGTATCCTTCAGGAAAATCAGGAATGTTACGGCGTACGGGCCTGGAATTTAGTGACAGAAAGCGAAGAACTGTTTTATGCCGACAATACCTTCCTCACTTTAGGAGGCACTTCGGCTATTTACAAACGGACCACCAATCCGCATACCACGATCGGAGACGGACTTGCTCTGGCTTTTAATGCAGGTTGTGAAATCGCCGATATGGAATTCATTCAATTTCATCCTTCGGCCATCTATACCGAATCGGAAGAGGCATTTCTAATCAGTGAGGCAGTCCGGGGCGAAGGGGCTTATCTGATCGATCAAAACGGAGAACGCTTCATGCCGGCGATTCACGAATTGGCCGAACTGGCCCCCCGGGATATCGTCGCTCAATCTATTTACCGCCAGATGCTGAAATACGATCAGGAGTACGTCTGGTTGTCCCTCAAACACCTCGATCCTCAGGTGGTGAAACACCGCTTTCCGAATATTTATGAAAAATGCCAGGAATTGGGTATCGATATGTGCGACCGGATCCCCGTAGCACCGGCAGCACATTATATGGTAGGGGGAGTGAGGACGGACACCCATGGACAGACCAACATCAAACGTCTGTTTATCTGCGGCGAACTGGCCTCTTCGGGAATCATGGGAGCCAATCGGCTCGCCTCCAACTCGTTGATCGAATGTCTGGTATTCGGGAAACGGGCCATCGAGGCTTCGCGGAAAAATCTGAAAACCTCTCCTACCCAGGTATTCAAACCGATCTATCATTGCAATGACAATTATGCTGCGCTTTATGTCCATCTGAAAAAAGAGATTTCGCGGATAATGACCGATTATGCCGGCATCATCCGGAATGCAGAAAAACTGAAACAGGGATTGAACGAATTGGAAAGTCTGGAAGACAATCTGCCCCGGGAAATAAACGAATATAATACCCTGATTTGCCGTAACCTGATCACAGTTGCCAGGTTGATTATCCGTTCTGCCCTTTACCGTCAGGAAAGCCGTGGAGGACATTTCCGGGAAGATTATCCCTGTAGCGATGCTTCCTATCTTTTTCATATCGTACAACAGAAAGAAAAAGACCTCCGTACCCTACCTGTCAATACTAAAAAGTCTTTAAACTGAAAATCACTATAAAATGACACAATACGACCAATTAATCGACCGCCTGATCGACCTCGCCATAGAGGAAGACATCGCTACCGGAGATGTAACGACCAACTCCATCATCCCGGCTCATTCCCGGGCCGTTGCAGAAATGAAAATGAAAGCCGACGGTGTAATTTCCGGACTGGCGATAGCCAAACGGGTGTATGAAAAATTCGAGAAAGACATCCTTTGGGACGCCAAAGTAAAAGACGGGGATCGGGTAAAAAAAGGCGATATTATCCTGCGTATCGAAGCCAGCTACCGTTGCCTCTTATTAGGAGAAAGGCTTTCGCTGAACATCTTGCAACGCATGTCGGGCATCGCTACGGAAACGGCCAGATACGTCGAAGAATTAGCCGGTACTCACACCCAATTACTGGACACCCGGAAAACAGCTCCGGGCTTACGGGTATTGGACAAAATGGCCGTTAAAGACGGAGGAGCGACCAACCACCGGATGGGATTATACGATATGGCCATGATCAAAGACAACCACATTAAGGTGGCCGGAGGAATTACCAATGCGGTCAATGCGGTCAGAGCCCGTATTCCGGCCGGTATCAAAATCGAAGTAGAAACGACCAATCTGGCCGAAGTGCGCGAAGCCCTCGCTACGCATGCCGATATTATCATGCTGGACAATATGAGTAACGCCGAGATGGCCGAAGCGGTGAAAATCATTCACGGACAGGCCAAAACCGAAGCTTCCGGAAATATGAGTATTCCCCGTTTAAAAGAAGTGGCAGCCACCGGAGTCGACTTTATCAGCGTCGGTGCCTTAACTCACTCCGTAACGGCTTTGGACATCAGTATGAATATTCAAAAAAACTAATTTCATGAAATCAGCACTCAAATTATTTATCATCGGATGTCTTGTATTGATTTTCTGTCGATGTAGTATGAACAAAGACAGCTATTTAAAAGACTTCGAAAAGTTTATCACCCAAACAGAAAAAAACTGTACCACCCTGTCCGATCCTGAATGGGAAAAAATACAGGCCCGGTTCAACGATTATACAGAAAAATATTACGAACAGTTTAAAGAGGAATTGAGTGTAAACGAAAAAATATCCATCAGTATTTTAAAATCTAAATTTTCCACGCTCATTCTAAAACGGGAGAGTAAAAAAATTCAGGAAGAAATGAAGATTAAATAATTTCACCTTTTTATCTTTCTTTGTTATCTTTGAAGCAGAAAATTAATATATTATGACGAATACAGAGATTATTGACAGAATCCGGCAACTAAAAAAAGAAAAAAATGCCGTTATTCTGGCACATTACTATACTCGTCCGGAGGTTCAGGATATAGCAGACTATCTGGGGGATTCACTGGGATTATCCCAGGAAGCCGGGAAAACGGATGCCCGGATTATCGTTTTTTGCGGTGTGCATTTTATGGCGGAGACCGCAGCGATCATTTCTCCGGACAAAAAGATCCTGATTCCGGCTTCAGGAGCCGGATGTTCACTGGCTGAAAGCATTACCGGTTATGAATTGCGGGAATGGAAAAAAGCCAATCCTGACGGGATTATTGTAAGTTACGTCAACACGACAGCCGAAGTGAAGGCCTGGACGGATATTTGCTGCACTTCGGCCAATGCCCTGAAAGTCGTACAAAGCATTCCTCCAGATCATAAGATCTTGTTTGTACCGGACAAAAACCTGGGAGCCTGGATCAGGAAAGTTACCGGACGGGAAATGGAACTCTGGCATGGAGATTGTTGTGTACACGAACGCATCACCACCGACATGATCCTGGAAAAAAGCCGGGACTATCCTCAGGCAGATATCCTCATTCACCCCGAAAGCCACTGTTCGCACGACGAGGCCATTTTAAATCTTCCTCAAGCTTATATGTACTCGACGGCAGGAATGATCAGACATGCAAGCCGGTCGGACAAAAAGCAATTTATCATTGCCACAGAAATAGAAACCATCCATAAACTGAAAAACGATAATCCGGACAAAGAATTTATTCCGGTTCATCCTAAAACCATTTGTGGACAAATGAAAAAAGTAACGCTGGAATCGGTTCTGGAAGCTTTGGAGAAAGAGCAATATGTAGTTGAAGTGGCTGAAGATATCCGTCAGAGAGCCTGGGCCCCTATCGAGAAAATGTTACAAATCAAATAAAACAGCTGTATTCCCAAAACAGGAGTATAAACTATCAGAAAATCAAAAACTATGAATATATCTTTAAATTGGCTGAAAGAATACCTGAAAATAGATTTGAGTGTTGAAAAAGTCTGCGAAATATTGACCAGTATCGGGCTCGAAGTGGGCGGATATGAAAAATTCGAATCTATCCGGGGTGGTTTGAGAGGTCTGGTGATCGGTGAAGTAAAAACCTGTGAAGCCCATCCGGATTCCGATCATTTACACCTGACAACGGTAGATTTAGGAGACGGCCGCCTTACCCCCATTGTTTGCGGAGCTCCTAATGTAGCTGCCGGACAAAAAGTGGTAGTGGCCACCATCGGGACGGTGCTTTACGATGGAGACAAAGAATTTACCATCAAAAAATCAAAAATCAGAGGACAGGAATCCGAAGGAATGATTTGTGCCGAAGATGAAATCGGTATCGGTCATGATCATGCGGGAATTATCGTACTTCCGTCGGATGCCCGGGTAGGTATGCCAGCTGCCGAATATTATCACATTACAACCGATTACACCATCGAGATCGATATTACTCCCAACCGGGTAGACGGCGCTTCTCACCTTGGAGTAGCCCGCGATTTAGCTGCCTATTTACAGCAAACCCAGGAGATTCATTATACCCTTCCTTCCGTAGCTCACTTTGCAGCCGACAGCAATACTGCCGGAATCTCGATCGAAGTGCAGCGTCCGGAAGCTTGTCCCCGATATGCCGGAGTATGTATCGAAGGAGTTAAAGTTCAGGAATCTCCCGAGTGGTTGCAAACGCGTTTGAAAGCCATCGGTTTACACCCGATCAACAATGTGGTAGATATTACGAATTTCATTCTTTTCGAGCTGGGACAACCCCTGCACTCTTTCGATAAAGATAAAATCAAAGGAAATAAAGTGATCGTCCGTAGCTTTCCGACAGGTACCAGATTCACAACACTCGACGGTGTCGAACGTGAACTGAACGAGAACGACCTGATGGTATGTAATACCGAAGAACCGATGTGTATTGCCGGAGTATTCGGTGGATTGGAAAGCGGTATCACCGAAGCTACGACCAATGTATTCCTCGAAAGTGCCTGTTTCGATCCGGTATTCGTACGGAAGACAGCACGTCGTCATGGGCTGAATACCGACGCTTCTTTCCGTTTTGAAAGAGGCACCGATCCGAACATCGTTATTTATGCCCTCAAACGGGCTGCCTTATTGATCAAAGAACTGGGCGGCGGAAAGATTACGTCCGAAATCATCGACATCTACCCGAATCCGGTAGCCGATTTCGAAGTCGAAGTAAAGTATGCCCACATCGATCGTCTGATCGGCAAAAAAATCGGACAAGATACGATCAAAAAAATCCTGAATGCTCTGGAAATAAAGATTGTAAAAGAAGATACCGAAGGACTTTCGTTGCAGATCCCCCCTTATCGGGTGGATGTTCGCCGCGAAGCAGACGTGATCGAGGATATTTTAAGAATATACGGCTTCAACAATATCGAAGTTCCGGCTAAAGTAAACTCTACCCTGAGTTACAGCGAAAAACCGGATGATTTCCAATTGAAAAATAAAATTGCAGATTTATTGGCCGCCAACGGTTTTAATGAAATCATGAACAACTCATTGACCAAAGCTTCTTATTACGAGCATCTGGAGACTTATCGTCCCGAAGAAACGGTTATGTTGTTCAATCCGCTCAGCTCAGACCTGAGCGCTATGCGGCAAAGCCTGCTATTCGGAGGGCTGGAGACGATCGCCTATAATATTAACCGCAAAAACAGCAATTTACGTCTCTTCGAATTCGGAAAAGCTTATACCTTCCACAAAAAAGAAGGCGAAAATCACCTGAAACAATACAAAGAAGAAGATAAACTGGCCCTTTTCATTACGGGTGATAAAATCCAGGCTTCCTGGAACAGTAAAGAACAAAAGACCGATTTCTTCAATCTCAAGAGTTATGCCGAGATGATCCTGATCCGTTTGGGATTCAAAACCGAAATGCTGACTTTAGAAGAATGTAGTGCCGATATTTACCGCGAAGGGATAAGCTATACACAAAACGGTAAGCACATCGTCACAATCGGCATGCTGAGTCATAAAGTTTTGAAACCGAACGATATCGAACAGGAGGTTTATTATGCCGAGTTTTCCTGGGAAAATATACTGAAAGTGATTAAAAACCATACGATCACCTTTACTCCTATGCCTAAGTTCCCGGCGGTTAAACGCGACCTGGCCTTACTACTCGACAAAAAAATCAGTTTTAAAGAGGTGCGTGACATTGCTTTCCGGACAGAAAAAAGCCTGTTGAAATCAGTGACCTTATTCGACGTTTACGAAGGTGAAAAGCTGGGAGCCGGTAAAAAATCTTATGCGATCAGCTTCACGTTGCAGGACGATGAAAAAACACTTACCGACAAACAGATCGATAAGATCATGAATAAACTGATGGGAACCTACAAACATCAGTTAGGCGCTGAGATCAGATAAACGACCGGTCTGCCCTGATTTTACCGGATGAAAAGAACGATTACTTTTCATCCGGTAATTTTTATACCCCTATCGCAAACAGAAGCAGGCATTAACTCAAATTTCAATCGTACTTTCGGAACTATTTTTTCAAAAACCAAAAAAAGATTACTATTTTTGGAAAAATGTGTTAACCAAATTTTCAGCTTATGAACAAAATATTTTTAAGTGTACTCCTGCTCCTGCCGGCTTTGTTTCCGGTTCAGGGACAAAGTTGGCGGGCTTTGCAACAACAAGCCCAAAAGCGAGGGGAGCTGGCTTCTGCCAGACAAATCATCCTATTGGACAGTACCGCCGTTTCTGTAGCTCCCAGCGGGACAGGTACCTTTACGATCAACAAGGTTATTCTGGTGCAGAACCGGTCGGGAGCTTTGGCTAACCGGGTACTGAAATACGATTACGATCCCCTGACTGCTTTTGCCGAATTTCATCGGGTGAATATTTACAAAGCAAACGGAGAAGTTCGTCCGGTAGATGTCGGTAAAACACTGGATTATACGGCTCCGGCACGGATGATCTATTGGGGAGCCCGGCAAATCATGCTGGAACTGGGCCGGCTTGACCCAGGAGATATCATCGAATACGAAATACATAAAAAAGGGTTCACCTATGCCCTGCTGACCGATCAACCGGACGAAGAACGGTTCGTTCCTCCTATGCGGGGACAATTTTATGATATTGTTCCTTTCTGGTGTGACGACCCGACCATGCGCAAGGTATATTCCGTTACTCTCCCCCGGGAGAAAGAGATGCAATTCCAATTCTACCAAGGCGAATGTGCTTCTTCTATGCGTTATGAAAACGATCGTAAAGTCTATACTTTTGCCAAAAATAATATGATGCCCGTACGTCGTGAACCCAATATGGTCGATCTGTACGATGCCGCTCCCAAATTAATGATGTCCTCCACGCCACATTGGAAAGATAAATCCCTTTGGTTTCATAAAACCAACGAAGATTACGGCAGCTTCGCCCCTCTCCCCGAAGCCCGGCAAAAAGTGAATGAGCTCATCCGGGGCAAGAAAACCGAAATGGAAAAAATCGCCGTATTAACCCACTGGGTTGCCGATAATATCCGCTATGCCGGAATCACGATGGGAAAAGGAGAAGGGTTTACCCTGCACAATACGAAAATGAATTATACAGACCGTTGCGGTGTATGTAAAGACATTGCCGGCAGTCTGATTTCATTTCTGCGAATGGCAGGTTTCGAAGCCTATCCGGCCATGACTATGGCCGGAAGTCGGGTGGAAAGTATACCCGCCGACCATTTCAACCATTGTGTTGCAGTGGTAAAATTAAGCAACGGTACCTATATGCCTTTAGACCCGACCTGGGTGCCCTTCTGCCGGGAACTTTGGAGCAGTGCCGAACAACAGCAAAACTACCTCCCCGGTGTACCGGAAGGTTCGGATCTTTGTATTACGCCTGTTTCCGCTCCCGAAAACCATTATTTTCGCATCAAAGCCAATAATAAACTGGACAAAAACGGTAAACTAACCGGACAATTCACCCTCACAGCCGAAGGCCAATCCGACCTGAATATACGCCGGATATTCACTACCGGCTGGCAAAGCGACTGGAAAAATTCGATGGAAAGCCAATTGCTGAGTATTTCTCCCAAAGCCAAACTATTGAAAGTAGACTGGAGTAAAAATCCCAAAGACTATCAGGCAGCCCCGATCAAAATCACATTCTGGTATGAAATTCCCGATTATGCAATCATCGGCAACGACGAAATGGCGCTGGTTCCTTTGACTATGCACGGACTTTACGACCAGGTTCGCTCATACCTCCGGATCGACACAGATATTCCGGAACGTCAGTATGGATTTAAAGACGGCTGTTCCCGTTTGGTGGAACTGGACGAGACGATTCAGTTACCTCAGGGATATCGTCTGGTGCAATCCGTCGAAGATAACCGGAAGAGCCCGGCAGCCGATTTTGAAGGCTATATCCGGCAAGAAAACAATAAAATCGATATACACCAAAAACTGGCCTTGAAAAAAAGAGTATATGAAGCCGGGGATTGGAACGGTTTCCGTACTGCCGTAAATGCTCACAAAGCTTTTGGCAATCACCTGATTATTAATAAATAAATCCGATCAGATCCGATATGAAAACAAATACTATAAAAAACCTGTTTTTCTGGATATTCCTCCTTTTCTCCGGTTCTTTGTCAGCCATCCCTTCCGAAGCGGAATTCCGGAAATTAGCAGAAACCTGGACTTTACATCAGGACGGTAGCCAGGAATATCGTTATTACAAAGAGCTGACCCTCTTTACCCATACAGCGATGAACTCTACTTATGGCCAGACTTTTATCACTTATAATCCCGATTTTCAGGAATTAAAGATACATAGTGCCTACGTAAAACAAAAGGATGGAACGACGATCCAAACTCCGGACAATGCCTTTGTCGAAGTATTGCCTGCCGGTGCAGCGGATGCTCCGGCCTATAATCGGTTGAAAGAAATGGTCATCGTACATACAGGACTTGAATTAGGAGCTACGATCTATCTGGATTATTCGGTTATTTCCAAGGCAGGGTATCTCCCGGCAATCGATGTATGCAAACCATTAGAAGAAAGTTCACCGATAAAGGAATACAGCCTGACCTTCAATTTACCGGCCTCCGTTATTCCGCATTATGCCCTTCTTCAGCTAAAAGCGCAACCCCAAAAATCGCAACGACAAGACAGGCAGCAACTGAAATGGACATTCCGCAATCTACCGGCCCGATCGAGAGAACAGGGTACCGGTTTACAGAACGGTGATCTGGCCGGAATTCTGTTTACCACTTATCCCACAGCTGCACAGGCTTTACAAAACCTTTACCGGCAATTCGATCCGGCTCCCACCCCACAGATACAGGAGTTAGTACAACTCATAACCGAGGGATGTCAGTCGAATTCAGAAAAAATAACCCGTATCCAACAATATATTCAAACGGAGCTGAGCGATTGTCCGCTCTCCCTCTCTGAAACCGGTTTCCGATTCCGTCCTTCGGCCGAAGTGATCCGGACAGCTTATGGAACTGGTATAGAAAAGGTTAATTTGATGACCAACTTATTACGGGTTGCCGGAATAAAGGCAGTACCTGCAGCCGCTTATTCCATCCCTTCGGAAACAGACAACTGCGGTCTGAATGCGATCCGGGAATTTGTCATATTAGCCGAGGCTGACGGACGACCTTATCGGTTGAGCGTCCAAAATGCCGATCCGGCTGCAACAGACTGCACTTTCCTTGTCGATTTAGCCGAAGGGAAGAAATTGCTTCCTGATCCCCCTATCGCTTCGATCGGTTATCAGGCTTCGATCGTCATCACTCCCCAACAAGAAGCCGATATGGACATCAAAGCTACCCTCAATAATCTATTGATTCCCTATACTTCCAACTACGCCGGTACCTTACTACCCGGTATTCGGGAATATACTGTCACTCCGGGTGAAAAAACGACGACTATTTCCGGTAAAGGAAAAGCGGGATTGAAGCAGGAAGAAAATTATTACTTTTTTTATCTTCCTGTCTGTTATAAAGGAATAACGGGAAAATCCTATGCCTATTACAACACTTCCCGGTCAAAGAATTTATATTTACCGGCTTCGGTAGACGAAAATTATTCTTATGATATCCAGCTTCCTGAAAATCTGACTCTTTGTACACCGATTCAAGAAAAGAAAATCGATAACCCTATCGGTAGTTTCAAAATAACGCTGACTTCCGAAGGTTCTAGTCTCCACATCGAGCTAGCCCTTCAAATCAAAAAGCAACTCATAACGCCGGCCGAATATCCGGCTTTCCGTTCTTTGATAACGGAATGGACCGACCGGACCCGTAAACCGATACTTTTCAAAACGGTACAATAAATACGAAACGCCCCCAAAGCCGAGGCCTGAGTTCTAAATGACACTGAACTCAGGCCTTTGCGTTTTTACAAAAGTTGAAAGAACGACCAAGGTTACAACGGTTAGGCCCAACTTCTGCTACTGTTGTAACCGTTGTGACTATTAAACGGTCTTCCGGCACAAAACCCGGCATCTTCCGTCAGCACTACAGGACCATTGCACAATATCATCTTATAGTTTCCACCCTGAGATACTTTCTTGGATATTCCACAAATGAGAATAAAGTCCTTCTTGTCGGATAAGTTCATCATGCGTTCCTTCTTCCTTTATCTGTCCATTATCTAAGACGATTATCCGGTCTGCTTTCTTGATGGTTTTGAGTCTATGGGCAATGGCTATGACTGTACGGCCTTTGATAAGCGTGCCGATGGCTTTCTGTATCTCCACTTCATTTTCAGGGTCAAGCGAGGCGGTCGCTTCGTCCAGCAAAATGATTTGTGCGTCTTTCAGCATAGCACGTGCGATGGATATACGTTGCTTTTCCCCACCAGAAAGTGTACAACCACCTTCGCCTACCATCGTGTCGTATCCCTGCGGCAAGCGCATTATGAAATCGTGGCAACAGGCTTTCTTGGCGGCAGCGATGATTTCTTCATCCATTGCATCGGTTTTACCGAAGCGGATATTGTTGCGTATCGTATCCTGAAACAGACAGACATCTTGAAAAACCATAGAGATGTGGCTCATCAGGCTTTCAGGTGCTATTTCATCCATCGGAACACCGTTGAAAAAGAGGTGTCCTTGCTGTGGATCGTAGAAACGGGCACAAAGCTTCATCACCGTGCTTTTCCCACAGTACCATCATCGTCAGTCCGGCACGAACTAACGTGATACTCAACAGGACGAACGGCCCTAATAAGGCCTCCTGACGGATACAGGCCCGGCGAAGTTCAGCAAAGGCATCACGCAGCCGGATGAAGCGGTCGCCCAACAGATTGTAGGCTTTCATTACCCGGATGCCTTGCAGGTATTCTTCCAATCGGTTCCCGGCATTGATTTTCGCTTGGATTTGCCTGCCACTTAATTTTTTCTGTGCGCTTGTGCTTGCCCACAGAACGAGCAGGGCGAGCGGCAAACATACTGACCGCCATCCTCCAATCTATCCAGACCAACGAAACAAAAGCCAGCACAGGCATAACCACAGCCCCCATCAATTGAGGCAAGTGGTGCGAAATTCCGGTTTCTGCCAACATGAAGTCCGTAATGAGCATGGAAGACAAATCGCCGGGGTCACGTCTGGACAAAAAACCCAATGAAAGTTTCCGCAGGTGTTCCGCCAGTGCCAAACGCCCCAAAGCACTCATTTCGTATGCTCCCCTGAAATTGGCTCGGTAAGAAGCCCGTTCCGCCAAAGACATGACCAGCATATAAACAGCCATTATACCGAATATGTACCACAGGCGAGTTGTGTCAAGCGGCTGTCCGCTCCCGTCAAACGCGCCGAAAATAATACGTACCGCTTCAATGGAAAGGCAGAACGGCACGATGTTAACCAGATTGGTAAGCATGGTATAGCCCACGGGCTTGTAAAGCCGTTCCGTATGGCCTATTGTAATATTATCGATTGCATCCATATCTTAAATCCTTTCATTTATGTGCTATAATATGTATCCACGATAAGCCAAAGGTGTGTGAAAGCAATTCATTCCCCGTAAAATCATCCGTCCCCAAAATCCCTGCGGGACAACTTATGTTTTGTAAAATTCTGCTCAATAAGTTCTTTTCTTTCATGATTCTTCTCTGTTTTTTCAATTTTTGTTCAACGTCCACTGGTAAGCATTCGTATAGGCATCCCACATATTCTTATAAACCCCTTCTGCGGTCGACAACACATCATGTATCCCACATTGTACAATACGCCCTTCCTTCATGACGACTATCTGATGGGCGGAAACAATGGAGGAAAGGCGATGGGCTATCACAATAACCGTCTTGTTCTTTATCAACGATTGTAAAGCCATCTGCATTTTGTGTTCGTTCTCCGGATCGGCAAAAGCAGTGGCTTCGTCCAACACTAATATCGGTGCATTCTTCAATATGGCACGTGCCACACATATCCGTTGTGCTTCACCACCGGAGAGAAACACGCCTTTGTCACCAATCCTTGTTTCGTAACCTTGTGGCAGTTTCTCAATGAAGTCATGACATTGGGCGGCCTTGGCTGCGGCTATAACCTTTTCTTTAGTGGCAACAGGAGAACCGACGGTTATGTTCTCATACAGGGTGTCATAAAACAAAAAGGTGTCTTGGAATACGAATGACACCATGTCCATCAGTTTAGCCGTGGCAATCCGGCGGATGTCCACGCCACCGATGCATATTTCCCCTTGTTCCACATCCCAAAAACGGGGTATCAAGTTGGCTATTGTTGATTTGCCACTCCCGGAAGGGCCTACAAGAGCAGTAATTTTCCCTTGTGGTGCGATAAAACTGACATCATGCAGGGCTTTCGTCCGTGTTCCTTGCTCTGTATTTTCATAAGAGAACGACACATGGCGGAATTCCACACCGTAAGCGGCAGGCACCTGCGGATGCTCCGGTTCCGGCACAGGTTTCTTTTCCAATATACAGTTGATGCGGCTCACCCCTTCGTTGATGTCGCGCGTGTTGCCTCCCAAAAACGTCAGCTTATAGACTGGCGAAGTCATGCCAGGTCCCATGATGATGAAAAATAGCCACACCGCCGCCAACGAAAGCGACTGCGGATTGGCTTGTATCAACAAAATACCCATAGGAAGAATGAACGTCACCAGTGAATTGAGCAGGACGGTAAAAGCTATCATCCCGTTCTGGTATGTGTCGCAACACTTCAAGGCAAAGGTCTTGTAGGCCTGAATCTCGGCGTTGAACTGACGAAACGAGCGGACACTCTGTCCGAAAATCTTCACCACGGGCATTCCCCGCACATATTGCACAGCGGATGCACTCATCTTTTCCTGCACGTCGTAATAGGTGGCCATGAACTCCTTTGCCCTTTTCCCCATAAAATTGGAGAATTGCAGGAACAGGCTGAGCACCACGACAACCAGACACACCAAGGCCAGCCACACATCCAGCGAGAAGAAAACAGCGAGCATCACTGCCACTGTAGCCACCACATTCACCAAATCCGGGATAGTGTGGGCGATAAAACCTTCTATCTTCTCGACATTCTGTTCCATCGTTTTTTTGATGGCTCCGGTGGAAGTGTTGCTCAGATACCCCAGCGGGAGTTTACCGATATGTTCGGACAGACGGACGCGCAAGCCGTACAGGATACGGAAAGCAGCGACATGGGAGGACATCAGGGCAGCATACAGCAATACCAGTCCGCCAACCAGTCCGCCGAATGCCGTCCATCCCCACCGTATCACGGCTTCCCCGTCTGCACCAGGAGGATTTCCGCCGTGCGACAACAGTTCTTTCAAGATTTCATATCCTTTTTCGAACTGTTCTTCTTTTTCCAGTTTGGTACGTCCTGAACCGATAATATCGAAACCACCAGTGTTACGGTATTCATCGATGATATCAGCTGTCAGTTCCATATAGTTGTGGTCAACCAAACCGCCAGGACCCAGGATAAAACCGTACAATTTGTTAGCCGGGTTCAGTTTCTTGATACCGTCGAACAAACCTGAGATTACGTTGTGGCCACCAGGAGCCTGTCCACCAGACAAGATTACGCCGACGTTCATCGGAGCAAATTCTTTAGCTTCACCTTCCACAAACTGAATCAACGGCATACCGTATGTGTTCGGGAACAGCTTCTTGATTTCTTCCTGATCGGCTACAGACTGA
>OGDY01000496.1_pt1 | contig 52211 bp, 53 predicted proteins | sample 1570341 | NCBI WGS metagenome assembly OGDY01 (sample SAMEA2581972, study PRJEB24529) | metagenome | biome: Human gut stool | place: China | collected 2011 | reverse complement strand
TAAGACTTATTCAATTTATAAAAAACAGATTATTTAATAGAAAAGATAGAGATAAGTATCGTGAATTTTCAAGAGATTTATACGAACATGGTATTATTGAGAATGATACAATTAAAGATTTGAATGAGACTTATAAATTCAGTAAAGAACACGATTCAATTAAAGAAAAAGATGATTATAATATAGAAATTTAATATTTAAATAATATCATTGATGCTAAAAAATATAAAAATTCACATTATATGTGGTATAATATTATATAGAAGGAGGTTTTATTATGATTAAAGAAACTGTTAAGTATCCTGAATTTTCTGAAATTGATTTTATAAAATTATATTGTGCAATGAATTTTAAAAATGGTTGTTCTCCAATCATAAAACATAATGAATTAGAAAAAAAGTTATATAGATTTTATTCATTACCTGAATTTAGAGATTTATTTCAAGATATATGTCCTAAAAAAGATTATGCAACTCCAGAAAACAGTTATTTGAATTTGGAAACTGCCTTGAATACAGCTCAATTAGTTGGACTACTAATACCTATGCAAAGCCCCGGAGAAATTAGTTCGATTATTTCTTGCAATGATAAAATAGCACAAGAAATAATATCAAGTACTGATACGGAAATGGTTAATAAAATGTCTAAATTATTTAATTTAATGCTTGACTTTGATAGCAGTTCAAAAGAAAATCACTTTTATCAAACATCTGATGCTGGATTAGTATCAGATAAACAATTTATTGATGAGCAAGTAGAAAGTTATACTAAGGCATTAAATTCTCCTGTTATGCCAGAAATTCAAGAATCAGGACCGGTATTAATTAAAAAAATGAATAAAGACGCCAAGAAATAATTGCCACTTTTTTCATTTTTTGATAAACTATATTTAGTGATTGATATTTATGTATCAATTCGTGTATTGGAAAAAAGTTGTAGATATCTACGACATTGGCTCCATTTGTAAAAATCGTCGCACCAAGCGATGTTGAGATAAAGCTCAATTCGAAAGAATTGAGTTTTTTTGTCGTTAAGAAAGGTTGTGATGATATGTTAAATATTATAAAAGAAAAACTTGATTTAAGGCCTGAATTAAAGAAAAAGATTAATTGGGCTAAGAATTATACTTCTACCTATAAAGCTTGAGAAAGGCCATTTAATTAGATTAGAACCTAGTAATCTTGCTTATGTAGATCCACACAAAGTATTAATCAATAATTATACTTTCTTGTTCTTTAATGGTGTTAATACTTTCTATGTTAATAATCTGAATGAACAACATAATTTATCAGAACTTGAACATTTGTTTAAACTAGCTAAAAGTTGCTAACTATTGACTTATTTTAAAAAAGTGATATTATAAATAACCAATGAAAGAGGTATTCTCTAGAGATGGAGGACATCTATGAAAATAAAACACAATTTACCCGAAAATTATAATATTGAATTTAATGAGGAGTCAGTAGTATTTAGACTTTAATAGATACTATTGTCTCCTCTTTTTTAGTAAAAGGAGTTGAGATTAATGGAAGAAGAAAGAAAAGTTGCTGGTATTTATATTCGTGTATCAACTGAAGATCAAGCTCGTGAAGGATTTAGTTTAGGAGAACAAGAAGAAAAATTAAAACAAATATGTGATTATAAAGGTTATGAAGTATATAAAGTATATTGTGATGCTGGTATTAGTGCTAAAGATATGGAACATAGACCAAAGTTTCAAGAAATGTTAAAAGATATGAAAGACGGAAAGATTAATTATATCGTTGCTTACAAACTTGATAGAGTCACTCGTTCTGTTAGAGATTTAGAAGAACTAATATCCCAATTAGAAAAATATAATACTTATTTAGTATGTGATAGAGATGATGTTAATAATTCTACTGCTAACGGTAGACTCTTTGTAAGAATGTTAACTGTCTTATCACAACTTGAAATTGAAATTGTATCTGAAAGAACAAAGTTTGGTTTAAATGGTGCAATTAAGTCTGGTCATTTACCTGGACAAGTAGCTTTAGGTTTTAAAAAGGACGGAAATAAGAAAACTATAATCGATCCAGCTACTGCTCCTATTGTTAAAAGAGTATTTGATTTATATTTACAAGGTAAAACATTCTTTCAAATATCAAATATATTTAATGAAGAAAAAGTCTTAAATAAGAATTGGAAAGATACTCATATTGAAAGAATAATAAATAATCGTTCATACATGGGAGATTATGAAATGTATAAGAGATTAAAGGAATGGAAAAATGTTGAACCAGTTATTTATATGAATGTTGTTGAGCGTATTATTCCAAAATACATTTGGGAAGAATGCCAAGCACAAAAGATTATTAATCAAAGAACTTATACTAGGGATAGAGTTTATACTTTCTTTCAAAAACTTAAATGTCCTAAATGTGGCAAGATAATGAAATGTAAAGGTTCTGGTGGGAAAAAAAAATATGTTGATTATAATTGTGAAGATTGTCATGAGAATATTAGAGATTCTTATGTTGAAGAAGAATTTGAAAAAATTGTTGGTCAATTACTAAGATTTGATAATTAATATAATTAGCTATTCTTACCACTATTTGCTGATGAAGAAAAAGTTGTTGATAAATCTGATATTGAAATAGAAATAATTAATCTTACTAAACAAAAAGAAAGAATCAAAAAAGCTTATATGTCTGAAGTTGTTGAACTTGATGACTTTAAAGAAGATTTAAAAGTAATAAACGAAAAACTAGATATATTAACCAAACAATTAGAAAAAGGACAAGAACTAAAAAATAAAAATAGATTTACACCAGAGAAAGTTATGGCTGATAGAGATTTACAAAGAATATTTATGACTAATGGAAAAGATGTATCTCTATTCTTAACTCAGTGGCAAACAATGACTAAAGAAGATAAACAAGAATTTATAGCTAGATATATTGAATCACTAACTTTTGAAAAAGATGATAGATATCCAAATGGGATACATTTAATAGATATAAAATTGAATTATCATTATGTTGAGATTCATTGAATTTAATATTTTTAATTTCATCAAATGTCATATTGATACCTCCTATATAGCATTATACCATATTTTCAACAAATTCTTACTGATATTAAGTAAAAAAGACAATTATTTATGATAAAATATTTATGAGGTGTTTCTATGAAAGTATTAACTTTAAAACAACCATGGGCAACACTTGTTGCAGAAGGTATAAAAAAATATGAATTTAGATCATGGAAAACTAATTATAGAGGGAAAATACTAATTCATGCTGGTACTGGAATTGATAAAAAAGAATTAGAAAAATTTAATGATTTAAATTTAGAATTTCCATCCAAAAGAATACTAGCTGAAGTAGAATTAGAAGATTGTTTAGAATTAAATGATGAGTTAAATAAAAAAATTATTGCAGAAAAAAATATAGCATATGGTTCTAAATATAGAACTGGCTATGCTTGGAAATTAACTAATTCTAAAAAGATAAATTATGATAAAGAAATTAAAGGGCAACTTGGCTTGTGGAATATAAACTTATAATATTATTGGGAGGTTTGGAATGATAATAAAAAATAAATATAGTAAGCAAAGAAAAGATAGAAATTATATATTATTAAATAAAATTATTAATTTAAAAAAAATAATTAGAACAAACACATCAAAAATTAAGCCATTAACAAAAATGGAAGAATTTTTATATGTAGAACCTTTAAGGGATTTTGATAATAAAAACACTACTATTCCAAAGAATAAATATATAAAAATGTCTGATATCTTTCTATTAAATATTATTTCTAAAAAAGATTGTAAAAATCTTTATGCAGGATTATTAAATCTATACAAGGATAATTATTTAAAAGGATATTTAGGTGGAGAACTTAGGACAAGAGATTTAAAAAAGTGTATTGATAGTTACATTTCATCCACAAATTGCAATAAATGGACAAGATTATGTGATATTTCACCTAGTGATAAAGAATTATTTCAATTATGTGATTTTATTACAATATCGATTTTTGAGATATCTAATGATCTAATTGGAATAGTATTTGATTTAAAAGTAACAGATGTATTTAATAATACAATGAATAAAATAATCAATGAAAAAGTTGAAATTAAAACGATATATGATAAGTATAAATATAAAAATAAGTACGTTTATAGTAAAGGATTAATTTCAGTTAAAGAAAAACGTAATAATGATTATGAAGATTTTATTTTAGAGGTTAAAAGTAGATTTAATAAACTATTTTCAAAATATTTACCACTTCAATTAGATTATAAAAACAAAGCTCCTATAAGTTTAAATGCTTATCAAACTAATTTTGTTGTTTCAGATAGAAAGGAATCTTTTTATCAAGACCTTGGTATTCTTGAAAGTTATTCAGCACAAGAAAGAAACGATATAAGCATTTGTATTAGAGAAAAAAATAAAAGCGATGATTTTATCAAAACAAAAATGTGGTATAACATCGGAATAGAATATAATAAAATAGATCGCTCGAATAACATATTATTCTATATCGAAGAAAATAAATATAAAATAATACATAGCAGTAATGAATTTATAAATATTTTTATTGCTTCTATAACTTTTTATTTACTTGATGAAATGCAAGAAGATATAACTGATGAAAAGATTAAATTATATAATTGTAAAATAAAAAGAATAAAAAAGAATTTTAAACAATATGAGATATTGAATTCTAAATTTCATAAGTATAGTTCTATTTTTAATGGAATAGATATATATAAAATTGATTTTAAAGATGAATATATACTAAATGGATTTAAGCACATCAAAGAAATGTATGAGGATTATAATAAACAATCAGATGAATTAAAAAAAGAATATGAATTTAGAACAAACATTAATAATATTAAAAGTTCCTATTTTCTTTCATTAATTTCTATAGGAATTGCACTATTAGCTTTAGGATTAAGTATATTCTTTGAATACAGAAATAAAAATGATAATTCAATAAAAAATATAGAAACTAAAATTGAAATTAATAATAATGAAATAAAGGAAATAAATAATTCTTTAAACCAAATAAAAGATTTAATTAAAAATGATACTGAGAAGTAATTGCATTATCTTCTATTTAAGTATATAATAAGTATGTAATTAAGATTTATCTCTTATTACATTTGTATGTAATTGTTTCTCAAACGAGATACACACTTGCTCCATTTAAATACGACTTACGAACTATTATAGTATCGTAAGTTTTTTTATAGAGCTGCCGTCTTAGCCTAAGTTAGCCTTGTCAAGGCCTAATACATTTGCTAAATAATAATTATTTTCTTAAAAATTAATATTTATTTTAGTGACTAAACTAGTGTTAAAATTAAACTTTAAAAAAATAATACTAATATATACAAATATATAAAGATTAATTTAAGGTTTAAAACTGCTAGAGTTATTATTAGATTATAAGATAGCATGTTTAATATCTATTATATCTTTCAAAGCAAAACACGATTATAATAAAGCAGTTTATAAGAATTAATAAAGGTAAATTAATTAAAACTGCTTAATTATAGGTTTAAAAAATAGATTATAAAAATGTATAATGTTGTTTTTTATGAAGCTATTTCAAATCAATACTTGTATTTTAATATAACTATTCATATTCTTTGTTATATTATGTTAGGCACCATAGATGGAAATATTTTCTAATCTAGACACCAAATAAATTTTTTTTATAAAAAGACTGGTTATATTTCAAACCAATCTCACTAATAAATTGTAATTTACTATTTTTTTCTTTTAACAAATATTATTCCAAGTATTGCTGTTATAACAATAACCATAAGTGGAGCTACTTTGAAATATACCCATTCAAATGAATGCCATAAAGTTCCAATTACTGACCACTCTGGATCACTATAATCCCATGATTGATATGGACTTTCTAATATTGCTAATAAGATAAATAATATTATTAAACATACATCAGCAACTATTAATGTATTAACTAACATTTTTCTTTTTTGCTTTTGTTTCATTGCTAATTGTTCATTAATGACTTCTAATTTTTGTGATATTACTTTTAAATCATTTTTTTCTTTTTCTTCTATACTTTCACCTAGAATTTCACTAACGGGTGTTTCTAATATTTCTGATATAGTCATTAACATTTCAGCATCTGGTACAGATAAACCTGATTCCCATTTTGAAACTGTTTGTCTAACAACATGTAATTTGATGCTTAATTCTTCTTGTGAAAGTCCTTTATTTTTTCTTAATATTTTTAAATTATCTTTTAACATAATACACTTTCTCCTTTCATCAAATTCAGTATATTATATAAATACCCGTTGCCACAAGCAATGCTTTTTACCAAACGATAAATTGTGATTTATTTGTTTGTTTCTTTCAATTTTATAAAAATTGTAACTGCTAGATATCCAATAATACTTCCAATAAAATTCATGATTATATCGTCAATATCAAAACTTCTACCAACTATCGGTTGTAATATTTCAATTGACAAAGTAATTAAAATAGCAATAACAAATATATTCTTTTTATTTATGTTTTTGAAAACTAATGGCAACATAATTCCCATTGGAATAAACATCAACATATTACCTATTAGCATATCTCGTATCCAAGTACCTATCGAAAGTTCACCTTTAATTAAATATTTGTATAATGATGGAACAAAATTGAAACTTCCAGAAAACCAACCTAAACTATCCCCTGTAGAGTATCCATTTTTTACATAAAACCAAAAATGCGACCAAAGATTTCTTGGAACGAGCACAAGATTTATTAATCCAGTTAAATAACATACAAAAATAAATTTAACTATTTCATAAAAATAATTAACTGATAATTTGTTTTTCTTAATTTTAATAATTCTATAAATAACATATATTATTCCCACTATTATAGTAATAGGAACAACATTCAAAAATGTTTCTAACATATAATTGTTACCACCTTTCAAAATACAAATTACTATTTGTCTAACTAATCAATAAATTATAATTATTTGTAAAATCTTAATACTTGATATTGATAATAATCACTGCTATCTAAATAACCAACAGAGATACCTTTTCCGTTATACGCTGTTTTACCAGTAGTCGATTTAGTTTTTGCTTCATCTAATAATGTATTAATTTCAGTTTCCGTTGCCTCATTATAATTTGCTTTTATTAAATGTTTTGCATATGTAAGTGCAGCATCACCATACTTACTAGCTTTATCTACATAAATGAGCATATAGTCTACAATGTCAGTTGCTTTATCTCCTGTATATTTTTCTGGAACAATTACTAATGAAACTCCATCAAGTAATCCATACCAATACTGATTATTATATTCAGTTAAATAATCAGTTGATGCTGGATTTAAAGAAGAACCATCATTATCCATTACTTCAGTATTAAATTTTGCAACTAAAGTATCAGTTGTTTCTTTTTCAACGGAACCATATTTTTCTTGACTTTCTTGTAAATCTTTTTTAGCATCATCTACACTAAACTTTCCACATCCTGTTAATCCTAAAGCCATAACCCCACATAGTAAAATTGCAAATAATGTCTTTCTCATAATCAATCCTCCATTTCAAAAAATTACTATTTATCTTTCTCTATATTATTTTTAGACATTGTTATTAATTCATATCCATCTTACAGCATCTCATTAGATATTTTTTCTACTTTTTTTTGCAATGGTATCCGCCTTTGGAAAATACTCTATAACGACAGTTTGTACAATTTTTCTACACCTCCTAATACATAATAAACTAATAAATTACTATTTATAAAAACAAGTAGTAATTATAACTTCAAAAAAATACTTACAATTTTATATATTCTAATCTTTAAACCATTTTACTAAAAATGGCTTAATTAATTCGTAAATAAATATTGCCATAAAGTTTATTAAGAATACTATTAAAATCAAACTAATATCTATTGATGTTATACTTATTAATTTACCAATAGGTGTAACAAACACTATGAGTTCAATTAAAAGTATCAATAGTAAACCGTAGTTCATTGCTTTATTAGAAAATAATCCCTGTTTAACAACTGACTCTTTCAAATTTCTACAAGATATGGAATAAACTATCTCCTGTACTACCATTGAAAGAAGTGCTAAAGACATAGCTGTTTCTTGACCATACATTTTTAAACTAATAAAGTAAGTGAGAACTACAAATATAGTTTCAATGATAGCTGAAGATCCAATGCAAGATTTTATAAATGGCGTAAATAATGGTTTATTTAATCCTCTTGGCTTTTTATTCATTATGCCATCTTCACTCTTTTCAAAAGATAAACATATGCTAGGAATAGAATCAGTTACCAAATCAATAAATAAAATATAAATTGGTAATAAAATTGTTGTTTTAGTAAGTAGTCCTATTACAATAGTAAATATTTCAGCAAAATTACTTGATAATGAAAATACTATATTATTTCTGATATTATTATATATTCTTCTTCCCTCTTCAACTGCTACAACTATTGTTGAAAAAGAATCGTCCATCAAGACTATGTCTGATGCTGATTTTGTAACATCAGTACCGGTAATCCCCATTCCTACACCAACATGAGCATCTTTAATAGCAGGAGCATCATTTACTCCATCACCAGTCATTGCAACAATTTTTCCACTATTTTGAAGTGTATAAACAATTCTTTCTTTATGAGTTGGATTAACTCTTGCATACACAGAATATCTTTTAACAATATTTTTTAGTTCTTTATCATTATATTTATCAAGTTCACTTCCAAGTATTGCTTCATCATCACTACTTATAATTCCAACATCTTTAGCAATAGCGGTTGCTGTATCTATAGAGTCCCCAGTAATCATTATTGGTCTAATACCAGCATTTTTACATAAAAGTACACTTTTCTTGACACTTTCTCTTGGTGGATCTATTATTCCTAAAATACCAGCAAAAAATAAATTGTTTTCTTCTTTTTCTAATTCTTTGATATTTTTTGGTATATAGTTAATTTTTTTATAAGCAAATCCTAAAGTCCTTAAAGCATTTTTTGAAAAAATCTTAACCTTATCTAAAGCATCTTGCTTTTCAGTTATAGACAAATTCATCTTCTCAATTAAAGAGTCCATACTACCCTTACATAAAATATATATATCATTATCAATTTTATTTAAAGTAGTAAACATCTTTCTATCACTATCAAAAGGTATATCTAATATTCTCTCACATTTTTTTCTTAATTTAAGAGGATTAATTTTTTTATCGAATAGATAATCATATAAACAAGTTTCGGTAGGATCTCCAACATATTTGTTTTTATAAATAAGAGCATCGTTACAAAGAGCACATATATAATTAAGCATATTCTCATCCAATACATATTCTTCTTTAACAGTCATCTTATTTTGTGTTATAGTACCAGTCTTATCAGAACAAATAATATCAATTGCTCCAAGTGTCTCTACTGCTTGCATTTGTTTTACTACTGTTTTCTTCTTTGCTAAATTAGATATTCCAACAGATAATGTTATTGTAATTACAGTTGGAAGTCCTTCAGGTATAGCTGCTACTGCAAGTGATGAACATAGCATTATAATTTCAATGATCGTGTATTTATTAATTAATGCCAAAATAAATATAAATATTAAAATAATAAATACTATAAATGTAATTTTTTTAGAAAGTTCTTTTATTTTTAATTGTAATGGTGTTTCTATTCTATCAATTTCATTTAGTGATAATGCAATCTTACCTATCTCAGTATTTTTTCCTGTACTTACAACTATCCCAGTACATTTCCCATTAGTAATACTTGTTCCTAAAAAAAGCATATTTTTTTGTTCTTGAAGAATTAAGTTTTCTTTTAAAATATCAGCAGTTTTTTGTACTGGAACACTTTCTCCAGTTAATGCTGATTCATCAACTTTTAAATTTTCACATAAAAATATTCTAATATCAGCAGGAACAGTTTCTCCGGATTCTAAATATATTATATCTCCTGGGACTAATTCTTTAGTGTTTATTACTATTATTTTATCATCTCTTTTAACTTTACAAGTACTAGTTTCATATTTTTTTAAATCTTTTAATATTAAAGTGGCTTTTTCTTCTTGAATAAATCCAACAATAGCATTTATAAAAACTACAAAAAGTATGACAATAGTATCAGTATATTCATGAGAATAAAAATATCCATAAAAATATAAAAGTAATGCAACAATTAATAATATGATAATCATAGTATCATTAAATTGCTTTAAAAACCTTACAACCCATGGCGTTTTCTTTTTGTTTAGAATGATATTTTGTCCAAAATCATTTAATCTTTTCTTAGCTTCTTTACTATCTAATCCACGGGTATTACTATTTAAAATTTTAAATATTTCTTCTTCTCTTTTTGAATACACTTTTTCCTCATCTCCATTTTACTATTTTTTTAACTTCTAACATCTTTAAATTTTAAGTATTGTCTTCAACATATATCATAATTTGATTATATAAAATAGCATAAACCAGTATAGATAATATTCCTACAATTATTACAATAATATATATATCAACATTTTAAAGTTTAAAGATAAGTCAACTTATAAAAGAAAAAATTATTTTACATATAAGTTCTTTTTTTCTTATAAAATATCTCACTATTATTTAAGACTGCTTATCATTTTCATTGCTACAAAAATATATATAAGCTAAATATAATATGTTTCATATTACAATTAATAATGTTCATGTTTTTAACTTTTTCATAAAAATACCTTAATTTTTAGTCATGTTAAATTAATCATTTTCAGTTTAACATTTCCATATGTAATTATAGCATGTATACTTTAAGATGTAAATTTTATTACTAACTCCAAACAGCCAAGTTTCATCCAAAATTGTATAACTATAATCTAATACATAATTTTAATTTGCATCTACTTTTCTTTATTTATATGATCTTATAGAGAAATATGGTACAGTTCTTACATATTTTAAACTTAAATCTGCAAATAGCCCATGGTATTCACCAATTTAAATACATTTTCTAAATAATATTTATTTTTTAAAATAATAAAATGGGCTACTATAATTTTTTTCTGTAGCCCATTATAAATTAACATTTTCCTCCATTATCCTCAAAATATGATTCAATATATTTTACTAAGGCTTTAGCTTTGTTAAAGTTTTTATCCTTAACAATACTTATAATATAATCACTACCGCTTGCATCAACAATACTATCATCTTTATCATATTCTATTAGGTAAGAATATTTTTCATCATTAAGTTGACAATTAAGAAGTACAGTTTGATTTTCTTTTATAGTCATTGAATCTTTTTTAGAACCAAACATAATATTTAAGAAAATAATAATAGCAAAACCAATAATAAAAATTATTCCCAATACTTTTAGTATTTTAATTATTAATCCAGCAAGTTTTTCAGTATTGGTTACTTTTTCCTCTAAAACATGTTTAATATCATTATTTAAAAGTTCATCAATACTAACATTTAATGCTTTAGATAATAATTTTAACTGTTCAGGATTTGGAGAAGTTTCGCCAAGCTCCCAATTTGATATTGTTTGTCTAGTAACATTAACTTTTTCTGCTAATTGTTCCTGTGAAAGTTTGCAATCTTTTCTTAATTTTAAAATATTATCTCCCAACTTCACTTTTATTCCTCCTTTCACTAACAATTATATATAAAGTAATATTTGCATTCTACCAAAAGTCTTTGGAACTTTGTCAAAGAGTTTTAACATTTATTAAACATTTTAGTTTTATAATTAATATCACTATTATGTTTCTTTAGTCTTAAAAATCTAAATATTATATAAAATAGCCCTAATAATAAAGTTCTAATAATTTTTAAAATTATAATTATCTTATTATAGTACCAGTTTACTCTTATAAAGATAATTCATTTTTAGTTTTTGTTAATACTATTTTTTTTATAAAATTCAAATAATTTTTAATGACAATTTCACTACAATTTACAGATTTACAAATACACTTAGGACTATTTAAAAATTCTATATTTTTTATTAATACGTTCCATCTACATTATATATCGCATTCAAATATTTTTACAATAATATTTTTACATTATTTATACAAAACTTTACAATGGTTTTACATTCTAAGTGTTCTTTTACAACCATTATTCTGTAAACTATAATAAGCAAGTTTATTTAAACTACCACACATAATATTATTATTAAGTAAATATTTTAGTTCTTCTTCAGTAAATATTCCATATGTCAAGTTTTCATTGGGATTTACATTAAATGCTTTAACACAGTTTTTCATTCGTACAATACAGCAAACCGAGTTATCTATACCTACAGAATAATAAGATTCATCAAGTAGTGTTACATTATCTGAAACATATCCAGTTTCCTCTTTTAACTCTCTTTTGGCAGTTTCAATAACATCTTCTCCATTTTCAATATAACCCGAAGGAAATTCAGCAATTATTTTATCATTAATTCTAGTTTGAAATGTCAATATGTAATTGCCGTTACTATCTGTAGCAACTATTATAACTGAATCTTTACCACCATTTTTAACTATTTTTTCTCTTGTGATAGTTTTATTATTAGGAAGGCTATAAATCTCTTTTATAAGATTGATAAAATCACCACTATATAGTATTTCCTCTTTAGTAAGTTTTCCTTTTACCTTTTCATAAAGATTAGTTATTTTTTCTAACAACATTTTTTCTTTGTACTCTGGACTTCTTAAATAATTTAACTTATTTACCCTAATTATTGTACTATTAGCACAGTCCTCTAAAGTTTTATTATTTTCATTTAATAATTCTTCCATAAAAATAGTACTTACTTCAACCTCATCAACGTATGAAGTAACCCTCATAATAATTTTGCCTTTTTCAAAATTTTCCATTTCCTTTACAGAAATTTCTTTTCTATCTCCATAAACAAAGTCACTATAAATCCCCGTTGTAAAATCAAATAAAAAATATTCATCAGAGTGATCATCATAATAGGTAAAAATATAAATTGGCTTTTCAAAAAGTTCTTGATTATTAAATAAATAATCAAAATCTTCATAACGATATTTAGTATACCTTTCATCAATAATATCCTTAATTGTTAATATATAACTATTAGTTTCTAAATTAATATTATATCTTCTTAAAATTAAATATCTATGTCTATTAAATATATCACTCACTTTATTAAAAAAGTCATCCTTTAATTTAATTTCAATAAATACTTTGTCCATATTTTTTTCTTTACTTTCATATAAAATATCAGAAAGCAATTTATAGAATCTAGCATTTTCATTTTCATAAAATTTTAACTTTCGATAAATATTTAGTTTCTCCTCTTGGGAAAAAGTTTTTTGATAACCTAGTTTTGCTATATTATCAAGATACTCTAGTTCCTCACTTTTAAGTTTAATAAACTCTTTTTTTAACTTTTCAATATCCATAAAAATTTCTCCTTTTCAATAATATTTTATTCCTTATTTATTGATAAGTAAAATATATTTATGTTATAGTATATATAAGGAGGAGTTATAATGAATATTGACCTAGAATTATATAAAGTATTTTATGTTGTTGCTAAAAATAAACATATGACTAAAGCAAGTGAAGAACTTCATATATCACAACCAGCAATATCACAATCAATAAAAAAACTTGAAAACCAACTCGGTGGAACACTTTTCTTAAGAAGTAATAAAGGAATGCAGCTTACTAATGAAGGAAAAATGTTTTATGAATATGTTAAAGGAGCTTTAGAACTTATCAGTAATGCTGAAAATGAGTTTACCTCTTTTAAAGATTTATCTAAAGGTGAAATTAAAATTGGCTGTTCAACAACACTCACAAAAATAATTTTATTAGATGTAATAAAAAGATTTCATCAAGACTACCCTAACATTTCAATAAACATTACCAATGATTTAACAAGTAATTTAATTAACGATTTAAAATTAGGAAAGCTAGATTTTGTAATATTTAATGAAAGTAATATCAAAGAAACAAACCTACATTTAGAAAAAATAACCGAGCTAAAACAAGGATTCATTTATAATCCAGACTATTTCAAAGATGATATAAATAATTTTGAAGATTTAAATAATTACCCTCTTATATTGCAAAAAGAAGGCTCTAACAGTAGGAAACTATTAAATAGTATTGCTTCAAAAAATAATACTATTTTAATACCTAAAATGGAAGTTGTAAGTCAAGAACTAGTTACAGAATTTACTAATATTGGACTAGGCATTGGTTTTACAATAATTGACTTAGTAAAAAAAAATTTCAACAATTTAAAAGAATTAAAAATTAACAAAGATATTCCAAAAATAAATGTTTATTTAGGTACTAACAAATCAATCTTACCTACTTTCGCAAGTTCTACTTTTATAAAATATTTAAAAAGATGATCAAAAAATCATCTTTTACTTATCTCTCTAATATATTTAGGCCTATCTATTTTGGATGTTAACATTCTTACTTCGTTTAACATAGTTATTTCAAAACCAACATATTCACTTAATTTTCTTTTTAATTCATTAAGAAGTTCTAAAGCATTTGCATCTTTTGAATCATATAAATCTCTTAAAAAAGAATTACTATTTACAAAGTTATTAAATAGATTATCCACTAAAAAGTATTTTAACTCTAAATTAAATCCTTCAGAGTTTTCTTTTAATGTTACATTTCTTTTTGAATATTCCATTGTATCTATTACATTAATCTTACCTTTTGAATATAAAATATTATACATAATATCATAAATCTTTATATCATTATTTGTTAATAATTCAATATCTTTATAACTTTTATTTATAGCCTTTGCAAATGAGTTTAAATTTACATACAATGGATTTATTTCATATAAACTTTTTGACTTAACGAACTTCATAGTATAACCTATAACAAAACTTTTATATTCTATAGTTTCTATCGGCCATATAAAAGTTGAGTTTGTTATATTACTAAACTGGGTTAAATCTTCGGATATAACATCATCATAATCATTATCAAAAAATATGTGGAATACTTTTAAAACTTGGTTAGTTTTAGGATCATAATAACAAGCTCCTTGTGAACCAACACCTAAAAATTTAAGACTACTTAAATAATTCAAAAAAATATCTTTATTAGTTATTTTCATATCACAAAACTCCCCTTAAGTACGATAATTATATCATTTTTAAGGGGGCGTGTCAAATTAGTGTAAAGTATTTTTTAAATAGCGTTTTAATTACCAACCATATTACTTTTCATTATTCCATATATTTCTGATATAAACTCACTATCTTTTTTTAAATTTTTATCACATAGTAAATAAACATGATTTTTAGTTCTTGTAAGAGCAACATAAAATAATCTTCTTTCTTCAGCAAAAGGAATACCTTCATCAATAACTTCATTTCGATACAATTTTTCTATCCAAGTCATACCTGTTTTAACAGATGGAAATGAAGTATTTAATCCAATAATAATTACATCATCAAAAGTAAGACCTTTAGATTTATGCATAGTCATTGCTTCAATATCTATATCTTCATAATTTTTAAATACTAAACTAGATTCTATTCCATCAAAGAAACTTTCATCATTATATAAATTATCTATAATCCTATTTGTTCTACCTAATATTAAAATTCTATGATCTGGATTATCACCATATATCTCTAAAATAGTATTTTTAAGTAAATTAATTTCCTCTTTATCAGATTTAGTTCCATCAAAAGTCTTAATAATAATTGGTTTATCTATATGTTTATCAGATACTAAGTCTTTTTTTATTTGACTATTATTTTTCATAACAAACTGTCCAGATAAGTTGATAAGTTCTTGACTATTTCTATACGTCTTATTAATTTTAAATAGTTTTGCACCCTTAAAATAGTTAGTAAAATTATAAATATACTCTATTCTTGAGCCACTAAAGGAGTAAATACTTTGCCAATCATCTCCAACAGCGAATACTTTAGCATCATTTCTTTTAGCGGTCTTCATAGTAAGTTCATACTTAATATTAGATATATCTTGATATTCATCAATAATTATATAATCAAATAATAAATGAGTTTCACTTGTTAATTTTTCAATATACTTAACTGCATAGTATAATAAATCATCAAAATCAAAGTAATAATATTCTCCACCATAAAGTTTATTTGAATAATAATTATAAAAGTCTAAGAAGTATTTTGCCTCAATCATAACATTTTGTTTTTCTTCACCTTTTAAAGTCATAATATATTTTTTTATAACTGTTTTATCCTCTCTATAAGCAGATGATTTTAAATATTTAATACTTGAGTACATAAAATATTCAAATGGATATACTTGTGAAAGTGGATTTAAACGAAGAATATGTTCATATATTTCTTCATTAGTTCTTTCATTATATTCAACATTTAACTCTCTTAATTTGTTATCTAAAATTCTAACAATATTTGAAAGTGATGTTCTTTCAATTTCAATAAATTTATTATTATGCTCTTTATGGTATTTTTCTTTTTCTATTTTTATTTTATTATAGTTTTCATCCTCTAAGCCAAAGTATTCAATATATATTTTTTCACCAGCATAATCAATTGTAAAATCAGGTTTATATATTATATTATTTTCCATTAGTTCTGGATAAGCTTCTTCATAAGAATATGAAAGACCTCTTTTATAAAGAAAGTTTGCTATTACTGCTTCACCAGCTGATTTAACATAATCTCCATTTATAGATATAATATTTTCATCTTTCTGAAGTTGCCTTTCAATCCAAGATATAATTAAATTTATAGTTCCTACAGTTTTGGCTTCATTAAGTTTAACACTTACATAGTATTCTATAAGCTCATCATAAGTATTAAATTTTTGATAGTTATCAATAAAGAATTTGCTAAATACAAAGTTTTTCATTTGTTTAACAGTATCAAAATTATTAATTATTTCAGTAATTTTATTTTTATCTAAATATAAGTTTTTAAAATACTCTAAAAAGATTTCTCTTTTTTTATTTCTATCAAGTATAACGCATTTTCGATTATTAAATATTTCTCTAATGTATTCATAACCAAGTGAATGAAATGTTGTAACATGTGCTGGGATATTAAAATCTAAGCAAATTCTTTTATCTAGTTCTTCAGTAGCTTTTCTTGTATAACTTAGTACTAATATTTTTTCTGGTAAAATATTTTTCTTTTCCACTAAATATTTTACTTTTGATGCCATAGTGGTAGTTTTACCTGTACCTGCTCCAGCAATGATAAGACTATATTTTTCATCACTTAATATGGCTTTACACTGTTCTTTATCAAGTTTTATATTAGGATCAATATCTTTATAGAAATTATCAAAGTAATCTTTATTTAATAAATACTCTTTTTCTAATACAATGTCATTATAAGTATCAATATTAAAGTTAGAGGGCACAGCACTACTATAATTTGCTAATACATTTAAATATAAATTATTTGATATATATTCATGATTATTATATTTTTTTATAAACTCCTCTTTCACACTGCCACCTACTATAACATTATTATAACAAAAACCCATTATTTTTTATAGTGAGTTTTGTAATTTCAATATAAACAATCTATAATTTTAGTTGTAACATTTTACCTAAAATATGTTTTTTTATTTTAGATCACTTTTTTGCACAATTTTTGCAAGTTTTTGATTTATTTTATTAAGAATAATATTTTGTTTATAATTATATAACAAAAACTCATTGTTTTTTTAATCTTTCATAGTTCTATTTCTTTGCTATTATAACATAAAATAGCAGAATTTAACTTCAGCATGATAAGTCTGTTTTTTTGTCATCAATTATTTTTTTCTAATAATTCAAGTTTTTCAGATATTACACGTTCCAAATAATTTATGGCTTCTTTTTTTGTAACACCATATTTTTCTTCTTTTAATTTATAAATACCCTCGATAAGTTCTTCAAATGCCTTTCTATCCCCATTATAATATTCTTTTAAATTCCCAGGGCCATACATTCTATCTATACAATACTTAAAATGATAAATATTTTTATTGTTACTTTTATCAATATTATTAATTATCTTTTTGATATCTAATTTTGATAAAAATCCTTTTTCGTTAAAAAAGTAATTATAGTTTTCACTCTCATAAATATAATTATATAATTTAATTCCCCAGTCAGCATCATTCAATATGTCCTGAAGTGAATCATTATTAATAATAGCGTTCTTGTTTTTGCATGCTAATTTTAATCTTTCTATATTATTGTTATAAATATTCATTACTTTTTCATCTCTAATTATTTGATCATAATTTATATAGTATTTTTTATTAAGATTTTTACCTATTCTATCTTCCATAATAGTTATTATTTCATCAATAAGATTGCTTTGAAAATCTAAATTTTGTAATGCTGATAAAGTTACCACTATTTTTGGGAAAATATTACACGGATATAGATTATTTTTTAATTCTTCTTTTAAAGCATTTAATAATTCGTGCAATTTATCATCTTCCAGTTCCCAATAATACTTTAATTCAGAAAATGCATTATTAGAATTTTCAAAATCAATTTCATTATTATTAAAGTATTCATCTATAGTAATTTCTATTTCTTTTATATCTATATTTTTATTTAAAATATAATCGTCAACAAATTTAAATGCTTGAAAATACATAAACGTACTCTGATATTCATCATCACCAAAACAAGTAGTTTGATATTTTATACCACTTGGCCAATCAATTATTTTATTGCCAGCTTTAATATTGATAATATCAATGATGAAGTTAGTATATACTTTTAAATACATCTCTTCTTTTAATTTTATATTTGCTTTTTCTAGTTTTAAATACAATCCAAAGAAATCCTCAAATATACATTTTACTGTTCTTAAATTGCTACATGTATATAAACCTATTTTGTCCATTAATGTATCCTTATGTTCTTTTAGAAATAGATAATAACAATTATTATATTGGTATATATCAATTAGTTTATCAATTATTGTATTTAAATCAGGAATGTATTTATAAGTTTTACCAATTAGTTTTTCTTTAATAAGTCTATAATTATAGTTCGTTTCATATAAACGTTCTACCCTTTCCTTAATAATAGAAACACTTGGTATAGTAGTATCAGCTTTCTTTCCAAAAAAATCTTTCTTTTCTGGATCTTCATAATTAATATTTGATTGCATTGTAGATAAAAGCTTTAATTCATAATTTTTGTTAAAATCTATTTTACCAATTTCATTTTCATTTGCTATTATAATTACTTTAATTCCATGATGTTCAACAAATGAATTAATATATGCTAAACACATATTAATGTCTAAATTTGCTCTTTCTAGATCGTCAAAGATTAATACATAATTCTTCAAATTAGTATTTTCATTAATTACATCAAATATTTTTGAATAATCTAAATCAGGTTTAAATATCTTTATTGTACTTAAACCAAGAGAAGCAACTTTAGAATATTTTCCAGTAATTTGTAAATACATTTGGGCAGATATAGAATCTAAAGAGTCCACACCATACAATGATATATATATAGGACTTTTATATTCAATAGTTGGTTTGTTTCCATTATTTTTAATTTCTTCATTTAATTTTGGAATTAATTCTTCTTTAATAAAATACGTTTTACCGGATCCCCATTCTCCATCTATTAATATCGCATAATTAATTCTATCATTCTTAATATACTTTTTTATTTCTTCAATTAAATCTAATTTCATTTCGTCCTCCTTGTAAAATAAAAACGCCTATACTACGATTACTTAAAAATTTATGATTATATTATACTACTTCCTAACTTTAATATTTGCAATAATTATGCATTTTAGCAAAAATCGTTTGCAAGATTTTTTCATTCATCTATATGCTCATAAACATTTGCAAGCATCAAATTTAATGAATTGTAAATACTTTGTTGATTGTAGATAATTGATATTATCAATAAAATACACAGTCTTATTCTATTTAAAAATAGCCGTGCAACAAGTATATAGAATATTAAGCAATCATATATACATTACATATCTATATGTACTTTTTTATCATCTATTTTTTTAATTTTATTAATTAGAGATTTCATATCATCAAAACTAAATGTTTCATCTTCTATCATTCTTAAAATATCATTATAAATACTTACCCCATATAATTTTATAATTCCTTTTTTAAACAAATCAGATTCATAAATTTTAAGGATTTGATTTACGTATTCCCCATAGTCTTCTAAAGTCGAATTATCATAATTAAAATTATTTACTAGAGGCTTTAATATTTCTCTACTATCTTTATCAAAATCATTTTTATAATCTATATCATTTATTTTACTTTTGGCTAATTCAAAAATATAAATCATTGGTTTAGTATTCATAACAAATTTATAAGCATCGCTATTTAAATCTCGTTCATAAATAATAAACATTTCTTTTTTGATTTCATTTATCAAACTATCAATTTCTTTTTTATCAACTTTAGTTTGTAAAATAATAAACTTATCTATATTATTATTCTTATCTATATGAGAAGCTCTATTTCTAACAATACGTATCAAATCAAATAATTTAATATCATTATATTTCTTATCAAGTATGTCATTAATTTTTGTATTGTTATGAAAGTATTTTTCAATATTCTTATATCCATCAATTAATTTATAAACAATTGAATAATCATCCTCTAAATATGTATTTTTATTTTCAACAAAGGGTAGTAGAAAAAACATATTGGATAATAATTTTACTTCACCATTAGTCATATAAAACCTCCACATTAACAATTACTATTATATCAAAAAAGTGACTGAAGAAAAATTAATATTCAGATTTATCAATTTTTTTCTAAAAATGTGGAAATATTTTAAAATAAATTTTTTAAGTACTTAGAATTTACTTGCCTGTTTTTTTGCTGAAAATGTATTCTATTTCCTTCTCTGCTTTATTAGTAAAATATTTATTAATTTTCATAAATATAAAATTATTAATTTCTTTTTCTAATTTATCAAAAAACATAAAAATGCTTATAGGAATAAAATTACATAAAATAGCATAAATAGTTAAAATAGTTAATAGACATTTAAATATAACTTTAGTTTCTTTAGCAGATGAGTAATTATATGAAATCCAACATAAAAATAAACAAAATATTATTCTAAATATAAATTCAATATTTGAAATTAAGTTAGTTATTTTTTTCTCTTTTTCATTATATTTAATAATAATATTATTTTTATATTGTTTATCATTTTATTCTTTTTCTAAAAGTTTACGTGTTAACTCTTCATTTTCAAAATTTATTTTTTTCTCATTATCACTTAATATCTTATTTTGTTTCAATGTATCTTCTAAAGTATTAAATAATATATTCGGATTAATTTTTTTGGGATCACCATCTATATTTAGCATTAAATTTTCAACAAAATAATTACTACATAATAAATTACTTAATGAACTCGGTGTTGCATTATATTTGTTAGTTTTTAAGTTAGATACTGTCTGATTAATTCTTTTTCTAATAGCTGTTGTTGGTTTTAATGCTGCCATTGCATTTTCTGTCAATTTCATTTCAGGAATACTTTTATTATTAATTAATGATCTTAACCAAATAATAGCAGTTAAATCCAAGTCACTTATTACAGGACTAATTTTAAATTTCGAATCTATATTTAACAATTTGTTAGTTTCATTTCGGATATCTATATTCATAGTAATAAATAAAGCATTACAATCTTCTAATTTTCTGTATTCTTTTCCTTCTCTCAATCGCATTATTGCTGATACAGACTTAACATCAATTTCAATTGTTTTCCTACTAATATTGCTATCTTTATAAACTGTAATAAGATTTTCTTCAAGCTTTTTTTCATCAATTACATATTTATTTTTTTGTTCATCATATTCAGGAGTATCAACAATATCTATACCTAAACTACTAAATGCATCTTCTAAATTATTTAATAAAAATCTTAAATCAGTTTCACTATAATTTTTTATAACTAAGTTTTCTAATGTCCTTTCTGAATGTTTTCCATAATTTTTAATAAATTCTTCTAGAATGTTTTCAATTTCATTAAAATTATGTTTAAAACATTTTATTTTTACATTTTATTTTTTTAATAGTTCAACAAGTTCCATCGCGGACTTATTTTCTTCCGGCAATTTAAAATCTAACACTCTTAGCATAAAAGGAGCATCAAAATAGCAAGTTAATCTATGCAAATCAGCATTATTGTCACTATCAATATTTACATATAATGCATTTGCTATTAATGAACCTTCTATAACACTTAATAGGCTTGTATAAGTATCATCAGACAATTCTTTATGATAATAAATAAACCTTCCTATGTGATATGAAATTTTGTCAATATTATTCTTCAATCTCATTGAATTATTTATATCTTCATATAATAGATATCCATTTTTATCTAAAAACATTGCAAAACTATTTTTACAATCCATATAATTCATTTTGATATCTGTATTATTTTTAAAATAATTTAATAGTTCGTTAATAATTTTATCAACTTGTTTTTTTGAGTTTTCATATCTATTATCGAATTCCTTTACAATATTAGTAGAATCAATGATAAATTCAAACATATTATTCTTTTGTCTAATAATGTTCTGTTTTTTTAAGCGATTTATTATGATATCTATAATAGCACGTGGCATATCATAAAAAGCATATTCTTTTCTCATTTTATCTACAATCATGTCCTTTGTCGCTGTACAATCATGATGAATAATTTTAATTACAAATGGAGTTAATAGAGAAATATTATCTTGCTTATTTTCCTCAAAAATTGCAGACAATACGGCTGTACTTATAAGTGCACTATTGTTTTTCACGCAACCCACCACCCTTAGCATTATTATATCATATCTCCTTTACGATTTTAATAATTATAACAAAAAACAGTATAAAATACTCTAATAATTATATGAACAAAATATGCAGCAGATGACATTATTGTTAATTTTTAAATTATTATAATCAGTAAATTTAAAATTAACAAATAATTTATAAATTTGTTACTACACAACATTTTAAATACTATTTGATGTACAACTTTATACTTTAAATAATAGTCAATAACATTATTATTTCTTTTACTTTGTTCAATTACATGATATTGCTTAACTATTAATTTTTAATTTGTTTTAACAAATAAATCTAAAATTATTTCACTTTAAATATAACATATAAGAATTTGAAATTTAACATTTTATTAATTAAGAGGCGATTTTATTCCACACTAACTTCATATTAATTCGTTGGACTTCTCATTACTTCGTTGATACATACATGTATAGTAAACTTTCGCCACCAAGTTATATGTCATGCATAGCATATAAAAAGAGCGAAAAAATTCACTCTAATTGTTTTCTTTAAACTCTTCAACAGAAATAGTAGTGTCAAATAATCCAACGCTAACATCCTTACCATGTCTGTTAATACCAGAATAAACTAAGCTTGAATCCTCATAACGTTTAAATTTAAAAACGGCATCATTCATTAATGGACCATTAAAAACACCTATACTAACTAGCAATTCAAAATCTTCAACAGTCAAACCAGTAACTTTTTGAAATAATCCTGGTTCTAATTGAGTAATTACATCTTTTAATGTTCTTTCCCTATAATCAGTCAAATACATAAATATAGGTATTCTAGTAGCAAATTTTATTAATTTTTCCTGTATTTGTTTTCTTTTTGATTTATATTCTCTTTCTTCTTCTGATAATGTTTTTTTCTCTTTTTTTGTAAGATCTCTATCGTTTGCCAACTCTTTCTTTTCCTTAATTGACTGTGATTTATTAATAATTGTTTCAAGATCTTTATTTAAACGTCTAAAGCCTTCAATATTCATTAAAGCTTGCATAGCATTTTTATTTTCTAAAAGTCTTTCTAATGTAAGATCGTCAACATTAACAAGCAACGCTGATTCCCAACGTTTTGCTAATAGTGTTGCCGTAGTACCTGACATTGTTATATCTAATATTCCAGCAGCATCGATTTGTTTCATAGTGCTTCCATCATAAGCTAAAACAGGTAAAAATTTGATGAAATCAGCGACCTTCTTTTCAGGATTTGCTTCATTTATATCTAGTCTACAACTATAATCTGAAATTTGTCGTAAAGCACGATTGGGTGCAAAGTCAAAAATATATGCTACTTTCTTCAATATTTCATCTGGTTTAGTTACGTCTTCAGATTTCAAAACCCATGGTGATTGAACTCTAAACGCAGCTTGGAAATAAGTTTCTGGAGTGTTCAAGTTTCTTAGCATAAATATTCCACCCCAAGGTTTAACAGTGACACCTGTTGTTAATTTTCCACATGTTAAAGTTATTGATTTGCTATGTAAAGGATCTTGCATTGATTGTCTAACAGGCGCCAACGCTTGTACACCTATTCCAGCACGCACTCCAGCTGCAACATTAACACGATAATCATGATAAAAAGTATTTTGGCGTTGTTTTAAAAGATTATTCATTGCATAACAAGCAGATACGCTAGGCAAAAACCAAACAGTATGATTCAATACACTCATTAATCTTGTATCAGAAAATGGCATTGGAGGTTTTTTAGCACCTAATTTCAAATTATCAATTGTAGTTTCTAAATAGCTACCCCTAATTAAATCTAACCACTTTTGAACTTCATTTTCATATTTAAAATGTGCATCTTCGCCAATTCCCTCAGCATAGAAAAAGGTATTTAAATCAAACTCGTTAAATTCCCCTTGTTCAGCTATTTCAGTAATTGATTCAGGTAATTGATATGTCATCAATACCATCTTTGGCAATGATATATACGGATTTGGACCCTTTGTATCATCCCAACTTTCTTTTGATTTTTGTTCATCAGAATATGTCCAGTTATATATTTGTTCTTCTATAAATTCGCCTGAAGAGATTGCTCTAAACGGAGTCCCAGACAAATACAAATAGTGACTTGTTGTTATGGGCATAATTGATTCGTCATAGTATTCTAATCCTTCACCAATCTCATCTCTTGATGATTGTGCGTCTTCACTTTCAAATAACTCTTTTGCAGATTCTCTCCAAGCTCCATAATGATACTCATCCAGTATTACACAGTCCCAATCAACCTGATGAACCCACTCATTTTTTAATTTTATACCACCAGCCGAATTCTTTCCTAAATAATCTTGAAAAGAACCAAAACAAACTATAGGTTTACTTTTATCACAATCATCGTAGTTTAAAGCATCTCTTGCAACAAATTGCCAACCCTCAAAATCAACATGTCGAATTAAATCCTCTTCCCAAGCATTTTCAACAGCGGGTTTAAACGTTAATATAAGTAATCTATTCCATCTCATTTGTTTAGCTAATTCATAAGCAGTAAATGTTTTACCAAAACGCATTTTTGCATTCCACAAAAAATGTGGAACCTTATGTTTTTCAGTGGCTTTAAAACTCTCAAAATAAGCCTTAGTTTTTTCAATTGCTTTTTCTTGTTCCGGTCTTAATCCAAATGTTTGAGTTCTACTAAACATTTCATCTTCTTCCATAAATATACTATTATAAGCCTTATTAATGTCATCTGTATTGCATCTAAACCATTCTCCATTCGGATTTTCAAAATTATGTTTTTTTAATAATTTATGTATATCATGATCAGTAAATGTTGTTCCGTCTTCTCTCATGGAAGATTTAGAAAAAACAATTGTATAAGGCCTTTCTTCTGGCTGAAGAACTGGAAATTGTTGTCTAATTCTATCTTCAACATTTTTTTGTTCAGTATAACCAATTTTTAACAATCCCGCATGATTTGGATTGTTGTCTTTATACGCATATATTTGAGGATAATATTCTCTTCGAGTAGGAAACATTTTTTTTTCTATATCATTATTCATTTACGTCACCCACTTTATCAGATGTATCATCCATTGGTTTTATATTTTCTTCTATATATTTAATTTCCTCTTTATTTAAACTATACTTTTCAAATAATTCTGTATCACTAAAAATATGGTCAAATTTTTCCAAAGGAATTAAATCAAATGATTCTTTAGATATATTTAATGAATGTCTATTGTAGAATAATAGAGCTCTAAAAAACTTAGTTTTTATGTATGATATACAATTAATGGCTTCTTCACGCGTATCAAATGGTCCTATTTCAATAAAAGTTTCAGTACACGCCGTGTTGGGCTCTCCAATTATGATTTCAGGCGGTACAGTCGATGTTGTCATATATGCTTTTGAAAAATATAATTTATATTTCCCTAAAGATTCCTTATTTTTTTCTAAACTATTAGGAGAAACATACCCGACAACTCTTTTTGCTCCACCTTTTTTGCCTTTAACACCATACACTTTAATATAACGATCTATTCTCTCCATTGATAAATATGTTCTTGGATATTTTTGGGAGTTATTAAACAAATCTGAAAAGTATCCATATGGATTCCTATATGAAGCTATCTCACTAAACTTCTTATTGTTTTTTAATGCTTTTGCAATTATAGACAATTGTCTGTAATCTCTAATAACTGTTTCTGTTATACCATTATTTAAATATCTGCTTGAACAATTTTGTTCTCCATCTAATGATTTATAATGGTACTCAACTGTACCGTTATAACCACTTTCCCATAGAAAATAATTAACCCCACCATCGATGTGTATTCCTGGGAAACATTCTTTTGCATCTTCAAAATCATAAATATATTTAATCTGTTTATCATTCATCATCGTATTTCTAAATGAATCCAAGCCCTTTCCACCCTTCATCCATCTTGAAGGAACAATCATTATTAAATATCTAGGATTCATTTTTTTTGCTTGATTAATAAAGAAATGATAAATAGGTTTCGCACTGTCACCCGTACCTCCACCATCACTCATTTGATATGGTGGGTTTCCAATAATAACATCGAATTTCACCTTAAACACCTCCTCTGGTTTATTTATATGTATAAATTCATAAGCATGACTTTCATATTCTTCAGGTCTATCATAAGATTTTTTATTAACACCGCAATATATACAATTATCAAAACTCCATGTATGTTTCATTGGCTTAAATCTTATATTTCCATCATCAGTAGAAAATTGATTGCATATGGAATATTTACTATTAGCATATTTGGAACAATATAAACTTCTACGTGTTACTAGAGATGTCAATTCTGTAATTGCAATTCCATAAACTTGTTTAGTTAATATATGGTTAATTCTTTCTTGCTCATCAATTATTATATCTTTTAATCCTTCATTTAACCTTTTGGTAATTTCTCTTAAAAATACCCCTGTTTTGGTTACTGGGTCTAAGAAAGTTACATTAGGATTATTCCATATTTCTTTTGGTAATAAATCAAGCATTTTATTAGCTATATCAGTTGAAGTAAAAACTTCATCATTTGATAGATTGGCTAAACAACTTAAAACATCGGGATTATAATTATTATTCATATTCTACCACCTTCATATAATTTATTTCAGGATATTCCTTAAAAGGAATAGACAAAGAAACATCCTTATTAGTATCAGATTTTAATCTATTATCACTCGGTTCAAGTAATTCTGATAAATGATAATCTCTTCGTTTTACTTTAGAGCCTCGTGTTATAACCCAATCACAAAAGGTTATTGGTGTTCCATCTTCTAGTTTAAGAGTAAGCGCATCGCCAAGCAATATATTTTTTTCAAGAATATACCTTATTACATATTTATAATTAATATTAGATTTTTTCTTATATATTTTATCGTATTGCTCAACAAAATAGTCATAAAGTCTATTTCTACATTCAATTACGTTGTCTTCCAGCAATTCAACTCCATATAAGCTAGAAATAACAATAAAGCCATATTTTTCATAATCGCTTTGACTTCTCTTATATTTTAATTCAATAAATTTTAATTTCCTTTTTAATATTTCTATTAAAAAATTTCCATTTCCACATGCTGGTTCCAAAAACTTAGATTCAGGTCTATCAGCTTCTTGTGGAACAAGATTAATCATAGAATTTACTTCTCGTTCAGACGTAAAAACTTCGCCATGATTTGAAACACGATTTCTAGATTTTACCTGTTTTACATTCATTTAGAACCTCCTTACTATTTTATTTAATTGCCTAATGAATCATCTATTTTTAAAATGCTATTAACGCTTTCATTAACTGATTGAAGTTTATTATAAACATCGATCACATCATCTTGATCCCATAATTGTATTTTTTTATTTTCATTTTTAAATACATCTTCTGATTCTTTTCTTATTTTTTCTAATTGATTAGAATCTGATACAGCTATTATACCTTGTACATTCTTAAATTTTGAAGCTTTTAGCAAATTCATAATTAAACTATCTATGCTCCCTCCAGTTTGAACTTCAAAAACGTAAGTTACTTTACCAACATTATTAATGGAAAAGTCCCAAACTGTATCAACAATAGCACCATCACCAATTTTCACTTCATTAGAAGCATCAAATCCCAGGAAAATACCAATATCCCTAACTTTTTCTTTCAACTCTGTATGTAATGATTTTTTGTTCTCAGTAGAAGTAACTATAGGTACCGAATCAGATATTTTTTTAATACTACTTTTATATAATTTCAAATTATCCCAAAATAAATAATCTATAAATAGCAAATCATTTTTAATTCCTGTTTTTTCATCGGCAATTTTCAATAATTCTTTACAATAATTACAAAATTCTCTATATTTTTCTCCAGATTTTTGATAGTTATACACAGGCAAATCTGAAATTTCTAAATATTGGAAAGCTAATAAAGATGTATTATTCCATATCATACACTCATAAGGATATATATAACATAATAGTTCACTCATCATAGCAGGTCCAAATCCTTTAATATTCTTATTGAATTTATCCCATCTTTTAGTTAAATCATCGTTCCCATATAATAAATTCGCAATTGATTCCTTTAGATTATCAAATCCATTATCATTAATATATTTATTAATAATGTACTCTTTATTTCCCCATATAATCATGGCCCATAATTTGCTAATATATTCATAAAACTCTTCTTCATCCATTTTTAAGATTTTTTCATAATCATAACACTTATAATAGTTTTTTCTTGTTTCTCTTTCTTCCAGTTCTGATTGTGCCTGATTATTTTCATTAATCTTTTTTATATATAAATCTAACTGTTTCTCATATTTTTCTTTATTAAAACTCATAATAAACCTCCAATCATCTTATCTGCTGCTGCCCATAAGTCTTTTCTATTTCTTGCATATCTTTACCCATATTATTACCTCACATCCATTTGATTTCATTTAATTATCTAAATAAAATTATATCATAAAATAGTAATTTCTTACAACTTTTCATTAATTTGGTCATATTTCTTAGAAAGGAATGATGATTAAAATGCCTGTATATAAAGATAAAGTTCCTGCTAAAATTGGAAAGTGCTGGTATTTTAGAACAAGATATAAAAGATAAGACGGAACAAGAGCTCAATATCATTCTAAAAGATATATGACTAAACGCAAGGTACAAGAAGCGGAAACAGAATTCTTGATCAAATCTCAAAATGAAGCTAGTGTTAGCTCTTTAACATTTAGTCAGCTTATTAATTTGTTTATAGAAAACAGATCCACTATAGTTAAAGAAACAATTATGTATGGTTATAAAAATATATGTCCATATTTAGATACAATAGCTACTGTTAAAATAAAGGATTTCAACATCGAAGTATGCGAAAGATGGAGACGATATATTAATAGTAGTAATATTTCTACTCGATATAAAAATGATATTTATAAGTTTCTAAAGTCATTACTAAATTATGCAACTGATTAATATGGTTTCAGTTTTGTACATGTGAATAGAAAAATGCATAACTTTAATAATCCAAACAAACTTCCAAAAGAAATGCTATGTTTTACTTACGTTTAATTTCAAAAGTTTTTATCTTTTGAAAAAGATATTAAATTTAGATGTGCATGGCAACTACTCTACTACTGTGGTTTAAGAATCGGTGAACTAAAAGGTATTACTTTGAAAGATATTGATTTTGAAAATAAAACTGTAAGTATAAATAAACAAATTACTCAGCAATCTTGTCGTTCAAGATGGTCATTTTTGCCACCAAAGACAGCTAAGAGTAACAGAGTCCTACCATTAACAAAAGTGTTCTTAAATGACTTAAAATCACTTAAAGAAAGCGATTCTGAATTGCTATTTGGATTTAATGATACATATTTTGTAATAGGAGATACTGCTCCACAAATAAGTAGTACTATTACAGCTAGAAAAAATCGCAATTGTGAAATAGCTGGAGTTAAACAGATAAGGATACATGTTTTTAGACATTCATGTGCTTCCTTATTAATTTATAAGGTGCTAATATTATTACTGTTTCTAAATTCTTAAGACATACTAAAATAGAAGAAACACTTAATACATATACTCATTTATATAAAAATGCTTTAATAGATATAACATCATTAATTGATGACATGAATGAAGCTAGGATTAACTTCTAGCCTTTTTATACCATATTTATAAATCCTACATTTTCGTTGCTTCCATTATCAAAACCAGCATATATTATTCCAACGACTTCACCATCAGTATTTAGAACCGGTCCACCACTCATTCCATGCTGAGGTGAAATATTTGTATTTATAAGAACACGATCCATATATACATTCCCACCAGTTACTTTTGCTTTAATAATATGAATGCTTGTCTGTTTAAAATTAATAAAGCCAGGATATCCTACCATATATACTGTATCTCCAACTCGAGCTTTTTTTCTTGCTAGATTAAAACTATTTTTATTATTAATAGATACATTCATTGAAATAATGTCATTCTCATAATTTTCTTTCGATATACTAATATTTTGTATTAGCTTTTTACTTTTCTGTTTAGGATGATGGAGAAATGTCAATGGCACATTATCAATTGGAAACTGATTTTTATACTTATTACCATGTTTATTAAATATAAACGAAGGAAAATTATCCCTATTTAATATAACATGAGTTGATGTATATATTTTATCTTTTGAAATAGAAAATCCTGTACCAGTCGCATATTCACAATCAATTACATAGCATTTATTTATTGCATGTTTTAACATTCTCATTTCTTCAGTAACATCAAAGACATCAGTTCCAAATACACTGTTAAACTCATATGCATATTTTAAATATAATCCATCCATTTCTCCTTTAACCATTTTCAAATAGTTTATTTTTCCAGATAAATAGTTAAACAATCTTGATTTTGCATTATTTTCATCATTAATGTTCATCTTAAAAGTTTTTAAATATGTATCTAAAACTCCATACTTTTTAATATTATTTAAAATGGCACGTATATTTTTAATATAGCATTCGTTAACGTTTAATTTCTTGTTCACAACAATACCAGTTACTTCTTGTCTTACATATCTTTTATATAATTTTGTTTTTTTATCATTTAATTTAAACCCAGTATCATATCCACCATTAATAGTTCTAATAATCCTATCCGAAAAATAAACTTTTCCATCTTTGAGCTCAGCTATTTCTTTTGGAAACATTTCAGCATCCGTAGAAAATGTTAAATCATCAGCATAACGTGAATATTTACAATTGTTTCGTTTAGCTATAAAATCTAATTCTTTATCCATCATAAAACAAATCATATTAGATATAAATGGCGATGTTGGAGCACCTTGTGGAAGACATTTATTATAGCAAACAATTTTAGCTATTGTAGTTGCTAATTCATCAGAGTAATTAAAAGGTTTGCTCCTAAAGAGGCCTCTTACTCTACCAAAATGTATGTTATCAAAAAAGTTTTCGATATCTCCATTCAATACAAACCTTTTTCCTACATGCTTATTTGCATTAGTTACACAACTTCTTCCCTTAATAAATCCATGTTGACATTCTAAAAAAGAATAATTTTTTTCTAAAAATGCCAACAATTGTCTTTGAATGTATTTTAATTCATCCTTTGGAGAATTTATTGTTCTTACTCCTCCATTTTTCTTTGGAATAGAAAACGTTGTATAATTGTCTTTTTTTACATAAAGTATATATTTTAAAAAGCTGACAGAAATATTCAACTGATTGCATAGATCTTCAACTGTATTAATTTCTATAGTCAACTTTATCACCTCTATTAGGAAGAATTCATACATTGTGAGTTTTAGTATAGTTATAAATACTAAAAAGCCAGGCTATTATATAATAAATAGTTATATATAGTTAATAACCTAAATGTCTAAACATTGTTAAAACCGTAGCGAAGCGCATACGAGTAGCAATTCTTCCTTAATTAAATATTTTAATATTTTTATCTATAAATGTCAAAATATAAAATAATATTTAAAAATTATTCTTTAAGCGAAAAAATGATATATTCTCGCCAGTTCATGTAGAAGAGAGTAACTTTTTTATTCAAATCATTTATTTATAAGGCTTTCCGCTATATTTAAAATACAATATTATTGTATTAGATACGATTTAGGTACGAATTTTATGTATGATAAATAATTTACTTGGTACAAAACAAATCTCTTCTATTTTCTTATAAAATGGGCAAATATTTGTTAAAATGCTAAATAAAATTGGACCAAAATTGGACCAAAAAAATTAACTCAAAAATTAACAAATGGCATAATTACGGCGCAAAAAAATGAGGACACGTTGAAATCTTTGTCTCGCCAGGGGGAAGAACATCCTGCAACACCACCGTAATGAAAACAACACCCTCTTTGAACATAAACACCAATAGGCATTAATAAAATAATTAATAATAAAATCTTTATATTTTTCACTTCAAAAAACCTCATATTAAATTACTCATACCATTTCATTACATCTTTTGCAAGAGGTATATCTGCAGGAGCTAAATCATAATTTAATAAATCATTTATTTTTACCCAAGCATATTCTGAGTGTGCATAAAGTCTAAAGTTACCATCAATATATTCACATTCATATAATTTAAGTATTACATTACCATGTGGATAATTAAAAGTGCTTTGTGATATAAAATCTTTTGCTTTAACTTTTACATCAAATTCCTCATAAATTTCTCTTTCTATAGCAGTTTTTTCATCTTCCTTTTCTTCAACTTTACCACCAGGAAATTCCCATTTACCTTTTGCATCTTTATCCGTAGATCTTTTAGCAATTAATACTTTATCCTCTTTAAAGATTAAAGCCGCTACTACATTTATATCTTTACTCATAATACATTTACCTTTCGTTAATTCTATTATACTATATTTTCAATATTAAAAAAACTAAATGTTTTCTAACATTTAGTAAGTACATCAATTTTTAACAATAAATACACTTTTATAATTTATAACAGTAAAATATTAATCTATCTAAATATAATAATTACTTTAATAAAATTTTCATAAAACTTACTGTTTCATCAGTTTTAATTTTTATAGATTTATTATTTGTTAATTTAATAATGATTATTGTTGTATGTACTGTTGATGTATAATCAGTTTTAATTGGACAATCTTTAAAAATAATATCAAGAATTTTTTCATTTTTAACATATTCTTTTAAAGAGTTTCCAAAAGAGTTTTCACCCTCTAATAAATCATGATTAGAAATAATATCGTTATTATTTACAAAAACAAATTCATTTTTTATGCATAATACATCTTTTTCGCACTCTATAAAAATATCAATATCATCGCAAATAAACTTTTTTGGTTGATCTATTTTAATATCTTTACAAAATATTTTAACATTATTAATTGTTTGATTTAATATTTTATCACATTCATAATAATTATTAGGATTTGAACCATTTTTAGAAAATTTTTCAATCATTTCACCTACTAGTGATAAATTATTGGCATACTTATGATTCTGTACACAACAATCATTATAACTCGCTTCAGTGGCTATATCATCTAATGAATTTTCAAAATTAATATTATCTTTATTCTTTATATGATTAAGTATAGTTTTAGTCATTTCAATACATGCTTTATCATCATAAGTAAAATGAATATATGAAAATATTAAATCAGCATATTTATCAACATCAAGACCATTATCTATAAATATGTTTAATAATTTAAGGTAAAATTTTTTGTCTATTGTAGGAATATAATTTTCACAACAACTATATTTATCCGCTAAAATACATTCTACAAATAGTAACTCTTTATCTTCATAGCCATCATTAAATTTTGTAATTTTCACTGCATTAGCACTTGCTCCATGTTTTAACAAATAATCAATTTTTTCATAATCAATTTTTTGTTCACAACAAAGATTGTATATTTCACTTTCATAACTATTAAATTTACTTATTACTTCGTAAGACATTATTATCACTCCTTTTAATTATAATTTATAATATATTTTTTTATTTAACTTTCTTTATTAATACATGATAATGAAAAGATGAATATGTTTTACCATTTGATTCATAAAAATCCTCGATATGATTCATAAATTCAATTTTAAAATCTTTGAATAAAACTTTTATTAAATCATAATCTACATAAAAATGTGGTGTTTTATATTCTGGGCCCTCTTCCATTCTAAGTCTTGTATTTTCATCTACTAAAGGCCAAGATGTTTGTTTAAATCCCCATGTAGATTTAGAACCAAGTGTTAAATAACATTCTCCATTATCCTTTAAAACTCTATAAAGTTCTTTAATTATTTGTTTAACTCCTTCGGTATCTTGATGTGATATAACATTTCTACATAATATACAGTCAAAACTATTATCATCATATGGTAAATGAATCATATCGTCTTTTTTCAAATCTGCTTTTAAATCAAGAGAATCTAACCATTCTTTAGTTCTTTTCAAACCATTATCGCTAATATCAAAGCCATATGTTTCAAAATCATTACTTGCAAACAATACTGTATGTCTTCCTAAACCACAACCTAAATCTAGAAAAGATTTAAAACCTAATCCTTTCCACCTATCAAGTAATAATATGACTCAATACTTGGTATTTTCCATACACAGTTTGAATCGTCCTCCACCATTTTCCAATTCCATCCTTTAGATTTAATCATTATCTTTCCCTCCTTCAATAATTTTATTTAAATCTTTATTACTTTTAACACCATAATATGATTTAACATTCTCGATAACTTTTCCTATAAAATCATTATCATTAGTTTCTAATACTTTTTTCTTTGTTAATTTCAAATCTATTTTATCATCACCCACTGCATATAATGTTCCTATTACATAAAACTCATCTTTAGTCTCGATAAAATATAACATAATCTTAGTAAAATCTAAATCAAAATTACTATAACTTAGAGCAATTCTCCATACTATTTCCCTATTACCATTTTTAATTGCATAATCAATTAATTTATCTAAATTTTCTTGTCCTATATTTTTAGGATGCTCTAAAGATAAACAAGTTTTTAACTCATTTAAAATAATTTCAAAATCCATATATAATCCTTTCAAAGATAATACTCTGCATAAAAGTTCATGTATAACCTTAGTATACAATACTAATTATTATAATACAATTAAAAACTTACGCATTTTTCAAAATATAATTTTTGCCTAACTTATGCCAAAAAATCACTATTTCTATATAAAAACTGTCAAGCAAAAAAATCTCTTTCGAGATTTTCAAATCTTTGTAATTTAGTTAAGTTATGTCCTTTTTATGTTTGAGTGGTAACTAAATATTAAATACATTTAATTACTATAGTTATCTTCAATTATGCTTTTTAACTCTTTATTACTATCAACATCACAATAAGTTTTTATATTATCAACAACTTTTTTTATAAAATCTTTGTCATTTCTTTCCAAAAATTTTTCTTTAACCAATTTTATATTAATTTTATTGCAATCGACTGCACTTATAGTTTCTGCGATATAAAATGAATCTTTTTCTTTAATAAAATATAATACAATTTTAGTAAAATCTAAATCAAAGTCACTATAACTTAAAGCAATTCGCCATACTATTTCTTTACTACAATTTTTTATCGCATAATCAATTAATTTATCTAAATTTTCTTGGCCAATATTTCTAGGATGTTCTAAAGATAAATTATTTTTAAGTTCATTTAAAATTACTTCATAATCCATATATAATCCTTTCAAAAATAATGCTCTGTATAAAAGTTCATGTATAACCTTAGTATACAATACTAATTATTATAATGCAATTAAAAACTTACGCATTTTTTAAAAATTAATATTTACCTAACTTATGCTTAAAAAACACTATTTTTTAGTGCAAACTGTCAAATAAAAAAATCTCTTTCGAGATTTTAATTAGCATCTTCTATCGTAAATATTTTCTACAACATTTTCTTCACAACACGTATTACATGGAGTAAAAGTATGTTTATAAATATGATGATTAATTATTCTAGTATTACAAGGTTTAATATGAGGTACTTCATAGCAAATATATCTATGACACACCCTTTCCTCTGGGCACTCATAAATTGGTTCACACGTACATCCCATCATATTTTCTACTTTACCCATATCTTCCATAGCAGGTCTTTTATCACAATTCATAATAGGTAATTCCTCCTTTTACATTATACTATTCGAAAAAATTATACATGTATGGGCTTTTTATATATATCAAAGCATAAAAAAATGATGCCTTGCACCATTATTTTGATTTTTTATCATTTTTAGGAATAACAAATTCTCTAGTATTATAATAATATTGACATCCACTTATTACACTGAATATTGTTGCTATAATTAAGCATATTTTTGCAAGTGGGAAGTGAAAAAACTCACAAGGAAAATTACTAAAGAAAGTTAGTGTTAATCCAACCATCATAAAGGCAGTTTTAATTTTTCCCATTGAGGAAGCCGCTACTACTTTACCTTTATTTCCAGAAATCATTTTACAAGTATCAGTAATAATATCACGAGTAATAATAACAACTGGTACTACCAAAGGAATCACTCTATCATATGCAAGAATAATAAGTACACCATTTACTAAGATTTTATCAGCAATAGCATCAGCCATTTTACCAAAATCAGTAACCATATTATATTTTCTTGCTATATGTCCATCAAGTTTATCCGTAAGTGAGGCAATTAGAAATAAAGTTCCTGCAATAATATATTTTAAATTAAATGTAACTCCATGATATAAATATACTGGCCATGAAAAGCCTAAAGCATGCCATGGTATACATAACATAATAAGTATAATAAATGCTAAAACAATTCTTGAAATTGTAAGTTTATTTGGTAAATTCATTTCCTACTCCTTATAACTTATCTCACTAGCAACTCTAGTGTTAACAGTAATTTGTTTTACAGCCCAGAAAACTGCAAAAACTGCTAAAATAACAATTAATACATATACAAGTACATATAAAACATTATTTGGTTTCTTTTCATGTCTTGTATATGGTGAAAATACTTTTTCTTCATTACCTTTAGTATTTTCTTCGATTTCCTTTTCAATATCTTTTACAGGTATTTTTGATGTTGTTTCAAAAACATATTCATTAAACTCATCTACTATTTTATCAGCATCAAGTCCTAAATATTTAGCATAATTACTAATATATTTTTTTAATGCAAATATGTCTTGAAATGCACCAGTTTTACCATCTTCGATATTTTCAAGAATTACTTTTTCAAGATTAAGATCACTACTTACTTCCTCGAGGGAAAGACCAGCAGCCTCTCTAGTATCTAGAAAAAGACTTCCAATATCTTTCAAACTAAATCTCTCCTTAATTAAAAAAATAAAAATAATATCTTAATAAGCCATGTTCTGTACCATTACTGGTGACAAACATTTATCTATGTACAAAGTACATCTAGTCTTAGGTTCGTTTTCCCTTAACCAGCTCCCCTACCAAAATTTGGGTTTCTCACTCGCGGGGTTTACCACGTTCCACTTCTTTTATTTCTAAAAGACTCGTCTCTTTGGCACTTTTATACCTAATCATTTCATTTTCAGAAATTTTCGGAGCCGTTAGCATATGCTACCTTAAGTTATTTATTCCTTAAGCACGAACATATTATCCATCACAGGATAAGTGAGCATGGACTTTCCTCAATAAAACTAAAAGTCTTACAGCGTTTGTCTAAAGATATTATTCATTTCTTCCATAAACAATTTTTTCTAAGTTACTTATTCTTTTTAGTAAATCAATGTTAGTAACTTGTTTGTTAGAACTATCTTCTTGCGTTTCAAGTTTTTCTTTTAACGCACGAATTTCTTGTTTAAGTGTATAATTATCAGATGTTAAATCATTAATTTGACCTTTAAGATTCTTAATAATATTATTATACTCAGTATAATCTCTTATGATCATATCAAGGTATTTATCAACCTCTTGAGGCCTATATCCTCTTGCATCAATTTTGAAATCATGCTCTAGTATCTCCCCTGGTGTTAAATAAATCTTTTCATTATACATTTTTACACCTTCCAACATAAAAATTATAGCAAATTTCTTACTTATTTGTCAATATCCGTAAGGTTTTCATATTTTATCAAAAGTTTAGCATAATTAGTATCATCAATTAATTTACTTATAATAAAATCTATATCCATTAGTATCACCACTATTATAATATGATAAAAGAAAAATGTTATCAACAACTTCGACAAAACATGTCATTTATTTTATAAAAAAAGTATGCTATAATTAAAATGGTGAATATAAATGAATTATCCAACTGCAATTAAAAAGACCTATAAAAAACAAATTAATTATGGCAACCGTGGTATGGATTTAGAAAATTTTATTAACCAAACCAACGAGTACTACTTAGAAAAGGATATTGCTGTAATCTATAAAAAACCTACACCTATTCAAGTAGTAAAATATAATTATGATAACAAAAGAATAACTGATGCCTTTTATTTAACTCAATCTACCTTAGATTATAATGGAGTTTATAAAGGCTACTACATAGAATTTGATGCAAAAAATACAAATAAAAATTTTTTACCGCTTAATAACATAGCAGAGCATCAAATTAAACATATGAAAAATATTGTAAAACACAAAGGAATATGCTTTTTACTTATTGCAATTAATAGTGAATATTATGCTTTACCAGCAAAAATGTTATTTAATTTTATTGATAAAAAAGAAAGAAAAAGTATTCCCTATGATTTTATAAAAGAAAATGGTTATAAACTTGATTATAATTATTTAAAAGGAATAGATTATATAAAAGCTGTTGATTTAATGATAAAGGAGAATGTATGAGAAAATTAAAAATTCAAAGAAAATTAAAGAATTTTAATAGTAATGTAAAAACAAAAATTAATAATGAAATAAAAAGAAAAGGAAGAAAAGGATTTATTTGGGAAATAATATTTAGCTTTTTAATATTTTGTGCAAGTGCTGTTTTAATATTTGTGCTTTATATTATAATTAGTGCTCCAAACTTTGAAAAAGATAAACTATATAAAAAGGAAGCTACAGTTATTTATGATAAAAATGGAATTGAATTTGCAAGGGTTGGACAAGAAGACCGTGAACTTATTGAGTATAAAGATCTTCCTCAGGTATATATTGATGCTTTAATAGCTACTGAAGACTCAAGATTTTTCCAACATAATGGACTTGATATTGCCAGATTTTTAAAAGCCTCAGTGGGACAGCTTGTTTCCTCAAAAGCAGGTGGTGCTTCAACTATTACAATGCAACTTGTTAAAAAGACTTATACAAATGGAGCTTCCAAAGGTATAGCGGGTATTGTTCGTAAATTTACCGATATATATATGGCTGTATTTAAAATAGAAAGTTCATATACTAAAGAAGAAATACTAGAATTTTATTCAAACTCATTATGGTATGCCAACGGAAGAAGCATTAATACAACAGGTATTTATGGTATAGAACAAGCAAGTCAACATTTTTTTGGTAAAAGTGTTAGAGATTTAAACCTTGCTGAAGCATCATTAATTGTTGGAATGTATCAAAATCCAAGATTATATAATCCATACAAAAACCCTGTTGGTTGTCGAAATAGACAAAAAATAGTTTTAAAATTAATGGTTAATCATGGATACATAACTGAAGAAGAAATGAATGCTGTACTTGAAATACCAATTGAAAGTATGGTAGCGGATGATAGTGATGCAGTATCTACTAACGATTATCAAGCAATAATTGACCATGTAATTGATGAAGTGTATGAAAAAACTAAAAAAGATGCTAGACAAGTACCAATGAAAATTTATACTACATTTGATTTAAAAGTACAAGATGTTCTTGTTAAACTAGAAAAAGGTGAATTATTTAAATACTATAATGATTATGACCAAGAAGGAACTGCAATTACATCAATCGAGGATGGTTCGATAATTGCTCTTTCTGGAGGTAGAAAATATGGTGCAAGAGGATTAAATCGTGCAACTGATATTAATCGTCAACCAGGTTCTACTGCAAAACCATTATTTGATTATGCACCTTATATGGAATATCTAAATGGTTCTCCAGGAGATTATTTCTTCGATGAACCTTATGCATATTCAACAGGTCAATCAATTAATGATGCCGATAGAAAATATCAAGGTATGATTACATTAAGAAAAGGTCTTATTGGTTCAAGAAACGTAACTGCCTTACAAGCATTTCAAAAGGTAGCTGCTAAAGATCAAAGTTTAATTGAAAATTTTGTTCATAGCGTGGGAATTAATTATGGTTCTGCATTATATGAATCTGCCTCAATTGGTGGTTTCAATGGTACTAACCCACTTGAAATGAGTGCTGCTTATGCTGTATTTGGCAGAGGTGGATATTACATTAAACCTTATTCATTTACAAAAGTTATTTTCGAAGATGGAACAACATATGAAAATAAATATACAAAAGAAAAAGTTATTAGTGAAGAAACATCATATATGATTACTAATGTTTTAGTAGACACAGTTAGAGATAGTTGGTCTGGTTCAATAAAAATAAGTGGTACTGAAGTTGCTGGTAAAACTGGTACAACAAACCTTGATACAGCAACACAAAAAGCACAAAATTTACCTGCAGATTTAATTCCAGACTCTTGGAACATTACATATAATCCAGAATATTCAATTGCTTTATGGTACGGATATGATAGACATAGAACTGATTATTATATGAATACTAATACTGGATGGACTGCAAGAAGTAGAATAATGGAAGCGCTTGCAAGAAATATTTATAGCACGAATAAAACATTTAAAAGGCCTTCGGGTGTAATAAGTGTTGAAGTTGAAAAAGAAACAGTACCTTTAATGTTAGCAAGTGAATATACTCCTGAAGATATGAGAATGACTGAACTATTTAAGGAAGGAACAGAACCAACTGAAACATCAATAAGATATCAAAAACTTGAGGCTCCTACAGGAGGAAAAGCAAGTTATAATGGTAATGAAGTAACACTTTCTTGGACAGGTATTAAAACACCAGATGCAATAAATAGTACTTATTTACAAAATTATTTTAATGATAATTATGCAGCATTTGCTACAAAATATTATGAAAAAAGAATTGAATATAATAATAGTTATATTGGCAAACAAGGTTATGAAGTTTATATGCAAAATGAAGATGGTTCTTTAAAAGAATTGACCTTTACCGAAGGAACAAGTTATAAACAAACTATCGAAGGTGGAAAATCATATAAATTTATTATTAAATCAAGTTATTCAATCTTTAAGGCAAACCAATCAGATGGTTTAATTATTAATGTTACTACAAAAACTGATACAACAATCGATGATATAATTAATCAAGATAAAGATAAGGATAAGGATAAAGATAAAGATACTGGATTAAACTAAAAACAAGGATTAAATTTTCCTTGTTTTTTTATATTTACAATCCATTTTACAGTTTTGACATAATGGATTTTTTGCTTTACAATAATATCTACCAAATAAAAGTAATTGATGATTAATTTTATTATATTCACTTTTATCAAATATTTTAGATAACTTTTTTTCTATTTTTAAAACATCATCATTTTTATTAGCAAGTCCTAGTCTTTTTGAAACTCTTTCTACATGTGTATCTACCGCCATTGTAGGAATATCAAATAGTTCTGATAAAACCACATTCGTAGTCTTTCTACCTACACCAGGCATTAGTTCTAACTCTTTTCTATTATTTGGAACTATTCCATTATATTTTGTTAATAAAATGTTACTAATTTCTTTAATATATAATGCCTTCTTATGATAAGAACCTAAAGGTTTAATAATATCTTCGATTATTTTTACATCTAAAGAAGCTATTTCATTTAAATTATATTTATATAACTCTTTAGTTACTTCATTAACTCTTTTATCTGTTGTTTGAGCAGAAAGCATCACAGATATTAAAAGTTCATAATCTTTATTATAATCTAGTTCACACTTAGGATTAGGTATATAATAATCTAAATTATCTCTTAAATTAGTTATCATCATCTAACCAATTATATTCAAAAACACTTGTTTCAAAGTTTTTTACTTCCTTATTTATTTTATTTTCATTAATTTCTTTTTCTAACTTTTCCTTACCCTTATATCCTTTTTTATTCCACTCAAATAATATTTTATCTATATATCTAAGTGATGGTGCATCATTTTTAATTGCTTCATCTAAGGCTTCGAGAATAAGCGATTCACTAAAACCTTTTGAAAGCCAAGCATTTATTATTTCATAGTCCATACCTGATAAACCTTTACCAAACTTTTCTTGAAATTTAAAGAAAATACTATTTTCATTCTTTTCCTCTTTTTCTAAATCAATAGTTTCTTTTAAGTTATTATAAAAATTTTCTAATGATACTTTATCAATAACTTTTCCACCTTCATTTTTAATTTGATTTAATTTAATTAATTTTTTTGTAAGTAAACTATTAAAGGCTATTAAAGTATCATTTTCAGATAAACAAGTTGCTTTAGATATTTTTTTTATATCAAAAGTTAAATCATAATCATTATCAAAGTACATTAAAACTATAAACTCTTTTAAAGTTAAATTATATTTTAATGCCTCTTTTAAAAAAAGGGTTTCAATTATAAATTTTTTGTTGTCTTTATTCATTTTTGTACCTACCTAATATATATTTTTTAATTTCATTTTTTTTATTTTTTAAATTCTTTTTTAAAATTTCAATTTTAACATCATTTATTATTTCACTAACCTTTTTTGAGGGTTCAAGATTTAAAAGTGTCATTACTTCTTTACCAGTTATATCAATATCTTTCATACTTTTTATAGGAAGATTTTTATATATTTTGTTGATAGTTTGTTTGTTTATATGTAAAACATCTCCGGCTACATAAGAAAGATATAATCCATAATTAAATAATGTAAAGTTATTAATTCTATTTTGATTTATTATTTCCTTTATCTTGGCAATATTATCTTTTTCCTCTTTAGTATATTCAATTTGTTTTACCTCTATTTGAGAAAGCATACCTAAAATATCCACAGTAAAAGTTATATCTTCATTATATTTAAGTCCTAAAACTTCACTTATTTTTGTTTCATCTAAAAGCTTTAAACCTTTTTTAAAATTTTTATTTGAAAATATTTTAATTAATTCATCTTTAACTCTTTTAGGGCTTAAAGTACTAACCTTTTCATAATTATTTTTAATTGCATTATAAGTATTTTCTTCGATATCAAAATCTAATATACTTGCAAATCTTATTGCCCTAAGCATTCTAAGGGGATCTTCAGTAAATTTATCATTAGCATTGCCAAGCGATCTTATAATACCTTTCTTAAGGTCTTCCTTACCATTTAATAAATCTAATATTTTATCATTTTTATCTAAACATATTGAATTTATAGTAAAATCTCTTCGATTAATATCCTCGAGTAAATTACTAACATATTCTATTTCAATAGGCTTTCTATTATCATATTTTTTTTCTTTTCTATATGTTGTTATATCAATATTGTATTTTTTAATTTTCATATTAAGTCCACCATAATTATTAAGATTTTGTTTCACATTAAATAAATGAATTAAATCTTTAGGTTTAGCATTTGTACATATATCAACATCATAAGAGTTTTTTTTAAGTAGATAATCACGAACAAAACCACCTACTATATAGGCTTCATATCCTTCACTTTCAATTTTTTTTAGAATATTTTTTATAATTTTATCCATAATCTCTCCGTAAATATTTTAACATAATTTTATATTAAAAAAAAGGACATAAAGTCCTAGAATGTATTTTAATATTAATGATAATATTAAAATTGATGAATGCCCCAGGCGAGATGAATACTCACACACTTTTATATGTGCTTACTGGCTTAGCCAACACATCGTTATTCCTTCACAAGCACCCACTTATAAATAAATTATACCATGTATACATTAAATGTAACAAAATTATTTGAATATTGAGAAGATATAGTAGTGGAATGTCTTCCCGCTTCATTTCTAAACTGATCGAATTCGACAACTTTAAAATTTTTTTTCATAATTATTTAATACTTTTTGTTAAAGAAAGTTTTTGTACATTATTTTTATTATTTTCTAACTGAGTACTTGGATTATAGATAAGCTTATCATCCTCAAACCAAGAACCACACACAATTCCGCTTCTATGTATTATTGCAACATTAAGATATGTTGGTCTACGATTTTGAATATGAGTTGCTAGTTTATCACCTACACAAATACGAACTGGTATACCTTGATAATTAGCATTTAAGTATACATTTCGTCTTCTTATATCAGTTTCATTTGATATATTTAGTTTTTTTAGTGTGTAATTAAAAACATCATCTGTTTCTTTATTGCCAGGTAAAAGACGATTTAAATATAGTGGAATTCCTAATCTAGAATATTCATCGATATCAAACGATTCATCAATTGTAACTCTTAAGCAAAGTTTTTCTCCAAAAAGAATTTTAGCCTGTTCAATAGTCAAAATTGGTTTTGTGGCTTTGAATATTTTTTTGTTTATTTCTTCGTTAACAGAATTGCGATGTAAATTTATATGATTAATTTTAGTTATACCACTAAAATAATCTTCGTTAAGTGCTGCACCATTAGTATTCCAGTTTATATATGAATCGGGAAAGTAAGCTTTTATTAAATCTATTAAACTATTAAAATCCTTAGAATTAAGTGTCCCACCAGTAATAGCAACATTTTTTATATTAGGAAACTCCCTTAATACTTTTTCACATATTTTCAGAAAATTTGCATTATCTATTGAATTTTTTCTAAGATATGTATCAATACAATATTCACAATTTGCATAACAAGGTTCTGGTAAATTTATTACTATTGAATTAACAAAATCTAAACAAGGAATGCCAAAAACTTCACGAAAATGTGCATTAAAAGTTTCTATTCCTAGTTCTTTTTGAGCCGCTAATAATTCTTCATTTGCTTGATAATCTGAGTCAATCATAAAAATGCCTCCTTTTTATGAGATATTATATCATATTTTTTTATAAAATAAATAAATATTTAATCAAAATAAAACTCGAACTAAAAAGTTCAAGTTAAGTATTTTATTGGTGCTTGTAATCGGGGTCGAACCGATACTTTCTTTTGGAAAAATAGATTTTGAGTCTATCGCGTCTACCAATTCCGCCATACAAGCAACAAACAAATACATTATATCATTTAATTATTGTTTTTTCAAATAATCTAAAACAATTTCTTTATCATCTAGGTGATGTTTTTCATGTCCTATAATTTGATAATCTTCGTGTCCTTTACCAAGAATTAATAAAGTATCATTTTTATTAAGCATTTCTAATCCTTTATTAATAGCCTCTTTTCTATCAAAGATTATTTCATAATTTGTTTTATGAACACCACTTATTATATTATCCATAATTATTTTAGGGTCTTCAGTACGAGGATTATCATTAGTAAATATTACATAATCACTTTTTTGGGTAGCAACATTTCCCATAATAGGTCTTTTTTTAGGATCTCTATCTCCACCACAACCTACAATAGTAATTATTTTACCTTTTTTATTTTCTAAAAAAGAATTAATTATTTTTTCAACAGCATCTGGTGTATGGGCATAGTCAATAACTGCTTCAGCATCACGTACTTTAATTTGTTCACATCTTCCTTTTGGAGGAAAAACATCTTTAGTTATATCAAATATTTTTTGAATATCTATTCCATAAGTATTAATTATGGCTAGTGCTGTCATATAGTTATAAACATTAAATTTACCCCTTAAATTAGTTGTAACATTTAAATTTTTTTCATGATATTTAAAATTAATTATTGTACCACTATCAGTACTTTCATAACTTATTACTTCATAATCAGATTTAGTAAATCCAATTGTTTTATAATTTTTCTTTTCAAAATACTTACCATATTCATCATCATTATTAACAATAATTGTACCAGTGTTCTTTAGGTAATCTAAAATTAAAAGTTTTGCTTTTAAATAATTTTCCATAGTTTTATGATAATCTAAATGATCCTCGGTAAGATTTGTAAATGCCTCAATAGTAAAAGATAAACCTTCGACTCTTTTAAAAGATAAAGCATGTGATGAAACTTCCATTACAACAGCTTTGCAGCCCTTTTCAAGAGCAGTAGTTAGCATTGAATAAATCTCAGTTATCTCAGGAGTTGTATTAGGTAGTTCATAAACTTCATTTTCTATATAAAAACCAATTGTACCAATATAAGCAGTTTTAATTCCAAGTTTATTAAGCATTTGATAAGTTAGAAAACAAGTAGTTGTTTTACCATTTGTACCAGTTACACAAATAATATCAAGTTTATTAACAATATCCTTATAATTATCAACAATATATTTTTGTAAATACTCTTTTGTATCAGGAACAACAATTGTTTCAACGTTATAACTTCCATGTTCACATACTATTTTTGATGCACCATTTTCAATTGCTTTTTCAATATAATCGTGTCCATCAACAGTATTTCCCTTTATAGCAATAAAAGTATCACCTTTTTTAACTTTTCTTGAATCAGTTTTAATATTTATCATAATTAATCCTTTCTATATTTCATTAAAATATATGTCGTACCACACTAAAAATGTGTATATTGTCCAAACCTTTTTATATGAATCTCTTTTACCATTTTTATGTTCTTCGAGAAGTTTATTAATTTTTTTTGTATCAAAAAATAATTTTGCACTTTCACCATTAAATTTTTCTTTAATTATATTATATAACTTATCAGTTTTAATCCATTCTCTCAAAGGAACAGGAAACCCAAGCTTTTTCTTTTTATATGCTTCATTAGGTATTACCTTCGAAGCGGCTTTTCTAAGAGCAACCTTTGTAGTTTCTTTATTTATTTTTGCATAAGTAGGTAAAGATTTTGCAACTTCATAAACTTTATTATCTAGAAATGGAGTTCTTGCCTCAAGGCCAAACATCATTGTATTTCTATCTACTGCATGTAAAAAATCATTTACTAACCAATAATAATAATCAATCATTTGTCTTTGAATTAATGTAGAATTATCTTTATATCTATCATAAACATTCTTTACAATATCTTTTGTATTTATTTGATTTGGAATTTTAACAATACTTTGTGCTTCTTTATCACGAAATACTCTTCCTAAACCAATGTTATAATTTTCTAACTTTTGTCCTCTTCGATAAAGAAAATTAAAACCTCTTATATCTGGAAAAATACTTACAATATTTGAGACAATATGTCTTAAAAAATAAGGTAATTTCATATATCCTTGCATAGTAAGCTCCTCTTGGTAAGAGTTATAACCTGCAAAAAATTCATCTGCTCCTTCACCAGAAAGAACAACTTTTACCTCTTTCGAAGCAATTTCTGACACAAAATATAAAGCAATTGCTGATGGGTCCGCTAAAGGTTCATCCATATAATACATAATTTTAGGAAAAGATTCTATATATTCATCCATAGTAATTTTCTTTGAATAATTTTCAATACCTAACTTATCAGATAAATCTTTTGCATAACTAATTTCATCAAATTTTGGATTATCATATCCAACAGTAAACGTTTTATCTGGTTTTGCAAGTGAAACTATATACGAAGAATCTATTCCACTTGATAAAAATGAACCTACTTCAACATCACTTATTTGATGATATTCAACTGAATTTTTCATTGCTTTATCAATATTATCAACAATTTTATCCATATCATCATTTTTTTCTTTAAATTCTAGTGTAAAGAAACTTTTTGTTTTAATCTTACCATCTTTATAGATTAAATAGGTTCCAGGGTCAAGTCTATATACCCCCTTGAAAAAGGTTTCTGATGTTGGAACAGAGTTAAAACATAAATATGCAGATAATATATCAGTATTTAATTTCTTTTCAAAATCTGGATTTGCTAAAAATGCTTTTGGCTCTGAGGCAAACATAAATGTATCATTAAATTTTGCATAATAAAGTGGTTTAATACCAAAACCATCTCTTGCCATAAATAGTTCATTTTTATTTTTATCCCATATTGCAAAAGAAAACATACCTCTTAAATGATTTGGAAGTTTTTCACCCCACTGTTCATAACCATGAAGTATTACTTCAGTATCAGTTTTTGTTTTAAAAATATGTTTCTTTTTTAATAAAGCCTCTTTTAATTCTTTAAAATTATAAACTTCTCCATTATAAATAATAACCTTACTTTTATCTTCATTATATATTGGTTGTGCACCAGTATTTAAATCAATTATTGCAAGTCTACGATGAGCAAGTGCACAATTATCATCAATATAAAAGCCTTCACCATCTGGACCACGATGCTCAATTTTTTTTGACATATCTTTAATTATTTTCTCTTTGTTTTCTTTATTATTTACAAATCCTACGATTCCACACATACTATCACCTTCTTGTTAGTTTTCTTTATATGTACTTTTATATAAATCTACTTCTTCATTTGAATTTTCTTTATTAAATTTAATTTCTGGTAAATCACTTAATGATGCAAGTCCAAAATAATCTAAAAATTCTCTAGTTGTTTTATATAAATTTGGATGTCCCGGTAAATCAGACTTTCCACATACTTTAATTAAGTCTTTTGCCATTAATTTTTTTATCATAAAAGATGAAGAAATTCCTCTTAAATTGTCTACACCAGTTCTAGTAATTGGTTCATTATATGCAATAATTGCAAGTGTTTCAAGTGCTGCTTGAGATAATGTTTCAGCACCTGAAGTATCCTTAACTAGTTTTTGATAATACTCAATATGCTCTTTTTTAGTCGTTAATTTAAAAGAGTTAGATAAATAACTTATTCGAATACCTCTTTCAGCTTTTTCATATTCTTTCTGTAAATCATTTAAAAGTTTTCTAGCTTCTTTTTCATCAATTTCCAAAACTTCACAAATTTTTTCTAAAGTAATACCCTCATCTCCGACCACAAATAGTATTCCCTCTAAAACTGCTAATTTATTCATTATATACCTCAACATATATTTTACTAAAATTTTTGTTTTGTGACAAGGTTATCAAATTATCTTTACTCATTTCTAAAATACTTAAAAAAGTAACAACAATTTCCTCTTTTGTACATTCATTAAAAAGCCTAGTAAACTCAACCTTTTTTTCTCTACTCAAAATATCTTTTATATAATTAATTTTATCTTTAACACTAATTTCTTTTCTAGCAATTTTTGTATTTCTTGGTTTTTTATACTCTAATCTTTCAGATATTTCAAGCATTGCATTAACAAGATCCTCTAAAGAAACATCATCACTTAAATAAGTTTCATTATTAGCATATTCCTTTAAACTTTCTGGTACTTTTGTAAAATAATCTTGTCTATTTTTTTCAAGTTCACGAAAATCATTAGTAATAGTTTGATATTTTTCATATTCAATTAATCTATTACGCAAATCTTCTTCACTATTAATTTCATAATTATCATCGTCTTCTTCTTCATCAAAACCTAATATAATTTTACTTTTTAAATGTATTAGTTCTGATGCCATAACTAAATACTCACTTTTATTATCTAAATCATTTTTATCAAGTGAGTTTATAAAGTTGATGTATTCATCTATTATTATCTTTAAATCTATTTCATATATGTCAAGTTCATGTTTTTTAACCATATGAAGCATTAAATCTAAAGGTCCTGTAAAATCTTTAATATTAAAATTCATTTTTCTCCTTACTAACTACAAGTAAAGAATTCAGCGGTCATTTCATAATTAATTTTAATTGGACTTACTCCTTTACTATAGTAATAAATATTATCTATTTTTGTATCACCAGCATTATAATCCATAGTTAATCTATATCTAAATCCATTAGTTATTTCAGTTACTGTTGCAGTAACACCTGACTTACCTTCAAAAGATGCTGCTAAAGTAGTGTATTCATTAAATAAGTTTGTATAATTTACATTATCATTAGTAACTATTATAGTATCTTCATATTTAAATAACTTATCATTTTCAAAAAAATATATAATTGATTCGCCATTATTATTTTTACAAGTCATCGCAGATTTATTTTCACTATCAACATCAAGGCTAATTAAATCATAATCACTTTCCTCGAGTTTAGCAATATTATACTTTGTTGGAGTAACACTTAACTGATATGAAAAGTTTTTATTAGATTTATTAGTAATAATACCATTAATTTTAATTACAGAAATTTGAGTATTACTATCATCATATAATCTAATAAAATATGAATCATTTGTTAAATTAAGTTCTTTATCTGCATTATTGTTAACTAAAAAACTTAGTGTTCCAGCATCAAAACTAATATCAGTAAATGTAGTTTCATTTAACTTTACTTCATTATTTGTAAATGCATAAATAGTATTTTTACTATTTTCGGTAACATTTGTTGTGGTGTTAGTCCCATTTTCAGTACCATTTGTAGTGTTATTATTTACTACATAATTATTCGTAAAGGCTTTATTATATAAATAATCACGATATGCTTTTTGGATATCAGGTAAGAAATAAATTACCACAATAAAAATAATAAATAAAAAAAGTGTTCCAATCCAACCATATTTTTTTGTATCAGTTCTTCCTATTGTAACTGATTGTAAAGGATTTGTATCTATATTAACTCTTCTTCTTCTAGCCAAGTTATTCCCTCCTACTCTTCATAGTAATTATACTATATTTGCAAATATAAAACAAGAAAAGTATTGCACTTTTATTTAATTATTGTTATAATATATCTAGTTTTGTTGAAGCAAAACGTTTTGGCGGGGTATATCAACTGGCTAGATAGTTCGGTTCATACCTAATTAGCCACTGACTTAATTTATAAATTTAAAAATCAATTTTTACTAGATTTTATAAGGGTTTGCAAAGTTGCAAATTCTTTTTTTAAAATTTTTTTAGGGAAATTTTAGGGAATTTTTTATTAAATTCTCTTTTTTTTATTTATGTTTATTTATACTTATTTAATTTTAATTATATTTTTTAGACAAAATAAAAATAGTCCTGTACTAGCGACTATTTAACAATTTAACAATAAATCAATCTTACTAATGAATTAGTAATATAATGTGTACTTTTATAAAATACAACTAACATAGCAATACACAATACAATAGTTAGTTCTGCTCTAAAGCCTATACTTGCGACACTTATACATAGATCATAAGGTATTTCCATCTTATCACAAATATTTGTTGCTATCTCAAATGAGTTGCATAGTAATAGTCCTGTAAGGATAGACCATAGTATTAATTCAATATTATTTCTCATTTTTTTCATTTTCTCCTTTTTTACTATTCAATAAATATTTTTGGTAATTAGGAACTTCTTGTTTTGATTTGTAAAAACTGCATTGACTACATTTTTTTACTGATAGTGCATTACAATAATTTTTACTAACATAAGCAAAACAATCAGTCATTTCCTTTTTATCTTTTTCAGCATTTTTAACGGCAGACAACATTTTCCTCCTTTCTCTACGAATATAAATCTTCGTTTTCTCTGATAGCAAAAAACACTATATCAATATTAGAATTATCAAAATCAAAAGAAATTATAACAATGAACGATTTGGTTAATGAAGCAGTTTTATTGCATTATAAAAAAGAAAAAAAGAAACAAAAAAATAATTTGTATAAAAAAGTTTTAAAAAATCATTTTGAAAATGAATATTACTATAATAGAAGTTCTGTTGCCAATGCTTTCAAAAGACTAAAATACAATCAAGATAAAATTGCAGAACAATTTTATGAAATGTTATCAAAAGATGATGTAAACCTGTCAAAATATGTTGTGTTAAATAAATCTATATGATATAATATATATTGAAAGACAAATAGTAATTTGCCGATAATCATTTTTTGAACAAAAGTTGTAACTTTTTTAAAA
>OGDY01000483.1_pt1 | contig 53141 bp, 54 predicted proteins | sample 1570341 | NCBI WGS metagenome assembly OGDY01 (sample SAMEA2581972, study PRJEB24529) | metagenome | biome: Human gut stool | place: China | collected 2011 | reverse complement strand
AAATTTTTGCCGCTCCTCCGCATTTCGGGCTTGACTTTTAATAGTTAGTCTTTCACACTTTTCTTCCCTCCGGAACTTTCGGCTGGGCAGGTTTTTTGACAGTCTGACCCGGAGCGTTTTCTCCGGGTTTTCTGATATTTTATATTATTAATTATTATTAAAGGAGAATGATCTATGATCCAGCGCTATCACAACGAGCCGGTCGGCCTGCGCGTGATGCCGGAGCCCGGCGACTATCTGAAGCTGCACGACCGCATCCTGCCGGACGGCAGCGAGCAGATCACTGTGGGCCGCGGCGAGAGCTGGTCGGTCCTGGCCTGCAAGGAGGTCTATGGCAAGGCGTCCAAGGCCGTGCAGGCCAGCGGCGCAAAGAGCGCCTTGTTCGACCTGAGCGCGGCTGCCGAGCTGGGCCGGGACGGTCTTCTGGCTGCGGCCGAGGGCATCTGCGGCGGCGCTTATCAGATGAAATATACGCTCTCCGATCAGTGGGAGCCGGAATTTGCCTGCTATGCCTCCGGCGAGGGCTGGCAGGAGCAGGACCTGCAGCTCGGCTGGACGCTGGCGGAGTCCATCCTCCGCACGCGCAGTCTTGTGAACCGCCCTGCCAATCTGCTCACGCCGGAGCGGCTTGCCGCCGCGCTGACGGAGCAGTGCGCGGGTCTGCCGGTCGAGACGCAGTGCTATGACCGCGGCACCCTGCACGAGCTGGGGCTGGAGGCCTTCCTCGCCGTGGGCGACAGCAGCGGCCACTCGCCGGTGCTGGCCGTGCTGCGCTATACGGGCGCGCCGGATTCGGCGGAGCGCCTCGGCCTTGTCGGCAAGGGCGTGACGGTGGATTCCGGCGGCTATAATCTGAAATCCAGCGGCTCCATGGCGGGCATCAAGGGCGATATGGCGGGCGGCGCTGCCGTGGCCGCTGCCGTGCGCGCCATTGCGGCGGCCGGGATTCCGGTGAATGTTACGGCCGTCGTGCCGTGCTGCGAGAACCGTATCTCCACGACGAGCCTGCTGCCGGGGGACCTGATCGGCTCGTTGTCCGGCAAGACCATCGAGGTATTCAATGCAGACGCCGAGGGCCGCCTCATTCTGGCCGACGGCCTGACGTGGGCCATCCGGAAGGAGGGCTGCACGCGCCTTGTGGACGCCGCCACGCTGACGGGCGCGATCTGCGCCATGCTTGGCTATGTGGCCACGGGCGTTATGGCGAGCGACGACGGCTGGTATGCCGCGCTCGAGCGGGCCGCCGCCCACTCCGGCGAGCGCTTCTGGCGTATGCCGGACTTTCCGGAATATGAAAAGCTCATCCGCGGCGACCTCGGTGACGTGCGCAACACGAGCCGCGACGGCTGCGGCGCGATCACGGCCGGGCTGTTCCTGCGGCACTTTACCGAGGGCCTGCCGTGGCTGCATCTGGACATTGCAGGCACGGCGGACAACAAGGGCTATGTCTGGGAGCATCAGGTCCCCGGCGCGACCGGAACGGCCGTGAGCACCCTGTTCCATCTGGCCTGCGGGCTGGCAGAAATAAAGGAGGAAGCAAAATGAAACGACCCCTGATCGAGGCATGTGTGGATTCCTATGCCTCTGCCATGGCAGCAGGCCGCGCCGGTGCGGACCGGCTGGAGCTGTGCGCCCATCTGGTCATCGGCGGCACGACACCGACGCATGCCCTGTTCCGGCAGGTGCAGCGCGGCAGCGGCGTGCCCATCAATGTGCTCATCCGCCCACGCTTCGGCGATTTTCTCTATACCGAGCCGGAGCTGGAGGAGATGTGCGAGGAGATCGCGGCCTTCCGCGACCTCGGCGCGAACGGCGTCGTCATCGGCGCGCTCACGCCGGACGGCGAGCTGGACCTTGCGCAGATGCGCCGCATGATGGCCTGCGCAGGGCAGATGGAGGTCACGCTCCACCGCGCGTTCGACATGACGCGCGACCCGTTCCGGGCGCTGGAGGACGCTGTTTCCCTCGGCTGCCGGACGATCCTGTCCTCCGGGCAGGCGGCCAACGCAGCCCTCGGCGCGCCGCTGCTGGCAAAGCTGAACGAGCAGGCAGCAGGACGCATCGACCTGATGGCCGGCTGCGGCGTGAAGCGCACGAACATCGCCGGGATCGCCGCCCAGACCGGCATCACGACCTTCCACACCACGGGCAGAAAGGGCAGCGTGGACAGCGCCATGCGCTACCGCAAGGAGGGCGTGTCCATGGGCCTGCCGTCCCTTTCGGAGTATGAGCTTTGGCTGACGGACGAGGCGGAGTTCCGTGCATGCGCCGAGACGGTGCACGCCCTCGGAACGCCGGGAGCGCAGGTATGACGGATCGGGAAGCGGTATTTTTGGAAAAGCTCGCCCGGACGGGGCTCTGGCAGCTTCCCGGCCTTCTGCAGGCATTGCCGGACGAGACAGCGCGGCTGGCCCGGCTCTGCTATGCGGCAAGCCCTGCCGGCGACTGGCTCGATACGCCGCCGGAGGTGTTTTTCTCCTGCGCGGCGCATGCGCGATACCTGCGGGAGAACGTTTCGTGGACGCGCGCCCTGCCGGAGCCGCTGTTTCTTGCCTATGTGCTGCATCCGCGCGTCAATAACGAGGCACTGTGCGACTGCCGCCCCGTGTTCTATGCCGCGCTTGCCGAGCGGCTGCGCGGCCTTCCGGAGGAGGCCGCCATTCTGGAGATCAACCGCTGGTGCGCGGAGCATGTGGCCTATCAGCCGACGGACGAGCGCACGCGCAGCGCGCTGGCCGTGCTCCGCGCGGGCTTCGGCCGCTGCGGTGAGGAGTCCATGTTTGCGGTGAATGTCCTGCGCGCCTGCGGCTTTGCGGCGCGGCAGGTCTATGTGCCGCGCTGGGCACACTGCGACGACAACCACGCGTGGGTCGAGGTCCGGTGCGGCGGCGCATGGCACTTCCTCGGGGCCTGTGAGCCGGAGGCTGTGCTGGACCGCGGCTGGTTCAACAGCGCGGCCGGACGCGCCGTTCTGGTGCACAGCCGCTGCTTCGGCGAGCCGGAGCCGGGTGCAGATCTCATCGGCCGCGAGGGCGATGTGGTCTATTGCAACGAAACGGCCCGCTATGCTGATGTGCGCCGCCTGACCGTCCGCGTGACGGACGAAAACGGTATGTCTGCGGCGGGGGCCGATGTCGATTTTTGTATTCTGAATAATTGTGAATGGTATCCCGCGGCAACGGTGCAGACCGATGCGTCCGGCATGGCGGCCCTCACATGCGGCCTTGGCAGTCTGCGGCTGCTGGCACGGCGGGACGGCCTGTGCTGTGAGGCCTTCGTCTCCCCGGAGGAGACGGGGCCGGTCGTGCTGACTCTCGGGAAGCGCGCTCCCGCGCCGGATCGCTGGGAGCCGATCGAGCTGACGGCACCCCGCGGAGGAGCCGTGCGCGGGACCGTTCCGACGGAGGCGCAGCGGGACCTGCAGGAGCGGTGGCTCCGGCAGGCGCACGAGGCGTGGACGCAGCGCCGCGAGGCCCGGCTGGACGAGGCGGACGCGCAGGGCCTGCCGCCGGAGGAGACGGCGCTGCTGCGCGCGGGCGCGGGCCATGCGGCACAGCTGGCGGCCTTTCTGCGGGAGGAGCCGGAGGCACTGCCCCTTTTGCGCACACTTTTACCGAAGGACCTGCTCGATATCGCGCCGGACGTCCTGCGCGATACATGGGCGCACACGCCCCGGCCGGACGGCGTGCCGGAAGACATCTGGGCGGCCTTTTTGCTCTGTCCGCGCGTCGGATATGAGCAGCTTCTGCCGCAGCGGCGGGAGTTGACTACATATTTTTCGGAGAAACGGAGCGCTGCATTCCGCAGGGATCCGGCGGCGCTCTGGGCATGGCTCATGGAGACGATTGCGCCGTCCGTGCTCAGCCCGTCTCCGCTGGCGGCGCTGACGCTGCGGCAGGCCTCGCCGGAGGCAAAGCGCGTCCTGTTTGCGGCGCTCTGCCGCGCGCTCGGCGTCCCGGCCCGGCTTGCGCCGGAGGACGGTGCGGCCGAATATTGGCACAACGGCGTCTGGAAGCGCACGGAGGGCCGCGACACGCGCGGAACGGTCGTTCTGATCTGCCCCGCGGGTGAAAAATGGGCCTGCGGCGTGGACTTTTCCCTTTCTGCCCTGACGCCGGACGGTGCGCGCCTGCTCTGGCCTTCGGCGGACGGCCTGACATTCTCCGCTGCGCCGGGAGAATATTGCCTGCTCACGACGAACCGTCTGCCGAACGGCGACCAGCGCGTGCTGCGGCTGCATTTTTCCCTTGCGGCGGGCGAGCGGCGCACGATCCGTCTGGAGCGCGCCCATGCGGCCCTTGCCGAGATGCTGGGCAGCCATGTGATGGAGGACTTCTTTTCTGCGCGGACAGCGGCGGGCGAGCCGGTCTCCGGCGCGGCGCTCACGGCTCACGGCGGGCTGCTGGCGTGGCTCGCGCCCGGGCAGGAGCCGACGGAGCACCTGCTGCGCGAGCTTCTGGACGAGGACCTGCAGGGTGTGCCCCTGACGCTGCTCGTTCCGGATGCCGGTTCCCTGCGCAATGAGACTCTGCGTCGCTTCTGCGAAAAGAACCCGGACGTCCCTGTCTTGCTGGACGGCGATGCGCGCACGGCGGAGACTGCCGCGCGGCAGACGTTTGCCGAGGCGGGCAAGCTGCCGCTGCTCGTTGTGCTGCGCGGCCCGCTCACGGCGGCCTATGCCGTCAGCGGCTATCATGTCGGCAGTGCGGCGCTGGCCCTGCGCGTCTGGCAGGCGGTGCGGCCGTGACGGAGCTGCGGATCGTCCGCAGCCGCCGGAAGACGCTGGCGCTGCAGGTCCTGCCGACGGGCGAGATCGTGGCCCGCGCGCCCCTGCGCCTGCCGGAGCGGGATATCCATGCCTTTGCCGAGCAGCATGCGGCATGGCTCGAGGCAGCCGTGGCCCGCGCCAGAGCGGGGAGCCGGGCCGCACAGCGGGCGGGCATCCTGAGCGAAACGGAGCTGCAGCGGCTCCGCACCGCGGCGCGGGCCGATCTGACGGAGCGTGTGACGCGCCTTGCGGCCCGGATGGGCGTCGACTTTGCCGGGATCACGATCCGCGCGCAGCGCACCCGCTGGGGCAGCTGCTCCGCCCGCGGGAGCCTGAGCTTCAACTGCCTTCTGATGCTGGCCCCGCCGGAGGTGCGCGAGTATGTCGCCGTGCATGAGCTGTGCCACCGGAAGCAGATGAACCACAGCGCCGCGTTCTGGCGCGAGGTCGCGTTATGGCTGCCCGACTATGCCGCGCAGCGTGCCTGGCTGCGGGAGCATGGCTCGGCCCTGCTTGGCCGCCTGCCGGAAACGTAAAAATCATGTGGAAATATGTGTCAATTTGTGGTAAAATATCCAAGATATCGGCTGCGCGATGAGGTCTGCGCAGCTACTGCAAAGGAGACACTGCCATGAAGGAGATCAAAACAGTCGCGCTGGTCGGCCTCGGAGCCATCGGCGCATATTTTGCGGACAGGCTGCAGCCGGTGCTCGGCGACGATCTGCGTGTCATCGCAGGCGGTGCGCGTGCGGAGCGGATCCGCCGCGAGGGCCTTGTCATCAACGGCAAGCAGGAATACTACCACGTTGTGGAGCCGGGTGAGGGCGAGCCTGCCGATCTGGTGATCTTTGCCACGAAGATGTCCGGCCTGCAGCAGGCCATCGAGGACGTGCGGGCGCAGATCGGCCCGGAGACGCTCATCCTTTCGCCGCTCAACGGCGTGGAGAGCGAGGAGGTCGTGGCGAAGACCTACGGCTGGGAGAATATTGTCTATTCTCTGATGCGCATCAGCAGCGTCAAGGTCGGAAACACCGTTTCGTTCGATCCGAACGCCGCGTTCTATGTGGAGTACGGCGAGAAGAAGAACGATCCCGCGAACCTGTCCGAACGCGTGCTGCGCCTCAAGGCACTGTTTGACGGCGCGGGCATCCGCTATCAGATCCGTCCGGATATGCTGTTGGCCATCTGGGAGAAATTTGCCTGCAACGTCAGCGAAAATCAGGTCGCTGCCGTGCTCGACCTGCCGTATGGCGCGTGGGGCAGCTGCGAGGACGCCGAGGCGCTGCGCATCATGGTCGCGGCAGAGGTCATCGAGATTGCACAGAAGAAGGGCATCCCCATCGAGACGAACTATGCGCGCGATCATCTGGACGTCATCAAGGCCGTTCCGCCGCGCAACAAGCCCTCCACGCTGCAGGACATTCTGGCCGGGCGCAAAACGGAGGTCGATATCTTTGCCGGTGCGGTCATCCGCCTTGGCAAGGAATATGGCGTCCCCACGCCGTATAACGAGTTCCTGTATCACGCCATCCGCGTGCTCGAGGCGAAGAACGCCGGTACGGTCGAGGGATTATAACATCAAATAACAGATCCTGACGATCCACAGGCCCATGTGGATCGTCAGGATCATTTTACTTGTTCTGCAGTGAAAGAAGCATCGTTTCGAGTGCGGCGGCAGCGACGCTGCGGGGCCGGTCCGTGCGGCGGATGAGGCAGACGGCCCGCTCCGGCAGGCCCTCGCGCAGGTGCAGGCGCTCGATGCCGGGGGCGGGGAGCAGAACATCCGGCACAAAGGCGATGCCGAGGCCGTTTTTCACAAGCGGCAGGAGCTGCGTGGAGGTCGCCGCCTCAATATCCGGCGCATAGCTCAGCCCATGGCGGCGGAACAGGCTCTCATAGAGGTCAAACGTGCTCGTGCCGCGCCGCAGGGCGATGAGCGGCAGGGCCGCGATCTCCCGGAGCGTAAAGGTGCGGCCGCTGTCCAGCGGGAAGGCCGTGCTGCACACGGCGACCTCGCGGAACGAGGCCAGCACCGTCGCCTCCAGCGGAGCGGACAGGGGAGTGGGCGGCATTGTAACGACGGCAAGCTCGGCAAGGCCGCTGCGCAGGGCGTCGATGGCCTCCGGCGCGGACTGGTTCGAAACGCGCAGGCGGATGGCGGGATTTTCGCGGTGAAAACGGCTGAGCACCTGCAGCAGCACGGCATGCAGGGCCGTCTCGCTGCAGGCGATGGAGACCATGCCGCTGCGCAGTTCGCGCTGGCGCTGCAGCTCGGCCTCGCCCGCGCGCAGCTGCTCCATGGCGGCCGTGACGTGGGCATAGAGAGCCTCGCCCTCCGGCGTCAGCTCCACGCCGCGGCTGGAGCGCAGGAACAGGCGGCAGCCGAGCTCCGCCTCGAGATTGTGCACGGCGCGCGTCAGGTTCGGCTGGCTGTTGACCAGCGCCTCCGCCGCGCGGGTAAAGCTGCGGTGCCGCGCTACGGCTTCAAAGATGCGGTAATAATCCAGCGCGATGTCCATGTGATCCTCCTATATAAAATTGATATGGAGACCATATCAACAATAGATTATCCGTATAAGAACAGAGCCATTATAATACACCCTTGGAATGGAATCAAGGAGGAATCATTGTGAATCAGGACTTAACGACCGGCAAACCCAGCCGGGTGCTCTGGAAATTCTGTCTGCCGCTGTTCGGCAGCATCATTTTCCAGCAGCTTTATAATATCGCAGACAGCTTTGTCGCCGGTAAATTCATCGGCGAGAATGCGCTGGCCGCCGTCGGCAATAGCTATGAGATCACGCTGATCTTCATCGCCTTTGCCTTTGGCTGCAACATCGGCTGCTCCGTCGTGGCGGCGCAGTTCTTCGGCGCGAAGGACCTGCGCAGCATGAAGACGACGATCTATACCACGCTCATCGCCAGCGCGGGCCTGTGCGCTGTTCTGATGCTGGTCGGCCTGCTGCTGTCGCGCCAGCTCCTCGGCCTCATCAACACGCCGGATGAGATCATGAAGGACTCTCAGCTGTATCTGAACATTTACATCTGCGGCCTGCCGTTTGTGTTTTTCTATAATGTGGCGACCGGTATTTTCTCCGCGCTCGGCGATTCCAAAACGCCGTTCTTCTTCCTCATGGCTTCGTCTCTCTCGAACATCGCGGTGGATATCCTGTTCGTCACGGCGTTCGGCATGGGCGTGGACGGCGTTGCGTGGGCAACGTTCCTGTGCCAGGGCGTGAGCTGCGTGCTGGCGCTGGCGTTCGTGTTCCGCCGTCTGGCGAAGATCCACCTGCCGGAGGGCCAGAGGGCTCCGGTCTTCTCCGGCAGACTGCTCGGCCGCGTGGCGCGCGTTGCCATCCCGAGCATCCTGCAGCAGAGCTTTGTCTCCGTCGGCAATATCGTGCTGCAGAGTATCATCAATTCGTTCGGCACGGCCGTTATGGCGGGCTATTCCGCGTCGGTCAAGCTGAACAACCTCGTCATCACGTCGCTCGTGACGCTGGGCAACGGCATTTCGAATTTCACGGCGCAGAACCTCGGCGCACAGAAGCCGGACCGCATCCGCAGCGGCTTCCGCGCGGGTCTGTACCTTGTGTGGGCGCTGTGCGTCCCGCTGACGGTGCTGTATTTCTTTGCAGGCGCACCGCTTGTGAAGATCTTCGTCGATAACCCGACGCAGAAGGCGCTGGCGACCGGCGTGCAGTTCCTGCACATCGTTGCGCCGTTCTATGTGATTGTTGCCTCGAAGATCGTGGCCGACGGCGTCCTGCGCGGCGCGGGAAAGATGGGCCCGTTCATGGCCTCCACATTCACGGACCTGCTGCTGCGTGTCGCACTGGCCTTTGTCCTGTCCCGCACCTTTGAGGAGACCGGCATCTGGCTGTCGTGGCCGATCGGCTGGACCGTTGCAACGGTCATGTCTCTGCTGTTCTACCGCTTCGCGCGCCTGAAGCCTGAGACCCCGGCTGAGGCCATCGCGCTCGAGACGGAGACCGCCGTTGAGGCGGAGGACGCCGCCGAGGGCGAGTACGCCGAGTTATAACTGAGAACAAAAGTTCGGACCGTGCTGCGGAATACAGCACGGTCCGTCAGACTGTCAAATAACCTGCCCAGCCAAAAGTCTCGGAGGGAAGGATCGTGTGAAAGGAAACCGTCAGGGTTTCCTTTCGCGTTCCATCACCCGCCGCGGCGACAGAATTGCAAAATCATGATACAAAAATTGATTTTGCAAGTCTGAAAGCATCTTGTCAAAAAATCCCCGGAGGGACTGTTTGACAAGATGACGGGAGAAACCGCAGCATACCTGCGATTTCTCCCGTTTTTCATTTTTTGTGACGGTCATCACAGAGAAAACAAGAAGTCTGTGATGAAACGGTGCAAAAAAACAAAAGGTAATACCGTGTGGTCCGGGAAAGCATTTTCCGGAGGACGAATGCAACGGTGCGATATTGCCGGAGGAATCCTTTCAGCAGTCTTCCAGCAGGTCGTCGCAGCTCACGCCGAGCGCCTTGGCCAGCTCGGCGACCTCATAATCCGGCACGAACCGAACGCCCTTTTCAATGCGCAGAATGGTCACTTCGTTCATTTCCATTCCGGCAAGCTGCATGCGCGCGGCCAGCTGACGCTGGGTCAGGTGCTGGCTGATACGCAGGTCGTGCAGACGGTGCCCGATCAGGTTCTTGGAATTACGGTACCAATAGATTTTCACGATCCTTCACCCCGGTTCTGACAGCATATAATCTCTTAAAGTTTAATCGATTTTTTGCGCGCAGATACTTCTAAAGATGAAACTGCCGGATAAAAATCTGATTATATCGAATGGCTGTGAGGTCTTGCAAATTTTATGCCGTTGGGGTATGATAAGAGGCAAGATAACGGGATGGGAGGCGCGGATATGGAACGGATCCTGCTGGTGGAGGATGACAGCGCGATCTATCAGCCGCTGACGTCGTTTTTGCGCGGTGAGGGCTTTGCCGTGCGGCAGGCCTCCGGTCAGCGTGAGGCGCTCTCGCTGCTGGAGACGGAGGAATTTGACCTTGTGCTGCTCGATGTCGGTCTGCGCGACGGGAACGGCTTTTCCGTCTGCTCCGCTGTGAAGCAGCGCGGCGGGACGGCCGTGATCTTCCTGAGTGCGTCCGGGGACGAGTACAGTGTTGTGACGGGGCTGGACCTCGGCGCGGACGACTATATCGCCAAGCCCTTCCGCCCGCGGGAGCTTGTCTCGCGCATCCGCAGCGTGCTGCGCCGCACGGGGCGGGCACAGTCCGTTTTGGATGTCGGTCCGCTGCGCGTCGACACCGAGCGCGCCTGCGTGAGCAAAAACGGGCAGGAGCTGAGCCTTTCCGCGCTGGAATACCGGCTGCTGCTCGTATTCCTGAATCACCGGGGCGCGACGCTCAGCCGCGCGCAGCTGCTCGAGGAGATCTGGGACGTGGCGGGGGACTTCGTGAATGACAATACGCTGACGGTCTATATCAAGCGCCTGCGCGACAAGCTCGAGGATAACCCGCAGGAGCCGACGCTCATCCGCACGGTGCGCGGCGTCGGCTACCGGATGGAGGGCTGAACGATGCTTCGAAATCCGGAACTGCGCCGGGCGCTGCTCCTTGGAGGACTTGTGACGCTTCTCGCCTCGGCAGCGGCGGCGCTCTTATCCGGCTGGCGGGCCGCCTGTGTAACGCTGGCGCTCGGCGTTGTGCTGCTGGGGCTTTATAGCGTGGAGCTCTGCCGCCGTTACCGGGCCATGGCCCGCCTGGCGGCCGACATCGACGCCGTGCTGCACGGCAGCGGCGATATCCATCTGGCCGATTACGGCGAGGGCGAGGTCAGCCTGCTGCGCAGCGAGGTGCGCAAAATGACGCTCCGCCTGCGGGAGCAGTCCGCGCAGCTCGAAAAGGAAAAGCTGCAGCTCGCCGATGCCATGGCGGACATCTCGCACCAGATGCGCACGCCGCTCACGGCGGTGAACCTGCTGCTGACGAGTCTGGCCGGGCATGTGGACGAAGAAAGCCGCGGCGACGTGCGCGCGCTGCGGCGGCAGGTGGCGCGGATGGACTGGCTCGTAGAATCGCTGCTGAAGCTGGCAAAGCTCGATGCCGGGACGGCGCGCTTCTGCCCGGAAACCATTCCGCTTTCGGCCCTGCTGGCGCGGGCGGCGGAGCCGTTTGCCATCGGCATGGAGCTGCGCGGCCAGCAGCTGCAGGTCGAGGCGTCTGGGAACGTCCGCTGCGATCCCGCGTGGACGGCGGAGGCCCTCGGCAACATTCTGAAAAACTGCTCGGAGCATATGCAGGAGGGCACGATCACGGTGCGGGCGGAGGAAAACGCCGTTGCGTCGGTCGTTGTCATCCGCGATACCGGCGGCGGCATCGCACCGCAGGATCTGCCGCATCTGTTCGAGCGCTATTATAAGGGCGAAAACGCGCCGGAGCAGAGCGTTGGCATCGGTCTTGCGCTTTCGCGCTCCATCGCGGCGGCGCAGAACGGCACGCTCACGGCGGCTAATGTGCCCGGCGGCGCGGAATTTACGATGAAGCTCTATAAGGGGATCGTATGAGCGAACGTATCACACTGGCGCAGCTTGCGGCCATCTCCATGCTGACGGAGCGGACGCTGCGCAGCTATCTTAAGCGGGGCCTGCTCGCCGGGGAGAAGACGCCGGGCGGCTGGCGCTTCACGGCGGAGCAGACCGCGGCGTTTCTGGCCCTGCCGCAGGTGTGCAGCGCCTCGAGCGCGCGGCGGAACGCCGTGGCAGAGGACTTCATCCAGCGGCGCATGGACACAACGGGGCAGCTGTGCGCCGTGCTCGACCTGCCGGTCGCGGCAGCGGAGCTTTGCCGGACTGTGGCCGCCCTTGCGGCGGAGCATGGCGTGACCATGGCTTTCAGCGGAGATGCGGCGCTCTCGCGCGTGACGCTGCGCGGCCCGGCGCAGGATGTGCTGGCGGCGCTGCAGGCGCTGTCCGTCTATTTCCCCGGAAAATCCTGCCGGATTTCAGGTTGAAGTTCCGGCGGGATTTTATTATGCTGTGGGAAAGGAGGTGCAGACGATGGATCTGAAAAACTGGTATGCTCGGGTACGGGAGCAGCTGGACAGGCTGGACTTCCCGGCCCTGTGGGCGGGCTTTGCACCCTGCCCGTTTGCCCTGTACACGCACGACACGGCCGTTCTGAACGGTGAGATGATGCCCCGCCCGGCGGAATTCTACGGCAACACCAGCGTGTGCCGGCAGGGGGAGTATCTTGCCATCTGGGATATGGAGGCCGACCCGCCTGCGGATGTTGCGGGGCTTGCGGCCTCGCTCGTGCACGAGATGTTCCACAGCTTCCAGTTCCGCTGCGGCGAGCAGGGCTGGCCGGACGATCTGGTGCTGGCGGCTACGGAGCCGCAGCCTGCATTTCTGGCCCTGCGCGCACAGGAGCACCGCGCCCTGACAGGCGGCGCGCCGCTTTCCGAGGTACTGGCTCTGCGGCAGAGCCGCGCGGCGCTCCAGCCGGAGCTTCTCCTGGAGGAGGCGCGCATGGAGACCATCGAAGGGACGGCGGAATATGTCGGCCGCCTTGCGCTGGCGCGCCTGTCGCCCGCGGCCTGCGAAGGTGCCTGTGCCCGCAGCGCGCAGCGGCTGCTGCAGTGGCCGGACCTGCGCCGCGGGGCCTATGACAGCGGCCCGTGGCTGCTGCGGCGGGCGGCAGAGGAGGGCCTGCCGATGCCGGTGCACCCCGGCGGGGAGCCGATCGCGGATCAGCTGGCGCGGCAGCTCAGCCTGCCGGAGGTGCGGCTGCAGCCGGAGCTTCTGACCGAGGCGGAGCGGCGGCTCGAACGGGAGCGGTCGGCGCGGCGTGAGACGCTGCGGGCCCTGCTCGAAACGGCGGAGCGGACGGAGGGGGACTTTGCTGTCTGCGGCTATGACCCCATGCAGCTTCGGGCGCAGGACGGCCTGCTCTGGAGCGGGAGCTTCCTCGCCCTGCGGCAGGCGGACGGCACGGTGCGCCGTCTGTTCGGTCCGTGCGCCGTGCGGCTTGCGGACGATCCCCACCGGGCGACGGCGCTGTTTGTGCCGCGAATGTGACAAAATTGTCACCTGCGAGTCACTGGCCCGTCACCGGGGCATGGTAAAATGAAGGCATCAAACGAAAGGAAGAAAATATCTATGGATCTTCTGACGGTCGAACATCTGACCAAAACCTACGGCACGGGGGAGAACGCTGTTCATGCGCTGGATGATGTGAGCTTTTCCGTCCCGCGCGGGCAGTTTCTTGCCATCATCGGCCCGTCCGGCTCCGGCAAATCGACGCTGCTGCATATTCTCGGCGGTGTAGACCGCCCGACGAGCGGCCACGTTTATATGAATGGGGAGGACGTCTACTCCCGCTCCGACACGGCGCTGGCGATCTTCCGCCGCCGCGAGGTCGGCCTCATCTATCAGTTCTATAACCTGATCCCGGTCCTGAACGTGGTGGAGAACATCACGCTGCCCGTCCTGATGGATGGACGGAAGGTGAATGACGCGCGCCTCCAGGAGCTTCTGGACACGCTCGGCCTGCGCGGCCGCGAAAAGCACCTGCCGAATCAGCTTTCCGGCGGTCAGCAGCAGCGCGTCTCCATCGGCCGCGCGCTCATCAACGCGCCGTCCGTCGTGCTGGCGGACGAGCCGACCGGCAACCTTGACCGCAAGAACTCGCAGGAGATCGTGGAGCTGCTGAAATACTCCAACCGCCAGTACGGGCAGACGCTCATCGTCATCACGCATGACGAGTCCATCGCTCTGCAGGCCGACCGTGTGCTTGCCATCGAGGACGGCCACATCGTCCGGGACGAGGTGATCCGCAAATGAATGTGTTTCACCGTGTTGCGCAGCGCTCCATGCGCGCAAACCGCATGCGGACGATCGTTACGATCATCGGCGTGATCCTTTCGGCGGCCATGTTTACCGCCGTGACGACGTTCGCGACCACGCTGTTGACGCATCTGCAGCGGGTCACGGCTTATTTGGACGGCGCTTACTATCTCGGCGTGCATAATGTGGACGCCGACACACTGGCCTCCATGCGGGCCGACAGTGATATCGAGGCTTTTTCGGCCGCCGAGGTGCTCGGCTATGCAGAGGTCACGGTCAACAACAGCAATAAGCCCTATCTGTATGTCGAGGCGATCGACGCCGGGTTTTCGGACCGGATGCCGGTCCATCTTGTCGAGGGCCGTATGCCGGAAAACGGCACGGAGCTGCTCATCCCGGACCACCTGCAGGCCTATTCCGACGCGGGGACCTATCTCGTCGGCGACACGCTGACGCTCGAGCTGGGCGACCGCTATTCCGGCGGCTGGCGGCTGTGGCAGAACAACGGCTTCCAGCCGGAGGGCGATGAGTCTGCGGACCCCGGCCTGACGGACGAGCCGGAGCAGCCGGAGCAGCTGCTGGCGCGCGAGACGCGCACCTATACGATCGTCGGCGTCTATCAGCGCCCGAATTTTGAAGACTACTCCGCGCCGGGCTTCTCTGCCCTGACGGTGCAGGAGAATGAGCCGCAGACCGGCCTGTATGATGTCTATTTGCTGCTGCGTGATGCAAAGCAGGAGACGCTTGACCGGGTCATGGCGCGCTATTCCGATGCGGCTGAGGGCGGCATCAGCATGAACTGGGATTACCTGCGCACACAGGGCAATTTCCGCTATGACAACTATTCGAGATTCTTGCTGATGTTTGTGATTATCTTTGTCCTGCTCATCATGCTCGGCTCCGTCAGCCTGATTTACAGTGCGTTTTCCATTTCCGTCAGCGAGCGGACGCGGCAGTTCGGCCTGCTGGCGTCCATCGGCGCGACGCGGGCGCAGCTCCGCCGGACGGTCTATGCCGAGGCCGGGACGGTCGCGCTCATCGGCATTCCGCTCGGCCTGCTTGCGGGCTGCGGCGGTATGTGGGTGACGATCCGCCTGCTGAGCCCACGCATTTCCGGTATGATCGGCGCGCGCGAGGTCGCGATGCGGTTTGCCGCCTCGCCGCTGTCCCTGCTGGCGGCGGCCCTGATCGCGCTGGCGACGGTTTTCCTCTCGGCGCAGATCCCGGCGCGGCGTGCCATGCGCATTTCGCCCATCGAGGCCATCCGCCAGAGCCGCGACGTGCGCGCGGCGGCAAGACACGGCGGCTCCGGCCGCCTGAGCTACCGCCTGTTCGGCCTGCCGGGCCTGCTTTCCAGCCGCTATTTCCACCGCAGCCGTAAAAAGTACCGTGCCACGATCTTCTCCCTTGCCATGAGTGTGCTGCTGTTCGTCTCGGCGAGTACCTATGGCATGTACCTGACGGAGAGCGTGACCGAGAGCGTCAACCTGCCGCCCTATGACCTGTCCTATTCCACGGGCGAGGGGGAGAAGGATGTTGCCATGCTGCCCGCCCTGCGGGCGGCGGATGGCGTCGAGAAGGTGTGGTTTGCCTCCTGTGACAACGGCGACTATGTGCTGGACAGGAATGAATTTGCCAGCGGTTACCGGAATATTCTGGAGAAATCCGGCGACGGAACCGAGAAAGCGCGGAGCTATTCCGCCTGCTACCTCGATGACGAGACGTTCAACGCCATCCTCGCCTCTATCGGCATGACGCGCGCAGAGTATGATGCCGCGCCCGGCGCGATCGTCTGCGACCACACAAGCGTGACCTATTATGACGAGAACAACCGCCTGAGCTATACCGGCCGCGTACTGAACGACGGCGTCACGGCGCTGCGCACGTTCAGCGCGGACAGCCTCGAGGACGGCTCGAAATACGTCTATACCGCTTACGAAGACGGCGGCTATGTCAGCTACTATTACAACGAGACGAAGCAGACCTATCAGCCGCGCCCGGCGTCGTTCGGCGATGGGATTGCAATTGTGGGCCGGACGGAGACGCAGCTGACGAACAGCGGCTCTGACAGCCTCGTGCTGTACTATCCGTTCTCCATGGCCAAGGGCATTGCCCGGAACACCGGCTCGCTGATGCTGGTGACGGATGACGCGAAGCAGGCCCAGAAGAGCCTGGAGGAGGTCGTGAACGCCTCCGGCGAGACCTATACGGAGGGCAACCTCTATGACGCACGGGAGGAGTACCGCGACGCGGAGAATGCCCTTATCGTGGTGCGCGTGTTCGCCTATGGCTTTATCACGCTGATGTCGCTCATCTGTGTGGCGAACGTCTTCAACACCACGACGACGAACGTTCTGCTCCGCCGCCGGGACTTTGCGATGCTGCGCTCGGCCGGTATGACGCGCGGCGGCCTGAACCGCATGATCTGCTATGAGTGCCTGCTCTACGGCACGCGGGCCCTGCTCATCGGCCTGCCGCTGTCGGTTGCGCTGGCCTTCCTGATGTATCGCTCCGCCTCTTTCATCGGCGCGTCGTACTTCCGGCTGGACTGGACGGCTGTGCTCATTGCGTCGGTCATGGTGTTCCTCGTTGTGTTTCTCTCCATGATGTATGCCATGCGCAAGATCAAGCGCGACAATCCCGTTGATGCCCTGAAGAACGAAACGACCTGATTCGCGTCCATACGACAAAATTCGCCCCCGGCAGGTGACCCTGCCGGGGGCGAAAGGCTATGTTGTTGGTTTTTGTCGCTCGGCCAGCAGCCGCGCGGCCTCCGTGCGCATGGCCCAGACCATTTCGCACAGATATTTCGGGATGCCGGAGACGCTTCCCGTCTCGGCCATGGCCATGGCGGCGCAGGAGTGGCAGATGCGCCGGTTCTGGCAGCCGGTGCAGGTGCCGGAGAGGCGCTGCGCGGCGCTGACGCGCGTCAGCTCGCTCCAGGCCTCGCGGAAGGGTTTGCCCTTCAGCTCGATGCGCGGCTTCGGCATCATGCCGCAGGGTGTCAGCCAGCCGTCCCACGTCACCCAGAACGAGGCGTTGCCCGCGCGGCAGGAGATCGTGCCGTCTACGGGGTCGACGCAGTCCTCGTCCAGACCGGGGGGCGGGGCGATGCCGCGCAGGATGTTCTGCAGGAAGCGGGTGAAGTCCTCCTCGCCGCGCTGCAGGCGGTAGCGCTCCATGTGATAGTGCGCCGTTTCCGCCGGGGTGAAGCGGTCGTTCCGCCCGACCATGGCCGGGTCGCGGCGCAGCGGGGGGAACATATAGGTGTTGACCTCAAGGATGAGGTCCCGTTCGGCGGCATAGCTTACGATGCGCTCCAGATCGCCCGCGTTGTGCGGCGTGAGGGAGCAGTTGAGCTTGACGAGGATGCCTGCCTGCCGCAGCAGGGTGATGGCGCGGTCCACGCGGTCAAACATACCGCTGCGGCCGCACAGGGCTTCGTAGGTCTCATTGCCCGCGCCGTAGAGCGTGATGTTGATGCGTGTGGGCGGATGCTCGGCCAGCCGGGCCACGCGGGCCTCATCCAGCAGGGTGCCGTTGGAGTTGATGGAGATGAGGAAGCCCATCGTGCTCAGCCGCTCGTAAAGCGGCCAGAAGTCCTGCCACAGGAACGGCTCGCCGCCGGTCAGCAGCAGGTAGAGCATGCCTGCGTCGCGCGCCTGCTCGGCGATGGACAGCCACTGGATCAGCCCGACGGGCGGACGCGGCGAGGCGGCGACCTCGGCGGGCGTCTTACGCACATAGCACATCTTGCAGGCGAGGTTGCACACCGGCGAAAGCTCAAAGGTACCGCTCAGCGGCGTGAGTGTGCGGCTGGCGCGGTCAAAAAGATACTGTGTCAGGCGTGGTTCAACATAGCGTTCAGGCTGTTTCATGTTCCAACTCCGCTTTCAGGCAGTCGACCGCGGCGCGGTCGGGCGTACAGGTCAGGGCGTAAACGGGAACGTCCAGCGCCGCCAGCAGGTCGCAGACCCGCGCGACATAGCGGTCGTCCCATAGGTTGACGGTCATTCCCGCATACAGGCCGCGGAACGCGGCGGCGGGGGAGAGGCGGCGCAGCGAGCACGCGCTGCCCTGCGACAGCAGGACGATGGCGCGCACGGGGCGGCTCTCGTTTACAAAGCAGTTCGAGGACCCGGCGTATGGCGAGCCGAAGGCCGTCCACACGCCGTCCATGCGGCGCAGCACGGTGCGGTCGCCGTTGAGCAGCTCTGCGCCCTCATAGCGCTGCCAGAGGTCCGCCTGCGTGGACTTGCCGATGCCGGATACGCCGGAGAACAGCAGCCCGCCGTAGCGCGTGGAGACGAACGAGGCGTGCAGGATCATGGCGTCCCGCTGCAGCAGCAGGGCCTCGAGGGCAATGTGGGAGAAGCAGTTGGCCGTCTCGGAGAAAAAGCCCCGGTCGACCTCCAGATATTCGATGGTCTCGCGCCCGTCCTGCTCCAGATGGCCGACAGCATAGGGCCGGTCGCCCTCACGCCGGTCGTGGAAGACGCGAAAAAAGCCGTCCTCCGTTCGGAAGACGGCAAAGGCATAATTTCGCAGAAGCTCGCGGCCGCGGACCTCGGGCAGAGCCTGCACAGGCAGCAGCGAGACAGTCAGGGGTGCTTCGCCGGGCGCACAGAGGAAGGGCTGGAAGCCGCGCGTGACCTCCGGCCGGAACGGCATCAGCAGGCGGATCTCACAGCCTGCGATGGAGAAGGAAAGAGAATCCACAGGGGATTAGGACTGGAAAAGGGAAAGCAGACCGCCGCCGTTTGTATAACAATAACCTTCGCCCTTTTTTGTGCAACTACCATTACTGTCAGTGAACGCGCCAACCCAATCAGCATAGTCATCTGGGACACGATCTGTAACAATTGCGCAATCTTCAACTCTAGCTGAATTCAGCTGGTAGCTACACTGCGCAATGTGCTCTGCCAGCACGAAATTTTCGTAAATTACCTCGGGCTTCTGATACTGCTTCATCTGGAATTCCCCCTTTAGAATGCGAACGGCGGCGCGAATGCGCAGGAGAGGCGCGTCAAAGGACAAACCGCCGGATTTTCTTTAATTACCGTAATCATAGCGCAGAGAACGCGTTTTGTCAACGTTTTTTTGCAGAAAATGCAACTTTTCCCGCGGCTTCGTCCGGAATTTCCATATGTTTCCAGATAAGGCAGCAAGTTCTGCGCCTCACTTTTCCTCGAGAATTTTGTTCAGCTCGCGCATGAAGCTGTTGATATCCTTGAACTGGCGGTAAACCGAGGCAAAGCGGACATAGGCGACCTCGTCGAGCGGCTTGAGCCGCTCCATGACCAGCTCGCCGATCTGGCCGGTGCTGACCTCGCGCTCGAGGGAGTTCTGCAGGATCTGCTCGATGTCCAGCGCGGCCGTCTCCAGCGCGGCCAGACTGACCGGGCGCTTTTCGCACGCGCGGAGCATGCCGTTGAGGATCTTGTTGCGGTCAAAGGACTGGCGGCTGCCGTCCTTCTTCACCACCACGATGGGCAGACTCTCGACGGTCTCGTAGGTCGTGAAGCGCCGCTGGCACTGCAGGCATTCACGGCGGCGGCGGATGCTCAGGCCGTCGTCCGAGTGGCGCGAATCGACGACCTTGCTCTCGGGATAGCTGCAATAGGGACATTTCATGGCAATTTTCCCCTTTTGTTTCGTTTCTTTTAGTTTATCAAATCCTGTCAAATTTGTCCATTGCTTTTTTGCGTCAGCGGGACAGAAGCTCCTCCAGCACGTCCCGCACGGCGCAGGGCGTGACCGTCCCGCGGTGCAGCGTGCGGCCGAGCCGCAGCACCTCGCGCGGCGTGGGCGAGAGCTCCGGCAGGCAGGCGCGGCAGCGCTCCTGCCCGCGGCGCATGCGGACCTCCAGCCCGAAGTGCCCGCCCGAGCGCAGCAGATAATAGTCCAGCCGGGCGCGGCGTCCGTCCGCGCAGCGCACCCCGGCGCGGCCGATCAGCGTTCTGTGTTTCATGGGACCACCTCCGGTTCCTATTGAACCACAGAACCGACCTGCGCGCTACGGTGAAATTTCTGCATATTCCGACAACGAAAGGAAGAAATCAGTCGAAAACTTCGCTTTTCCTTCCAATATTCGACAACAGGCAGAAAAACACCGGACGAAAAGTTGGAGAACAAGTCGCTATTTGTCGAAACTTTCCCGCCCGGGGAAGATCGGCGCGTGCAGCAGCTGCCGCGACAGCGCCAGAATGGCGGGGGAATCCAGGCTGTTTTCGATCGTCACGCTGCCCTCGCCCTGCTGCACCAGCAGCCCCGCGTCCAGCAGGCGGCGCTTTGTCTCGCGCGCCGTGCCCGCGCTGCCGTCCAGCAGCTCGACGTCCGGCCCCACCACACGGCGGATGGCCCCGGCGGCGAAGGGAAAGTGGGTGCAGCCCAGCACAAGGGCGTCCGGCCCGGCGGCAAGCACCGGGGCAAGCCGTGCAGCAAGGCAGCGCTCCAGTGCGGGACCGGTCAGCTCACCGCGCTCGACGAACTCCACCAGCTCCGGACAGGGGCATTTCAAAATATGGCAGTTCTCGGCGCAGCGCTGCAGCAGGGCAGCAAATTTCTCCTCGCGGAGCGTGGCCTCCGTGGCCAGTACGCCGATGCAGCCGCCGGGATGGCGCGAAACGGCCAGCTTGAGCGCAGGCTCAATGCCGATGATGACCCGATCCGGCCAGCGGGCGCGCAGCGCACCGATGGCGGCGGATGTCGCTGTGTTGCAGGCCACGACAAGGGCCTTTGCGCCCCGGTCAAACAGGCGCTCGGCATGGGCGAGCGTCAGAGAACGAATTTCTGCGGTCGGGCGCGTGCCATAGGGCGCGTTGGCCGAGTCGCCGAAGTAGAGAAAATGCTCGCTCGGCATCTGCGCGACCAGCTCCCGCAGGACGCTCAGTCCGCCGACACCGGAATCAAATACGGCAATGGGGCCCATACGACCGCCTCCTTTCCAACAGTTGGTTTCTTATTATACACCTTTTCGGCCCAAAAAGCAAATTTCGGGCAGGGAAAATGCAGCGGTGCGGTGAACCTCTGCAAAATTGTGCTTGACAAGTGACCGAATGGTTACTATAATGAAAACGTATCCGAACGGTTACGAAAGGAGAGCGTACATGGCAGGCAATACCAAAGAGCGCATTCTGGAGGTCTCGCTGGAGCTGTTCGCGCAGAGTGGATATCTGGGGACCTCTATGAGCGACATCGCAAAGCAGCTCGGCATCACAAAGGGCGCTTTGTATAAGCACTATCGCAGCAAGCAGGAGATTCTGGACCGGATCGTGGAGCGGATGAACGAAATGGACTATGCCCGCGCAGCGGAATATGAGATGCCGGAGACGGAGCCGGACGGCTTTGCGGAGGCCTATCTCCATACACCGGTCGGCAAGATCCGCGCCTACAGCGAGGCGCAGTTCGACCACTGGACGAAGGAGCCGTTTGCCGCGAATTTCCGCCGGATGCTGACGCTGGAGCAATACCGCGAGCCGAAGCTCGCGCAGCTGTATCAGGACTATCTGGCGGGCGGGCCGCTGCAGTATATGGCGGCGATCTTCCGCAGGCTGGCGGATTCGGACGAGGCAGCGATGCAGCTGGCACTGGAGTTTTACGGGCCGATGTTTCTGCTCTACAGCGTCTATGACGGCGCGGCGCAGAAGGAGACCGTCACGGACCTGCTGCGGCAGCACATCGACCGATTTATCGCACGCATCGAGGCGGAAAAAAGCCTGACGGCCGAAAAAACCTCTTGAAAAGGGCAAAAAGCGGATTATAATATAGCTAACGAACGTTAGTTAGTGAGGCGGACCCATGAAGCAGGAGGATACCCGGCAGAAAATTCTGGACAAGGCGCTGGAGCTGTTTGCGGCGAAGGGCTATGATTCCGTCAGTGTGGGCGAGATCGCGCAGGCGGTCGGCATCAAGGCTCCCTCGCTCTACAATCACTTTCCGGGCAAGCAGGCCATTTTCGACGCGATCATTGAGGCAACGGCGGCGCAGTATGAGGCGGATACCGACCGGATCGACATCCATGTGCAGGATGTGGGGCAGGACATTCCTGCTTTTACGGAGATCACGGAGGACGCCCTGTTCGAGAAGGTGCGGCAGATCTTCTCTTACTCCCTGCACAACGAGACCATCAGCCGCTTCCGCCGCATGATGACCATCGAGCAGTTCCGCTCGCCGGAGTTGGCGGCGCTGTACTCCCGGCGCTATGTCGGGCGCGTGCTGGACTATCATGCCGGAATTTTTCGCGCCCTGATCGCGGCCGGAGAAATTTGTCCGGAGGCCCCGGACACGCTGGCGATGCTGTATGTCGCGCCGGTCGTGACGCTCCTCGGCGTCTGTGACCGCCAGCCGGAGCGCGAGGCGGAGTGTCTGGAGCGGCTCCGGAAGCATGTGGGGCTCTTTTTTCGCATGGTTCATGGCAAAACGCCGGAAAGTGGGGGAGACGATGGAACAGCCCGGTGAACGGTGGGTCCTGTGCCCGATGTGCGGGGCGAAGACGCGCCTGCGCCTGCTGGCAGGGAAGGCCCTGCTGCTCCGAAAGCGGCCATGACACGATCCGTGTCGCCCATGTGACAGACAGATTCTTTCCTTTTTCGCCGGGATCGTGCAGAATGGTTCCCGGCGGATGCCAAAAATCATTGCTGCAAAGGAAAGATCTACATGGAAAAACAAAACAAAAGGCTTCCTTGGAGCGCACTGGGCTTTTTCGCGGCCTTCGCGCTGTGGACCGTTCTGGTCTGCCGGGCGGACGTGCGGCCGGATCGGGTCCAAATCGGGAAAGGAGAACAGCAATGCATATCAGCCAGTATTTCCTGCGCGGAGACGTCAGGGGCGCCATTGCCCATATGCGCGCGCACGAGGAATTCCGGGATGTTCTACCGGCCTACCTTGCGATTTTTGAGAATTGCGAATACCGCACCTACGGGATACCGGCCCCGCTCAACGATATCCTGCGCCTGTATCAGATCTACTTCCGGGATACCTTTTACTGCGGCCTGCCGGAGGCGGAGGCCGCGGACAAACTGCTGGCGCGGCTGAAAAAGCGCATGGATTTGCCGGATGCAGACGAGGCACGGCTGACGGGGCGGCTGCAGGCGGCGTTTGAAGCGGAGGGCTATCATGCGCTTTTCGGGAAAACGCAGGGCTATTACGGCCCCTATGTCTGGCGCGAAACGGTCCCGGCCGTCTATCAGGTGGAGCTGCCGGACGGATCGGCGGAATATACCGTCAATCTTCTCAAGGGCTTCGTGTTCCGGAGCTGGATGGATTATCTGACCTTCGGCCGGTACGGCACGGGCGGCTGGGCCTCGCCCGACGGCACGATCAACTGCATCGAGCAGGCGTATGATCTGGAAAGCGAGCGGTTCCGGGTCTCTCTCCTGAAGCATGAGGCGCAGCATACCGTGGACAGAAAACGATTCCCTCAGATCACCCCGGCGGAGCTGGAATACCGGGCCAAGCTGGTGGAGCTGCATTTCTCCGGCGACCCGGGGCTGCTGCAAAAGTTCCTGTCGGAAGCGGACGAGAGCAAACCGGACGACAGTCACGCGGTCGCCTCCGCAAGGATCGGACGAGAGTTTGCAGATACGGACCAAACGGTGCTTTCGTGCATTCAGACGCGGGCGCTGGAGCTACTCCGCGCGCATACGCGGGAACTGGAGGAAAAGTACGGGGAAAGCCGGGACCACCCGAACGGGGAAGCTGTATGAATCAGGAGAATGCCGTATGGACGAATGGACCGGCCGCTGCGGACTGGACTGCGGGACCTGCGGAGCCCTGTGGACGGCGCTCAACGGCGTGCCGATCACGCCGGACATGCTCCGCTGCCATGCCTGACGCATGGACCGTAAACGGCGCGGAATATGCCGTGCTCCGGCTCCTGGGAAAGGGAAAGGGCGGATATTCCTATCTTGTGACGGATGGGGCCTCGCAGTATGTCCTGAAGCAGATCCACCACGAGCCCTGCGAATACTACACCTTCGGCGACAAGCTGCAATCGGAGCTCCGCGACTATGAAACGCTGCGGAAGCTCGGCATCCCGATGCCGCGGCTGCTGGCGGCGGATATCCCGCAGGAGCGCATCCTGAAGGAGTACATCGCCGGACCGACGGTCGCGGAGCTCCTCAAAGCGGGACGGCCGGAGCCCGGCTGGCTTGCGCAGGTGCACGCCATGTGCCGCCTGCTGTACCCGGCCGGACTGAATATCGACTACTATCCCACCAACTTCGTCCCGCGCGCCGGAGTGCTTTATTACATTGACTACGAGTGCAATGCCTACGAGGAGCAGTGGGACTTTGTACATTGGGGCGCGCAGTATTGGCGGGGAGCGGAGCAGAAGGAAAACGGTTGAAAGAGAACCGCCCTAAAAGCTCGCTGCATTCGATCTCTGCGGATATGTGTAAAATGTAAAAACGGTAAGTATATCTCAGCGGAATTAGAAGGAACGCCATAAAAAGCGCCATCTGACTGGACTTCCGATCAGATAGCGCCGTTTTCTTTTGCTGGCGAAATTATTCAAACGAGGTATGACCATGAGCAAACTTATATCCTGTCAATTCAACATATGACTGCACAGCCGTTGAAAACGAAGTTGCCGTCAACCGCTTCCAGCGGTCAGAGCGGAACGATCTGATCTACAAGAACCCGCTTGCCTATGCCGATCTGATTCTGAACAGCAAGCTGAATGTCCTGTTTGAATAAACCGACATGAGCATAAACGACAGCGTCCCGGATCATAATGATTGGGACGCTGTTTATTATATCGCTGTTTATTATATCATTGTATTTTGCGAATTCATTCCTCAAACAGGTACAGGAGATATCCGTAGCCCTCGGCCTCCATCTTCGCATAGGGGACGAAGCGGAGAGACGCGCTGTTGATGCAGTAGCGCACGCCGTTGGGAGATTCCGGATCGCCGGTGAACACATGCCCGAGGTGGGAGTCTCCGGCGCGGCTGCGCACCTCTGTGCGGCGCATGCCGAAGCTGTTGTCCTCAAGCTCCACCACGGCAGGCTCTTCAATGGGCTTTGTGAAAGCCGGCCAGCCGCAGCCGCTCTCGTACTTATCCGTGGAGGAAAAGAGCGGTTCGCCGGTGACGATATCCACATAGATGCCCTTCTCGAACTGATCCCAGAACGCATTGCTGAATGGACGCTCCGTGCCGTTCTCCTGGGTGACGCGGTACTGCTCCACCGTCAGTTTGTCCCGAATGGACTCTGCTGCGGGCTTTTGGTAGTCGCCCGGATCGATGCGAAGCTTGGAGAACAGTTCCATCTCCGCCCGCGGGATGTGGCAATAGCCGTTCGGATTCTTTTCCAGATAATCCTGATGGTATTCCTCGGCGGGGTAGTAGTTTTTCAGCGGCCCGATCTCCACGAAGAATTTCTTGCTGCGCCCCCGCTCAATCTCCGCGATGCGCTCTACGGTCTCCCTCGCCCTGTCGTTGGTATAGTAGACGCCGGTCTGGTACTGGCTTCCGACGTCATTCCCCTGCCGGTTCTCCACCGTGGGGTCGATGACGTAGAAATACGCCAGCAGCAGCGCGTCAAGGCTCACCTGTTCGGGGTCGTACTCCACCCGCACGGTTTCACGGAATCCCGTGCCGCCCTTGCAGACGGTCCGATAGTCCGCGTCCGCCTCGCAGGTGCCGTTGGCATAGCCGCTCTGGGCGTCGATGACGCCGGGAATAGACTGCATCAGCTGTTCCATGCCCCAGAAGCAGCCGCCCGCCAGATATATGACATGTTCCGTGTTATCCATATACATGCTCTCCTCACCGGACGTATCTGAGGACTGTCCGGCTGTTTCCATATCCTGTGCTTCCTTTCCCTGCGGCATAGGCTTTTGATTGGCTGTGCAGCCGCTCAGCAGCAACGCCGCAGCAAGCAGAAGCGGCAATCCTCTCCGAATCATGGTGTTTCCTCCTTTCGAGAGGAATCGGTTTGCTCCGCGCCTTCAGCGGTCCGGCATCCCTCCGCCGTACGGCCGCAGGAGCATCCCGAGCAGCAGCCCGAAGGCGACACCGAAGCCGATGGCGAGCTACGGGTTGGACGTAATGGCGCAGGCGCCCGCAGCGCAGCCTACATAGCGGTAGTACAGCCAGCCGCCGACGCCGCCGGCCAGCGTCAGTGCGGCGGGAAACAGAACGACTGCCGGCTTACACGACGTCTTGCCCATTGAGACCTCCTGTTCGAGATCCCGCTCTCAGCCCTTATCGGCGGCAAGCGCCTGATCGATGAGCTTTTGCAGCGCTTCCGCCTGGTTCTTTTCTGTGATGGCGCCCACGATGGGCTCGCCCACGATATTGCCGTTGCGGTCAACCACATAGGTGGTGGGGTAAGCGAAGATGTTCGTTGTGAACTTGCCGGCCTCGCCATCGGAAGCGAAATACACATTCTGATAGGTCGCGCCCTTCTTGGCCAATACGTCTTTTGCTTCGGAAATTGCCGCCTCGTCGCCATCCAATGTGAAGGTGTTGACACCGATGAGTGCGCCGCCCTTCTCCGCAAGCTCCTTGTTCAGTGCGTCCAGTTCGGCAAGCTCACCCACACAGGGATTGCAGGTGGTGAACCAGAAATTCACTACGGTGACGGCATTGCCGGAGAACAGCGTATCGCTCTTGACCTCGTTCCCGTCCAGATCCTTTCCCTCAAAGGCGGGGAACTTCTGCAGGCTGCCATCATCGGGAGGCGTCATCATGTTGTCGCCCGCAGGCACGCTCGTGCCGTCGCCGGAGGGCATCTGACCGCAGCCAGGGAACTTCTCCTGCAGAGCGGCGACCTTGACTTCAATGCTGCGGATCGTTTCGCCGTCCTTCTGCAGCAGCTTCAGCTCGTCCTCGGTGAACTCATCCTTTGCGCTTTCGATCGTTTTGAGCAGGAAGTCGCCGTAGTTGCTGCCGTCCTCGATCATCGCAGAGCCCTTGTCAGCGGAAAGGAAAACCTTTTCCCAAAGCGCGCTGTTCTCATTCAGGATCGCAGTTTCGGCATCCATCAGCTGGGTGTGCAGCGCCGTCGCTTCCTCAGCGGTGGACGCCTCTTTTGCCAGAAGGTCATCGATCGCGTTAGCCGCGTTGTCTTCAGTTGCCATGTTGCCTCCGTTCGTTTGCGGCTTGCTGCAGGCAGCAAGGCTGAGCACCAGCGCAACGAGGAGCAGTGCGGTCAGAATTTTGGTCATTTTCATGTTCATGATTTTTTCTCCTTTACAATATCATTCATTTGCTTATTTGTTTTCTCCGGGAGAACGGTACCCTGCTTTCCCGTGCCAAAGCCGCAGCGGAAGCGCACGGCATTGGTCGGACAGGCTCGGACACACATCCCGCAGCGGATGCACTCGGTATGGTTCGGGGATTTCGTTACGTCCACGTCCATTTTGCAGGCTCTTGCACATTTCCCGCAGGAAATACACTTGCTCTGATCCACCTTCATCTGAACCAGGGAGACCTTATTCAGCAGCGCATAGAACGCGCCCAGCGGGCAGATCCACTTGCAGAAGGGCCGATAAAACAGCACGCTGAGCACGATCACCACCAGCAAAATGCCGAGCTTCCACGTAAACAGGCTGCCCAGTGCCGCACGGATGCCGGAATTGGCAAGAGACAGCGGAATTGCCCCCTCCAGCACGCCCTGCGGGCAGAGATACTTGCAGAAGAAGGGATCCCCCATGCCCACATCGTTTACAAGGAACGCCGGGAGCAGGAATACCATCACCAGCAAAATAGCATATTTCAGGTATCGCAGGGGCTTGAGCTTCCTTGTAGACAGCTTTTTTGACGGAACCTTGTGCAGCAGCTCCTGAAACCAGCCAAAGGGACACAAAAAGCCGCAGATAAAGCGTCCCAGCAAAACGCCCAGCAGAATCAGAATTCCTGTGATATAATAGGAAAAGCTGAATTTCGACGAGCCTACCACCGCCTGAAAGGCCCCGATGGGACAGGCGCCGGAGGCTGCCGGACAGGAATAGCAGTTGAGCCCAGGCACGCAGACGGTCTTCCCCGCGCCCTGGTACAGCCTGCCCTTAAGAAAATTCGGCAGATGCAGATTGGTCAATAAGGCCGCACCTGCCTGGATCCAGCCCCGGAAGCGCGCCAGAAACTGTGATACGCCCGTAAACTTCTTTTTACCCAATGCCAACACACTCCAGACACAGTTTAATGGCCTTGCTTAGCACTGTCGCCGCCTCGCCACGCCAGGCACCGAAGCACAGCATGGCAATTGCAGCAGCCAGCAGGGTAACCTGTACCGTCGTCTTTTTCGCATGGCTCATTTTCATCACCCTTTCCGGTTTTCTGTCGCTATCATAGCGCAAGAGAGTTAAATTCTCTGTTAAGAACGAAAATTTAACGCAAACCTTATCTGTTTTTGCTATAATTAAGAATAACGTGAAAATGAAAAGGAGGGCTCTTATGCACCTTTTGGTCATTGAAGATGAACGCGCCCTGTGCGAGACCATCGTCCGCAGCCTGCGGCGGCTGGCCTACAGCGTGGACTACTGTTACGATGGGGAGAAGGCCCTGGAGCTGCTGGGCGTGGAGCGCTATGATCTGGTGCTCCTCGACCTGAACCTGCCGAGGAAGGACGGTATGACGGTGCTGCGGAGCCTGCGGCAGACCGACCGTGAGACGCGGGTGCTGATCCTCTCCGCCCGCAGCGAGGTGGAGGACAAGGTGGCGGGGCTGGATGCGGGAGCCAACGACTATCTGGCAAAGCCCTTCCACTTAGCTGAATTGGAGGCCCGCATCCGCAGCCTGACCCTGCGGCAGTTTACCCAGCAGGATGTGCTGCTGGTCTGCGGAGATTTGACCTTTGATACCCGCTCCCGCACCGCCGCCGTCAAGGGGCAAACCATGACACTGACCCGCAAGGAGACGGGGATTCTGGAATACTTGATGGTACATCAGGGCCGGCCGGTGAGTCAGGAGGAGCTGATGGATCATGTTTGGGACAACAGTGTGGACAGCTTCAGCAACTCCATCCGGGTCCACATCTCCGCACTGCGCAAAAAGCTTCGCGCTGCACTGGGCTATGATCCCATCCGCAACCGCATCGGTGAAGGCTATCTGATGGGAGGCACTGAAGCATGAAGCGGATCTCTTTACAATGGCGCATCACGCTGATGACTGTTCTGCTCATCGGCGTCACCTGCGTGGCCATGAATCTGCTGCTCTGCTTCTCCGGTGTGTACTATATGGACACCATTGTGGACGGTTTACAGGGCGGCGGCACGGTGATCCTGAATGAGGAAGGCACAGCAAGCTTTGACCCGCAGCTCGTAGCGCCCGACGATGAGCTGACCATCGTCGTCGATGGGGCGCAGGGGCGCTTTCGCGCGACCAACTGGTATATCACGGCTGCGGTAACGCTGCTCAGCGGCATTCTTGCCTACTTTGTCAGTGGACGTGCCCTCAAGCCCCTGCGCAGCTTTGCTTCTCAGGTGGAAATGGTGCAGATGAACAATCTGGCGGATATGAAGATCGATGAAGATGTGCTTCCGGAGTTTAAGCAGCTCAGCCACTCCTTCAACCAGATGCTGGAGCGGCTGAACACCGCCTTTGCCGCCCAGCGGCAGTTCACCGGCAACGCTGCCCACGAGCTGCGCACACCGCTGGCACTGATGCAGGCGCAGCTGGAGCTGTTTTCCGCAGAGCATCCCGCCGTGCTGCCGCAGACGGCAGAGTTTCTCACCCTTCTGCGGGAGCAAACGGAGAGGCTGACGCAAATGACCAGAACGCTGCTGGAGATGAGCAATTTGCAGCAGGTGGCACGGAACGAGCGCATCCAGCTTGCTCCCATGATCGAGGAGATCTTCACAGATCTCGCGCCGCTCTCAGATAAGCGCGGCGTCACACTGACGGCGGAGGGTGACGGCATTATGACCGGCAGTGACGCACTGATCTACCGGCTGATCTTCAATCTGACGGAGAATGCTGTCAAGTACAACCGGCCGGGCGGCTCGGTACGGGTTTCTGTCACTCAGGAGTTGGAAAAGCTCCTGCTCCGCGTCTCCGACACCGGCTGCGGCATTCCGGAGGAGTATCAGCGCAGTATCTTCCAGCCCTTCTTCCGGGTGGACAAGTCCCGCAGCCGCGAGTACGGTGGCGCAGGGCTGGGGCTCGCGCTGGTGTGGGAGATCGCCGAACTCCACGGCGGCTCCGTTTGGGTGGAGGAGAGTTCGGAGAAGGGCACCACCATTGCGGTGGGGTTGCCAACGCAACAATCAACGAAGCCCTAAAATCCTTTTATTCGTTATTTCGTTGTTTCGCTTGCCGCCCAGCGGCGTTCCTCTCTGTATGGGGCGGTCAGCCGGAAAGAGAAGCGTCCCTTTTCAATCTCAAATTCCTTGCAGCCCGTGTCCGGGTCTGACGGCACTCGCCGGGGTGAGTTGCGGCATAGGCGGTCAGCCTGTTCTTGAGGTCGGTGTTGTGGGTGCGGATGAAGATGGTGGGGTCTTTCTCGTCAAAATAGATTTCGGTGGTTTTTTCCTGCTGGGTCAGCCCTGTTCTCATAGGCTTATCCTTTCTGCGGCTCTGTCACGCAATAGGGGTGTTTTTCGGGGATTTTCTTCGGCTTTTGACTTGGGAAAAATGGCGATTTTCAAACAGGAGCGCGCCGGACGATGTCTGCCCTGTCCGACGCGCTCCCATTCGATAAAATGCGTTTTTTCCGGCTCTACACAGGAATCAGCGAGCTTCGTCCCTCGTGACCGCTTTTTCTCTGAGCGGATGGAAGAATCGCCACAGATTATTACGCTGAATTACATCCTCATAGCTGCGGACTTTCCCGCGTATCTGGCCTCCTTAAACAGCAAAAATGCGATGTTCAAGTACGGACTTGAACGATACAATGCACTGCGCATCATGGAAAATACACTGAACTTGCGGGAGATCAAGCTGCTTGATAACGGAACGGAGTGCAACGAGCGGGATACCCTTGCCGCCCTGGAAAAGCAGCGCCTGATCAATGAAGAATTTAAGCGGTGGATCTGGCTTGATGAGGACCGCCGTTGGCTGGTGGAAGAAGCCTTATATCTTGCTGAAATACGCGGAACAAAAATACCTTAATCCAAGACCGTGTCGGGGTGCTTAGCCCCGGCGCGGTTTTTTCGGTACACCGCTGCAGAAAAGGATCCGATTTCTGAAGTTCCGGAAGTTCCGCATCCCGAAGCAGACGCGCTTGAAGGCCTTCGTTTTGTTGTTGCAGCCCTCGATGAAGCAGGGGACGTCCATGGAGTTCAGGATCTCCTGAAACCAGTTGCGGTACGCCGTGACGCAGGCCCGAAATTCCGGAAGATCCATAACGTTCACGGCCGCGAGCCAGTCGAGCAGCCGCTGCTTCCCGACGGTCGAGGACTCCGAATGCATGACGGCAAGGAACTCGTTCTTCAGCCGGTAGGCGTCGGCGAGCCTCGGGGCGATCTCAACCATCAGCGCCAGACGCTCCTGCTCCTCGCTGCTCAGAGCTTTCATCGGCTTCCGGAGAAGGTACTTTGACCGTTTGAAGTACCTGCGCAGCCCTCTGGAGAGCTTATTCTGCTCGTTCTTCCGGACCTGCTCCATCGCCCAGAACGCCTGACGGATCACGTGGAACCGGTCCGCAACGATAATGGCATTGGGAAAGCAGATTTTTCCAACCGTGCGAAAATGCGTATCACTTTGACTTTTTTGCGATACTTTTCGGCCCAATCAGCATAAGGCTTTGACAGAACATACGAAGAAAAAAGTGCGAACACAGATTCTATCTTGGTGAATGGAAAAAACATCCCCCGGGGAGGCTTCCGCCCGGGAACCTCATCTGTTATAGTATGCTCATCGGTTCATACACGCATTCCTGCCAAAACCCAAAGCAAAGGCGCAGCGTTTCTTGGGGAAGAAAGCGCTGCGTCTTTGCGCAGGGCAGGAATGCAAAGCAACACCGGTTCGGAGGAACACTTGGAAACACCTATTTTACAGTATGCCGGCGGCGTGATCGCCGCAAAACTGGACCGCACGGAAAAAGAACTGGTCCACGGGGTTTCTTTCCATATTTCTCGCGGGGAGAGCCTGGCTCTCATTGGCGAGACTGGGTCCGGCAAGACGCTGATTGCCCAATCCGTGATGGGGGTGCTGCCCGGCAATGTGCGGCTGGTTTCCGGTGAAGTATTATTTTGCGGGAAGGCTTTGCCGAAGGGCAAAAAGCTGCGGTCCATGCTGGGCCGGGAGATCGTATATATCCCGCAGAACGGTCACGAATTTCTTGACCCGTCCAGAAGCATCCGCCGCCAGATGTTTGACAGCATTGCAAAGCTGGGCATTGCGGCACCTCTGAGAGAAGCGTTTGCCCGTGAAAAGCTGACGCAGGTGGGGTTTACCCAGCCGGAGGCTATTCTGGACCGGTATGCCTTCCAGCTGTCCGGCGGCATGGCCCAGCGGGTAACCATTGCACTGGCCCTTTGCTCTCAGGCGAAGCTGTTGATCGCCGACGAACCTACCAACGGTCTGGATCAGGACAGCAAGCAGCAGACGCTGTCCCTTTTGAATGACCTGTTCCCGGATGCGGCAAAGCTCGTTATCACGCATGACATTTCCGTGGCAGCGACCTGCGGCCGGATCCTTGTTCTGTGCGGCGGGGAAATGCTGGAGACTGGCAGCTCCGCACTGGTGCTGGCTGCCCCGCGCCATCCCTACACCCAAGCCCTGCTGGGTGCCTTGGTGGAAAACGGGATGCAGGAAACGCCGATTTTGCGGCCGGAGACGGGCACTTGCCCCTTCTACCGCCGCTGTCCCGCAGCCTTCGGACGATGCCGTGCCGAAATACCCCGGAGGACGCAGGGAGACAGAGAATGGTGGTGCTGCAAGGAATGATCTCCATGGAACAGATCGATAAGGCTTTTGACGGAAAACAGGTTTTGCAAAATGTCACGCTGGATATTCCAGACGGTCAGATCTGCGGCATATTCGGAAAAAGCGGGATCGGAAAATCCACGCTGGCCAAAGTCCTCTGCGGCATCTGCCCGCCGGACGGAGGGCGGATTCTGCTGGACGGTCAATGTCTTGTTTCGCAGAATACGCCCTATGACAGGGAACTGGGTCTTTCCATTCAGATGGTTTATCAGCAGCCCTATGCGACGCTGGATCCACGCCAGAAAATCGGCAGCGGCTTCAAAGAACTGATCCGCTATCACGGCTTTTCTCCCAAGGGGAAGGAGCGTGCGCTGACGGAAGACGTGCTTGTGAAAGTCGGATTGGAGCCGCAGATCCTGGCCCATCTGCCGCATCAGATCTCCGGTGGGGAAGCCCAGCGGGTGGCCATCGCCCGGTGTCTTCTGTTCCGGCCAAAGCTGCTGATTCTGGACGAGGCAACCTCCATGCTGGATGTTTCTACCCAGGCCAATGTGCTGGGAATGGTACGCCGTCAGATGCAGGAACACCACGGAAGCATCCTGCTCATCAGCCACGATGAAGCACTGGTGAATTTACTTTGTGATCAAATCTATGTATTTGAGAAGAAACACACAAATCAGAAGGAGAAAAACATGAAATGAAAAAAGTAGGATCTCTTTTGCTGGCGGTGCTGATGGTGCTGTCGCTGGCAGCCTGCGGCAAGACCCCGGCAGAACCCACCCAGACACCCTCCACCCAACCAAGCACCGAGACTCCGACCACGGAGACCACGGAACCGGCATCCACCTATGCCATTGATACGCTGACCGTCGGCACGACGGCTGCCATCGAAACCGCCGTGTTCGGCGAGTATAACTTCGATATGCTTGCCAGCGGCGTGTCCGAGCTGCCTCTGGTCTATCAGGACACCAAGGGCGAATATCATCCGCTTCTGGCAACTTATGCTACCGAGGATGCCGCTACCTGGACCTACACCATCCAGGACGGCATGACGTGGTCCGACGGAGCGCCTGTAACGGCGGAGGACATTCTTTTCACACTCCAATACGATCAGGCCAACGGAAGCGCCAATTTTGAGGCCCAGACCGGGGAAGACGGAAAGGTCACGGAGGCCAAGTACACCGGCTACACCCTCTCCGATGACAAAATGAGCATTTCCCTGACGCTGGCCTCTCCCAATGTCCGGGAACTGAGCAATATGACCTCCTTCCGAATCATGCCCAAGCATGTTTATGAGGACAAGGATACCGTCACAGAGGCTGAAGGCCGCATCACCTGCGGCCCCTATGTGCTGGAATCCTTCAACAAGGAAGCCGGGACCATTACCTTCGCAGTCAATGAATACTATCCCCAGAAGCCCAATGTGGAGAAAATCGTCTATCAGCTTTTCGGCAACGAGGATACCATGTACCTGGCGCTCCAGCAGGGCGACATCGACATGGTCTGGGCCTACTCCACCGGTGTAGCAGGAACCTATCAGGATGTACTCTCCACCGATACCAATGTCTCGCTTGTCAATGTGGCTGCGGCCAATGCGCCTGCGGTCCTGGCCTTTAACAACGCAAAGGGCCTGTTCTCTGACGAAAACCTGCGTCAGGCAGTTTCCTATGCACTGAACTACGAGGAATTCAAGACCTATTTCGGCAGCGCCTATGCTGAGATCCCCAACCGGGGCTTTGTACCCTCCACCACGGTGGGCTATACGGACACGGAGAAACTGACCACCGATACTGCAAAAGCGGACGAGTATATGAAGGCTGCGGGTTACACCGAAAAGAATGCCGACGGCTTCTACGTGAACGCCGACGGTGCGGCTGCTGCCTTTACGCTGACGGTCAACGCCGCAAAGGAGACCCATGTGGGCTACGCCGAAATGATCAAGACCCAGCTGGAGGCCTTTGGAATTCAGGTGAATCTGGACGCCGTGGACAAGGATGCCTACAATGCCAAAACCAGCAACAAGTTCTCCGAGAACAATATCACCATGGAAGCGGCGATCTATGGCTATACCGCCGCCGGCATGGGCATGGGCAATGGCCTTGGCTCCATCTATGTGGACGGCAATCACGCCGTGCAGGGCGGCTGCCAGGTGTTCGACGAAGCCTTTTCCTCCATTCTGGACGAACTGAAGGCCGCCAAGACCATTGAGGAATATTACACCGGCGCAGCAAAGCTTCAGGACTACTACGCGGCCCATATGCCGCTGATTGCCCTGTATTGGGACAATATGATGCTGGCCTATTCTTCCAAGCTGGACAATGTGACCGTGGATGCTGTATTCGGTCTGAACAACGTCAACAACTGGTTCAGCATCACCAAGAAATAATTTTTGCACGCAGGAGGCACACCGGTGAAAAAGTATCGTAAAAACCTGATTCTGGCACTGGTGTGCTTCCTGATCGTGATCGTTCTGAACTTCTTTCTGCCCCGGCTTCTGCCGGGGAACCCCATTGCTTATCTGACCGGCTTTTCCGAGGAGGATATGACCCCTGCTCAGGTAGCTTACTACCGGCAGGCCCTTCACCTGGACAAGCCGGTATTCGTGCAGTTCGGGTACTATCTGCGCTCCCTTGCAGACGGCACGCTGGGCTATTCCTTCAAAAAGGAAGCCACGGTTTCAGCCCTGATTGGGCAGCGGCTGGGCTACACCTTACAGATCACCCTGCCTGCCGTGCTGCTCAGCACGGTCATCGGTCTTTTGTGGGGGCTCCGCTGCGGCTACAAAAAAGGCAGCAGCTTTGAGAAAATTTCGACTACATTCCAGATCATCGTCAATACGATGCCCACATTCCTGATCGCCCTGGTGCTGTTGATCCTGTTCTGCTTCCGGCAGCGGTGGTTTCCCTATACAGGACTCAACAGTGCCGGAGCTGTTCCCGGAACGGCCGGGTACTTCTGGGACCGGGTTCATCATCTGATTCTCCCGGTGCTGACGCTGACCATCGCCGCTGCACCCTCCCGGTACCTGTTGATGCGGAACACCGTCCGACAGGTGACGGAGGAAAAATATGTGCTCTATGCCAAGGAACGAGGCTTGTCCGACAGTAAGATTCAATTTGGTTATATTCTGAAGAATATTGCCCAGCCCTTTATCACCATGGTAGGCATGAGCGTCAGCACCTGTATCGGTGGTTCCCTGGTTGTGGAGAAGCTGTTTTCCATCGGCGGTATGGGAAGTCTGCTCTCCGATGCCGTCTATACGCTGGATTATCCGCTGATGCAGGGCATCCTGTTTGTCACGACGGCGATTATGACGGTTTCCATTGTCGTGACGGACCTGATCTGTATTCTTATCGACCCCAAGGTACGCTTCGGAGGTGGTCCGGCTTGAGAAAACAGCATATTCCGCTTCTCCTTGGCATCGTGGTTTTGAGCCTTTTTCTGACCGCTGCATTATTTCCGACTGTGTTTACGGCTTACGGGCAGAAGGAAACGTTTGGCCCGTGGCTGATGCCGTCGGCAGAACACCTACTTGGCACCAATGCGTTGGGCTATGACATCTTTACGGAACTGGTCTACGGAACCCGGCAGACGCTGTTGGTGGGCGTATCCAGCAGTATTCTGACATTGCTTTTGGGGAGCGTGATCGGTACGTTGGCTGCCGGGAAGGGCTTTTTGGGCGGCCTATCCAATGGCGTTATCAATATTTTTGTGCTGCTTCCGAAGCTGGTGACCATGATCGTGCTGGCGACTTTTCTGGGAAGCTCCAGCCGAAATCTGATCCTTCTGATTGCTGCATTCAGCTGGGTGGGGACGGCCCGGAATGTCCGGGCAAAGGTCATTCACCTGAATGCCCAGCCTTTTATTGAAAATTGCATGATCCAGGGATACAGTCGGAAGCATATCATTCTCCGCCATATTCTTCCGAATCTGTACGATGTATTGCTCTCCCGGTTTCTTCTGGGGGTCAATAGCTGCATTATGATGGAGTCCACCCTGAGTTTTTTGGGCTTTGGGGACCTGTATCATCCCACCTGGGGCACCATGATCAACTTTGCCTATAAGCGGGGTGCCTTTCTTCGCCAGGCCTATGGGTATCTCCTCTCGCCGGGCGTGTGCATTATGATGCTATCACTGTCATTCTATCTCATCAGCCTGTATTTTGAGCACCGACAGGCTGCCATTCAGGAAAAATAGGAGGTCATACGATGCAAAAGGAACTGGAATCTTTGTGGCAGCAATGTGTAGCATTCCATGGCCACGGCTGCGGTGGCCTTGCGGTCGGCTTTCGGGCGGTGCTGTATGCATGGGAGCTGTTTGAAAGTGATAGCCCATCCGAGGACGAGAAGATCGTGTGCGTTGCCGAGACCGACGCCTGCGGTGTGGATGCCATTCAGGCGCTGCTGTCCTGTACCGTGGGAAAAGGGAACTTGATTTTCAATCTACAGGGGAAAAACGCCTTCTCCTTTTATCGCCGTCCGGACGGAAAGTCCTTCCGCCTTGTTCTGCGCCCAACACCGGAGAAAACCAAGGACGAACGGCTGGCGTGGCTTATGGATGGGGATTATCACGAGATGTTTGATGTGAAGGAAGCCCCAGAGCCGGTGCCGGAGGAGGCCCGGATCTTCAAGACCGTTACCTGCTCCGTGTGCGGAGAACGATTTGCCGAGAGCTTTGCCCACCTTCAAAACGGTGAAATCGTCTGCTCCGCCTGTTACCGTCCGTATACAAGGGGGCTGTGATGGAATACCCGTTTGATGCTCTGCACGCCGGGATAGAAAGCCAGATTCTCAATCTTCCCGCCGGAATTCCCGACTCCCAGGCAATCAGGCAGGCGAAGTCCTTGCCAGACTCCGTTGAAAAATTCCGTGCATTGGGGAAGGCTCTTTCCAGGCAGCTTCGCTACCGTGAGGCCATTGCAGCTTATACGGAGGGGCTGAATTTGGAGCCGGAAGATCTGTCCCTGCTCCGCCTTCGGGCGGGACGGTACCTGACGACGCTGCAAAGTGATCCTGCCATCGCTGACTTCGAAAAATGCCTGACTTTGGGTGCGGAAAAGCTGGACTGCCTCTATCGGATCGGCCTTGCCCAGTATTACGCCGGGCGGTACGAACAGGCAACGGAAGCTTTTGAGGGCTGTATGCCTTTATGCGATGATGAAATGGGAATTGCGGTTCTTTACTGGCACACGCTGAGCGCTGTCCGGACAGAGAAAGCGCCGACGCTTCTGAAGTACTATCGCCCGGATATGGCGGTGGGGCATCATACTGCTTACGAAAAGGCCATGCGGGTCTGGAGCGGTACAACGCCGCTTGCAGCGGCGCTGGAAATGCTGGAGAGGGAAGAAGACGATCTGGAATATGGCATTACCTTGTACGGTCTGCTCTGGCATCCGGACTGCGCCGAAAGAGAGCGCCTTTCCCAAGTGCTTCTTCGCCGGGACGGTTTCTGGCCCAGCTTTGCGTACCTCGCTGCATGGAGGGATCGGGCGGGAACCCAGTAAGCGTCTATCTTGATATTGGGATCAACCGAAATGAATAAAAAACGGGGCTGTCTCAAAATGAAGCATTTCCAGAGGTTAGAGAAATAATCTTTATAAAAATTGCTCAAGCTGCCGAGAGGGTTTACTGTCTGTGAATTGCAGGCGACAAGCCGAAAGGCATCGCAACGGCGAAATCAACCGGGAGGACTACGACAAGTGGCGTTATAACTACCCGAAATACGACGAAGTGTCCGGCTGTGTGAAAGTACCGTCTCAGCAGCTCAGCGATGCAATGGTGGAGGCGTTCAAAGACCGGCTGAAGGCTGATTAAATAACAATAGAAAAAAGCGCTATCTGACTTGGCTTCAAATCAGATAGCGCTTTTTGTTATCGCAATCATTCAAATAATGTTGCCATTTTGTTGCCACAGCGGGCACTCATGGCGAAAAAGCCTTGGTATGACTGGACTTTTTCCGGGATGCAATCATTCCCACTCTTTGCCGGGCCTTGTAATCTAACGGTTTTCGTTTAGATTCTGTGATACCCGGTATTTTGATTCTTTGTATTCTCCATATTTTCAGCCCCATACGATGGTTTGTTATCATATGGGTATCGCCGCCGATAGCAATCCATTCCGGTTTTTCGTGGATGGTATCCGGTGGCTTTAGCAAACTGCGAGGCTATTGTAGCATATCTGCGTGATTGACGCAAGCATCATTTCTGTGACGGTACAGTGAATTTCCCGCTTAGTTCTTTCCATTTCTTGCAGTTAATTCTATGTTCTCTTTTAGAGAATCATCATTTTATAATGAGGTTCGTGTGCGGTAAGGAAGTCGCAGGTATTCACTTAGCGTTTTTATTGGCACCCTCACTTTCCACAACTTGTTTGACCATTTCTAGACTCCCAAGTACTTTCAGGCCGTCAGTGCTCCGGTGTCATCAGGATCAACCGACAATTTTCAATCGCATAGATGAAGTCACAGAACTGCTTAAGCTCTTTTTAGTGATGGGATATCAGGAAAATTGTTTTTCCATCGGTTTTAAAATAGATTTTACATTCTCATAGGCGTGATAGTCTGGTGGTGGCCGAGCCATGGATGAACGAAAAGGTATTCCACCTGATGCTTTCAACTGTTCTTCCTTTAATTAAATTCGCTTGAAGACAACGCTGCCAAAGTTCATCCTTTCTATCTCTCTTAAGGCATCTCAAATACCAAGTACAAATTCGTAATCGAGCTGCTTCTTCCGTTCCTGCCAGTCCGGCATATGGATTGTTATAAAATCATAAAAATCCTTGTTGTGATATGGATACAAAAAATGTGCCAGTTCATGCAAAATTACATACTCCACGCAAGGAACACTTGCTTTATACAGATAATAATTCAGATTCACTTTCTGATTCTTTCTGCTGCAGCTACCCCACAACGTACTCATCTTCTTCACACATACAGAAGGTCTTTCAATACCATGTTTTTCGATGATTGGGTACAGCCGATCCACAATATCCTGGTAATACCGTTTGGCCGTCTGCTGCCACCAGTTATTAACCTGCTTATCGATCTGGGACTGTTCTGTTTCTGTTGTGTAGATATGAAGCACACTATCTTCACGAACGATCTGCTTACGTTTAGCCTCGTGCACCTGGATTGTCAGTTGCCTACCCAGAATACGAGTGGATGCTCCGGAAATAAAGTGTTCCTCTTTTTCAACTGCTTTTGTTTGAACAAAAAGTTCCAGTTTCTCTTCAATCCAAGGTGTTTTACTGAGAAGATGCTCCTTAATCCAGGACTCTGGTGTTCCAATCGGTGCAGATAGTTTTATTTCCCCGGAAGGGAACACTTTCAGCCGCACCTGTTTCATTTTCTTCAAAGAAACTGCTACAGGGAGTTCAGTTCCCTTTACTGTTACCGAGTACTCCATATCAATACCTGCTCATCGCTGTCTTAATCGTATTTTCAATCAGAATATCCATTTCATCGATTGGCAAATCAATGCCATGCTCGTCACAGAAGTCCCACAGCAAATCCTCAACAGCCTGGTTCATTTTCTTGTGGATTGGTGTACTTGTTCTCCAGTCCACACGAGCCAGTGACTGCACTGCCTGCTTCATATCCAATGCCAGTTTGCCGACTGCATCATCGAATTCCAGGTCATCTCCGCCGTGCTGTTTTAATGTATCTGACACAACACCATAAAAAGCCTTTGCATCTCTATCATTCACAATTGCGGATGGGTAGGAGTGTCCAGTAAAGCCCTGTCGCAGATCATCGGCCATTTTCTTCATGCTGGCCAGATACACATTTTCATCTCTGGATTTTCTGTATTCTGCGATTGTGTCCCGGATTCTTTCAGAGAACTTCTTAAACATCATCGGGTCCTCGTATCTTCTGGATTCCAACTCAGAAACGATACGGGTATGGATGTATGCAGCCTTCGCTTTCTGGCCTTCCACTTCCTCTAACTGCTTTTCCATGGCAACTTTGTCATGGATGGCAACCGGCTCCACAACAATTTCAACGGGTTCAGAGGTAACAAACGTGTTCAGCAGGCTTCTGATACCATCTTCGTATTTGCTGAAATCCACTTTTTCCGCATACACCATCATCAGCGCAGAACGTAGCTTCTGGAAGAACAGCAGATCTGCCTTGTATTTCTGCATCTGCTCAAAACCAATGCTCTGGTACAGGGAGTAGTTACCCACAGCCATGGTCATCATCTTGGAGAACGCGGCCAGCTTTTCATAGAATTCTTTTCTGAGTGTCTCGCTTTCTGCTGTTTCTTCTTTCTCAAAGAAAGCTACCCAGGCCCTGGGGTTACTCTGATCAAAAGATGCATTGCCAAAGAAATCCCACAGTGCCTTGTGCGTTTGCTTCAGTTTCTCCTGTTCCTCAGCTGCCGTTGCAATGGAGTCCACAATATCAGCAGGATCATATCCAGACAAACCAGACTGATCATCGCTGTACATTTCCATCGCATTATTCAGGTTGCAAAACAAACCCCAATAGTCTACAATCAGGCCAAAATCTTTACCCGCAGCGATACGATTTACACGAGCAATAGCCTGCAACAGAGAATGCTCCTTCATAGGCTTGTCCACATACAACACACCAAGGGACGGCGCGTCAAAGCCGGTCAGCAGCATACTCTGAACAATTACAATATCAACATCTTCGCCGCCGATGATATTGTTCTTCACATACTCTTCGTAATCATCATACTTGGTTCCAAATCGGGGTTCAACTTCCTTTTTGAAAAAATCCCGGATAATAGCTTTGTCATTTTTACCAATAATACCTTCATCACCCTCGGCGGAAACAGAATCATCGCAGATCAGCGCAGCCGCTTTTATACCGCCCAGACCGTTAATAGCGCACTCAAGCTGAACCGCAAGGGCACGAGTGGAAACCGCTGCCATCGCCTTGAATCCGCGTGGTTTGCAGTAATTAAGGAAATGCTCATGAATATCAAACGCAATCATGGACAGGCGCTGTTCTGTCTGCGCCAGATGTATAAAGGAACTCCACTTTTTGCGCATATCCTCTTTTTGAGGCTCAGTCAGTGGAGCAAGGATGTTTTTTAGATAATCGTCAATTTTGTCGCTGGTCACTTTCTGTGGAATGACACGTCCATCGTAAACCAGCGGGACAATGACACCATCACGAATACCATCTTCGAAACGATAAGAATGGCCAATCTGCTTGCCGAACTTCAGATATGTGTTACTCTTATCTTTCCGGAGCAGAGGTGTTCCGGTAAAGCCAATTTTGAAGGCATTGGGAAGCACCTCATTCATCATGTTATGGAATTCACCGGTATGAGAACGGTGGCTTTCGTCAATCAGAAGAAAAATATTCTCGTCCTTGATCTTGATTCTGGATTTTGCTGCCGCTTCAAATTTGTTGATCGTTGTGGCTATCAGGGTGTTGCCACCATCTTTTAGCAGAGAAACCAGGCCACGTCCGGTAGTTGCTTCCACCGGATCCATGCCGGTATGGACAAAGTTATCCCGCAGCTGCTTAATCAGATTCAGTCGGTCGCAGACCAAAACGAATCTCGGATTTACAATGGTTCTGTCTGCAATAATACGCTTCACGAGCATAACCATTGTCAGGGACTTACCACTGCCCTGTGTATGCCAAATGACGCCGCCACGGCTGTTGCATCCATCCTCACCGTGGATACGGCGCATCGTATTTTCAACTCCAAAGAACTGCTGATAACGGGCAACCTTCTTAATGCCGCTATCATACAGAATAAAGAAACGAATAATGTTCAGCAGACGCTTCTTGGACAGCATGGATACGATCACCTTGTCCTGCTCGGTAATGTGGCCGTCATTCACATAACGCTTTGCTGCTTCTTCCTGCCACTGAACATCCTCTTCGTGCCACTTGCAGTAAAACTCTTGCTTGGTTCCGGCAGTACCGTACTTGACAGACTCCGGATTCATGGCAATTGCCAGCTGTGCAAACTTGAACAACTGGGGAATGTAGTCAGGCTGCCAGTTGCGGACATTCTGCTTCACGCCTTCTTCCACATCTACACTGGATTTCTTGCATTCGATCACAACCAGAGGAATGCCGTTAACCAGCAGAACGATATCAGGGCGGGCATACTTACCGTTGGTGCGCTCCACGGAAAATTCATCCGTAACCTGCCAGATATTGTTCTCGGGGTGCTCCCAGTCAATATAGGAAATGTCAAAGGACTGGGTATTGCCGTCATACAGATGTACATCGCAGCTCTTGCCGTAGATCAACCGGTCATAGATCGCCTTGCTGGAGAACATCAGGCCACGCTCCAGGGGAGCATCCAGTTCACGGATCGCCTCACCGATGGCATCGCCCGGAAATGGAGTCTGCTTGCTCCGGTAAACAAAGGACTGAGAAGCCAAAAATTCCCGCATAACATCCGGGAACAGTACATGCGACAAATGGCCGCGCTTCTGCTCGGCCTCTGCTCTGGGGATATATTGATAGCCCATGGCTTGCAGTTCCCGCAACGCTCTGTCCTGGGATTCCGGGCGCTCATTAAAAATCTGATGACTCGGCATAGTAAATACCTCCGACCTATATGATAAAGAGGCACAGCAGGGCTCTAAGGCCCTGCCGGCCTGGTACCGATTATTTCTTGTCCCTCGGCGGACAGGGGTCGTTGCCATGGCTATCAGGATTTTGAATTGTTCCATCCTTGCGATGGGGGATCAACTCGGTACCCTGATTGATGCTCATTCTCCGCCCAGCATCCATGGCCTCTTTCTTGGCCTCATAATGACCACTGCTGCGCTTTGCGTTTTCACGCTTCACATCCCAACCGCCTTTCATAATATTCGCCTATATTTCAGAGATGCCGGTGCAGTTGCCGCCACACCGGCTTTTCCCATTAAGCGTTCACACGCACAAGCCCAGTCAGCAAAAGCTGCATCAGTGCTTTTTTGTACTTCCCAACCTCTGCCAACTCACGTTGATGAAGGGTGATGAGGTGGTCGAGTTGGCGAAAGAAACCTCCAATAGTCTGTTGTTCTCGCATCGTTGGCGGCATCATCAGCTCCATTTCAGCCATTTGCTTTCCTGAAACCTCGACGAAAGTTGATCCAGCCCCAACAAGCTCTCCATACCGTTTTAATTCTTCGGTTCGAGAAAAAATGAAGTAAGAGTCAAGTTCTCCACGATGTGGGACAATAGACTGAAATCCCTGATTAGTGCAGCCTTTCCGGATTAAAATGGCGGTTTTTCCGATCCCCGCACGAGATGTAAAAAGGACTGTACCGGGAGGAAGCATTTTTGCTGAACTATTCTCATAACCCGAGTCGGTTATCTTTTTCTGACTTGAATTTGCATAGATTTGGTCTGCAATTTCAGCAGGTGCGTACCAATCAATCTCACCGTCCCAATAGCTTGGATTTCCTGTGCTTGGGGTTCCACCACCCACAATGTCAGCAATATCTCCAAGCTTACGCTGTTCCCAAGGGGCAGTAAATCCCTTGAAGCGAATTTCCGGCACAGCCTGTCCTTCCTTGGGAAACATTTTTTCAAGAAAAAAACGCTTTGTTTTTTTGATTTCTTCGATTTTTTGTTGCTCCAGTTCAATAATCTGGTCCTGCATGGTTAGAATTGAAGCAATTCTCGCCTGTTCTTCCAGTGAGGGCATCGCCAGGCTACGACGCATCCAGTCGTCTGTTTTGAATAACAGCTTTTCAATGTGGACTCCATCACTCATTAAATAGAACAAACGCCTATAATGAGGAAGCTGCATCATTAGATTGAAAATATTAATATTTGTTCCTTCTTGAGGAATAAATACGTTGTACTCATTGGACACAACTGCGCCGTCTAATTCTGCTGGCACCACGCCACAAGCACCATGTGCAATCTGTCTTTTTGAGATAACAAAATCTCCTGTGCAAAGGCAAAAATAATTCTTCACTAGGACATTTTTTCCTAAATAGGTTCCGCGGGAATCGACACCTCCAAATCTGCGACGAACCGTGACTAACTCATACTTTTCTTCGTCCTCCAGGCTTATTGGCCTTTCCATCAGCTGAAGCCATTGACCTATTTTCTTTGATGTCCAATCTCCCGGATAAATTCCATCCTTACTTTTGATATAACCCTCCGGCACGATTCCGTGCCGGATTTGGTCTATTCTTTATTTTACTTCTGGTGTCATGTTGTACACTCTTTTCTCAGCTATTACTGATTTTTCTGGCAATACGGTCCTCAGTTTTCTGGTATTTAGGCTTTCGGCGTGAGTAAAACCAGTCTGGAATCAGGAGACTTTCGTACCGACTTTTGTATATGCTTTGCTGCAAATTCATTAGCGATGATACTAAGTCATCACTATCACCGTACAAAGATTCTTCAATCGTATGCACCTCTCTTTTTATTTTTTCGTGCATATTGCGGCATCCTATAGTTTTATAAATCGAACTTACTGCATACTCCCCAATCGGAATCAACCATGTACAGACACAGATAGCCTTTATAACGCTTGGATTAAAAACAAAAAAGCTTATAATCACCGGTAAAGTTACCACGGTCCAGACTATAATTTGCAATACCATGTAATCTTTAATTATATTTTTCGTCCAGCGTTCATTCTCACTTTGACAATAGAACACCTGTTGACTGCCAGAAAGCCTTGAATAGTCACTGTACCAATTTTTTACGTCTGCTCTTTCCTGATCTGTATAATCCCCGATATGCTTAGCTATGTCTATTCTGCTAGGACAGTTACCCCATTCCAGCTCACTATTGCCTACCGCAGCAGAAAAAAGCACTACATCGAAGAACTGTTGTATTGTTGCTGCCTCCCGCTTGACACTTGCAATCCATTTTCCATAATATTTGTTTGCAACCAAAACGATCACAGATACCAACCCATATATTGCAGTCAGCAGCTCTAGACCGGTTGCAGATGAAATTGCCGAAAAAGCGGTAAGCGCAATCATAATAATGGATTGTGTTCTCTGCAATCTTTTTGCAAAAGCATACCGTTTTCGCTGTTCAAGCAAGCAATCAAGCAGATATGATTCATTTTGTCTTACAAAAATACTATCAGCCGTATTCTGGGAAGCTGCTTCCAAAGATTTCACCCCATTTGCTTATTGCCCCTTTATAATTCTTCGCCTGTTCTTCCTGCCACGCTTCACATGCTTTTTCGTAGTCTGCTCGTGCCTTACACTGTAGACTCCATCTGTCAGAAACACCAAGGTGATTGATATCGCCTTGAATTCCTTTCATATCATACACAGGACCTGTAATATGATCTGCTATGTATTCCAGAGTATCCCTGAACCGAAAATCAATCCACTGACTTAATTCACTCACAGAATCCGCATAAGAAACAATCATCGTTTCGAGCATATACGAGGGAATCGTTTTCGCATTTTTAACTTTATTCCACTTTTTACAGAGCCGTACCAATTCTAGCAAACGTCCATCCTTGCTCTGATTGGAGCTTGTAACATGCTTTTTGTCCTTTTGAGGGTCTGTTTTCTTCCAGTTGCCCTGCCCATTCGGGATAAGATAATATGCTCGTCCATCACTTTCGGTCACAGTGTGAAAACACGGAACAATGTCAAAAGACCAATCTTTGGACTTGAGATTTAATACAACAGCTTCTCCGTTTCTTCGAACTTCAGAGCGGGAGTATTCTCGCACTGTCTCCAATTTGCTCTTAAACCTGTTGGTCACCTTTGTGCTGCTTAATGTTCCATCATCGCTCATGCAGTCTTTTTGTGCCGAGTTGATAGTACTTGCAGTAATCCGAACATTATCCCACGGATCATATTGATTGTATGTTGCTCCATTTGCCGCAATACCGATCATTAAGTCGATGTCATCAAGTTCTCGACATTTGGTTTTACGCGCAAAGGAACCAAAGTGTACATTAAATTCATCGCACAAATCGAAGAATCCATCTTTTTCATCGAATTCGGCAATATTATTCAATAGATTATCACGGCTAATTCTTGCGGCAGATACAATGTTGGGGTCAAGATTTACAATATCTTTCATAAACTCTTCAAAAGCCGCATTAACAGTTGTCGCCATACATCTTCCTCCATTCATTCCTGCTTATAAACCGTCATACTCGTTTATTTTCCGTTCCATCCAACCACCGACAAACCCGCTTTGCCAACTCCTTCTCGCCTTCCCGCAGAAGAGCGTATGCAGGAATATGTCGGCTCACATATTGGAGCTGTATCCTGATATCCAGATCCGTAAATTGCTCCAGTGGCACGCCATTCACCACGCGCACCCCATCGACCCAGATACCGAAGGCGTCGATCTGGCTTCCATATTCCCGAATCATGTCCTGCAGGCAGGCCATGGCCTGTCCACGTTCAAAATTGCGCAAGGTATTTTCGCAGCGGGTGATATTGTTGCAGTCTCTCACAAACTCCACCGCAGTTTTTACCTGCTCCAGGGCTTTCTCATATTCGCTTTGATACATTCTTCCACCTCCGTTTTTATCATTGGAAACTGCTCGAAAATTTCAAACAGCACCGAATCTATGGTTTTATTTCCCCTTGAGTTTTTTGCGCTCGACCTCGCGCTCAATCTGTTTTACGCTCTTCTCGGGTGTCGGCAAGTCTTCCGGCATCGTGCCGCCCAGTTCCTTGATAGTTTGGCGAACCTTCTTACCAACCTGATAATGGGTATCATAAGCCGCCTGCTTACCCTGGATATTCTCCCGGCGCAGTTTCTCATCAGTCTGGGTCGCACGGAATAGATTAGCAGCCAGTTCGGTACTACCCATGTGATCCAGAATCTTCTGGCTCTTCTTCAGCCCCTTCCGGGCATGGATCTCCTTGGCTCCAAGGCCACCATACAGGCCCTGATAACCCTTGTTCTGGAAGATCGCATACTCACGTTGATCAGCAATACCAGCCATCTGCGCAGCCTCTGCCAGGGACTTGTTGTGGGCGATCATTTCGTTGCGGATTGCCAGACGTTTCTGGTCCTCAGTCATCTGCTCATAGTTATCGATCAGTTCCTGCTGTCGGGTCTTCACCGCAAAGTAGGACTGGCCAATGGCGATAACTTCCTTCCGAGGATCGCCATTCATCACGATCAGGTAGCAAGCATACCGGGAAAGCATGACATCATCGATCTCACGTTCTGCACCGGAGCCGATGTCAACCATTTTGCCGACGTCGGCAAAATGGTCCTCAACCGCAAAGCCACTATTCTTACAGGCAAGTTTTGCGCGCTCGATGGCATCCGAGAACCGGCGCCACTGGGCATATTCCAGGACCGGCTGGAGTTCACGAGCCAGCCAGTATTCCTCGCCGTACTCGTTTACATGCTTGATGCTTTCAAAGGTCTGCTCGCTATATTTAATCAGTTCATTCATAGGCCAAGCTCCTTCAGATATTTACTCATCTGGGCTTCCACCTCAGCAATCTCGGCCTTGATGCGCTCGATGTTACCTTGCACCTCTACAATGTCGATCAGTTTTTCTTCCTCAAAGGTGTCCACATAACGGGGGATGTTCAGATTAAACTCATTGGCCTTGATTTCTTCAAAGGTGGCCACATGAGCGAAACGCTCCACATCCACACGATCGGTGTAAGCACGGAAGATATCGTCGATATGGCACTGATCCAGCTTGTTCTGATTTTTGTCCTTGCGGTATCTCAGCTTACCCTCTGCATCCTTACCGGAAGCATCCATGAACAGCACATCACTGGTAGCGCGATTTTTCTTAAACACCAGAATACATGCCGGAATGGAGGTGCCATAGAACAGATTGGCAGGCAAACCAATAACAGCATCCAGCAGATTCTTCTCTATGACGGTCTGACGGATACGGCCTTCCGCAGAACCTCTAAACAGAACTCCATGAGGAACAACAGCAGCCATGCGGCCATTGCTCCGTAACGAATGGAGCATGTGTAGCAGAAATGCCCAGTCGCCCTTACTCGCAGGGGGTACACCCCAGTCAAAACGATGGAACCGGTCTAGGTTGGCGGTCATCTTGAATTTCTTGTCCTTATCATTGCCGCCGTCCTCCTGACCGCCAGGATTGAAACCCTCTGCCCACTTGTCCAGGGAAAACGGCATATTGGCGACAATCACATCGAATTGCTTCAGATTGCCATCGGAATCCAGATGCTGGGGATTGGCCAGTGTATCACCCCAGGCAATGTCATTGGGGTTGACATGGATTCCATGGATGAAGAGATTCATTCTGGCCATGGACCAGGAAGAACCATTCATTTCCTGGCCGTAGATCGCAACCTGATCCAGATTACCAGCCTGACGAGCAGTACGAATCAGCAGCGAAGCAGAGCCACAGGTGGGATCGTAAATAGAGTCACCAGCCCTGGGGGCGGTCAACATACCCATCAGTTCAGAAACCATGCTCGGAGTAAAGAAACTGCCCGCCTTTTTGCCGGCTTCAGCGGCAAATTCGCCGACCATGTATTCATAGGCATCACCGATTACATATGCAGGATCTTCACCGGGGCCAACTTCAATCTGGGAAGGCTCCAGGCACAAAGGCTTAAAATCTTCCAGAAGCGTACGCAGCTTGGTTACCTTCTGTTGAGGATTACCCAGCATGGATTCGCTGTTGAAATTGATGCTGCGGAACACACCTCGCAGTTCGGTGTTGCTGTCCTGGATGCCTTGCAGGGCAGTATTGATCATTTCACCGATTTTGGGATCAAATCGATTCTCGTAAAGATAATCAAATCGTTCCTTCTCCCCCAGGACAAATGGCAGATTCTTTTTGGCCCGTTCAATGCGGACTTGGTTACCCTTGTACCGTTCCTCCAGATCTCTGAGGAACTCCTTGTAGGTGTCATCCAGATATTTCAGGAACAGCATGGATAGGACGAAGTCCTTGTAGTTTGCGGCATCAATCGTACCGCGGAAGGTTCCAGCCGCTTTCCACAGCGTCGCTTTAATATCCTGAGAAGTAGTCTTGCTCACTTTCTATTTCCTCCAACGTTTAGTATTCGGGAAGCCAGCAACGACACCAATCTGTCGTTTTCGGCCATATATTCATCGAGAAGCTGCTTGCGTTTTCGGCTGAGTTTCCAGATGGCACCAACCTTGCGCTGTTCTATTAAAGGGATAACCGGAATTGTGATGCCTGCCAATTTTTTGACCGACACGGCTTTGATTGCTGCCGTACTACCGGTCAAATGCTCCACCTGTCCAAGGATATCTTTCTGTTCCAGCAGATAGCCAAGATAGTCAGGATCGATCTCAGCGCCGGGCCTAACAACAAGAATGTTTTGCGATGCCACCATGCCTGCAGATTCTAACGTAACCACATGCACAAACGAGGGGTTTAGACGTTTAACCAGAATGTCGCCTACAGACAGCAACTGTTTGTTTGTAAGTTCATCACTTCGCCACTGCACATCCACTTCGTTCATCAGGCCTGTATCTGTAAAGCTGTTAGGCTGAACCACGCTATACCTGTACTTACCCTTATCCGCAAAACCGGTCAAACCAGCCATAATCTCCGCTACATTGCCAAGACGCTTTTCGGTAGAATCCATCACAATCCCTCCTTGCGAGGATACTATATCACTGTTCAATGCATTTGTCAATATAATCTTTAGTTAAGCTGTAACTTCTGTTCACTGACATCTTTGCGGCTGAACAAGCCACTCTTGACAGCTGTTTAACAATAGTAAATGAAGCACAGACCACTACAAAAGCCGGGTGGACTATGCAGAATGCCGTTACCTGTTTGATTGATCTGTTGTCGCAGACAAGATTACATAACTTAGACGTAGATCAGGTCGTTATTGACCATCTCCATCGCCCTGCTTCGGATGTTATTCATCCTGCCGACCCACTCCATTTGGTTGTCTGCCTTGAGTTGCTCCGTGACACCTTCCGCCTCGGCCAGCTGCTTTACCAGCCGAAGAAACATCTCCTCCGCCTGTCGGTCGATGTCGGCAAGATAACCATTTAACTTGCCGCTTGTAAGAAGAGTCGCATAGCCTGCCCGGCGATGCTCCTTCAGATAGCGCCGGTGGCGCTGTCCCCACACACCGATGGGCTGCTGTTCTTCCTCGGGCAGCTTCAGATCAGGAAGAAGATAATCCCCAACCTGCGTATAAGTACCGCCCATTTCTTCAAAAATCGTCTGTGCCATTGTCTGTTCCTACCTTTCATAATTTGTATTTCTGCGCCTTGTGCGCTGGGTTTGCTTTCGTTGCTGCTCTATATCTTTCGCCTGTGCAATCAGGTTATCGATCTGCTGACTGCCAAGAACCTTCCGCAGAAAGCGGAAATCTTTCAGTTCGGAGCGCAGAACTTCATTTTCTCCTTTGAGCCGGTAATTTGCAGCGCTCAGATGCTCGTTCTCCCGGTAGAGCCGACCGTTGGTGTTATTCAGCCGATGATAGCTGTCCAGTGCCTTGTAATAGTGGTAGAACACCTCCCGGATGACTTCTTTCAGCTTTTTGATTAACGGGTCAACAAATCGCTGCTTATAGGTTTTAGCCGTCATCAGCGTGGGCGGATCGGGGAGCTGAAACTCTGCATCCGACTCAATTCGCTGCTCCAGCTTTTCAATAGACCGCACACCCTGATCGAAGTTCTCGATTCGATTCCGCACCGTTTCCAACTCGTCCTGCTTTTCGGCCAGTGTGGTGTCCAGTGCCGCAATCTCTTTCTCCCGTTCCTGCTTCTTGTAATCCAAGACGGAGAGATGCTTTTCGTGGGTGCCTTTCTGCTCCCACTGAATGTCATACCGCTCCATCACGGCGGCAAGCTGTTCTTTTTCGGACTGTACCCACTGTGCCCATTCCGTTGCACCTCGTGTGCCGCCCTTGAAGCCCTGCGCCGCCAGTGCTTGCTTCAGCGATACACGGGTATCAAGTCCACGCTTGCTCCCAGTGGTGAGTGGCACAAAGTCAATGTGCAGATGAGGCGTTGCCTCGTCCATATGGAGATGTGCCGAGAACACCCGGAGGTTTGGATTGCGCTCCTGAAAGCCCTGATAATACTTGTCCAGTACGGTTCGTGCAAGTTCTGCATACTCGCCGGTGGCGCTCATATCGTCCTTATTTCCAATTTGCAGGATGATCTCGTGGAATGACTTCTCCTGATTGCCGGAGCGAATTTTCTCGTAGTAGTTTGAGATGCTCCTGTCTGCACGAGTTTGCTTCTCGTTGTACCGTTTCAGAGCCTCATCGAAAAGTTGGTGGTACACGGCCTGGATACGCTCGTTGCAGTAGTCAATGTTCAGGTGTGTGCGGCTTCCATCCACATTCTCCGCCCGAAATTTGCGGCTGTTATGGTTGACAGAGCCTTTGCCAACCTCGGCACTGATTGTCCTTTTCATAAAATCTCACTTCCTTTCACTCTCCGGCCGCAGCCGGGGGTTCTGTTACTCTTGTCAAGAGTAACGCAAAAGCACTTTTGACAGCCTGCGGCCATCAAAAGATGCTATTGCGCTCTCCGAGGGGGCTTGCACAGAGGCGGTATATCGAATACTGCCTCTGCGCCGGGACTTTGCCCCAGCAGCCTGCGGGCTGCTCCCCAGTGCTCAATGCCCTTTGAAAAGGGCAGCCGCACGGCTTGCCGAAACTTCAAAGCGTGACAAACCGTGACGGTGGTGACAATGTTTTAGGCCTCGCCGCTGCCCACCAAAAGACCGTCACGGTCGTCACCCTTTGACACGCTGTCCGGCTCCATCTCCTTCCACAGGGAGATTTTACGTCCACCGTGATTGCGGCTTGCCTTGTAGTGAATGTCGTGATCTCGCAGCAGCCGCACAGAGCTAATGCTCAGCCGAAGGGATAGCACATTGGGCTTGCAGTCCAGATTCAGCAGGCAGCACAGCTCGGATGCTGTACCCTCCCAGCGTTCACCCGCCGAAGAAAGAAATGCTGCGATGCTTTCCAGAAACGGATCCGGCGGCTCCTGCCAAAGCTCCGTTTCAACGCTCTCCAACTCCCATACCAGAGTTTCGGGATTCTTGTTCAGGTGCAACCGCTGATCCTCCTGATCTCTGCCGGTGACATCCAGCACCGCCGCATTGGAGGTGCGTTTCTCCTTGCTGAGAACAAATCCGCCATCCGCCGCACCCAACAGGCCATTGGTACCGGCAATCATATCGAATTTGTCATCTGCTTCCAACTTGCGGGTGTGGTGAACGATTACCATCGTTACCTTATAGCTGTCGGCAACAGTTTTCAGCCGGGCCACAATATCGTAGTCGCTACTGTAGCTGAAATCCGCTCCGCCAACCTCACGCACCCGTTTCAGGGTGTCGATGATAATCAGGCCGGTGTTGGGATGCTCTTTCATAAAGCTGCGAATCTGATCCTCCAGACCGCTGTTGGCTGTTTTACAGTGGGTGGCAAAATACAGATTTTCTGCCGCCTCAGCACCGAACATTCGGAATAGTCTCCGCTGCAAGCGGGCATAGTTATCTTCCAGCGCAAAGTAAAGAACGCCCGTTTTCTGCACCTTATAGCCCCACAGGGGAAGTCCGGTGCTGACTTGATAGGCAAGCTGAGCCATAAGAAAGCTCTTTCCCACTTTCGGGGAGCCGGCCAGTAAGTAGACACCCCGGTACAAAAGACCGTCGATCAGAGGCTCCTGCTCTTCAAAGTCCGTATCATAGAGGGCGGTCATCGATACCGTTTCCAGATAGTCCGGAGCCATCCTTCTTTGTATTTCCCGATAGAAATCATCGTCAGATGTAGGTTTGTCAAACATATTGTACAGCGAACTCGATAGGAGAAAGCCAGTGTAG
>OGDY01000460.1_pt1 | contig 55010 bp, 49 predicted proteins | sample 1570341 | NCBI WGS metagenome assembly OGDY01 (sample SAMEA2581972, study PRJEB24529) | metagenome | biome: Human gut stool | place: China | collected 2011 | reverse complement strand
ACCAAGCGTGTAGTGGACTTTCACCACCAAGCTATTGCCCATGGCGGGCGTACAATCATCGGCACAGCGCCAAATGAAAACTTGGCGCTGTGCCGATGCTGTTTAAAAGGGCGCATGCAGGTTCAGAAATGGCAAGTCATCAAGCAAAGCCTTCCTTCGCTCCACCGTTCAGAGGCGCTGTCCTTTATCCCAGCGTGATGCTGACCGCGCCATCCGGGCTAACACTCAATTTCATGCACAGCAAGTATCGCTTGTAAAACGCTTCCTTCTCCTTGTCCGTCATCATAATCCACGAGTTTTGCAGCGCCGTCTCCATCATCTCGCGAACGTTGAATGGTTTCGCGCTTTCTCCCGCCAGCTGCTGATTGATTTGCTCCTGAATTGCATTGATCAGCGTACTGGTTTTGATGTTGTACGACGCCGCCGTACAGAAGTCGTCAATGAAGCAGAACGGGATTTCATGCCGCGCCAAGGTGTCCATGATGGCCATGCCCGTTTTGCCCTTCTCCAGCATAACAAGGAAGCGGACGCTGTCCAGCTGGCGAATCATCGCCCAGTAGTCGCTGTCCGATGAAACAAGGATGACCGCATCCACGCCGGAGGTATACACTTCGCGGCTTGTCCGCACCGCCAGCGCCATATCGCACTGCGATTTGTTCTGGTTCAGCCGCTCGACCTTAATATGTTCCAGCTCAAGGTTCGCTTTTTCATCCACCGCCGTAGAGAGCGTGCGGTCAACCAGCGTTTTCCATTGTGCCGTTGTATACTCGCTGTCAAACAGGATCACCTTGGATATTTTGCCCAGCTGCTCGGTCGGGAGGCTGCTCAGCGCCGCCGCGAGCTTCACGGCATCCGAATTTTCGCAGTCCACCGCAATCAGGCATTTTTTGCATTGCTCCAGCAGCCTGCCCAGATTGCGCATCGTGTGGTTGCCCGCATCACGCACCAGCGACAGGTTTTCAAAGCGGTCTTCGTGGCGTTCATAGAGAATCGTTACGAATTTTTCATCATTATAGAGGATATTGCCCTTGCTCTCCGGGCTTGTGGCAACAGCATCCCAGTTAATCCAGCAATGGAACGGGTAGCGGCGGGTATCGCTTTTATAGTATTCCCCTGCTTTTTTAATGCCCTCTTTCTTCGTCCCGTTCGGCATCAGGAAAATGGGTTTCACATAGTCCCACTTCACCCATTCCGGGAAAAAGCGCGCCACTTGATTGATTCGGTTGCTGATTTCACAATTGATGCTGATAATGTATTCGTCAATATCCGGCTTTGCTTTGTAAATTCTGACGCCGTCCTGTTCCAGCTGCGCCACCGCTTCTGATGGAATGAGATTCGGCACGCTGCCGATATTGCGGAAGCTCATGCGAAATTCATTCACAATGGCTGGATAATTGCGTTCCATCGCCGTGCGAATGCGGCACAGATTGCGAATAATGCGCGCCTCTTTGTGTGCATCCAGCTCTTCGTAACTTTTCAGCAGAAATGGTCTTGCATTTTCTTCGCCAAAGTTTTCTTTGTCGATGCCAATAAGGTATGCCATCGGCGACACCAGCGTGTACGTTGAATTTTGGAACTCATTGTAGATGATTTTCTTGTCAAGCGGTGATAGCTTTTGCTGATTTTCCGGATTTTCATCGTCTTGTGCAAGCTCTTTGACGAGTTTTGATAAATCAGCGAGATTATTGGAGCTGATTGTTTTACGCGCTTTCGGCTGGGTTTTCGTTTTCTTTGCCATGTGGAAGACTCCTTTTCTGTATTTTTTTGTTCATTTCCATCATACCATTTTGGCGGCGGCATTGCAAGGGCAGCAGCGCACAAATATATTCCTGCTTTGCGCATTGTTTTCCCCCGGAAGTGTTTGACAAAAACTGCTCGATAGTTTTATTTTTCTTGACAGCAGGTTATTATAGTGCTATACTATTATTAACATTTGATACACACAAATTGATTATATCGGGAGGGCTTTCTGTATGGAATACGTCACCCACCTCCGCGAGGACGGCAGCTATCAGCCGCTCAAGGAGCATTTGGAAGGCACAGCGACGCGTTCTGCGAAATTCGCCGCTTCTTTTGGAGCGAGTTCTCACGCCGAAAGAACAGCCTTGCTGCACGATATCGGCAAGTACAGCCCCAACGGGCAGCGCCGCCAGCGTGACCCGGAACACACCGCCAAGGTGGATCACAGCACTGCCGGGGCGCGGGCGGCGGCAGATTTGGACGATATGCACGCGGCGTTTGCCATTGCGGGGCATCACGGCGGTCTGCCCGACTTGGGAACCCGTTCCAGCCTCGATGATGGCACATTGTGCGCACGGCTGAACAAAAAGCTGACCGGCGGCGATGATCCATCCGCGTGGCGCAGTGAGATTTCTTTGCCAACAGGCGTTCAGCTCACACCGTCGTGGCTTCCGCGGAATGATGTGCGCCTGACTGCCATGTACATCCGGATGCTGTTCTCCTGTCTGGTGGATGCTGATTTTCTGGACACGGAGCGCGCGCTCAGCAAGGAAGAAAAGCCGCGCGGCATCGGCGATTCCATGCCCGCGCTGCTGGAAAAGCTGCAAGCGCACGTTGCCAAATGGCTGGAAGAGCCCAAGTCCGACCTCTGCGCGCTGCGCAACGAGGTGCTGCGGCGCTGCCTGCGTGGCAGCGAAGATCCGCAGGGCTTGTACAGCCTGACCGTCCCCACAGGCGGCGGCAAAACGGTTTCGTCGCTTGCCTTTGCGCTCAGCCACGCGGTGAAGCATGACATGAAGCGCATCATCTACGTCATCCCCTACACCAGCATTATCGACCAAAATGCGAAAGTCTTTCGGGATATTCTGGGCGATGAGAACGTGGTGGAGCATCACAGTCAGGTGGATTTGCCCGATACGGATGCCGAAACGCCCGATGCCCTCCGCAAGCGCCTTGCTTGCGAAAACTGGGATGCCCCCGTCATCGTCACGACCGCCGTGCAGTTCTTTGAATCCTTCTACGCCGCCAAGCCCGGCCGCTGCCGCAAACTCCACAACGTCGCCAACAGCGTGGTGATTTTCGACGAGGCGCAGACGCTGCCGATTTCGCTGATGCGCCCCTGCGTCTCGGTAATCGACCAGCTGGTTCAGCATTACGGCGTCACCGCCGTTCTCTGTACCGCGACGCAGCCCGAATTGCTGTCCATTTTCAGCGGCTTCACCGCGGGCACCCGCATTCAAGAGCTTGTCCCCGACCCGGATGCGCTGTTCAGCAGCCTTCGCCGCGTCACCTTCCAGCAGGACGGGACGCTTTCGGACGAGGAATTAGCCGCGCGGATTCGTCAGGAAAATGCCGTGCTGTGCATCGTCAATTCCCGCAAACAGGCGCGCAGCCTGTACGAAGCCCTGCCGGAAGAGGGGCGTTTCCACCTTTCCACGCTGATGAACGCCATCGACCGTGAACGCACCATTGCCACCATTCGCGAACGCTTAGACAAGAAACAGTGCTGCCGCGTCATCTCCACCAGCCTGATTGAAGCGGGCGTTGACGTGGATTTTCCGACCGTATACCGCGAATTAGCCGGACTGGACAGTATTCTGCAAGCCGCCGGACGCTGCAATCGCGAGGGAAAGGAAGCGGCGCAGGACAGCATCGTCCACATCTACCAGACCGAACACGCGGTTCCACCCATCATGCGCCCAAACATTGAAAGCTGCCGCACAGTGCTGCGCCTGTATGCAGAGGACATCGGCAGCCGCAAAGCCATCCACGCGTATTTTTGCGATTTGCTCTTCAAGCGCGGCGAAAATCAGCAGCGTTCACGACCCGTTTCGTCCGAAAATGATTTACTGGATACCAGCAAAACGCTGTCATCCGAAGCAAGATTTGCTTTCCGCGAAACCGCCGAGCATTTCCGCTTTATCGACACAGATACGGTAACGGTGTACATTCCGACACCTGAAAACAGCGAGGACATCAAAGCCCTGCGCGACGGGCACTATTCGCGTGAGCTTTTCCGCCGCCTGGGGCGCTGCGGCGTGAGTATTTACCGCCGCGAGTATCAGGCGTTGTGCAGCATCGGCGGTGTCACGGAAATTGCCGATGCGCACTGCGGCATTCTAAGCGACATCAAATTGTACACGCCGGAATGCGGTTTGCAGGTCAGCTGCACGAGCGGACTGGGGCTGTTCGCCTGATAGATGTAAAGAAACGGGCGGCAAGCATTGCGCTCACCGCCCGCCCCGTTAGACGATTGTCTAGCTTAGTATTTCAACCCACAGATAGAAGCAGCGAATTGCCCGCCGTTTCCATCCGACTTTGGCATTTTATCATCTTTTCGCTGGCGTGTCAAACCATGATTGATAGTTCTGTTCAATCTCTAAATTATTTTCTATTTTAGTGAATATTCTTCTTGACATATACGCTGTGCCGTGCTATACTGTTCTTGTCAACCGAAAGGAAGTGAGTTGCTGACGATACACCCATTCGTCCCCTTGCGAACTGTCACTTGCCCACATCGGCAAGTGTTGATTGAGAAGTAAGAATGAGGAGGTGAACCAATGTCCATCAAAATGGAGGTGTGGGGCGAGTACGCTTGCTTCACCCGGCCTGAAATGAAGGTTGAGCGTGTCAGCTATGACGTTCCAACGCCCAGCGCCGCCCGCGGAATGGTAGAAAGTGTATACTATCATCCGGGCCTAAAATGGCATGTGGATAAAATCTACGTCTGCAAGCCCATCCGCTTCACAAACATTCTCCGCAACGAAGTGGCATCTAAGATTTCCGCCAGAAACGTGCTGACCGAAGCCAACGGCAAGAAGCGCTCCTACATCGACCGAAACACCGATATTCAGCAGCGCGCTACCACCATGCTGCGAGACGTGCACTACGTCATTGAAGCACACTTCGAGATGACCGACAAAGCCAATCCGTCGGACAATCCCGGCAAGTTTCAGGACATCGTGAAGCGGCGGCTTCGCAGCGGTCAAGCGTACATGCAGCCGTATCTTGGCTGTCGAGAATGTACGGCGCATTTCCGGCTCTGGGAGGGCGGCGACATCCCCACCATCGACGAAACGCGGAATTTGGGCTATATGCTTTACGACATGGATTATTCCGAGCCGGAAAACATACAACCGATGTTCTTCCGGGCGCAGATGGTGCATGGCGTGATTGATTTGACAGACTGTGAGGTGGTGAAATGATTCTGCAATCGCTCGTGCGGTGCTACGATTCGCTCGCCGCACAGGGCACGTTGAAGCGTCCCGGCTGGTCCGCCGTCAAGGTGCAGTGGGGCTTGTGTCTGACTGCCGACGGGCAGGTGTCGTCGGTAGAAATGCTCGGCGCGGCAAACGATAAGGGCAAGCTGCTTCCGGTGCAGGACTTTCTGCCAACGCCCGTCAAGCGCACCTGCGGCAGGGCAGCCTGCTTTCTCTGCGACAACGCAAAGTACCTGCTGGGCATCACCAATGAGCCGTACAACGGTACAGGCAAAAACCCCGCCAAAGAGGCGGAAGCCTGTTTCCAAACCAGTGCCCAGAAGCATCATGCGCTGCTGGACGGCGTATCCTGCACGATGGCGCAGGCGATTCTCCGCTTTTTTGACACTTGGCAGCCTGAAAAGGCAGCGCAGTCCCCTGCCCTGCAGGAGCATTTCGATGACCTGTGCAAGGGCGGCAATCTCGTTTTCTGCATGATGGGCGCCTCAGGCAAAGCCGAAATGGCGCACGAAGTGTCGGAAATTCGTGCAGCGTGGGAGGCGAGCGTTGCCGGCGGCAAGAGCAATGCGGTACAAGGCCGCTGTCTGGTTACAGGCGACGAGGACACCATTGCCATGCTGCATCCAAGCATCAAGGGCGTTGTGGGCGCGCAGTCTTCCGGCGCATCGCTGGTTTCCTTCAATGCCCTCGCTTTTGAATCCTACGGGCGGAGTGGCAGTCAGGGTTTAAACGCCCCCGTCGGGAATCACGCCGCCTTTGCCTACGGCGAAGCGCTCAACTACATGCTTCGCGTGAAGGACTATCACAGTCTTCTGGGATCTGCCACCCTCGTTTACTGGGCAGAAACGGCGCAATCCGCTTACAGCGACTGCTTTGCCGCTCTGCTGGGGACAAACGAAGACATGACGCAGAATACGCTGGACGGCATCATGAAAGCCATCCGCCTTGGGCAGGGTCTTCAGTGGGAGAATGTTCCGCTGGATTCCCGTGCGCCCTTCTACATTCTGGGGCTGTCGCCGAATGCGTCCCGTCTGTCGGTTCGTTTCTTCCTGCAAGGGACGTTCGGCGATTTTGCCGCGAATTTGGCGCGTCATCAGGAGCGGCTGAACATCATTCGCCCTTCCTATGACACGCGGGAAACACTTTCCGCCTATTCGCTGCTCAAGGAAATAGCGAATTCCAAGAGCAGGGACAAGCTGCCGCCGTCGCATCTGGTGGGCGATTTGCTCCGCGCCATTCTTGGCGATACGCCTTACCCTGTTTCGCTGCTGACGCAAACAGAGCTGCGCATCCATGCGGAGCACAGTGTCAGCCGCGGCAAGGCGGCAATTCTCAAAGCATGGCTGCTGAAAAACGGCAGCAATCCACAGTACAAGGAGGTCATCGACGTGCAACTCAACGAACAGACGAATTACGCACCGTATGTGCTGGGTCGTCTCTTTGCGGTGCTGGAAAGCCTCCAGCAGAAGGCAAATCCCGGCATCAACGCTACCATCATGGATCGTTACTTCAACGCTGCCTGCGCAACGCCCAGCATCGTTTTCCCGACGCTGCTGAAGCTGGCGCAGAGTCACCTGAAGAAACTTGACACCGGCTATTTCATCTATTACGACAAGCAGATGACGGAGCTGTGCGGGCGCTTGACTGACAGCTACCCCGCGCGCCTGAACCTGCAGGATCAGGGTATTTTCCAGCTGGGCTACTATCACCAGAAACAGAAGTTCTTCACAAAGAAGGAGGAAAACAGCAATGTCTGATGTGATTCGCAACCGCTATGATTTCGTGGTACTGTTCGACGTGCAGAACGGCAATCCCAACGGTGACCCCGATGCCGGCAACATGCCCCGCACCGACCCGGAAACGGGTCTTGGGCTGGTGACGGACGTGTGCCTGAAGCGCAAGATTCGCGACTATGTGGCGACCGTCAAGGAGGGCGACCCACATTACGGCATCTATATTCAGGATGGCGTTCCGCTGAATCGCTGCGACCGTGAAGGGCTGGAGGCCTGCGGCTACGGCGACATCAAGGAGGACGACCTCAAAAAGAAACTGAAGTCGAATGACCCGGAGATTGACCGCAAGCTGCGCGATTATATGTGCAGCCACTACTACGACATCCGGACGTTCGGCGCGGTGATGACGACGTTTGTCAAGGCGTCGCTGAACTGCGGTCAGGTGCGCGGGCCGGTGCAGCTGGGCTTTGCCCGCAGCGTTGACCCCATTGTGCCGCAGGAAGTGACCATCACCCGCGTCGCCATCACGACAGAAAAGGACGCGGAGAAGAAGGGCACCGAAATGGGGCGCAAGTACATCGTCCCCTATGGGCTGTACCGCGCGGAAGGGTTCGTATCCGCAAATCTGGCGCGCAAGACCACGGGCTTCAGCGAAGAAGACCTCGCCCTGTTGTGGGATGCCATCCTCAACATGTTTGAAAACGACCACTCCGCCGCGCGCGGCATGATGGCAGTGCGCAAGCTCATCATCTTCCGCCATGAGAAGGAACTGGGCAACGCCCCCGCGTGGAAGCTGTTTGAACGCGTGCGTGTAGCGCGCAGGGCGGATGTAACGGTTCCGCGCAGCTTTGCGGACTACGAATGGACGGTGGATGACGCGAATCTGCCGGACGGCGTCACCTGCGAAGTGAAGGGGTGACGCAACAGGACACGACCCTCTCCGCCTTGCAGCATTACGCCTACTGCCGCCGCCAATGGGGATTGATTTTTCTGGAGCAGCAGTGGGCAGAAAATGCGCACACGGCGGAGGGGCAAGTGTTCCATCAAACGGCGCATCACGGCCCGGAAGCGGAATTGCGCGGCGATACGCTGATTCTGCGCGGACTGCGGCTGGAATCTGCCCGCCTGCACCTGCACGGCGTCAGCGACGTGGTGGAGTTCCACCGCAGTCCCGACGGTGTTGCGCTGCATGGGCGCGAAGGGCTGTGGCTGCCGTACCCGGTAGAATACAAAAAGGGATCGGACAAAACGCAGGAGGCCGACGAGGTGCAGCTGTGCGCACAGGCGCTCTGCTTGGAGGAGATGCTCTGCTGCGCCATCCCGGAGGGCAGCTTGTTTTATGGCGAACCCCGCCGTCGGACGCGGGTTGCGCTGGATGAATCCCTCCGTGCGCGGACGTTGTCGCTTCTGGTGGAACTGCTGGAGAATCAGGCGCGCGGACATACGCCATCCGTTCGGGCGCACAAGGGCTGCAATGCCTGCTCGCTCAAGGATGTATGCGTTCCGCGGCTCATCCGAACCGGCAGCGTCCGCGCCTACATGCACGCCCGTATTGCGGAGGATTCGCCATGAGAAAGATGCTGAATACGCTGTTCGTGACGACGGAAGACGCGTACTTGTCGCTGGAAAACGAGAATATCGTCGTCCATGTGGGCGAGGAAAAGCGCGCGCAGTATCCCCTGCTGATGCTGGAGGGCATTCTGACTTTCTCCTACAAAGGCGCAAGTCCAGCACTCATGGGTGCTTGCGCAGAGCGCGGTATTGGGCTGACGTTTCTGACACCGCGCGGGCGATTTTTAGCGCGCGTCTGCGGCAGCGAGCGCGGCAATGTTCTGCTGCGCCGCGAGCAGTATCGGCGCGCCGACAGCCTATCCGCCAGCTGCCTGATTGCACGGAATTTCATCTTCGGCAAGGTATACAATCAGCGCTGGGTGCTGGAGCGTACCATCCGCGACCACGCCTTGCGCGTGAATGTGCAAGCACTCAAGGATGTTTCCGCTGCGTTAGATGCCAAGCTGCCGCAAATTGAATCAGCGGTTGATTTAGATGTGCTGCGCGGGCTGGAAGGCGACGCATCCGCCGATTATTTTTCGGTATTCGACGAAATGATACTGACTCAAAAGGCGGATTTCTTGCTGAACGGCCGCAATCGCCGCCCGCCGCAGGACAACATGAACGCCCTGCTCTCCTTCGCCTATGTGCTGCTCGCCAACGACTGCGCTGCCGCGCTGGAAAGCGTAGGGCTGGATGCCTACGTCGGCTTCATGCACCGCGACCGTCCGGGGCGCACGTCGCTCGCTCTTGACCTGATGGAAGAACTGCGCGCCCCGATGGCAGATCGCCTCTGCATCACGCTGGTGAACAACCGTGTGCTGCAGGACAAGCACTTCGACCGGCAGGAAAGCGGCGCCGTCTTCCTGAACGATGCCGGGCGCAAGCAGTTCTTGACCGCGTGGCAAAACCGCAAACGCGAAGAAATCACCCACCCGTTCCTGAAAGAAAAAATCATGTGGGGGCTTGTTCCCTATGTACAGGCGCTGCTGCTTGCGCGCACCCTCCGCGGCGACACAGACGGTTATCCCCCATTCCTCTGGAAATAACCCGAAAGCGAGGCGTTCCCGATGCTGGTTCTAATCACCTACGATGTTTCCACCGTCGATGCAGACGGCAAACGCCGATTGCGGCAAGTGGCCAAGCGCTGCGTTGTCCACGGTCAGCGCGTGCAGAATTCCGTATTTGAGTGTTCTTTGGATGCCGCACAGTACAAGCTGCTTCAGGCGGAACTTCGGCAGCTGATTGACCCGGAAAAGGACAGTTTGCGCTTTTACAACCTCGGCAATCACTACGAAAGCCGGATTGAGCACATTGGCGTGAAGACGAGCTACGCCCCGGAAGGGCTGCTGATGCTGTAAGGGCGCGCCGCGCGAATCGCCCGTGCGAAGCGCAAGCCTCCAGCCTTTTGCAGGGAGGTTCGCACCGGATTTCGCGGTCTTTTCGGCAAAATTACCGCATTTTCGGCTAAGCTGATTCTCAAAAGGACTGTTTTGTGGTATACTTTTTGTGCAAAGCCTATGATTCTGATCGACAGAATTGTTACTTTGCGCAGTCGCTCCCCGTGCGGGGAGCGTGGATTGAAATGTCTGCCACTTCCGGGGCATTCTCCGTTGTCCCGTGTCGCTCCCCGTGCGGGGAGCGTGGATTGAAATTTATTGCTCGAGTTGTCGCCCGCGAACTGCTTGAGTCGCTCCCCGTGCGGGGAGCGTGGATTGAAATCCTGTGTCGTTGTAACGCCGATGTTACCATGCGCGTCGCTCCCCGTGCGGGGAGCGTGGATTGAAATCGCGACGACGGGACGCCTACATGGGCGCCGTTTGCGGTCGCTCCCCGTGCGGGGAGCGTGGATTGAAATGCGATAACCTTGTGCGGGTACAGCTTGACGTTCAAGTCGCTCCCCGTGCGGGGAGCGTGGATTGAAATCAGAAGCTGACAAGTCAATTCAAATGGAAATTCCCGGTCGCTCCCCGTGCGGGGAGCGTGGATTGAAATACAGCTGATTTTTGCAAAAACAACCAGCATTGCCGTCGCTCCCCGTGCGGGGAGCGTGGATTGAAATAACCCGCCGTAGCTACAAGGGTTACACGGCAGAAGTCGCTCCCCGTGCGGGGAGCGTGGATTGAAATGCGGTCTTCATTTTAATTACCCCTTCTGGTTTGGTCGCTCCCCGTGCGGGGAGCGTGGATTGAAATTGTTGCAAGCTGTCCAGTTTTTTCATCCACATAGTCGCTCCCCGTGCGGGGAGCGTGGATTGAAATCATTAAGACTGCTGATGCTTGTCGTGTGCGCTGTGTCGCTCCCCGTGCGGGGAGCGTGGATTGAAATACAAACGCAAATGAAAGTGGTATTATATAAGTGTGTCGCTCCCCGTGCGGGGAGCGTGGATTGAAATGCCCAAAACGTGGGACAAAACTATATCGCGGACAGGTCGCTCCCCGTGCGGGGAGCGTGGATTGAAATGCATCCCGACGCACATACCCAGTTGACGTGCGCGGGTCGCTCCCCGTGCGGGGAGCGTGGATTGAAATTGGAAGTATAACGAACGTCACGCGATTGACTTTACGGTCGCTCCCCGTGCGGGGAGCGTGGATTGAAATAATTTCTCGCAGGGCTTTATGACTTCGCCGACGGTCGCTCCCCGTGCGGGGAGCGTGGATTGAAATTTGTCTGTGTTACGAAAGACCGGCCATTACAGAGTCGCTCCCCGTGCGGGGAGCGTGGATTGAAATCTATAATAAAAAGATAGTTGTCATTCCCCACAACCGGTCGCTCCCCGTGCGGGGAGCGTGGATTGAAATTGCTTTACAAGCGAGCCGGGTTTCAGCGCCCCCTCGTCGCTCCCCGTGCGGGGAGCGTGGATTGAAATCAATCTCAAGATGCATCGGCGGCAAAAGTGGATTAGGTCGCTCCCCGTGCGGGGAGCGTGGATTGAAATTTCTTTCTCCTTTCGTCGTTGTTCCACGCCCTCGCGGTCGCTCCCCGTGCGGGGAGCGTGGATTGAAATCACGGTATCGCAGCAGTTCGTGACGCGCATGAGGTCGCTCCCCGTGCGGGGAGCGTGGATTGAAATGGAAAATCTGCAATGATTTGCACGCTGTGCTGTCGTCGCTCCCCGTGCGGGGAGCGTGGATTGAAATGTTAAAGGCGTTTTTATCTTTTGCAACGTCGTCGAGTCGCTCCCCGTGCGGGGAGCGTGGATTGAAATGCCTTGCTTTGCAACTTGCCCATGCCGCGCCATGTCGCTCCCCGTGCGGGGAGCGTGGATTGAAATCGCTTATATGCAAACAGCGCACGGCGGTGCTTTGGTCGCTCCCCGTGCGGGGAGCGTGGATTGAAATCCTTGGGATGCTTGGCGTACAAAATCGGCAGCATCGTCGCTCCCCGTGCGGGGAGCGTGGATTGAAATAGTGCGTTTTTGATGGCAATCAGCACATAGCCCGTCGCTCCCCGTGCGGGGAGCGTGGATTGAAATCGTTGCCTTTACAGCTTCGCCGCTCTCCTGCTCCGTCGCTCCCCGTGCGGGGAGCGTGGATTGAAATGGGATGGCGAACATACCTTTGAGCCACGGCTTCGTCGCTCCCCGTGCGGGGAGCGTGGATTGAAATCGCGATGTCGTCCTCATTAAACAGCCCGTTGTCGGGTCGCTCCCCGTGCGGGGAGCGTGGATTGAAATGGATCGGTGGCGTAGTAATCGTTTGTCTGTGCATGTCGCTCCCCGTGCGGGGAGCGTGGATTGAAATAAACGTCTCCGGCGTTACTGTGCTGGATGACGTACGTCGCTCCCCGTGCGGGGAGCGTGGATTGAAATATTTTCTCCGGGTACGCGCGTACCGCCATGTTTCGTCGCTCCCCGTGCGGGGAGCGTGGATTGAAATAAACTTGACACCTGCCATCCTCGCCAGATGGTAGGTCGCTCCCCGTGCGGGGAGCGTGGATTGAAATAAAGGTGTTATCTATCGCTATAATTCCCCAAGCGGTCGCTCCCCGTGCGGGGAGCGTGGATTGAAATTCAAATGTACTTGCCCGAAGACCAGTCGTCATTTGTCGCTCCCCGTGCGGGGAGCGTGGATTGAAATACGAAAGTGCGGCAGGGCGCGAACCCTGCCGCGGTCGCTCCCCGTGCGGGGAGCGTGGATTGAAATGATTGCCCTATATGCCAGCGAAAGCGCATTGCTGGTCGCTCCCCGTGCGGGGAGCGTGGATTGAAATCATTCCTCTCGCTTGCCGTCCGCCTCGATGCTGCGTCGCTCCCCGTGCGGGGAGCGTGGATTGAAATGGGAGAGATGTCGCGGAATGCTTCCCCAATATGCGTCGCTCCCCGTGCGGGGAGCGTGGATTGAAATATGGAGCAGAAGCCCATCGCCAGCGCAGAGGTCTGTCGCTCCCCGTGCGGGGAGCGTGGATTGAAATCGTGACTTAACAGACGAACTGCACGGACGCTGGATGGTCGCTCCCCGTGCGGGGAGCGTGGATTGAAATGCCGCTCTGAAGGTCACGGCAGAGGCGATATTCTGGTCGCTCCCCGTGCGGGGAGCGTGGATTGAAATCTGTCTGCCCGTGTCCGCGCTTTGTACCCGCGGCACGTCGCTCCCCGTGCGGGGAGCGTGGATTGAAATCAGCAGGGCACGATACCAAGTGCGGTAGTCCCGCCGTCGCTCCCCGTGCGGGGAGCGTGGATTGAAATCCAGAATCGCGTTTGCTCGGTGAACGGCGCTGCACGTCGCTCCCCGTGCGGGGAGCGTGGATTGAAATATGCTGTTGCTGGACATGGAATCCAGCGCGTACAGTCGCTCCCCGTGCGGGGAGCGTGGATTGAAATGCGGCGTTCTGCGCAACGCCGACGCCCTGCGAAGTCGCTCCCCGTGCGGGGAGCGTGGATTGAAATGCGTGGGACTTTGGCAAGGGGCGTCCGATGGCCAAGTCGCTCCCCGTGCGGGGAGCGTGGATTGAAATAGGAGGTAAACCAAAATGCCCGCCAACACCGAAAAGTCGCTCCCCGTGCGGGGAGCGTGGATTGAAATAAAAATTGCCCCGCCGCCGGGCATTATACGGCGGGTCGCTCCCCGTGCGGGGAGCGTGGATTGAAATTTGCAGGCCTTCCCGCGCCCCTCGCCGCCCTTGGTCGCTCCCCGTGCGGGGAGCGTGGATTGAAATCCTGCGTTCCGCGATGGCCTCGTTCGCGGGGTCAGTCGCTCCCCGTGCGGGGAGCGTGGATTGAAATCAAAACTTGTATAGTTTCCGCTGTAAGTCAATCAGTCGCTCCCCGTGCGGGGAGCGTGGATTGAAATAGGTTCTTTCGGGTGAGGATATTCATGATTCAAGTCGCTCCCCGTGCGGGGAGCGTGGATTGAAATCTGTGACGCGGCGTAACTCGCTTGGCTCTGTGACGTCGCTCCCCGTGCGGGGAGCGTGGATTGAAATGTCAATGTACGCAATTGTCCCTACGATGAAGCCAAGTCGCTCCCCGTGCGGGGAGCGTGGATTGAAATAAGCTATCGCGTTCTTTGCGCTCCTGACGCATCGTCGCTCCCCGTGCGGGGAGCGTGGATTGAAATATATCGCCGGTGATCACCTCGCTGGCATCGTGAGTCGCTCCCCGTGCGGGGAGCGTGGATTGAAATATTTTCGTAGCCATTGGTTACTCCTCCTCGTTATCGTCGCTCCCCGTGCGGGGAGCGTGGATTGAAATGGGCAACGCTGAAACACTGCGGGATCGATTGCGTCGCTCCCCGTGCGGGGAGCGTGGATTGAAATCCTATTCATAAGCGGTAACAGGAGAAGGTGGACGGGTGAGATGGTTTGGGGCAAGGTACCTCGTACTGCTCCCACTGCTCAATGGTCATCGCGTCGAAATCCGGGTCGCCGTCCTGATGAATAATCGTGCTTCCTTCTGCGAAAGCAGCGCCCGTCATGCCAACCATCAGCAGGGCGAGCAGGAACGCCAGCATTTTCTTCATAATGATTTTCTCCTGTCTTTCCGTCGGGTATGCTGTTGCCATCCGTTATGTTCCGTGCACTGAACATAACTTCTGTCATCATCATAGCATTTTCGCATGGATGCGGAAATAACAACATCCGTCCTCCTTCATAACGAGAGCGGACAAAAGATTGCTGATTTGGAGGTTATCATACCAGAGTGTGCAGGTTTCGTCCCTGTTCAGCGCTTAATCCGTCATGATTTGCAGCCTGCGTCGGAGCTGAAAAGTTGCTATTTGTGATTAGTACACATATTCCGGCGCCAGCAGCTGCATCAGTTTTTCATCGTGATGATGTACCAGCGCGGGCGTTTCATCCAGCAGCATCGTTGCGCCGCTGTCGCGCGTGTAAGGCTCCCATTCCGGCAGACCCTCGGCTGACGGTACGCCCGTTTTGGCGAAATTGACCCACGCTTGGCTCATCCGGTCGGCAAGCTGCTGTGCCGCCTGACTGCGCTGCGCATGATGGAACACAAACGGAATTTCCGCGCCGTGATATGCTCCCCGCAGTCCCGGATTCCATGTAAACACATACGCATACACCGGTGCGCCCAGCTGGTCAGCTTTGTGGGACATGATTTTGAGCATCGGCAGACGAATCAGCGTATCCACCCGATTGGCGCGGCTGGCCTCCTTCGCCGGATACGCCGCTTGGAACGCCTGCACCGCCTCTTCTGACAGCTTGCCCTGATTGCCGCCCATCATCATCGTCCACTCATTCAGGTTGCTGCCAATCAGCAGGGCAACATCCTTTCCGTTCTCCGCAAAGGAATCTGCTGTCACAGGGTTTGTCGGCAGATAGTCTCCCTCCACCACAGGCCCCCATTCCATCGCGTAGCCGCTGGACAGCGGCGCGGGAATCTGATACTTTTCCGCTGTCCGCCGAAGCGCCTGCTGGGATGCGCTCTCCAGCGTCTGCCAATCCAGCGTCTGCAAGGCTTCGATGTCGTCCGGCTGAATATTCAGCTGCGCCAGTACCTTCGCCGTCAGGTCAGCGCTGACTTCCTTCTGCGTGAAGGTGACGCCCATCGTTTCAGTTGCGCCGCTCTGCACAATGCCTTTCTGGAACAAGCCCTTGGCATACGGTGTCGTCATCAGCGCCAGCACCTTCGCACCGCCGCCGGACTGCCCAAACAGCGTCACATTCTCCGGGTCGCCGCCGAAAGCCGCTATGTTCTCGTGAATCCATTCAAGCGCCTGCACGAGGTCGGTCAGCCCTGCATTGCCCGAATAGCGGTACTTTTCGCCATATGCCGACAAATCAAGGAAGCCCGCCACGCCCAGCCGATGGTTAACGGACACAACAACCACGTCGCCGCTCGCGCTCAAATCTTTGCCGCTGTACAGTTCCTGATTTGCGCTGCCGGTCGAGAATCCGCCGCCATGCAGCCAGACCATGACCGCGCGCTTCTGACCATCCATAATGCCGGGTGTCCAGATGTTCAGGTTCTGACAGTTGTTGTCCGTGCCATCCTGATTTCCGGCGGACATTCCCAGCATCCCGCTCTGCGGGGACATCGCCCCGACGGCATTCGCGTCCAGCACGCCGCTCCACGGCTGTACAGGCGCTGCCGGCGTAAAGCGTTCCTTCGCCTCTGCGTAGGGAATCCCCAGATACTGATACACGCTGTCCGTCAGGCTGCCGCGAATTTTGCCATTCGCCGTTTCCACAATCGTCCGGTCATCCCCCGTCGCCGCCGGAATGCTCGGCTGCATAAAGATACTGCGTAGAATCAGGAAGCCCGCAAGCAGCAGCACCAGCACGATGCACAAAATAATCAGCAGCACTTTCTTCCACCGTTTTCTCTGTTTCGGTTGATTTTCTTTTTTCACTGGTCTTTCCTCCAATTTTTCTTTATTTTCCTTGACAGCACAAAGTCCCGCAGTCCTCTTTATCGGAAAACTGCGGGATATGTTGTTATTCGTGTTCCCCAAACAGCCAGCCCATGACGCTTTCCTCGTGTGCAAACGCCTGACCGCCGGAATGCTGGTCGCGGAAGCCGCGCTCGGTGAAGTATTCTGCCGGACGGACATCCAATACAATCAGTTTGCTGATTTCGTCCTCCGTCAAGCCCTGCGCGGCGTATAAGTCATGCAACGCATGGTAGGTCTGGACGAAGGAGTCCGAACCATAGTAGCTGTCCTGTGCGCCGATGGCGAAGTAGACGGGCGTACGCGCCTGCGCCAGCACGTTCAAATCGCCGTCCCACTGGGAGCTGGTCGCGAGGTACGCGGTGAATAATTCCGGCTTCGTGCCCATGACCAGCGAGCCCGTTTCGCCGCCGCCGGACATGCCGTGCAGATACACGCGCTTGGGGTCAATGTTGTAATGGCTGAGGAAGTATTCCGTCAGCGCAATCGCCTCATTCGCGGAGGTCTGCCCCCAGTCGTTCAGCTGCGGCGAAAGGATAATCATCTTTTCGTTGTAGCGGATGGCTTCCACCCCGAAGTCCTCCACCATATTCGCGCCGACGCCCTGAAAGTACAGCCCTTCCCATCCCGGCAGGGTGACAAAAAGCGCATACGGTTCGCTGCCGTCATAGGATGCGGGAATGTAGCTGCTGAAATGAATGTCCCCGATGGCGCTGTGCAGCACGTTGTCATTCACAAAGCCGCGCTGAGTCTGCGTGCCGAGGGTGATGGATTCCTCTGCCGATGCCGCGCAGAGCAGCAGCATCATGCAGCAGAGGATGGAAATCAAACGCTTCATCATGATTTGCCCTCCATATGGATGGCGCTGTCCATTTTCGCGGTTACTCCTGTGTCAAGCTTTCCAGCCATGCCAGCACGTCGGCTTCCTCCGTGCCGTAGGAGAAGCGCTGACCCGCCAGCCATTCGCCCGTGCCAGCCGCTTCCGCCAGCAGTTCGCCGCTCTGACCGATGCCGGAGTTTGCGGAGGTGCAGAAGGGAATCACGGTCTTGCCGGTGAAATCATTGCCCGTCACAAACTGGTTGACCGGCCACGCGGCAATGCCCCACCAAATCGGGTAGCCGATATAGACCGTCTCGTAGTTCTCCCAGTTTTCAGGGGTGATGGTGTTCAGCGCCACTTCATTCTGCGTTTCGGGATGGTCATGCTCGTAGGAAACGCGGCTGTCACGGTTCGTCCAGTTGAGGTCGTCGTCGGTGTACGGCTGCGTGGGGTCAATGACGAACACATCCGCGCCGGTCGCTTCGGCAATCATGTTCGCAATGCGCTCGGTGCTGCCCGTGGCGGAGAAGTACACAACGAGCGTCTTGCTCGGTTCTTTTTCCTCCGCGGGTGCTTCTGCAAACGCACCGACCGCCGTCAGCGTGAACATCAGGGTCAAAACAAATGCAAGAATCTTCTTCATGGGGAAATGCTCCTTCCTGCGTCTTTTCAGACGATGTTGTTATTTCAGGCGGTTTTCCGACCTGATGGCTGCATTATACCAGCCGATTCCGCCGGATGGAAGTTTCCGTTTGTTCACCAGTCCACACCTTAGGGTTAGCATGTTTACAATTTCGTTGCATCTCTTTACAATTTGTTGTTTGATATCTGCATGTGTTTTTTGTATAATATAATCAGAAGATTTCGGAAAGGAGCGCATGCATATGGTCAATCCGCAGCTGGAAACATTTCTGCGCGTCGCCGACGCGGGCAGTTTCAGCAAAGCCGCCGAAGAAGCGTTTATTACCCCGACCGCCGTCATCAAGCAAATCAATCTGCTCGAAAATTCGCTGGGCGTGAAGCTCTTTGACCGCACCCATCGCGGGCTGACGCTGACCAAAGCCGGGCAGAGCATGTATCAGGATGCGAAATACATCATCCAATACTGCCGCGATTCCGTCACCCGCGCGAAAAATGCCATGCTGGAGGATACCAGCGTCATCCGCGTCGGCTCGTCGCCCATGACGCCCGCGCAGCTGCTCATGAAGCTCTGGGCGAAGGTCAACGAGACGTGCCCCGACATCAAGTTCCAGATTGTCCCCTTCGAGAACACGCCGGAAAACGCCCGCGAAATCCTCGGCAACCTCGGCAAGAACATCGACATTGTAGGCGGCATTTTTGATGAAACCATGCTATCCCTGCGCGGCTGTGCGGGCATGGAGCTTGTCCGCGCGCCGTTTGAATGCGCCGTGTCGATTCATCATCGGCTCGCGGTGAAAGACCGCCTGACGCTGCCCGACCTCTACGGCGAGAATCTGATGCTGATGCACCGCGGATGGAGCCACTATGTGGATCAGCTTCGGGACGAATTGTGGCAGGAGCATCCGCAGATTCACATTGTGGACTTCGATTTCTACAATATGGACATTTTCAACCGCTGCGAAAGCTCGAACAATGTGCTGCTGTCCATTTCCGGCTGGGGCAATGTGCATCCGCTGCTGAAAAGCATCCCCGTCGATTGGAATCACAGCATCCCCTTTGGCATCATGCACTCCCCGACCCCCAGCCCAACCGTGCAGCGCTTTCTGGATGTCGCACGGGTCGTCAGCAAAGGCATGTACACCTGATTATAACGCAAAGGTATAGACCCGTGAACGAAACGAGACTTCTCAGGGAGTCTCGTTTTGTTTATCATAGAATCGACACGGAAGGGAGTGAGGTTGTGAATCGAATGATACTTTGGCTGCTGATGCTGTGCATCCTGCCCGTCAGTGCCTTGGGCGAGGAAGCGGTCGACATGCAGACCATCACCCGCGACACGCGGATTCAGTCGGTCATCACCGACCCGGTCTTTGGCGATTACGGGCGGCTGCTGTTCCCGGTAGACACGGGATATTACAGCGGCGACACGCTGGGGAATCTGCATCTGACGTGGTACACGCACATCGATCCGAACGAGACGGTGGAAATCATCAGCACCCTGCGCAATCGCGTGCTGGCGGGCGAAACCGTCTTCTACGACATTTACACCGACGAGGAAAAAGCTGCTGATCCGGCGAAGCGGGACATGGGGCTGTTCTTCTTCCGCGGAACGCCCGGCGCGAAGTTCGCCGTGTGCAATGCGGGCGGCGGATTCGCGTATGTCGGCGCAATGCAGGACAGCTTCCCCCACGCGCTGGAACTCTCGAAGCAGGGCTACAACGCCTTTGCGCTGATTTACCGCCCTGGCGCACAGACCGCGTGCGAGGATTTGTCGCGCGCCATCAGCTTCATTTTCGCGAACGCAGAGATGCTGCAAGTAGACACGCGCGACTATTCCCTCTGGGGCGGCTCAGCGGGCGGACGCATGGCGGCGTGGGTCGCTTCGTATGGCACGGCGGCGTTCGGCGGCGACGAACTGCCGCGCCCGGCAGCGGTGATTCTGCAATACACGGGGCACAGCGAATACAGTGAGCTTGACCCGCCGACGTACGCCTGCGTCGGGGACAGCGACGGCATTGCCAGCTGGCGGCTGATGCAGCGGCGGCTGGAACTGCTCTCTGACCTCGGCACACCGACGGAATTTCACGTCTATCCGGGTCTTGGACACGGCTTCGGGCTGGGCACGGGCACGGCGGCGGAAGGCTGGCTGAATGACGCAGTGCGCTTCTGGGAAAAGCAAATACAGGACAAATAAGGAGGGAATCCCCATGAACAACTTCATTTTTGAGAACAAGACCAAGGTGTATTTCGGCAAAGGCGGCGTAAAGGAATATCTGGGCTGTTTGCTGAAAAAGTACGGCAAGACCGTTATGCTCGCTTACGGCGGCGGCTCGATTAAGCACAACGGCGTTTACGACGAGGTGACGGGCATCCTGAACGCGGCAGGCAAGACGGTCGTCGAGTTCTCCGGCATCATGCCGAACCCGACCTACGCGAAGGTGCAGGAGGGTGCGAAGCTGGCGCGCGAGAAGGGCGTTGACCTCATTCTGGCGGTCGGCGGCGGCTCGGTGTCCGACTGCTGCAAGATTATCTCTGCACAGGCGAAGCTGGACGAGGACATTTGGGACATGGAGATGGTCAAGCACACCTTCCCCAGCCAGTTCATTCCGCTGGGGACGATTGTGACTGTCTTCGGCACAGGTTCGGAAATGAACGCGGGCGCGGTTATCACCCACGAGGAGAAGAAGCTGAAGTCCGGCATTTTCGGCGCACAGGCGGATTTCGCCTTCCTTGACCCGATGTATACGCTGTCCGTCCCGTTCGGTCAGGTGATTTCCGGCGCGTTCGACACGCTCAGCCACGCGATGGAAACCTACTTCGGCAAGCCGGACGAAAACAACCTGTCGGATGATATCAACGAAGCTGTCATGCGCAGCGTCATCCGCAACATCCGCGTGCTGCTCAAATCTCCGGAAAGCTACGAAGCTCGCAGCGAACTGGCGTGGGCATCCGCGATGGCGGAGAACGGCGTGCTGAAAATCGGCAAAATCACCGACTTCCAGTGCCACCAAATCGAGCATCAGCTGGGCGCATACACCAACTGCAACCACGGCAAGGGCTTGGCAGTAATTCATCCGGTGCTGTACCGCCACCTCTGCACGGCGGGCGCGGCGCGGTTCGCCCGTTTCGCGCAGAACGTCTTCGGGCTTGCGCCGAAGGACAGCATCGAAGAAACGGCGCTGGCGGGCGTGGAAGCGCTGGCAGCATTCATCAAGGAAATCGGTCTGCCGACGACGCTGACGGAGCTTGGCATCCCGGCGGACACTGACCTGCGCGCCGTCGCGGATTCGACGAACATCACGGCGGGCTGCTGCAAGAAGCTGACGCACGACGAAATCTACGAAATTCTGCTGGAATGCAAGTGAGGAAATGCGGTTATGGCGAAGAAAGTGCTGATTCTCTCCGGAAGCCCGCGCAAGGGCGGCAATTCCGACCTTCTGTGCCGTGAATTTGCCCGCGGCGCGCAGGAAAGCGGCTGTGACGTGGAAATCCTCCGCGTGGCGGCGAAGAAGATTGCGCCCTGCTCGGCGTGCTACTACTGCCGGACGCACAGCGGCGAATGCGTCCATAAGGACGACATGGCGGACGTGCTGCAAAAGATGATTGACGCGGATGTGCTTGTCCTCGCCAGCCCCGTCTACTTCTATTCCATCAACGCGCAGCTCAAAGCCGTCATTGACCGCACGGTCGCGCGCTGGCTGGAAGTCAAGAACAAGGATTTCTACTACATTATCACGATGGCGGACGAGGACGAATCCTCTGCCGATACGACGCTTGCGTGTCTGCGCGGGTACGCCGACTGCGTGCAGGGTGCGCAGGAGAAGGGCGTCATCATCGGAAACGGCGTGTACGAGCCGGGCAAGGTGACGGATACGCCCGCCATGCAGCAGGCATACCAAATGGGGAAAAACGTGTAAAGGAGCATGAACATGAAACGAATTTTCGCAGCGCTTTGCAGTCTGCTGCTGATGTGCGCGCTGTTCATTCCCGCGCTGGCGGAAAATGCGCAGGTAGAAGCCCCCGGCGAAGGGGCGGCAAGCGTTTCCAACGTGGTTTCCGTCAAGAATGTGCCGATGATTACGCTGAACAACGGCGTGCAAATGCCGCAGCTTGGTTTAGGCACGCAGATTCAAAGTCTGGAAAACGGTGATTTGGGCGTTTTGAACCAAACGTCCCGCGAGGCCGTCGCTTCCGCGCTGGAAGCCGGCTATCGTCATTTGGATGATGCGCACGGCTATCTCAACGAGCGCGGTGTCGGGCAGGGCATCCGGGACAGCGGCGTGCCGCGCGAAGAAATCTGGATTACCGACAAGCTCTGGCCGAGCGACTACGGCGACGTGGAGCATGCCATCGACCAAATGCTGGAACGTCTTGGTGTGGACTACATCGACCTCGTCTACCTGCACCATCCGGCGGGCGACCTTGACACGATTGTCAGCGCTTGGCAGGGGCTGGAGAAAGCCTATCGCGAGGGAAAAATCCGTGCGCTGGGCATCAGCAACTTCGATAACCGCATGGATGCGTTCAATGCCATCATGGAGCAGGACATCAAGCCGCAGGTGATGCAGATTGAACTCCACCCGTTTGCGCAGCGCTTGGAAACGCGGGCGTTGGCGGCGCAGTACGGCATTCAGGTGGAATGCTGGTATCCGCTGGGACACGGCGACCAGCGCCTGCTGAATGCGGACACGCTGGAAGCTATCGCACAGGCGCACAATAAGAGCGTCGTGCAGGTGATTCTGCGCTGGCACATTCAGGAAGGTTTCTCCGTCATCCCCGGTTCGACAAATCCCGCGCATCAGCAGGAGAATATCGACATCTTCGATTTTGAGCTGACCGAGGACGAAATGGCGCAGATTCGCGCGATGGATCAGGGCGAAAGCGGGCGCTATTTCAACTTGAACTACACCTTCATGGGCGGCTTCTTCACGAATCCCGTCCGCGAATGGGATGGAGAATTTGCAGAATAAGGAGGCATGAACATGCGCATTTTGTTTATCAACGGCAGTCCCAATCATCACGGCAATACCGCTGCTTTGGCGGCGGTGCTGCTCAAAGGCAAGGAATACAAAACGCTGAACCTGACCGACTACACCATCGGCGCATACGGGCAGAACCTCCCCGGCGACGGGCTGAATGAGGTGATTGCCGCGATGAAAGAGGCGGACACGGTTGTCATCGGTTCGCCGGTGTACTGGCACAACATCTGCGGCAGCGTCCGCAATGTCCTCGACCGCTTCTATGGGAAGGTCGCAAACGGCGAGCTGTCCGGGCGCAGGCTGTACTTCGTGTTTCAGGGGGCAGCGCCGGAAGAATGGATGCTGGACGCGGGCGAATACACCATGCAGCGCTTTGCCGGACTGTACGGCATGACCTACGGCGGCATGGTCAGCAGCAAGGCTGACGCGGAAAAGCTCAATCAGACGATTTAAGGAGGAAATTTGTTATGGAATATGCAGTGCTGAACAATGGTGTCAAGATGCCGATGGCGGGCATCGGTACGTTTCTGCTGACCCCGGACGAGGCGGAAGCATCCGTCCTCCACGCGCTTCAAAATGGTGTGCGCCTGATTGACACGGCGAACGCCTACGTCAACGAAAAGGCGGTCGGGCGCGCCATGAAGCGTTCGGGTCTGCCCCGCGAAGAAATCTTCCTCGAAACGAAGCTGTGGTCCTCGTTCTACGAGCAGCCCGATGCGGTGGAAAAGACGCTGGCGCGGCTGGACACGGACTATATCGACCTGCTGCTGATTCACCAGCCCGCGGGCAACTATGTGGCGGGCTATCGCCTGATGGAAAAGGCGTACAAGGAAGGCAAGGTGCGCGCCATCGGTCTGTCGAACTTCAATCAGGCGCAGGTTTCGGAAATCCTTTCCCTGTGCGAAGTGAAGCCGACCATCTTGCAGACCGAGCTGCATCCGTATCATCAGGAACCGTCGCTGAAAACATTCTTGAAGGAAAACGGCATCGTCGCACAGGCATGGTATCCGCTGGGACACGGCGATAAGGCGCTGCTGGAAGAGCCGCTGCTGACAGCGCTGGGGCAGAAGTACGGCAAGTCCGCCGCGCAGATTATCCTCCGCTGGCACATGCAGGTCGGCAACATCGTCATCCCCGGCTCGAAGAATCCCGCGCACATCAAGGCGAATTTCGACCTGTTTGATTTTGTGCTGACGGACGAGGAAATGGCGCAGATTGCGGCGCTGAATCAGGACAAGCGCTATTACACCAGCACGCCGGAGCTGCTGAAAAAGTACGCCGAGATGGTGGCGCCGGTGGACGAGCAGAAGTAACGGCGCGTGTGCCTGTCTCCCGCAAAGGATAACGAAAGGATGATGCAGAATGAAGAAATTGCTTGCTGCGGCGCTCAGTCTCGCGCTCGTTTTGAGCCTTTGCGGGACAGGCGCATCCGCCAGTGAGGTGGAAAACGGTTTGGATGCGATTCAAGATGCCCTGACGCAGGGCAGCACGGAAACATCCGGCGCAGTTTCGGGGCTTGATGACCTGCGCGACGGTTCATCCGCCGACACCGTGCCTACGCCGGATGATTTTCCGTCAGATTATGACTACGGTTCCGGCACGATTAGCGGGTATTCCCGTACAAACATGTTGCGCCATCTCCCCGCGCCGGAGGGAAACGCGACTGTGCTGAACACGGCGGCTGACCCGACGCAAATTCAGGTGCTGTATCTGTGGGAAGAAGGCAATGTGCCCGCCAAAACCCGCTTCACGCAGAACATGACCGGCTACTTCGATGAGTGGGATTTCCGCCCCTATGTCACGGCGATTCCGGTGCGCGCGGGTGTTCAGCCCAAGGGCGCTGTGGTGCTGATGGCGGGCGGCGCGTACCAGTTCCGCGGCAATTACACGGATTCCCTGCCCACGGCGGCGGCGCTGCGCGAGCTGGGCTTCCAGACCTTCATCGTGGATTATCGCCTGTCGCCCTACACACAGGAGGAAGGTGCGCTGGATGTCGCCCGTGCCGTCCGCTTCATCCGCAAAAACGCGGACGTATACGGCATTAACCCTGACGCTATCGCTGTGATGGGCTTTTCCGCTGGCGGCATTCAGGCTGGCGAGTTCCTCATGCACTACGACGAGGACGTGACCGGCTTGGCGCTGGACAGCAGCTATGTGCCGGATGCGCTGGATGCCCTTCCCGCGCACGCCTCCGCCGCAGGCATGATTTACTCCTTCTACGGCCGCCTCAGCGTCGGCAATATGGACACCGCGTGGCTGGCGGAGGGCAATCTGCCGCCCACGTTCTACGTCTACGGCACGCAAGACCCCTTCTACCGCCAGTTCCAGCAGCAGTACGACGTCATCCACAGCATGGGCATTCCCACGGGGCGCATTGTCCTGAACGGCTGGCCGCACGGCTTCGGCGCTGACGGCGGGTGGGTCGGGGATTATGCGGCGTGGCTGGAGGAGGTTTTCGCACAGCTTTCCTGAAATGTGCGAGCGGGCTTCGCGGATTATAGGGGGAACGGTGATTTTCGCATAAAAAGCAGCGAGAAGGGAAATACCCGCGCTGCAATAGGAAAACCATCCGCAACAACCTTCAGCGCAGTCTCTTCTTATGGAAACAAGCGCTTAAACATACGATATTTTTCATGACGAACGCAATACGGGGCAGCAAGCATTTTTCGCTTGCTGCCCCTTTGCTGTTATGCCTTTACGTCATGTTTTGCTTTCCGTCCGCGGAAACAGCGAATCCCTGTAAACACAATCACCGTGACCGCCGCGCAATCCACCACATAAATTGTGATTTTCCACCACTCCGGACGGTAGTAGGCTACACTGATGTTCATGGCATTCGAGTTGACCACCGTGTAGAGAATGTTCTTCACGCATTGGCGAATGATGCTGGATGGAGAAACAAAGGAAGTGAACGCTGATGGGCTTTTATAGCGATATTATGTTTCAATGAGATACATCAAGGTAAAGAACTACTGGTGCAGGGGGAATCTAAACGCTATTATCCGTTCTTCTGTATGCGATTGGACATCGCCTGTGTTTCTCATGACGAAACAACCGCAGCGCCCGCGCTGCATTCATTGGGATTGGGGAATGTGTTCCCAACAAGCGAACTGTCATTTTTAGCAAAATGACCCTGCTTGCTACTACTTCTTCTTGACCGAAGGAGGAAATTAGCAAGCAGGGTTTTCGTATGCCCAAATTTAGAATGCCTGTTGATGCGCTCACATTCAGCTTAGGAATGTGATGAATTAGTGGTATAGCGCTCCCTCATTCCTTGCTGTCAGCCGATTCAGAAAAAAATTTTGCAATCTGCTTCAAATCGTGTCGCAAAACGGTCTTTTCTTTACAGTTCAAGAGTGAAGGGGGATATAAATTTCCCTTCGCATGAACGGAAAGGAGGTTGCTACCAAGAATGAAATGCTCTCGTCTGCTGCTATGTTTCCACCAAGCGCCTAACGATTCAGGATGAAAAGATTTCAAACCGCCTCATCAAAAATTTTTTCTGAATTTTTTGCGAATCGCGTAAAAACCGTCAAATTTTTTACCAGTTATGGTGGAGGGGCATTTCTTCTCTATCCGAAGATAAAGGAGGTGATTTCTGTGATTATGATTTTCAAGCAAGACTCTCAAATCAGCCTGCGCAAAAGAATGGCAGCTGCACTTCGGCTGATTCAGACACCTGCGAATCGCTGCATAACTTTCCACAACCGACACTCTCCAACAAATCAACGCATTTTTGAAACACAAGGAGGTGAACCCGAATGTCCAAGAAGAAATTTTGCTCGTCTGCAAATTTTCCCGCATGGTTCGACGGCACAAATCTCAGCGAGCCGCTATTCTGTACCGCGTTTCTGCAAACCCATCAGCTGATTTACAGTGAGTGTTCGTTCTTCACGTCAAATGGTCGAATGCAGGATTGCACACCGCTGAAAGAAGCCATCTTTCAAGAAATCCACTCCTACATTTGCTCTGGTGTTCCCAACAAAATCAAGAACATTACCGAGGTGCTGAAAATCACTGCGTTTGTTCCGGAATTTCCGCCGGCGGAAGATTGCGTTCATTTGAAAAACGGCACGCTGTTTCTGGATGGCACGTTCGACAGTGCTGCTCGGCAGATTGTCCGCACACGACTCCCGGTGGTCTACAATCCTGATGCGCCTACGCCAGCAAAGTGGATCGCTTTTCTTGATGAACTACTTTACCCCTGAGGACATCCCCATGTTCCAAGAGTTCGTCGGCTATCTTCTGCTGCCCACCAACAAAGCCCAGCGCATGATGATTATCAAGGGTAACGGCGGCGAAGGCAAATCGCAAATCGGTACTGTCTTGAAAAAACTGTTCGGTATCAACGCCAAAGATGGCTGCATCGGCAAGATTTCCGAGAATCAGTTTGCCCGTGCCGACTTGGAACACATTCATCTGCTGATTGATGACGATATACGTATGGAAGCGCTCAAACAGACGAACTATGTGAAATCGCTTGTCACTGCGAAAGGCAAGATGGATTTGGAGAAGAAGGGGCAGCAGAGCTATCAGGGGCACATGTTCGCCCGGCTGCTCGCGTTCAGCAATGGCGACTTGCAATCCCTGTATGACCGCAGTGATGGCTTCTATCGCCGCCAGTTGATTCTGACCACCAAAGCCAAGAATCCCACTCGTGTGGATGACCCAGACCTTGCTGACAAACTTTGCGCCGAAATAGAAGGCATCCTATCATGGGCTTTTGAAGGATTGCAGCGTCTGGTGGCTAACCAATTTCGATTCAGCGAAAGCGAGCGTTCCCGCCAGAATCGAGAACTGCTGAAACAGGATGGAAACAACCTGCTGATGTTCCTTGAATCGAAAGATTACATTCAGTTCGATTCAGCCTGCGCTGCAACTTCCAAAGAGCTCATGGCTGTGTACGCTGTTTGGTGTGATGACAACGGCTTCGCGCCGCTGAAATCACGAACGGTTTCGGATTTTCTGATTGCCAATGCCCACAAGTACCACATCGAACACACCAACAACATACACAGCGTGGATGGTCGTCGAGTGTGGGGCTTCAAAGGCATTCGGCTCATGATTGACGCTGTTGTCCGCAGCCGGAACGGATTTCAGCGGATTTATGACAAGAATGACCCATTCGCATGAGCTGAAAATATCAGCAAGAAGTTATGTACATACGTACATGAGAACAAAAGGCTGTACGTATGTACACGGAAAATCAAATTTTTTTCAATCCCAGCCACTTCAAAAGTTGCATCCTCAATTTACCGCCAAAGCAAGGAGTATTATGACCACAACAAGCAATCATGTAACCTCGCCCGCCAAGACAGGAAAAAGCCTCTCGCTTGACGAATACAAGAATCTGACCGGCGACAGGCAGCTTCAGCAGATGATTCAATCCGCTGTAACTTCTGCTCTCGGTCAGATGTACCTTGACAACCCCATACCAGATCACTCGAACACCGAAAAATCAACGATGTCAACGATTGACGCGAAAATGAAACGGTGCTGTATCTCAACCGAATACGGGAACATCTGGGTGCAAGGCAAGACGATCCCGCAAATGTGTCAAGCATTCCATGAGAAGATGCGGATGCTGGAAGGTGCTTCTTCTGATTCGCAGGAAGAAGGCGCGAACCCGCTTTTCGAGGACTATGCGCAAGAGTGGTGGGACACTTATGAAGCCAAGCGGCTCAGCGGCGGGACAAAAATCGACTATGATATGAACCTGCACAAGCATGTCATTCCGTACTTCAAGGGGAAGCGCCTAAAAGACATCACGACCAAAGATGTGCAGGGATTCTACGATGAACGAGCAGAGTATGCCAATTCGACCTGTCGGCACTGGCGAACGCTGCTGTATGGCATCTTTAATTCCGCCATTGAGGACAATCTGCTGTCGAAGAATCCTGCCAAAAGCGTTCGTCTGACCATGAGCAAGAAGAAAACGGAACGTCTGCCGATTTCCAAGGAAGAAGCGGCAGCACTCGAAGCAAACCTGCATCTGTTGGAAGGAAAGGACTTGCTTCTGCTGGCCATCTTACTCTACACTGGCGTTCGCCGCGGCGAAATGTTGGGGCTTCGCTGGGAAGACATTGACTTTGAGCATAAGCTCATTCATGTTCGCAGGCAAATCACGTTCATCAACAACCGACCCGTAGAGAAGCTGACCAAGTCCAAGGCAGGGCTCCGGGAAGTACCCCTGCTGCCGGAGCTGGAACAGATTCTGCGCAATCACATGCCAGCGAACGATGCTCTCGCCCAGTATGTGGTAGACGGCGAGGAAGCATTGAGCGAACGTTCCTTCCGGAACACATGGAAGCGTATCTGCAAGAAAGTCAGCCTTCCCAAGGGTGTGACCCCGCACGTGCTTCGTCACACTTTCCTGACCCACCTGCAAGCCACGGGGCGCGTAGACATCAAAACCCTGCAGAGCATTGCCGGACATTCCAAGATTACGATGACCATGAACACCTACGTCCACAAGGATGTCGGCAATGTCGAGAAAATCAGCCGGACGAGCGGCGGACTCTTCACCAGTACATGACTGCATAAAAATGCGTCATCATGCAAAATGACAGCGGCGTGATTTTGCACGAATTTCACGCCTAAAAACTCCGGAAAATGCTGACTCTGCAAGGCTTTCCGCGATTTTCGCACAGGCAAATCTTTTGCACAAAATCAACGCATAAAAAAACGCCCCATGACTGCCAAACAGCCATGGGGTAGTAAAAGCCTTGGTATAGAAGGAAACTCAGCGCTTGCTGAACTGGGGCGCGCGACGAGCAGCCTTCAAGCCGTACTTCTTACGTTCCTTCATACGAGGATCGCGGGTGAGGAAGCCAGCCTTCTTCAGGGCAGCACGCAGTTCCGGATCAGCCTTGCACAGGGCACGAGAGATGCCGTGACGAATTGCGCCGGCCTGACCGGACACACCGCCGCCGCAGACATTCACCAGCACATCGAAAGAGGTCGTGCTGGTCAGCGTCAGGGGCTGACGAACGGTCATCTTGAGGGTCTCCAGACCGAAGTAGTTATCAATATCACGCTTGTTGATGGTCACTTTGCCATCACCGGCGACCAGGCGGACGCGGGCAACAGCCTTCTTGCGGCGGCCAACAGCGCTGTAATCAACCTTAGCCATTTGTTTTTCTCCTTTCCGCCTTACACGAGGTCAAACTTCACGGGCTTCTGCGCCGCATGGTCATGATTCGGGCCAGCGTAGACCTTGAGTTTCTTGGCCATCTGGCGACCCAGCGGTCCCTTGGGCAGCATACCCACGACAGCACGGCGGATTGCAAATTCAGGCTTCTCAGCCAGCAGCTTGCGGTACTTGGTTTCCTTCAGGCCGCCGACATAGCCGGTGTGATGATAATAAATCTTCTGATCCAGCTTCTTGCCGGTCATGACGATCTTATCCGCATTGATGATAATGACATAATCGCCGGTATCCACATTGGGGGTGTAAATCGGCTTATTCTTGCCGCGAAGGATGTTCGCGACCTGGCTGGCCACACGGCCAAACACCTGACCCTCGGCATCGACAACATACCACTGACGGGTAATGTCAGCCGCTTTCGGCATGAACGTCTTCAAAGGTTTTTCCTCCCTAAGTGATGGTTCTCTATGTGTGTGCGGCACGGCATGATGGTCGCATGTCCTCCGCGGGTGTTTCAATAGTTTCCGGGGCAAGCGGAGCTATTGATGCCATCCACTATTGTACAATAAACGCGCCGCTTTGTCAAGCGCAAAATGCGCATTTTTCAAGGGTTTTCGGAGGTTTTTTCCCCTTTTGACGCACCTTTTTGCTGATTTGCCGCTGTGCTTCCCAAAAGCCGTCAGCCTTTCCGCTTTCTCGGCGGACGTTCCGGCAGCTCTTCCCACATTGCCTGCACCATGGCGCGGAGCTTTGCGGAATCGGCGAGAATCGGGACGTGCAGCATAGGCTGCGCGCCATCGTAGGGCGGCTCGGCGGAAGTACCCGGCATGAAGCGCCACGCTGCCGGGACGTTCTTGACCATGAAGCCCGTGCCGTATACGCCGCCGAAAATCCGCTCGCGGTAGTAGAAGATGAACCCGCCCATCATGGGGATTCGGCGGACTTCCGGCAGCGTCGCCAGCTGGGCAGAGACGAAATCCGCCAGCTCGCGATTCGTCATGCGCTTCCGCAGATTCTCGACGCGCCCGGCGATATTCGCGGCAAACTGCTCGTCCGTGAACGACGGGTCGCGGGTGCTTTGCCAAAGGCTGCACGGCAGGTCGGGGCACTGCGCGCAGTTCCGCAAGCCCTTTTTCTCCCGCACACAGGCGTAAATCGGGCACGCGCAGCCCGCCGACGCATGAAACACACGCCCCTGACATTCGTTGCAGCCCCGGCACAGTCCCCCAAAGAATGAACATGCGCCGCAGTCCGTGCCGCAGACGCTGATGTTTTCGCTCATGTTGATACCTCCTCCGGCGGATAAACGCCGTTTTCCTCCATTGTACGCCCATTTTCGCACGATGTCTTGAAGAAATGCGACACGTTTTCCCCGTGATAGCGGCGAAACTCGCGGCACAGGTGCGCCTGATCCGCAAAGTCGTAGCGTGCCACCGCATCCTGCACGTCCGTCAATGTCCCGTGGCAAATCTCCTGATAGAGCGCTTGATACCGCACCAGCGCACTTCCCTTCTTCGGCGGCAAGCCCCAGTACTCGCCCAAAAGGCGCTCCAGCTGACGGCTGCTGATGAACAATTCGTGCGCCCACTCGCTGATGGTCGCCGTCCCGCGGTGGTGCAGCAGCGCATCCGCTGCCGTCTCCACCAGCGGATTTTCCCGGCACTGAAACGCCAGCAGGACGCTCTGCGCATACGCCGTGCGCGCCGATAATCCGCGCAATTCCAGCAATCGCGCCCGCAGCGCCCGGTCAAGGCGGCCGAATCGGACTTCCGGCGATTCAAAGCCGTTCAGCGTGCCGCGAAGGGCATCATCCGCAAACGCATACGCGCCGAAGGCATGGAAGCGGATGGCGAATGTGCTCACCGTATGCCCCGGAATCATCGGCAAATGCGCAGTGCCGCACACGTCGCTGACGCCGCAGAAACTCGCTTGAATGATGCGCCCCGCCGTTTCGTCAATGTGGTAGATGAGGTCAGCGCAGACATCGGGAATGATGCGCGTCGGGGATGCGCCAGCGCCGATGATGCCGCCCCAGAAGCAGCGAATCCACCTTTGCAGGGATTCGCAGGGCAGGATTTCATGGTGCGCCGCCGTTGCGAGGAAGGGAGTGGCAGTCAGGGGCTGCCACATGCGGCGGATGTTTATCATTCGCGGTTCTCCTTCCTTATACAATGCTTTTGTTGCAGAAGATTTCGCCTCTGCGGAGGCGACAAGGGGGCTTTCCGTTCGCCCCTTGACCCCTTCGGTCGTCACTTTTCCGTCTCAAACGTCACGTTCCGCCCGTCGGAGCGGCAGATAATTGTCCCCTGCTCATCGGTGCGGAAAACAACAACATCCGCGTCGCGAAGGCGGCTCAGGGTGCTTTCCGCCGGATGACCATAGGTGTTGCCCTTGCCGACGCTGATGACGGCGTACTGCGGCATGATTTCACGCAGGAAGGCATAGCACGTCGAGGTTTCACTGCCGTGATGACCGACTTTCAGCACCGTCGCCTGCAGCGGTTCGCCATTTGCCAAAAGCGCGTGTTCCGCGTTCCACTCCGCGTCGCCCGTGAAGAGGAACGACGTGCTACCGCAGTCCACGCGCACGACCAGCGACATGTCGTTTGTGTCCGTGAAGCCCTGCCCGTCGGAGAGGAACGTCACCTGCGCGCTGCCGAGATAAAAGCTGTCGCCGATGCTCGGCACGGTCAGCGAAATTCCCTGCCTTTCGGTGTACTTCACCAGTGAGCTGAATACCTTCGTATCCCACTGCGTCACGGGCGAATACACCGCGCCGACCGTGCAGGCATTCAGCGCGCCGGGCAGACCGCCAATGTGATCTTCATGCGGATGCGTCGCAATGATGGCGTCAAGGTGCTCAATCCCCAGCGTCTTGGTCAGGTAGGCGTAGACGAATTGGCTGGCGGAGGCTTTTCCGCCGTCAATCATCATGGCGTGGCCGTCGCTGACGAGAATCGCGCCGTCCGCCTGACCGACATCGAGGAAATACACCGTTAAATCAGCGGATGAAACGGGTGCGGCGGTCGCCGTCGGCAGCTTCGTCGGAATCGGCGCGAGGAAATCATCCCCGTTCGGCGCGTCGCTGCGGACGAACAGCAGCACCGCCATCAGGAGTGTCAGCAGCAGTTGGAAAATCGTCCGGCGTGTCGCCCTGCGCCGCATCGTCCGGCGTTTTTTCTTCTTCATCGTGTACCCGTGCTGCCGAAGCCGCCGCGGGACGCATTGTCAAGGTGCTCCACCGTCACCAGCTCCGGCTTGTCCATCTTCCTCATCACGCGGAACTGGCAGATGCGGTCGCCGCGCGCGATTGTCGTGTCGCGCATGGCCAGCGCTGGAAAGCCCCACACGTCGTCGTCACCGCAGTAGCTTTCGTCGATGACACCCATGCTGTTCGCCTGCAGAATCCCCCACTTGCGGAAGGTCGAGCTGCGCGGCACAATGTGCGCCTCGTACCCCTCCGGCAGCTGCATCGACACGCCCAGCGAAATAATGCGGAACTCCCCCGCGTGCATCGTCACGGTTTCCGCCGCGCACAGGTCAATCCAGTCCCCCTGCGGCAGGATGGTCAGCGGCACTGCGCCGTCGTGATATCGAACGAGAATCTTCATGCTTGTTCCCCTTTCTGTTTGCCTTTTTATCATAGCACAAAAAGACATTGCCGGGAAGGCGAACACGTAGATTTTTCTTTTCCCAAAAAATTCCTATTTTCGGGATGAAAATGCCATCGTGCTCCGTTAGATGGGCAGATGCCACCCCAAAGACGATTTAATTTAGGAAAGGATTGACCCGATGAACATCACGCTCAAGCCCATTGACGAAGGCAACTTTCTGGATGCATTCCATTTGCAGCTCCGCGACGACCAGACGCAGTACGTCTCCCACCCGATTCGCAGCCTTGCACAGGCGTATGTTTACCGCAATCAGTGCCAGCCGTTCGGCATTTACGCTGACGCGCGGATGGTGGGATACGTCATGGTGATTTACGACTACGACGTACCGGAATACGACATTTGGCACATGATGATCGACGCTGCCGAGCAGGGCAAAGGCTACGGAACAGCGGCGATGAAGGCGGTGCTGGACTATATCGCGACGAAGCCGTTCGGGGATTCCGGGCGCGTTGTGCTGACGTGCCATCAGGAGAATATCCTCGCCATGCACCTATACGAATCGCTTGGCTTTGCGCACACAGGGAACGTGGATGACGGCGAGGAAGAGCTGGTGCTGAACCTGTAAATCGCCGGTAAGCAAAACGAGCGGAAAGCAGCATCGCCTTCCGCTCGTTTTCTATTCTCTATCTGTTGACTTGTGGGGAAGCATTCATCTGCTTCTGCACCAATTCGTCATTGCCCGCAGGTTCTCCACAATTCCCGGCAGCTTCGCCACCACCTCGTCAATGTCCGCCTGCGTGGTGTCCGTGCCAAGGGTCAGCCGCAGTGAACCTTTCGCTTCGTCGCGCGTCAAGCCAATCGCCGTCAGCACATGGCTGGGGTCAAGGCTGCCCGCCGTACATGCCGAGCCGCTTGATGCCGCGATGCCCTCCAAATCCAGCCGGAGCAGAACCGCTTCGCCCTCAATGCCCGCGAAAGACACGTTCACGTTGTTCGGCAGACGCTTGTCCATCGTGCCGTTGATGCGCATGTTGGGAATCGCCGCCGTCAAGCCGCTGATGAGCCGATTGCGCAGGAAAGTCATCCGCGCCGCGTTCTCCGCCAAGCCCTCTTCCGCCAGTTCAATCGCCTTGCCCAAGCCGACGATGCCCGGCAGATTCTCCGTGCCTGCGCGATGCCCGCGTTCCTGCGCGCCGCCGTGAATCAACGGGTCGATTTTCACGCCCTTGCGGATGTACAGCGCGCCGATGCCCTTCGGCCCGTGGAACTTGTGTGCCGAGAGGGAGAGCATGTCCGCGTGGAGCGCCTCGACATCCAGCGGAATTGCACCAACCGCCTGCACCGCGTCCGTGTGAAAGAGTACGCCGCGTTCGTGGCAGAGTGCGCCAATCTCCGCGACGGGTTCGAGCGTGCCGATTTCGTTGTTCGCCGCCATCACGCTGACCAGCACGGTATCCGGGCACAGGGCGTTCTCCACCTGCTGGACGCTCACGAAGCCGTCCGCGTCCACCGGGAGATACGTCACCTGCCAACCCTGCGCTTCCAGCCACTGGCAGGTATGGAGGATGGCGTGATGCTCAATCTGCGTGGTGATGATGTGCCTGCCCTTCTCCTGATGCGCAAACGCCGCGCCCTTGAGCGCCCAGTTATCGCTCTCCGACCCGCCCGCGGTGAAATAGATTTCCTGCGCGCTGCACCCCAATGCCGACGCGACCTGCCGCCGTGCGCGCTCGACCGCTTTTTTCGCGTCGCGCCCCGTAGAATGAATGGAGGACGGGTTGCCGTACACCTGCATATAATAAGGAAGCATTGCCTCCATCACGGGCTGCGAAACGGCGGTCGTCGCCGCATTATCCAGATAAATACGATCCATGTGTGTTCCTTCCTTTTTGCTTTCTCCTTCTGGGAATTGTAGCACGCTTTCTATCGCTTTGTCAACCGCTGATTCGCCGCTTGCGCAACCGTTTGTTTTGTCCTCTTTGCATCACTTCAGCGCCATTTCCCACAAAAAAATTTGCGAAAGATTCACGAAAACGTTTGCGTAAACGCAAAAGCTGTGATACAATAAGATTGCAACAATCACTGCGGCTACGTCCGCTGCTCTGGAGGATTAGGTGCATGAAATACGGTCACTTTGACGACAAAGCCCGCGAGTACGTCATCGACACGCCGCGGACGCCTTACCCGTGGATTAACTATCTCGGCTGCGAACAGTTCTTCGGCATCATCAGCAATACCGCCGGCGGCTATTGCTTCTACCGCGATGCCCGACTGCGCCGCGTCACCCGCTACCGCTACAATAACATGCCTGTGGACAACGGCGGCCGCTACTTCTACATCAAGGATGGCGACACGGTCTGGAATCCCGGCTGGAAGCCCGTCAAAACGGAGCTGGACAGCTATTCCTGCCGTCACGGCATGGGCTACACCATCATTACCGGTCAGAAGAACGGTCTGACCGCCAGCCAGCTCTCTTTTGTGCCAATGGGCGTGAACGCCGAGGTGCATCAGGTGACGCTGCGCAATGATTCCGACGCGCCCAAGGATGTCATCCTGACGTCGTTCGTCGAGTTCTGCCTCTGGAACGCGCAGGACGACATGACGAACTTCCAGCGCAACTTCTCCACCGGCGAGGTTGAGGTGGAAGGCAGCGTCATCTACCACAAGACTGAATACCGCGAACGCCGCAATCACTATGCGTTCTACGCCGTGAACACCCCCGTGGACGGCTTCGACACCGACATGGAGACGTTCCTCGGTCTGTACAACGGCTTCGAGAACCCGCAGGCGGTTTTCACCGGCAAGATGGGCAACTCCATCGCGTCCGGCTGGCAGCCGATGGCGGCGCATCAGGTGAAGGTGTCCCTCGCCCCCGGCGAAGAACGCTGCTTCAACTTCGTGCTGGGCTACGTCGAAGTGCCGCAGGCAGAGAAGTTCGTCGCGCCCAGCGTCATCAACAAAGCCCCTGCGAAGGCGCTGCTGGAAAAGCTGACGACCGACGAGCAGATTGCCGATGCGTTTAACGCGCTGAAGAAGCATTGGGACAACCTGCTGTCCGCCTATGTGCTGACCACGCCCGACGAGAAATTGGGCCGCATGGTCAATATCTGGAATCCCTATCAGTGCATGGTCACGTTCAACATGAGCCGTTCGACCTCCATGTTCGAGAGCGGCATCGGGCGCGGCATGGGCTTCCGCGATTCTTCGCAGGACTTGCTCGGCTTCGTGCATCAAATCCCCGAACGCGCCCGCGAACGCATCCTCGACATCGCCGCGACGCAGTTCCGCGACGGCGGCTGCTATCACCAGTATCAGCCCCTGACCAAGAAGGGCAACAACGACATCGGCGGTGGCTTCAATGACGACCCGCTGTGGCTGATTGCCGGTACAGCGGCGTACATCAAGGAAACAGGCGATTTCGGCATTCTTGACGCTGCTACGCCCTACGACTGCAACCCTGATGACTGCGGCACGCTGCTGGAGCACCTCGAAGCGAGCTTCTACCACGTCGTCAACAACAAGGGGCCGCACGGGCTGCCGCTGATTGGCCGCGCCGACTGGAACGACTGCCTGAACCTGAACTGCTTCTCCGATGAACCGAGCGAATCTTTCCAGACCTTCTCCAACCCGAACGCGCCGGATGACCGCGTGGCGGAATCTGTGCTGATTGCAGGCATGTTCGTCGCCATCGGGCCGGATCTGGTCGCGATTCTGCGCCGCCGCGGTCTGGGCGACAAGGCGGACGCCTGCCAGAAGGAAATCGACGCGATGAACGAAGCCATCCTGCGCGACGGCTGGGACGGCGAATGGTTCGTCCGCGCGTACGACGCTTTCGGCCACAAAATCGGCTCGAAGGAATGCGAGGACGGCAAGATTTACATCGAAAGCCAAGGCTACTGCGTCATGGGCGGTGTCGGCGTGAAGGACGGCAAGGCAGAAAAGGCGCTCGAATCCGTCCACAAGTATCTGGAAACCAAGCACGGCATCGTGCTGCTCCAGCCCGCCTACAAGGAGTACCACCTCGAACTGGGCGAAGTTTCCTCTTATCCGCCGGGATACAAGGAAAACGCGGGCATCTTCTGCCACAACAACCCGTGGATTATCGCCGCGGAAACCGTTGTCGGCCACGGCGACCGCGCCTTCGACCTGTACAGCCGCATTGCCCCCGCCTACCGCGAGGAAATCAGCGACCTGCACAAGATGGAGCCGTATGTATACAGCCAGATGATCGCCGGCAAGGACGCGCCGAACTTCGGTCAGGCGAAGAACAGCTGGCTGACCGGCACGGCGGCATGGAACTTCTACGTCATCAGCAACTACATTCTGGGCATCAAGCCGGACTGGGAAGGCTTGAAGATTGACCCGTGCATTCCGCACACTTGGGACGGCTATCAGGTGAGCCGCCGTTTCCGCGGGGCGACGTATGCGATCGCGATTGAGAATCCGTCGCATGTGTGCCGCGGCGTGAAGCAGGTGACGGTGGATGGACAGGCGATTGAGGGCAATGTCCTGCCGGTATTTGCGGATGGCAAGACGCATCAGGTCACGGTAACGCTGGGATAACCACCGAGAAACAGCCGTTTGAGCAGCGCGCATAGGTCGGGCAAGCATGAACAGGCAAGGGATTACAAAAGCCCAAGCTGCTCCAGAAATTACACTGCGCCGCACCGGGAGAGTTTCCTTCTCCCGGTGCTTTTTTTCTGCCGCGGGCGCTTTTTCCGCCCCGCAACCACTGGTTGCGCCATTTTCCAATTATAATTGGTTGCCCTCGCAAACCGTTTGTGCTATCATGAAATCATCCGGAAGGGAAAATCCGGAGAAAGGAGCGGTCTATGAAGCTAAACGAAAAAATCGCCTTTTATCGTCGGAAGCTCGGCTATTCGCAGCAGACCTTGGCGGACGCCATGAGCGTGTCGCGTCAGTCGGTGAGTAAGTGGGAGACGGGCGAAAGCCTGCCGGAGGTAACGAAGTTGCCGCAGCTTGCCGCGCTCTTCGGCGTGACGACGGATTTTCTGCTGTCGGAGGACGCGCCTGCGGAGGACAGTGCCCCGCCGAAACCGGAGAAGTCCGCCGAGGTGGAGGATTTCTCGCCGGAGAATCATGCGGAATCCGGCAGCAGTACTGCAGACTTCGTGCGTGCCGTGCCGGATGCGGTCGAAGGAATCATCGACCGCCTGCCGCACTTTCTGGGAAAGCTCGTTCGGCTCTACGGCTGGGTGGCGGGACTTCGCATTGCCGTTCTGGGCGTGATGCTGATGGTCTTTGCGCTGCTGGGCGGGGTTCTCTCCAGCAGCTTCGATCAAACAGTTGACGGTTGGGATATGCAAGGCTTTGGAACGTCCGAGGTGCAATATTACAACGCCGACGGCACAATCATGAAAAATGTACCAAAGGAGGTTCGCGACGCCATCGAGGGGAACGTTCTTCCGGCGTCCGGCTTGTCGTTTTCGCATGGCAGCGCCGCCTCTCTCTTCACGCCTTTTCTCATCGTCGTCGGCGTGATTGGGCTATTACTGCTCGTCGGCGGACTCGCGCTGGCGTTCTACCTGAAGCCGCATTTTCCGTCGCACTGAGAAACTATAAAATCGTATGCTTGAAACAGGCTTCTGTTCGTGGTACAATGGCTTTGAATCTACGAACAGGAGTTTTTTGTATGGCAAAGCAGGAGAACCGCAATACCCTCAGTACCAGCGTCCTTGTCCGGCGCTTCCTCCCCTACTTCCGCAAGTACCGCAAGACCATGGCGTTCGACCTGTGCTGCGCGGCGCTGACGACCGTCTGCGAGCTGGTGCTGCCGCTGATTGTCCGCACAATTACGACCCGCGCGACCTACGACGTCGCGTCGCTGACGGTGCCGTTCGTGCTGATGATGGGCGGCGTCTACATGCTGCTGCGCGTCATCGACGCGGCGGCGAACTACTACATGCAGTCCATCGGGCATATCATGGGCAGCCAGCTGGAAACGGATATGCGCCACGACATCTTCCACCACCTGCAAGAACTGTCCTTCGGGTACTATTCGGACACAAAAGTCGGGCAGATCATGGCGCGCATCACGTCCGACCTGTTTGAAATCACCGAGTTTGCGCATCACTGCCCGGAGGAATTTCTGATTGCGGGCGTGAAGATTCTCGTGTCCTTCATCATCCTCTGCACGATGAATATCCCCATGACGCTGATGATGTTCGCTGTGCTGCCGTTCATGCTCTACTTCGCCAAGCGCTTCAACACCAAGATGCGGCAGATTTTCAAGGAGCGCAACAAGCAGGTCGGCGAAATCAACGCGCAGGTGGAAGATTCGCTGCTGGGCATCCGCGTGGTGAAGTCGTTCGCGAATGAGGAAATTGAGGAAAAGAAGTTCGCTGACGGCAACGCGAAGTTCCTTGATCTCAAGGCGCAGTCGTACCGCGTGATGGCGCAGTTCGGCACGTCGAACCGCATTTTTGACGGGCTGATGTACATCGTGATCGTCGTCGGCGGGGCACTGTTCATCAAGGCGGGTCGGCTCAGCGCGGCGGACTTCATGGCGTATCTGCTGTATGCGAACGTGCTGCTGAATTCCATCCGCCGCATCGTCGAATTCACCGAGCAGTTCCAGCGCGGCATGACCGGCATCGACCGTTTCCTTGAAATCATGGACGCCCCGGCGGAGATTGTGGACGCGCCGGACGCGAAGGTGCTGACGGATGTCAAGGGCGAAGTCGCGTTCGAACACGTTTCCTTCCATTATCAGGACGACGACGCCGAAGTCATCCACAACCTGAACATGACCGTCCGTCCGGGGCAGTCGATTGCCTTGGTCGGGCCGTCCGGCGCGGGCAAAACCACGCTGTGCAACCTGATTCCGCGCTTCTATGACGTGACGGGCGGCTGCATCCGCATCGACGGGCAGGACATCCGCACGCTGACGCAGAAGAGCCTGCGCGAAGCCATCGGCATGGTGCAGCAGGAGGTCTACCTGTTCGCCGGGTCGGTGTTGGAGAATATCGCATACGGCAAGCCCGGCGCATCCCGCGCGGAAGTCGAAGAAGCCGCAAAACTGGCTGGCGCGCACGAGTTCATCTCCGCCCTGCCCCACGGCTATGACACTTATGTCGGCGAACGCGGCGTTCGTCTTTCCGGCGGACAGAAGCAGCGCATTTCCATCGCGCGCGTGTTCCTGAAAAATCCGCCGATTTTGATTCTGGACGAAGCGACCTCCGCGCTGGACAACGAGAGCGAGCACATCGTCCAGCAGTCGCTTGAAAAGCTGGCGAAGGGACGTACCGTATTCACCATTGCACACCGCCTAACGACCATCAAGGGTGCCGACTGCATCTGGGTACTGACGGAGAAAGGCGTAGAGGAGCAGGGCAGCCACACAGATCTGATTGCAAAAGGCGGGCTGTATGCGCATCTGTTCGCCATGTACACCAGCGATCGATAATTTCTTGGGCAATTCAGGCAAGGAAAAGCGATTTTCAGCCGTTATTTCTTGTAAAAGTGCACGCTATCTACTATACTAATTTTTTAGGAGGAAGAAACATATGCTGCTTACCCGTGGTCTTACGTCCGATTTCGATTCCGTCTGCGCCCTGTACGCGCGCGTCACCAGTGCCATGCACGAAAAGGGCATTGCCCAGTGGAACTGGGGAACGTACCCCAACGCTGACCAGATTCACAAGAGTATCGACGCCGGAACGCTCTACGTCGTGCGCGAAAGGAACACCGTTGTCGCCGCCGTCACCCTCGATTCGACCTTTGAACCCGCTTACGACGCCGTCAACTGGCTCTTCGGCGGCAAGCCCGGCACGTTCCACCGCCTGTGCATCGCGCCGGAAAAGCAGCGGCAGGGGCTGGGGCGCGGCATGATGGGTGAAATGCTCGCCATTCTGCGTTCTCAGGGCTGCACCGCGCTGCGCTGCGACACACTGGTGAACAACAGTGCCGCCCTCGCCCTCTACCAGAAAATCGGGATGCGCATCGCGGGGCATATCCGCTATGCTTCCCTGCCCGACCTGCGGTTCGCCGCGCTGGAAATGCGCCTGACGAACGACTGCCCGCTGCTGCCGCTGAAAATGCACCCGGCGTTCCGCGGCGGCAAGCTGACCCCGTGGGGCGGCGAGAAGCTGCGCACGGTGTACGGCAAAGACATCCGCGAAGTGCCGACGGGCGAAAGTCTGGAGGTTTCGTGCATTCCGGGGCTGGAATCGACCGACGACGCGGGCATAAAACTGCCCGACCTGATTGCCGCTTACGGCGAAGCATTTGCGGGCGAGTACGCCAAAAAGCCCTTCCCGCTGCTGCTGAAGCTGATTGATGCCGCCGAACCGCTGTCCGTGCAGGTGCATCCGAACGACAATTACGCTGCACGCGTGGAAAATGGCAAGCTCGGCAAGACCGAGGCATGGCTGATTCTGGACGCGCCGGAAGGCAGTCAGCTCGTCTACGGCATCAAGCCCGGCACAACGCTTGACACCCTGCGCGCCGCGTGCGAACAGGGCGCGGCAGTCGAGCCGCTCCTGCGCCGCGTGACGGTGCATCCGGGCGACGTGTGCTTCATTCCGGCGGGCTGCGTCCACGCCATCGGCGCGGGCATCATGCTCTACGAAATCCAGCAGTCGTCCGACATCACCTACCGCTTCTACGACTGGGATCGCGTGGACAAGAATGGCAACCGCCGGGAGCTGCACCTGCAAAAGGCGTTGGACGTGACCGACCTGACCTTCTCTCTCGACCCGATTCCCGCGCCCAATAAGCCCGTTGCGCGCGTGCTGGACGAAAAATACTTCACGCTGGACTTGGTGAATGTGCAGGGCGAAGCGGTGCTGCCCGCCGTGACGGCGTTCGGGCTTTTGACGGCGCTCGACGGCGACTTGACCGTGCGTTTTGCGGGCGGTCAGCTAACCATGCGCAAGGGCGAAAGCGCATACATCCCGCACGCCGCGCCTATGCTGACGCTGCACGGCAAGGGACGCGCTGCGCTGTCCATGCCGCGATAAATGAAAATCCGGAGGTGAAGCATGAAGAAATACTGCTTCCATCCGCCAAAGAATATCATCGTTGGAACGCTGGCGGCGATGCTCTGGGTCGCCGTCTTCCCGTTCTGGCTGCTGGGCGAAAGCACGCCGCTGAACGCGCTGGTGTCGGGCGAAGTTCCGCTGTGGGATACCCTCACTTGCCTGACGATGCAGGATTACAGCAACATCACCCGCGCGAAGTGGGACGGAATGCTGCTTTTCACCATGCTGACTCTCCTGCTGACGATTCCGACCCTCTTCCGCCGAGAAAAGCACCGAAAACTGCCGCTGATGCTGATGCTGCTCTTCCTGCTCTGGACAGGATTGTCCTGCTTCTTCGGCAGTCATGCAGAGGAAATGAATGTTTGGGGCGTGCCGACCGTATTGTGGGGTTCGGGGCGGTATGAGGGCTTCGTGACCATCGCGTGCTACGGGCTGATTTTCCTATGTCTGCGCCGCATGGACGCGAATGTCCCCGCGCTGCTGACGGTTTGCAGCGCTGCTGTAACAGGCTATCTCGTCCTCGTGCTGCTGCAATACGCGGGGTTCAATCCCCTGTCGCTCTTTCCGATGGGCAGGAGCATCCGCACAAACTACGAATTTCAGGGCACCATCGGCAATATCGACCTTGTCAGCGCATGGGTCTGCCTGCTGATGCCGGGGCTGCTGGGCAGCTTCGTCTTGGGGCAAAAACATCATTGGCTGCATCTGCCGGGCGGGCTGTGCGCTATCCTGCTGACGCTGCTGATGGACGTGCAGAGCGGGCTGATTGTGCTGGTGCTGACGCTCCTTGCGCTCATTTGCCTTGCGCTCCGTCAGCCGGAATGTTTGGCGCGCCTGCTGCTGACGCTGGGCTTGGCGCTGCTGCTCTTCGCGCTGCGCCAAACGATCGTCCTGCCGTGGCTTGACGGCTCGGCGGATATCGAATTCGCGCCGGGGCAGGTCAGCGCAGGCTGCATGCTCCTCGGCGTTGTACTGGTTGCCCTCGCGCCGCTGCTGATGTGCCATTCGCCGCGCCCCCTGCCGCGAAAGGGACTGCTGGCGCTCGTGTGCGCGGGGCTGCTTGTGGCGCTGATACTCGTCGCCTTTCTCCCCATGCCGGAGGGCGGCGCACTCTGGGAACTGCATGAATTGCTGAACGGCCGCGCGCAGGACGCATTCGGCTCGGAGCGAATCGGTGTATGGCGGATGACGCTGGAAATGACCGCGCAGTCGCCGTGGTTCGGGCTTTCGCCGGATGCGTTCTACGCCGCTTTCCGCGATTATCTTGACGCAACCGGGCAGACCATTCTGCAAAACTTCGATAATCCGCATAATTTTTTCCTGCAAACGATGGTGAATAGTGGGATTCCGGCGGCGCTGCTGCTGATGCTGACGTGCGCCGCGGCGATTGCGGGCGCGCTAAGGAAGCGGGAGACACTGCCGCTGGCGATGATGGCGGTTGGTTTTTTGGCGCAGGGGATGTTTACGTTTAGTATTTGCTTGACATCGCCAATCTTCTACGCGATTTTGGGACTTTGCGCGGCGAAAAAAGCCGCGGAATAAACCAGTAAGGGAAGTGCGCTCAAGCCGGGCTGCCAAAAACGGGTCAAGGGGCAATGCCCCTTGCAGGGTCAAGGGACAGCGTCCCTTGTGGGGCTTGGGGCAACGCCCCAACCGTTTCGCGGGCGACCAATTCAAAGGAAGCCGCCAACAAAGGCGCAGGCAGCGAAGCGTCCCTGCCCGTAACTTCGCGCGTCCTCAGACGCGCCTCCAAGCTGCTCTTTCCAACACCTGTGCTGTGTCGCGCCAAATGGGCGCGACCCGACACCACGAAAGGAGATACACACACCATGCGCTACGCCAGCAAAGATTACCGCAAAGTCGCCCGTCATATGCTCCGTCATCACCCGATTTTGCTGCTGCTGACCCTGCTGCTCGCGCTGGATGATATTGATACGCCGGAAGAAGCAGAAACCGCCGCACCGAAAGAAGCGTAAAGGAGAGATGCCCATGCGTACTGCCAAGGAATACCGCCGAATCGCGTGGAACGCCATCCGCCCACACTGGCGCGTCATGCTGCTGATTTCCCTCGCTGCGGTTCTGCCGCAGCTCATCGAGTTCTTCCTGCAATTGCTCTTCGGGCTGATTCCGCCGATAGACATGCAGTTTTGGTTCAGCGACCCCAGCCGCTTTCTGGCAGCCTACGATGCGTTCGTCGTGCAGACGCTCGCGCCGAATCTGCTCTTGAACGTGCTGTTCAACTGTCTGTCCGTGCCGCTGACGCTGGGGCTGATTGGCGCGGCACAGCGGCTTCTGCGCGGGGAAGATGTGCAGGCGCGCCATTCGCTGACGTATGTCCCCTATTCGCTCCGCGCGATTGGGCTGGAAATCCGTATCGTGCTCTACGCTTTCTGGCCGCTGCTGGCTCTCGCGGCCGTCACACTCGTCTTGCTGCTTATCTTCCATTCGCACGGCGTTTACCAGCTTTTCCGCCTTGCCTCGCTTGCGGCGATTGCTTTCGGGGTCACGCGGCTGTATTCGATGGCAGCGGCGAAATACCTGATGGCGAAAAAACCTACCCTGCGCGTGTCCGACCTCATGGAAACAAGCCGCACTATCATGGAGGACAGGCGTTTGAACCTCTTCCTGCTGGAATTGTCGTTCGCCGGGTGGTGGCTGCCAATGATCCTCGTCTGCGCGGCGGTGCTCTTGCTGGTGGGCTACAACGCCTATGTCGTCTGCGTCCTCCTGCTGCCGGTGTTCGTGCGGGCGTACATGGTCACCGCGCGCGCCGCTTTTGTGGATGATTGGGTCGGCAACCTCGTTTCCTCGGCGGATGACACTGCATCCATCACCCCAAAGTCCATATAAAAGGAGAAATGCTTATGCGTACCTCGAAAGAATATCGCCAAACCGCTTGGTCTGCCATCAAGCCTGTTCTGCCCATAATGCTGCTGATTTTCCTCGTGGCGAGCCTTCCGCAGTTTATCTTCATGTTTATCCAAACTGCCTTCGGGCTAATGCCGCCGATGGATACGGACTTGCTTCTCAGCGACCCGGATGCTTTTGTGGCGGCTTACAGCGCCTTCATGTCGTCGAGCAAGGGGATCACTTATTCGCTGCTGAATACGCTGTTTACGCTGATGACTATTCCGCTGACGCTGGGCACCATCGGCGCGGCACAGCGCATCCTCCGTGGCGAGGACGTGCTGGTGCGCCATTCGCTGGCGTATATTCCCTATACCTTCCGCGCGATTTGGCTGCAGATCTGCACGACGTTCTACGCCTTCTGGCCGATGCTGCTGGCATATGTGGTGGCGATTCCAGTGCTGCTGACCGTGTCGTCGCCCGATATCATGCTGCTCACCGCCATTCTGTTCTTCATCGCGGTGATTGCCACGCTGGTGCTCGCCATCATGCGCCTCTACTCAATGGCGGCATCCGACTATCTGCTGGCACGCAACCCGAACACGAGCGTCTCGGAGATTATGCGCACCAGCCGCACCATCATGAAGGGCAACCGCATGAGTTTCTTCCTGCTGGAGTTGTCTTTCATCGGCTGGAATCTGCTGATTGCCGTGCTTGATTCTGTCGTGCTCAGTATGGCGGGCTACACGCTTGCAAACGTCTGCTCCATGCTGCTGTCGCTGTTCCTCGGCGTGTACATGACCACCGCTAAAGCTGCGTTTGTCAACGATTTGACCGCCGCCGCGCCTTCGGACAACGCAAGCGGCAAAATGACGGAATAAAAATTGCATCATGCAAGTCATTTTCCCCGGCATCGCGAGGTGTCGGGGATATTTTTTTGCGTTTTGCAGGAAAACCGCAATTTTATGCATTTTTATCGTTTTCCCTATTGCATTTTCGATGTAAACGGGATATAATTAACTTGTTGTGAGCATTCACGCACCATCCGCCGCATCCCTTTCAATGAGGAAACGGATGAAAAAGCACTGCGGATTGCATTTCATATTACTTGTTATTGCAGGAGGTAATCCTTATGGCGCTTACGATTTCTCACCGTTGTCAGAATATCGCTCCCTCCCCGACGCTGGCGATTGACGCGCGGGCGAAGGAAATGAAGGCCGCGGGCGTGGACGTCATCGGCTTCGGCGCGGGCGAACCCGACTTTCCGACCCCCGCATACATCTGCGACGCCGCGAAAGAGGCGCTGGACAAGGGCATGACCCGCTATACCCCCGCTGCCGGCACGGTTGCGCTGCGTCAGGCGATTTGCGACAAGCTGGAGCGCGACAACCATCTGCATTATACGCCGTCGGACATTATCGTTTCCTCCGGCGCGAAGCACAGCCTGTACACCATCTTCCAGTGCATCCTCGACCCCGGCGACGAAGTGCTGATTCCCACGCCCTGCTGGGTGTCATACCCGGAAATGGTGCGCATGGCGGGCGGTGTGCCGGTGTTCATCCCGTCGGATGAGCGCAATAACTTCATCCCCACCAGCCACGATATCGCCGCGCGCGTCACCCGCCGTACCAAGGCGATTATCCTCACCAGTCCGTCGAACCCGAACGGCTCCGTCTGGTCACGGGAGCAGCTGCAATTCGTTGCTGACCTCGCCGTCAGCCACCCGTTCTATGTCGTCAGCGACGAGATCTACGAAAAGCTGATTTACGACGGTCAGAAGCACGTTTCTATCGCCGAGCTGGGCGAAGCTATCAAGAACCAGACGTTCGTGGTCAACGGCATGTCCAAGGCATATGCCATGACCGGCTGGCGCATCGGCTACGTCGCCGGCCCGCGCGTCGAGATTTGCGCCATGACAAGTTTCCAGTCCCACGCGACATCCAACGCGAACTCCATTGCGCAGTACGCCGCCATGAAGGCGCTGCAGGGCGATCCGCAGTGCGTGACGGACATGGTGGCGCAGTTTGAGGCGCGCCGCAACGCAATGGTGGAGAAAATCAACAGCATTCCGGGCTTAAGCTGCATGAAGCCGCAGGGTGCGTTCTACATCATGCTGAACATCACGGGCGTGATGGGCAAGACGTACAATGGGCGCGTTATTGACAGCAGCCAGACATTCGCGGAGCTGCTGCTGGCGGACAAGCACGTCGCCGTCGTGCCGGGCAACGCCTTTGAGGCAGAGGGCTTCTGCCGTTTGAGCTACGCGGTGGCAATGGAAAGCTGCATGGAGGGTCTGCGCCGCATCGAGGAGTTTGTCAGCGAATTGAAATAATCCATGCCGCAACGACGCGACAGTAAACCGAAAGGCAATACGTTCGCGTACTGCCTTTCTTTGCAATATTTAATACGCTTTCGAGGTGAGGTGAATAGGATGGTCAACGAAGAATTATTGTTCAGAGGGCTTCCTTGGGGAATCAATATTGATGAAGCCAGAGCATTGCTGAACCTCCCTGACTTGGAGTCATTACAATTAAAAGATGCAGTTTCTTCCCAGTATTCTGTATATGGCTTTCAGGGACATCGTGTTGCAGCTTCTGCAAACAGCCACTATAAAAACAAGGGATTAGTTCATCAATTATGGCGATGGTATTCCGATGAAGATAGTAGACCTCGCATCGCAGAGAAAATGCTCGAAGCTATATATTTGTTTTTCGCAAATGTTCCCAAGGGAAACAAATTATCTTACAGCGACAGTGACACTTGCCTTTATGCCGCTACTTATTATTTTGCACCAGAGCGGGAATCATTTGCCAAAGATGCAGCCTATATTCCCGTAGTGAAAACTGCTGATGGTTTAATAGAAAAGCTCAGCTTGTTATACGGCGCACCCGATAAAGTCGACGCAGCAATTCCATATACAGATGGTGCATATACATACCATAGTGCCGTTACGCATTGGTTTGGAAAAAACGATACAGAAATTGCATTATCAGCAGTTACAATGGACGAATTTGCAGCCAACGAATTGCAGCATGTAGAAATCTCCTATGTTTGGCATGGCGGTGATGCGGTTCTGCAAGCTGCTGATAACGCAACCGACCCTTCAAGCAAGATTTACAAGCGTTTATTTTTAGGGTGTAACGGTTTATAACGATTTATAGGAGGCGCATTTCCATGCTCGAATTTGACAAGAAATCGAACCTGCTGATGACCAACCGCTATCAGTACAGCCTGCAAGATGTCGCAGAACCGAACCTTTATCGCGAACTGTACGACTATGAATCCATCCCGAAGGTTGCATTCAACATGCGCCATGTGCCGGAAAACATGCCGGACGAAATCTGGATGACCGATACCACCTTCCGCGACGGTCAGCAGTCTGTCAGCCCGTTCACGGTCGAGCAGATTGTCCACCTGTATTCGCTGATGCACCGTTTGGGCGGCCCGAAGGGACTGATTCGCCAGTCCGAATTCTTTCTGTACACCGATAAGGACAAGAAAGCACTCCATGCCTGCCAGGATCTCGGCTATGATTTCCCCGAAATCACGACGTGGATTCGCGCCAACGAGAAGGACTTCGAGCTGGTCAAGCAGGCAGGCGTGAAGGAGACAGGCATCCTCGTCTCCTGCTCGGACTACCACATCTTCAAGAAGATGCACCTGACGCGCAAGCAGGCGATGGACAAGTATCTGGGCATCGTCAAGGCTGCACTTGACCGCGGCATCCGCCCGCGCTGCCACTTCGAGGACATCACCCGCGCTGACTTCTACGGCTTCGTCCTTCCCTTCGCCGAAGAATTGATGTACCTGTCCGAGGAATCCGGGCTGCCGATTAAGATTCGCGCCTGCGACACGATGGGCTACGGCGTGCATTACTATGGCGCTGCCCTGCCGCGCTCCGTCCCCGGCATCATCTACGGTCTGCACCACTATGCGCGCGTACCGTCGGAACAGCTGGAATGGCACGGCCACAACGACTTCTACAAGGTCGTCAGCAACGCGGGTACGGCGTGGATGTACGGCTGCTCGTCGGTCAACTGCTCGCTGCTGGGCATCGGCGAACGCACGGGCAACTGCCCGCTGGAAGCCATGGCGATTGAGTACGCCTCCCTGCGCGGCACGCTCGACGGCATGGACTTGACCGCCGTGACCGAAATCGCCGAGTACATGGAGCGCGAAATCGGCATCGAAATCAGCCCGCGTCAGCCGTTTGTCGGCCGCCACTTCAACGTCACCCGCGCGGGCATCCACGCCGACGGTCTGCTGAAGGACGAAGAAATCTACAACATTTTCGACACGGCAAAGATTCTGAACCGCCCGGCGCTTGTCGCGGTGGATGCAACCTCCGGCACGGCGGGCGTGGCGCACTGGCTGAACAGCTACTTCCGCCTGAAGGGCGACGAGGTCATTCCGAAGACCGACCCGCTGGTCACGACGCTGCGCGACTTGGTCGCCGAACTGTACGCGCAGGGCCGCAACACGGTCATGGGCGACGAAGAATTGGAGATTATGGTGCGCACGATTGACACGGAGCGGTATGAGCACTTGCTGTTCCATAAGAGCCACTGAGAAAAAGGGAGCCGGACGAGTGATGTCCGACTCCATTTTTTGTGCTTTTTTATATAGTCACTTTTCTTATGTTTCCTGCGTTTGGCGTGCAATGTCGTCGCGAATGAGTTGTTTTACATAGCCCTGCACATTCTTGATATCTGCAAGATGCGCAAGAATGTCCGCATCGGTGTGATAATTTAGCTTAAGACCAATATTCTTGGTATTTTGTCTATCCCATTGCATCTTGTATTTTTTATGATCAAAAGCTTTCTTGTTTGTGTTTTCCACGGACTTTGTACCCTTTCAGCGTGTGACACAAAAGTTTTCCATGCTTCCAATACTGACACCATCGTTGGCAACAAGCTTTATGCTTGGCATTAGCCCTTCGGCATCAGCCTCTCCATCAGCCTCAACCCCATCCGCGTCCGGAAAATCTTCTCCCGTCCGCACTGAATCGCGTCCGCCTTCATCCCCTCTTCAATCATATTGACGAGGAAGTCCGCTTCCAACAGAATCCGCCAGTCCAGCGCATCCACGCCGTCAAGCGTGTGGTGGTGCGCAATCAGGAAGCATACCCGTTCCGTCACATCCGGCGCGAAGCCGAGCGAATCCAGCATCTTCTGGGCTTCAGGCGGGCCAAGGCGCTCTTGCAGCTTGCCGCCGCACTGCCCGTACAGGCGCTCTGCTTCGCGGATGCCAATGTCGTGCGTCAGGGCAGCTGCTTCCAGCAGGAACAGCGTGTCCGCGTCCAGCTGCTCCGCAAGCCCGATTTGCCGCGCATAGGCGTGCACCTTCACGAAGTGGTTGATGCGCGCCGGGTCACCCGCGTAATAGTCGGTCATGGCGAAAAAGAGGTCGAACAGCTGCTGCGTCTGCTGCGCGGAATACACGGCGATGCTCATGCGTTTTCCTCCAAGGACTTGCGCCCCTCGTCAATCGCCGCCTGCACCATGTCCGGCGCGGGCGCACCCGGAATCCGCCGCTTCTCGACGCAGGAGAGCATCGACAGGTCGTCAAACACATCCGCCTCAAACGCCGGATGGAATTGCTTCAATTCGTCCAACGACAAATCCAGCAGCGCCTTGTTCTCGTTCAGGCAGTGCGCCACCAGCCGCCCAACGACCGCGTGCGCATCCCGGAACGGCACGCCGCGCTTGACCAAATAATCCGCACAGTCCGTCGCGTTCGTGAAGCCACCGGACGCGCCCTTCTCCATCACGTCCTTGCGGAAGGTGACGGTGCGCAGCATGGCGGTGAACACGGTCAGCCCCTTCACCAGCGTGTCGCGCGCGTCAAAAAACGCTTCCTTATCTTCCTGCATGTCCTTGTTGTACGCCAGCGGCAGCCCCTTCATCGTCGTCAGCAAGCCCATCAAATCGCCATAGACGCGCCCGGTCTTGCCGCGAATCAGCTCCGCGACGTCGGGGTTCTTCTTCTGCGGCATGATGGACGACCCGGTCGCAAAGGCGTCATCCATCTCAACAAAGCGGAACTCGTTCGTGTTCCACAAAATCAGCTCCTCGCAGAAGCGCGAGAGGTGCATCATGCAGATTGACGCCGCCGAAAGGTATTCTAATAGGAAGTCGCGATCGGACACACCATCGAGGCTGTTCATGCTGATGCGGGAGAAACCCAGCAGTTCCGCCACGCGCTCACGATTGAGCGGATAGGTCGTGCCCGCCAGCGCACCGCTGCCCAGCGGCATCACATCCGCCGCGTCATAGGCGTGGGCGAAGCGGTCGAGGTCGCGCCGGAACATCTGGAAATACGCCATCATGTGGTGCGCCAAGGTGATGGGCTGCGCCTTCTGCAGGTGGGTGTAGCCGGGCATGATGGTGTGCAGGTTGTCCTGCGCGATGTCCAGAAGGACGCTGAGCAGCTCGCGGAGCATCTCCTGCGTCTCCTGACAGGCAAGTTTGGCGTACATGCGGCAGTCCAGCGCCACCTGATCGTTGCGGCTGCGCCCGGTGTGCAGGCGTTTGCCCGCTTCGCCGATACGTTCAGTCAGCAGGGCTTCCACGTTCATGTGGATGTCCTCCGCGTCCACCATCCAGTGGACTTTGCCCGCTTTGACGTCCGCCAAAATACCGCGCAGGCCTTCGACAATCTTGTCCGCGTCCGCCTGCGGGATAATGCCCTGTTCGCCCAGCATCGTCGCGTGGGCAATCGAGCCGGTAATATCCTGCTCCGCCAGCCGCTGATCAAAAGAAATGCTGGAATGGAAATCGTCCACCAGCCCGTCGGTTGCCTTGCTGAAGCGTCCTCCCCAGAGTTTCATTTCGTTCCTCCTGATGCGCGGGCAAGTCAACCGTCCGCGCGAAAAATTTCGATTCAAAAGTATTGTACCGTGTTTCCCGGCGCGTGTAAAGTCCCGCGCGTGTATTTTCTGCGCACTTATAGCAACTTTGAATGCTGTTTCACTGACATTTTCGTAATTTTCGACAATTTTCGTTAGGAATCCATTTCCTTTTCCATTGACTTTTTGGTACGAAAACGTTATAATTATAGCAAGAGTGCGTAATGTCTGCTGGAAACACGCACAAAATTCTCGCAAAACAAAGGAGGAGTTTTCCCATGAAGCGTCTTTCCCGTCTGACCGCGCTGCTGCTCACGCTTGCCATGCTGCTGAGTCTGGTCAGCATTGCGCACGCGGAAGAAAAGCAGTCCGCCACCGCGTGGCTGCTGTACTTTGCGTCGAACCATGAAACCGATTCCTCGAAATTCCCGTGGTGGCCGCAGCATAAGTCTGCTGACCAGCCCTCGTCCGAGACGGGCGTGGAAGCCACGAACGCCGAAGTTACCGGCCCCGGCATGTACACGGTCGGGCTCAAGTTCAACTGGCAGAAGGCGGAGGGCGCAGTTCAGTTCAACCTCGTGCTGGACAACGCGGAGAGCCTCTTCCCCGGCTACTATGTGAAGATTACGGACATCCGCGTCAACGGCAAGTCCATTGACCACAAGCCGAACCTCTACGGCACCTTCCACGACGACCCGAACGCAGGCTTTGCGCCGATTTACAACAACTACTGGGACAAGAATTTCTCCCCGGATTCCACCGGTCCGGACGGTCTGCGCGCCTTTGACAGTGCGGACGAAGCCACCTACGAAATCATCAACCCCGACGACATCGTTGCAGGCGACACGATTGAGGTAGACTTCATCGTTGCAGCGAACGCGGGCGAAATGCCGGAAGACATCGGCGAAAAGCCCGGTAAGCTGACCTCTCTGGTTGCGCCGCCGCCGGTGCTGGAGGACGGCGCGGAAGCGTGGCTGTTCTATCAGTCCGGCAGCTGGTGGCCTGCCAACACGAAGCCCGAAGGCGACAGCGCAGGTCATGCCAGCAGCACAACAGCAAAGATTACCGGCGACGGGTATTATACCGCCAGCCTGTCCTTTGACCGCGATGGCTGGTCGTCTCCTGTAAACGGCGCGAAGAAGCTGCTGCTGGTCGTCTCCGACGGCACGAAGAAGCTTCCGAACAGCTACCTCAAGATTACCGACATCCGCGTCAACGGCAATTCCATTAACTTCACCGACGTCGGCTTCGGCGCGCACTACGGCGACCAGTACATCCAGGCGACGGACGATTACTCTATCATTTATGACGACTGGATGGTGGAAAACAACTCCGCGCCGTGGAATCACAAGGACTGGAACGGCAATGTGACCAGCAATGTTTCCGCCATCAATCCCGATGACATCAAGAATGGCATGACCATCGACGTAGACTTCTTCATCACCAGCACCGCCGGCAAGGAGCCCGCGAAGGACACCAGCAGCGACCCCGTCTGGTTCCCGAACAACACGGCTTCTCTGGCGGGTCTGACGCTGAAGGATTTGGGCATTGCCGACGACTGGCACGCCATCGTTCCCGTTGACCTGAGCAAGACCGGCTGGCAGACTTTCCCGCTGCTGGCGGCGAACTTCAAGCAGGTTGGCACGGCGTATGTCGCGGTGAACAACGGCTCTGTGACCGTCACCTGCGAGTACAACGGCTTCTATGTGTTTGAGAAGAGCCAGTGCATCAAGTGGTTCACGAGCCTCGACCAGATTTCCAAGGCGGAACTGGTGGATATCTCGAACGGTCTTGCCTGCGGCAGCGTTGTGAGCATCGCGGATGATCTGGGCGGCGCGTCGATGGCGTACCTGTCCATCAACAACAAGATCACTTGGCGCAATCCGGTCGATGATTTCGGCAACAGCCTGCCGGACTACTGGAAGAACCTGCCCCAGTGGAAGGAATACCGCGCGAATCTGATGGAAATGATTAACGCGGCGAACGCGGAATAATTCTGCCTCCCCTGCCCCTTCTGGTGAAAGTCAGAAGGGGCTTTTCGTTTGTCTGCGGATTGGCTGGCGGGAGAGCATACGAATCCTTCTGCACCAAAAAGACCGTCAACTTTTCGCACACTGCGACCAGTCAACGATCTAATGTTCAGTACAGCAACCTAAAATTTACAGATTGAAAGTCTTCTTAATCAATTTTGCGACTTCATCAGGTTCTATATCAGAATTATCAATCCTCAGGTAGTTATCAAAAGGAATCTCGCCTTCATAACTAACACACCGATGGTTTTTGTCGTCATTGATTAAGCGCTGATTGGAAGCCTCGATATCTCTTTTGGACGCTTTATTTTTTAGTCTGTTTTCAGAAATATTCCTTTTCAGTCTTATCTCCTGCGGCGCAATCAGTTCAACATAATAGAAGTCCGTCCCGTATGGTTCAAAGATGCCTTTGACATGCTCCAGATACGCCCATTCTGATGGCAGATTGAAATCCATCATCATTGTAAAAATCATCCCATCATTATCGGAAGCTGCATAGTTCTTGAAAATAACGTCGCGGATTTCTGCGATTGTCTTGCCCTCGTATCGACCGAAAATCTCTATCACTGGTTCGATGGTCATGTGATTGTGAAAGAGCCTTAAATCCGTTATTTTCATCAGTTCCTGACCAACCGTCATTTTCCCAACAGCCGCATCGCCAATGATAAACAATAGTTTCATAAAGCACCTCAACAAATTCTGTGCAGATTCTAAGGTAACACCGCGCAAATGAGGTGGTCGGCTGGCGAATGGATTTTTCGTCAGATGC
>OGDY01000459.1_pt1 | contig 55116 bp, 46 predicted proteins | sample 1570341 | NCBI WGS metagenome assembly OGDY01 (sample SAMEA2581972, study PRJEB24529) | metagenome | biome: Human gut stool | place: China | collected 2011 | reverse complement strand
CGCGAAAGGACACCCTGACGGTTTCCTTTCACACTTTTCTTCCCTCCGAAGCTTTTGGCTTGGCAGGTTTTTTGACAGTCTGAGACACACGGCCCCTTGGCTTCGTGCCTCCGTCCATTACCTGAGAGATTCCCCGCCGTTTCCGGCAGGTTGCACCTTCGGCGTGCGGCTGCCGCCGCACTCTTCGGAGTGTCGTCATCGCCCGACCCTTTTGCCTGAGAGCTTCTGCATTCCCCTTCGGCGCCGCGCAGCACGCGGTCTCTCCCGGACCAATCATCCGACACTTATTCAGTTCCGGTGTTATCCCGGCGCGGTCCTTCCCGCGCCCTTTTTACAATACCATTTTCTACACGGTTTTGTCAACAATTATTCGGAAATTTTTCCTGATTTTGTTTGCATTGTACAAAGATCCCTGCCGCAGCCGGGCATAAATTCCAGCCGGGCGGCATTTACTTTCCTGCCTCCTTATGCTATCATGAAGGAGAGCACATCACATAGCAGGGTGGTGCTGCCATTGCACGAACAAGGCATTGCGATCTACTCCCGAAAATCCCGCTTCACCGGCAAGGGTGAAAGCGTGGGCAACCAGATCGAGCTATGCCGCCAGTATCTCCGCGCGCACGAGCCGGACGCGCCGGAGCCGGAAATTTTTGAAGACGACGGCTTTTCCGGCGGAGACCTGAACCGTCCCGCCTTCCGGCGGATGATGCGCGCGGCCGAGGCCGGGCGCTTCCGTATGCTCATCGTCTACCGGCTCGACCGGATCAGCCGCAGCATCGGAGACTTCACCGCCCTCATCGAGCGGCTGGTGCAGCTGAACGTGGCGTTCGTTTCCATTCGGGAGCAGTTCGACACGTCCACGCCCATGGGCCGGGCCATGATGTACATCGCCTCGGTCTTCTCGCAGCTCGAGCGCGAGACCATCGCAGAGCGCATCCGCGACAACCTCCGTGAGCTGGCCAAGACCGGCCGCTGGCTCGGCGGCATCACGCCGACCGGCTTTGCCTCGGAGGCCGTGCAGGCCGTCACCGTCGACGGGCGAACAAAGCGTGCCTGCCGCCTGCGGCTCGTTCCGGAGGAGGCGGAGACCGTCAAGGCCATGTACAGCCTGTTCGCACGCCTCGGCTCTCTGACAGCCGTTGTAAAGGGACTGCAGGAGCGCGGACTTGCCACAAAAAACGGAAACGCGTTCACGCGCCACGCCGTGCGCGATATCCTGCACAACCCGGTCTATGCGCGGGCGGATGCGGATATGCTTGCCTGGCTCCGGAATGCGGGCGCAGAGCTATCTGCCGCGCAGGAGGAGTTTGACGGCCGGCACGGCGTCCTTGCCTATCACCGCACGGATCAGTCCCGCGGCCGCACCGCCGTCGCCCTGCCGCCGGAGGCCTGGATTGTCGCGGTTGGGCAGCACCCCGGGCTCATCCCCGGCTCACAGTGGGCCGCCGTGCAGGAGCGGCTCCGGCGGACGGACTGCCGCACGCCGCGTACGGAGCACGAGACGCCCGCCCTGTTAGCCGGTCTGCTGCAGTGCCGCTGCGGCCGACCGATGTATGCCAAGTACCGCCGCGCGGCAGACGGCGAGCGCTTTTCCTATGTCTGCCGTGCGAAATCGACCGGCGGACGGGAACAATGCAGCTGCCCGAACGTTCCTGGCACTGCAGCAGACGCCGCCGTGCGCGCCATGCTCTGCGCCCTGCCGGAGGACCATGCCGTGCTGGCGGCCGCACTCCGGGGGCTGCGGCGCGGCCTGCCTGAATCCTCCCCTGCGCCGCCGGACCGTATCCCCCTTGTGCTCCGCGATTGCCTGGACACCATCCGCCGGACGCAGCGCGTCCTTGAGGCCCTGACGGAGCAGCTCCGCTGGGACGGCGAAACGCTGCGCGTGACGCTCCGCCGGGTGGATAGCAAATGAAATCCTCATGTACTTCCGCGGGCAGCGGAAGAGCGCGTCAGACGTTTCGCTCTCGGAATGCATTGAGACCGGGCGGGACGGCAACGCGCTGTCGCTGATGGACGTGATCTGCTCGGAGGAGGATCTGTTCGAGCAGCTGTCCGAAAAAGAGATCTACGGCAGGCTCCATGCCGCCGTAAACACCTGCCTGACCCCGCGCGAGCAGCGCATCATTCTGCTGCGCTACGGGCTGGGCAACCGCAAGCCGCTGACACAGCGGGAGATCGCCGTGCAGTGCGGCATCAGCCGCAGCTACGTCAGCCGCATCGAAAAACGCGCCCTGCAGAAGCTGGAGGACGCGCTGACAAAAGAAACCTGAAGGGAACGATCACAAATGCATCCATGGAAACATTTCTGTACCATTACGCACCACCGCTGGAAGGTGCGCAGTCACTGCTTCCGCGTCGGGTTGTACTGGTGCGGCCTGACGCACGACCTGTCCAAATACTCCCCCACAGAGTTCTGGACCGGCGCAAAATACTATCAGGGCACGCGCAGCCCGAACTCCTATGAGCGCGAGCTCTACGGCTACTCCGCCGCATGGATGCACCACAAGGGCCGCAACCGCCACCACTACGAATACTGGACGGACATCGACCCGAAGACGAAGGTCTACCGCGCCGTGCCGATGCCGCGCAAATTCTTTGTGGAGATGGTCATGGACCGCATCGCCGCCTGTAAAATTTACCACGGCAGCGCCTACACGGACGCCGATGCCCTCAACTATCTCGTCCACGCCGAGGAGGTCCGCGATGGCTCGATGATGCACCCGGACACGCGCCGCGAGCTTCTCTATGTGCTGACCATGCTGCGCGACCGCGGCGAAAAGGAGACGTTCCGCTTCCTGCGCGAGGTCGTGCTGGCCGGGAAGCCGTTTGCCGTTCCTGCGCAGTGACAAAAATGCAGGAATCATTTCCTTTTCTGCCCGCAGGCCGATCCGGTCGGAAGTTGACAATAATGAAGGGCAAAACTGCCATCCACAGGAGTTATTCACATTCTGCACAAGGTTGTGCACAGCAGGATCCCTGATTTAGCGGGCTTTCGCGGGGGATTTCGGGCAGTTGTGCACAGGCCTGTAAAAACGCCTCTGCACAGCAGTGCCATGTTCCGGAGTTGACATAACCCCGTTTGAGACAAAAATTTACAGACAGGTAACAGGAAATTAAAATGCAGGATGCCGATCGACATCCTGCATTGATTTTTTGGGTCTTATAAGGCCTCGCCCTCCATGGAGCGCGTGGCATAGGCGTTGAGCGTCTGGTCGGCGATGTTGCCAGCGAGATACTCATAATACGCCTGCGCGCCGATCATCGCTCCGTTGTCACCGCACAGCGACAGCGGCGGCATGCAAAGGCGCACGCCGCGGGCAGCCGTCTCCCGCTGCAGCGCAGCGCGGATGCGGCTGTTGGCGGCCACGCCGCCCGCCACGGCCAGCGTTTTCCGCCCCGTCTGTTCCAGCGCCAGCATGGCGCGCGGCACGAGCATGCCGCACACAGCCTCCGAGAAGGCGGCGCAGAGGTCCGGGATGACGATCTGCTCGCCCTTCTGCCCGGCGTTATGGATGAGATTCACGGCAGAAGTCTTCAGGCCGGAGAACGACAGGTCTAGCGGATTGCCGCTCAGGTGCGGCCGGGGCATGGGATAGCGCGACGGGTCTCCGCCCTGCGCCGCGCGGTCAAGGGCCGCGCCGCCGGGGTATGGCATGCCGAGCAGCCGCGCGACCTTGTCAAAGCACTCCCCTGCCGCGTCGTCGCGCGTACCGCCGAGAATGCGCAGCTTCGTATAGTCCTCGACATCGACGAACATGGTGTGCCCGCCGGAGACGACAAGGCACAGAAACGGCGGCTCCAGGTCCGGGTAGGCCAGATAGTTGGCCGCGATATGGCCCTTGATGTGGTGGACCGGAATGAGCGGCACATCGAGCGCCAGTGCAGCCGCCTTGGCAAAATTCACGCCGACGAGCAGCGCGCCGATAAGGCCGGGCGCATAGGTCACGGCGACGGCGTCCAGCTCGCCGCGCGTCAGGCCGGTGTTCTCCAGCGCCTGCTCGGCAAGACCGTAGATGGCCTCAATATGCTTGCGCGAGGCGATCTCCGGCACAACGCCGCCGTATTCGCGGTGCAGCGCCACCTGCGAGGCGATGCAGTCCGTCAGGATGCGTCTTCCGTCCTCCACAATGGCGACGGCGGTCTCGTCGCAGGAGGATTCAATGGCAAGGATCCGCATGATCGAGCTCCTTTCTGAGGATCAGCGCGTCCTCTCGGGGCGCGAGATAGTAATTGGGCCTGCGCCCGATGCAGGCAAAGCCCGCTGCGGTATAGAGCCGCTGGGCCGGGAGATTGGAGGCACGGACCTCCAGCGTCAGAGAGCCGATGCCGCGCGCAGCCAGCCTTTCCTGCAGCGCCTGCAGAAGCGCCTGTGCCGTACCACGGCGGCGCAGCTCCGGCACGACGGCCAGATTCATCATATCGGCCTCCGGCGGCACGAGCTGCGCGCCGACATAGCCCGCAAATGCGCCGTCCAGCCGCGCAGTGAGCCAGAGGCTGAAGCCGGTATCCAGCTCCTCCGCAATGGAGTTTTCGCTCCAAGGCGCGGAGAAGCACAGACGCTCCAGCGCGGCGATGTCCGCCACATCGGCGGCGGTCATTTCCTGAATTTCGATCATTTGGCAGCGTACCAGCTTTCTCCCTGCTTGGCCTCGGCCACGAGCGGGACCCGCAGCGCAGCGGCGTGCTCCATCTCGTTCGTGACGATCTGCATGACCTGCTGCGCCTCTTCCTGCGGGCACTCGACGATCAGCTCATCGTGCACCTGCAGCAGCAGCCGGGCCTGCAGCCCATCGAGCGCATGGAACACGCGCACCATGGCCAGCTTGATGATGTCCGCCGCGCTGCCCTGCACGGGCGTGTTGAGCGCGATGCGCTCCGCACCGGAGCGGACGTTGAAATTCGAGCTTTTGATCTCCGGAATGGCGCGGCGGCGGCCGAAGATCGTCTCCACATAGCCCTTTTCGCGCGCCGTCTCCTTGATATCGTGCATATAGGCGCGCACGCCGCTGTATTTTTCGAGATAGCTGTCGATATAGGCCTTGGCCTCCGCGCGGGACACGCCGATGTCCTGCGCCAGGGAGAACTCCGAGATGCCGTAGACGATGCCGAAGTTCACGGCCTTGGCATGGCGGCGCATGAGCGGCGTAACGGATTCCAGCGGCACGCCGAACACCTGCGAGGCCGTCACGGCGTGGAAGTCCTCGCCGGAGCGGAACGCCTCCTGCATGCGCGTATCATCCGCAATGTGCGCCAGCACGCGCAGCTCGATCTGACTGTAGTCCGCGTCGACCAGCACCCAGCCGGGGCGCGGGACGAACATGCGGCGAATTTCGCTGCCCAGCTCCGTGCGCACAGGGATATTCTGCAGATTCGGGTCCGTGGAGGAAAGGCGGCCCGTCGCCGTGACCGTGTTCTGGAACGTCGTGCGGATGCGGCCGTCCGGCCCGATGACCTTCTGCAGGCCATCGGCATAGGTTGACTTCAGCTTTGTGAGCATGCGGTAGTCCATGATGGCCTGCACGGCAGGATGCCGGTCGCGGAGCTTTTCCAGTACCTCGGCATTCGTGGAATAGCCGCTCTTTGTCTTCTTGACGGGCGGCAGGCCGAGCGTTTCAAACAGGAATACGCCGAGCTGGCGCGTGGAATTGAGGTTAAACGTCTCTCCGGCATAGGCAAAGATCAGGCTCTCGCAGGCATCGATGCGTTCGGAGAGCATTTCGCCGAAGTCATGCAGGGCCTGCGCGTCGACGAGGATGCCGTCGTGCTCCATCTGCGCCAGCACCGGGCACAGCGGCAGCTCGATGTTCTCGAACAGCGGCTGCATGCCCTGCTCGCGCAGGCGCTTGCCGAGCTCCTCCGTCAGGCCGTCGATGCAGGCCGTCCGGATGGCAAGGACGCTTTCCTGCGGGAGCGAGGCCTCGTCCGCAGGCGGGATGTGCAGATAGTCCTGCGCGAGCTGCGGCAGGGCGTAGGCTCCGCGCGTCGCATCGAGCAGATAGGCCGCCACAGCCGTGTCGAACACGATCCCCGCAGGCTCAACGCCAAGGGCCAGCAGCGCGCGCAGCAGCGGCTTGCTGTCGTGCACGGTCTTCGGCACGTCCGCCGCAAACAGGCGCTGCAGCAGCGGCACATAGTCCGTTCCGAGCGTTTCGCGGCGCAGCACATAGGCCGTCTGGTCCGGGCCGTCCATGTGCGGCGCGGCCACGAGCATAGAGAGATCGTCCACGGCAGCAATGCTGAGCGTCACGCCTGATAACAGCGGCTGCGCCTGCTCCGGGGTCTGCACGTCCAGAAGCGTGCAGGAGCCTGTCACGGGCTGCGCCGGTTCCTCCGACTCGTCCTGCTCCAAAGCGGCGCTGCGCAGGCCGTAGCGGTCGATGAGGCGCTGGAATTCCAGCGTGGTGAACAGGTCATACAGCGCCCGGCGCTTCGGCGGCCGGATGAGATTGTTCTCCGGCGTGAAGTCGATGGGCGCATCGCAGCGGATCGTCGCCAGCTCATAGGAAAGGTAGGCCGACTCGCGGCCGTTTTCGAGCTTATCAAACAGCTTTCCCTTCATGTTTTCCCGGGAAAGGTTGGCATAGACGCCGTCGAGCGTACCGAAGCGCTTCAGCAGGTCGTTTGCCGTCTTCGGCCCGACGCCCGCTACACCCGGGATATTGTCCGAGCTGTCGCCCATAAGAGCCTTCAGATCGATGAGGCGCTTCGGCTCCAGCCCGTATTCCGCGCGGAAGACGTCCGGCGTATAGCGCTCCGTCCGCGTCTGCCCGCCCTGCGTGTGCACCAGGCGCACGGAGACGTGCTCGTCGACGAGCTGCAGGCTGTCGCGGTCTCCCGTCAGGATAACGCAGTCCCACCCGGCCTCCTCGCACAGACGGCCGACCGTGCCGAGCACATCGTCCGCCTCCCAGCCCTCGCAGGCATAGACCGGGATGCTCATCGCGGCGAGCACCTGCTTCATGACCGGCATCTGCATGGCAAGCTCCTCCGGCATGGGGTGGCGCGTAGCCTTGTAGCCGTCATAACGCAGATGGCGGAACGTCGGCGCGTGCAGGTCAAAGGCCACGCACAGCGCGTCCGGCTGCTCCTCGCTGCGCTCCTTTTCCAGAATATTCAGAAAGCCGTAGATCGCATTGGTATAAAGTCCGTCACGGGTTGTCAGCGGCCGCACGCCGTAAAACGCGCGGTTGATGACGCTGTTCCCGTCCAGGATCATCAGCTTCATATGGTATCTCCTTCGATCAGATGCGCTTCCACTTTGCGCCCTGCGGCGTATCGATGACCTCGATGCCGCGCGCCTTCAGCTCATCGCGGATGCGGTCGGCCTCCGGCCAGTTCTTCGCGCGCTTTGCTTCGGTACGGGCGGCGACGAGCGCGTCGATCTCCGGGTCGTGCTCCTCCTCCGGCCGGGCGCTGCGTGCCTTCTCTGCCGCGGAGAGCAGGTTCAGGCCGAGCACCTCGTCAAAGCTGGCAAGGGCTGCGAGCTTCGTGGCATCATTCGTCTTTGCCTTCAGCACATCATAGACGGCCGTCACGGCGAGCGACGTGTTGAGGTCGGCGTTCAGCGCACCGAGGAAGCGCTCCTTCAGCGCCTCGAAGGCTTCCGCATCGACCGCGCCGTCCTCCGGGCGCAGGGCCGCGATGCGGGCGATGAGCTTTTCGTAGGTCTGTGCCGCGTTGTCGAGGTTCTCCCAAGAGAACACGAGGTTGCGGCGATAATGGCTCTGCAGGCAGAACAGGCGGTAGACGATGGGATCATAGCCCTTCTCCTCCAGCAGGGACACCGTGAGGAACTCGCCCTTCGACTTGGACATCTTGCCGGACTCCGTGTTCAGGTGATGGACATGGAACCAGTAATTGCACCACTTGTGGCCGAGGAAGGCCTCGGACTGGGCGATCTCATTCGTGTGATGCGGGAAGGCATTGTCGATGCCGCCGCAGTGGATATCCAGATATTCACCGAGGTGCTTGATGCTGATGCACGAGCACTCGATATGCCAGCCGGGATAGCCGACGCCCCACGGGGAATCCCACTTGAGGGCCTGATCCTCGAACTTGGACTTCGTGAACCAGAGAACGAAGTCATTCTGATTGCGCTTGTTGGAATCCTCCTCGACGCCCTCGCGCACGCCGACGGCAAGATCCTCCTCCTTATGGTCGTTGAAGACATAGTATTTTTCCAGCTTGGACGTGTCAAAGTAGACATTGCCGCCCGCAAGATAGGCATAGCCCTTGTCCAGCAGCGTCTGGATCATATGAATGTATTCCGGGATGCAGTGCGTGGCGGGCTCCACAACATCCGGCCGCTTGATGTTCAGCTTGGCACAGTCAGCGAAGAACGCATCAGTATAGAACTTTGCGATCTCCATGACGGTCTTATGCTCGCGGCGCGCACCCTTGAGCATCTTGTCCTCGCCGGTATCGGCATCCGAGGCCAGATGGCCGACGTCCGTGATGTTCATCACGCGCTTGACGGGATAGCCCATGTAGCGCAGGCTCTTTTCGAGCACGTCCTCCATAATATAGCTGCGCAGGTTGCCGATGTGGGCGAAGTGATAGACCGTCGGGCCGCAGGTATACATTTTGACGAGCTTCGGGTCGATGGGGGTGAAGAGCTCCTTCTTATGGCTCAGGGAATTATAGAGATACATCTTGATCCTCCTTCAATTTTTCCTCTAATTTTTCGATACGCGCATACAGGGCGTCCAGCTCCAGCCGGACAGGGTCTGGCGTGTGGATATGGTCGAGCTTTTCGCCGTTGCGCCGGACAACGCGGCCGGGCACGCCGACGACGGTGGAATCCGGCGGCACCTCGTGCAGTACGACGGAGTTCGCCGCAATGCGGGCATTGTCGCCGACCTTGAACGGACCAAGGACCTTTGCGCCGCTGCCGACCATGACGTTGTTGCCGAGCGTCGGGTGGCGCTTGCCGCTCGTCATACCCGTGCCGCCGAGCGTGACGTTCTGATAGAGCAGGCAATCGTCGCCGATCTCCGTTGTCGCGCCGATGACGATGCCGGTGCCGTGGTCGATGACGAGCCGCCTGCCGATCTTCGCAGCAGGATGGATCTCGATACCCGTGCGCCGCCGCGCAAACTGTGAGACCCAGCGGCCGAGAAAGCGCAGCCGGTGTTCATAGAGCCAGTGCGCCACGCGGTAATACATCGTGGCGTGCAGGCCGTTATATAACCAGAAGACCTCCCAGCCGCTGCGCGCTGCGGGATCATTGCGGCGGTATGCCTCTATGGTTTCTTTTAACCGCATTCTTTCGCCTCCAAACAAAAAACTGCCAGCCTCGGATTGCTCCAGAGGCGGGCAGTGCTCGCGGTTCCACTCTGATTTCTTGCTCCGGCCTTGACGCGGCCAACGGGGTCTCCCCGGCGCTCACGGGCGCACGCTTCGCACGGAGTCCGCCGCGCCCGCTCTCAGCCAATGACGGACGCTCTCTGCGGCAGACGGCCCGGCTACTCTTCCCGGTCACAACGCCTATATTATTGGTATTATATTACCATCAAGGGTCCGCGGTGTCAAGGTTTTTCCGCAAATTACACCGCCCGCGGACATTCGTCCGTGTATATTCATAGCGATATACAAAATTTTTCACAGGGCCCGGAATGGGCTTGCTTTTCCTTCGTGAATTTACTATAATGCAGACGAGCACAAGTCCAGAATCTCCGTCATTTTTACCAATCGCAGTCTTTCCGAGTTCGGACTATCCCCGCGGAAATTATGTGAGCAGGAGGAACCTTCATGTTTCAGAATGTACAGCAGATCCAGGATTTTATCCGCCAGAACGGCATCGCATTTCTCGATTTCAAGATGATCGACCTTCGCGGCAGGTGGAAGCACCTGTCCATCCCCGCAGCCCGCTTCAACGAGGACATCATGACGCACGGCATCGGCTTCGACGGCTCGAACTACGGCTACGCGCAGGTCGAGCGCAGCGACATGGTCTTCCTGCCGGACATCACGACGGCGGTCGTCGACCCGTTCGTCAAGGCGCCGACGCTCACGATGATCGGCGATGTCATGGTCATCGACCATCCGGCAAACCGCCCGTTCGACCAGTATCCGCGCAATGTCGCCAAGAGCGCCATCGCCCACATGCAGGCTCTCGGCGTCGCGGACGAGATGATCATCGGACCGGAGTATGAATTCCATGTCTTTGACGGCATGACGCGCACCCTGCGCCCGGATGCCGTCGGCTACCGCCTGCAGTGCAGCGAGTCCGTCTGGTCCGCCGGGGAATTCCCGAACAACGGCTTTCACACCGGCCCGCACGATGGCTACCACGCCGATCTGCCCGGCGACCGCACGTTTGACCTGCGCAACCAGATCTGTCTGGAGCTTGCCAAGTGGGGCGTGGACGTCAAGTATCACCACCACGAGGTCGGCGGCTCCGGCCAGCTGGAGATCGAGGTCGAGTTGGGCGAGATGACCCGTCTGGCAGACGCCACGATGGCCGCGAAATACGTCATCCGCAATACGGCCGCCGCGAACGGCATGACGGCCACACTGATGCCGAAGCCCATCTACGGCGAGGCCGGCAACGGCATGCACGTACACATGCTCCTGCGCAAGAACGGTCAGCCCGTGTTCTACGATCCGAACGGCTATGGCCAGCTCAGCCGCACGGCCATGCACTTCATCGGCGGCCTGCTGACGCACGCCCGCAGCCTCTGCGCCATCACGAACCCCAGCACGAATTCCTACAAGCGCCTCATCCCCGGCTTCGAGGCCCCTGTCACCATCGGCTATGCCATGGCGAACCGCAGCGCCGTCGTGCGCATCCCGGCCTATGTTAAATCGCCGGACAAGAAGCGCTTCGAGCTCCGCAACCCGGACGCGATGTGCAACCCGTACTTTGCCTACGCTGCCATTCTGATGGCAGGCCTCGACGGTATTGAGCACGAGATCGATCCGGCAGGACGTGGCTGGGGGCCGTTTGACTTCAATCTCTTCGACCTCCCGGCAGACGAGCGCAAGCGCCTCGGCCACCTGCCCGCCAGCCTCGACGAAGCGCTCGACGCGCTGGAAGCGGATCACGACTATCTCACGCGCGGCGGCGTGTTCCCGATGCCGCTGCTCGAGACGCTCGTCAAAACGCTCCGCGCCGACGCGCAGGAGATCAGCCGCATCCCGCACCCAGCGGAGTTCGACCGCTATTTCGATCTCTGAGCGGACCGTATTGGCCCCGTATTCCTTCCGGAGTACGGGGCTGCGCATGTAAAAGCCCACAAGTATGACACGGGAGGGGCTAAGCGGTGTTCCGGTTGAGACGATCCGCAATTTGATTTTCTGGAGGAAGCAAAAATGAAAAAAGGAACAATCGGACAGACTGGTCCTGCTGTCAACATCGGGCGCAGACTCTTTGCCCTCCATTCGGCTGCATGCATTCTGCGGGGTCTCATCAGATGAGGGGCGCCAGGATCGCCGGGCTGCTGATTCGCCAGGCCCGTCTCCGGCGGGACTGGAGTCAGGACGGCCTGTGCCTGGGCATCTGTACTCCCTCCTACCTGTCCAAGATCGAGCAGGGCAAGGCAGAGCCCTCTCCGGAGGTGACGGAGCTTCTGCTTCGTCGTCTGGGCCTTGTCTGGATACCGGAGCCGGAGGATCTGAAGCCCTGCTGGAACGCCCTGCTTTCCGGCAGTCCCGGCTTTTTCCTTTGCTATGAGCAGCTGGTACTGCCCCAGCAGGAGAGACTTGCCTGCAGTCCGCTGGCGGCGGACATCCTGTTGCTGGCTGCCTTTTACACAGATACCATGCAGCCCCTGTCAGAGGAATGGGAACCGTTTCTCTCCACCCGGCAGCTGGCTCTGCAGCGTGCTCTGCAGGGGCGGTGGGACGAGGCCGCGCGGCTGGATCCGCTGCCGCTGCTGTCCTCGCTCCACGGGAAAGCCCTCTACACAAAGGGGGAGTATACAACACAAAGGGGGAGTATACAACCGCCATCGAGGTGCTGCGAGACGCCTACCGCTCGGCGGCAGACGCAGGTTATCCCCACATGATGCTTTCCTGCCGTATTCTTATAGGAAACTGTTACTCGGATCTGGGCCGCATGGAGGAAATGATGACCCATTTTTCTGTAGCGGAGCATCTGGCAGAGGCTCTTGGCGACACGGACAGTCTGGCATCCCTCCGCTACAATACCGCTGCCACGCAGCTGCAGCTCGGCCAGCCGGAAAAAGCCCTGTCCTACTTTTCCAGCCTCCCGCATCCCAGCTTTCTGGACCTGCACAAGCTCGCCATCTGCCATGAACAGTTAGGGCACCGGGAGCAGGCATTGGCAGCCGTCCAACAGGCGGAGTCTCTGACCGCCGGCGAGACAGAGCGGCAGATGCTGGCGCTAGTACGCTATCGGCTGGAGCATGCGGATTACCTTCACGACAGCGCCTACGGCGCGCAGCTGCTGGATTGCTTCCGGCAGCTGCAGGAGACATACCCCATGGGCTTCACCCGGTTCCACCTGCAGTGGGTGCTGGCATGGTACAAGGCGAACCGCCAGTACCGCCAAGCTTGCCGCCTGCTGGAGGAGTTTCCTATAATATAGTGTTTTTGCCAATCTAAGCGTGTCATTCTGGGAATAATTTTCCCATGATGACATGCTTTCTTTTTGTAAGGAGCTGTGCGATAATTATAACCACGAGGTGAACACTATGAAACAAACACTCTGGACGCGGGAATTTACCCGCATTACTGCCGCCACAGCACTGGGCGCAGCAGGCGGCATCATCAGTCAGTTTGCCCTATCGTTTCTGGTCTTTGACGAAACCGGCAGCACGCTGGCAGCGGCGCTGGTGGTCGCCATCCAGCTGATCCCGATGGTGCTGCTGCCGCTGGTCGTCGCTCCCATGATGGATCGTCTGCCGCGTAAGCCTTTTCTGGTGTGGGGCGACCTGCTCAACGGCGTGTGCTACGCCGGGGCAGGACTGTTTCTGTTGCACAGTTCCTTTTCCTATATTGCTTATCTGGCCTTTTCCTTGCTTGTGTCGTGCCTCGGGGCCTTCGACGAGCTGGCCTACAACAGCTTTTATCCCCTGCTGTTGCCGAAGGGGCAGGAAGAGCGGGCCTACACCGTCTCAGCCATGCTCTATCCCATTTTGAAGGTTCTGATGATGCCGCTGGCGGCGGTGCTGTACGATAAGCTGGGCGTGGGACGGCTGCTGCTGATACAGGCCGCGCTTTCGGTGCTGGCGGCCTTCCTGGAAAGTCGCATTCGCGTGCAGGAAAGCCGCCGGGATCAGGAGCCGCTGCTGTCTCTGAAAACATGGCGGCGGGATGTCCGGGAAGCAGCCGCCTATCTGCGGCAGGAGCACGGCCTGCACGGGCTCTATGCGTACATGTCTGTCACCAACGGCATGGCCTCGGGCTATTCTCCCTTGCTCATCGCCTTTTTCCGCACGGCGCCGGGCTTCACTACCGCCATGTATTCCTTTTTCTCCGTTGCGGAATTTGCCGGGCGCACCATCGGCGGAGCCGTCCGCTACCGCTACTCTCTCCCGGAGAAAAAACGCTTTGGCTTTCTGTTCGGTGTGTATCAGACCTATGAGCTGATGGACACCTGCCTGCTGTGGCTGCCATATCCCCTGATGCTGGTGAATCGGGCGATCTGCGGCTTTCTGGGCATTCAAAGCGCCACCATCCGTCAGGCGGCAGTCCAGCGCTATATCCCCGACCGGCTGCGTGCCCGGCTCAATGCCTATGAGTCCATGCTCTGCACAGCGGCGGGAGCGGCGCTCTCTCTGGCCATCGGCGCACTGGGAGAGGTGCTGGATTACCGTCTCTGCATGACCGTCTGCGGTCTGATCACCATGGCGGTGTGCTGGCTGACGGTATTTCTGCGGCGGCGTCAGGTGCGCCAGGTGCTGGCGGATCGTCCCGGTGTGGACCAGATTCAGTAGATGCCAGTCCGGTTTTGTTTCCGAACATAGGCCAAAGCGACTATGGCCACTTTTTCACGAGGCAAAGCCGGCACAACTTTTTTCGATCTTTTTGCATCGAATATCCCCCGGGGGAGCTTCCGGAACCGAATTTCGTATGCTAAAATGCATCACGAGAACGGGCGAAAGGGCCCGAAATGACAGGAGGACCACCCCCAATGAAACGAATTCTTGCACTGCTGCTGGTGCTGAGCGCCGTTCTGGCGCTGGCCGCATGCAGCAAAACCCCGGCAGTGACCGAAGACGAAGGCACGACGCTCGTCTACGGCAGCGGCGACTACACCCGCATCAACCCCGCCATGGATGAGCACGGCGAGATCAACGTGCTGCTCTTCAGCGGTCTGACCGCCCACAACGGCAGCAACGAGGTCGTTGCCGGTCTGGCCGAATCGTGGGAATACGACGAGAACGCCTGCACCTACACCTTCCACCTGCGCGACGGCGTGAAGTGGCATGACGGCGAGCCGTTCACGGCCGAGGACGTGAAGTTCACGATTGAAGCCATTATGGACCCCGAAAACGGCTCGGAGAACGCACCGAACTTTGAGGACGTGGAGGAGATCACCGTTCCCGACGACAGGACCGTCGTGTTCCGTCTGTCCGCGCCGAACGTGGCCTTTCTTGACTATATGACCATGGCCATTCTGCCGCAGCACCTGCTGCAGGGCAAGGACATGCAGGAGTCGGACTTCTTCCGCCATCCGGTCGGCACCGGCCCGTATAAGCTGGAGAGCTGGGACGCCGGGCAGTCCATCGTGTTGGTCAAAAACGAGGATTATTACCTCGGTGCGCCGAAGATCGACCGCATCATCTTCAAGATCGTCACGGATGACAATGCGCAGGCTCTGCAGCTGAAGTCCGGCGAGATCGATCTGGCCCTGCTCGATCCGAAAAACGCAAAAGACTTTACGGACAAGGAGGGCTATACCTGCTATGACATGACGACGGCAGACTACCGCGGCATTCTCTTCAACTTCTGGAACGACTACTGGACGGAGAACCGCGACCTCATCCCCGCCATCTGCTACGGCATTGACCGGCAGGCCATCATCGACTCTGTCCTGCTCGGGCAGGGCATGGCCGCCTACGGTCCCCTGCAGCGCAACATTTATAACGACTCCAATGTAGAGCACTATGACTATGACCCGGAAAAGGCAAAGACCATTCTGGAGGACGCGGGCTGCACGATGAGTGAAAACGGCTTCTACGAGCGAAACGGCAAGGAGATCGGCTTTGTTATCAGCGTGATGGCCGGTGAGCAGGACCGCATCGACATTGCACAGGCTGCCGCACAGCAGCTGCGCGATATCGGCATCAACTGCACGGTCGACATTCCCGCACAGATGGACTGGGGCGGGCAGATGGCCTGCCTCATCGGCTGGGGCAGCCCATTCGACGCCGACGACCACACCTATAAGGTGTTCGGCACGGACAAGGGCGCAAACTACTCCGGCTACTCCAATGCCGCCGTGGACAGCTACCTGAAGCTGGCCCGCGAGACCTCCGACCCGGAGCAGCGCCGCCAGTATTACGCCAAGTTCCAGGAGGCTCTGGCCGCCGATCCCGCCTATGCCTTCATCTGCTACATCGACGCGAACTATGTCGCCGTCGACGGTCTGCAGGGCATCGCGGCGGATACCGTACTCGGCCACCACGGCGTCGGCATTTTCTGGAATGTTCAGGAATGGACGATCGAGAAATAACAACGGAAAAAAGCATCGGGAGGCTCGCAGAACCGGGCCTCCCGCATGTACGTTTTAACAGGTGATCCTATGGCAGAGCTACTGGAAGTAAAAAATCTGTCCGTCAGCTTTTTCACCCCGGCGGGAGAGGTCCAGGCCGTGCGCGACGTCAGCTTTTCGCTGCGCGCGGGTGAGGTCCTCGCCATCGTGGGCGAATCCGGCTGCGGCAAAAGCGTGCTGTGTAAGAGCATCCTGCACCTGCTGCCGCCGAGCGCGCAGCGCAAGAGCGGCACGATCGCGGTAAATGGCCGTGATATCACGCGGCTGCGGGAGCGTGAGCTGCAGAAGCTTCGCGGCTCATTGTTTTCCATGGTATTTCAGGACCCGATGACCGCGCTGAACCCCAGCATGACCGTCGGCGCGCAGCTGGCGGCCGCTGTCCGTGTTCATGCGCCCCGCCTGCGCGGCGCGGCTCTGGAGCAGCGCGTGCTCGAGCTGATGCGCCTTGTCGGCATCGACCGGCCGGAGGAGCGGCGTGGCCTGTATCCGCACCACTTTTCCGGCGGCATGCGCCAGCGCGTCGTGCTGGCCATTGCGCTGGCGGGCGACCCGTCGATCCTGTTTGCCGACGAGCCGACGACCGCGCTGGATGTGACCATTCAGGCCCAAATTCTCGATCTTCTGCGCGAAATTCAGCAGAAGCTCGGCACGGCGACCGTTTTCGTCACCCACGATCTCGGCGCCGTGGCGCGCGTGGCGGATCGTGTGGCCGTCATGTACGCCGGGAAGATCGTGGAGCTCGGCACGGCGGAGGATATCTTCTACGATCCGCGCCACCCCTACACCTGGGGTCTGCTGCAGTCGCTCCCGGCGCTGTCCCGCGGGAAGCCGCGGCTGCATACCATTCCCGGCATGCCGCCCACGCTGATCGACCCGCCGAAGGGCGATGCCTTCGCCTGCCGCAACGAATATGCCCTTGCCATCGACTATGAGGAGGAGCCGCCGATGTTCCGCATTTCCGACACCCATTTTGCCGCGACGTGGCTGCTCGACCCCCGGGCCCCGCACATCACGCCGCCGATCGGAGGCGAGCGCCATGGCTGAGCCGCTTCTCGAGGTGCGCGGTCTGACGCACGCCTTCCCGCTCGGGCGAAGGGCCGTGCTCCGCGCTGTGGATCACGTCTCGTTCACGCTCCGGCGCGGCGAGGTTCTCGGTCTCGTCGGCGAATCCGGCTCCGGCAAGTCGACTATCGCGCGCTGCGTGATGAATCTGCTGCGGCCGCAGAGCGGGCAGATCCTCTATCGCGGCATCGACATCTGTGACCGCCGCGCCTTCCGCGCGAACCGCCGCACGCTGCAGGCAGAGCGGCAGATCATCTTTCAGGACTCCGGCTCGAGCCTGAACGGGCGCATGCGCGTGTGCGATATCATTGCAGAGCCCATGCGCATCCAGCACGTCCGCCCGCCGCGCGGCAGCTACCGCGCCGAGGCGGAATTCCAGATGCGCTATGTTGGTCTGGACGCGGGCTATCTGGACAAATACCCCGGTGAGCTTTCCGGCGGGCAGCGCCAGCGCGTCGCCATTGCGCGCGCCCTGTCCATGGAGCCGGAGCTGCTCGTTGCGGATGAGCCGGTCGCCTCGCTGGACGTCTCCATTCAGGCACAGATCATCAATCTGTTCCGCCATCTGCAGGAGGAGCACGGGTTCTCCTTCCTGTTTATTGCCCACGATCTGGCTGTCGTGGAATTCCTCTGTGACCGCGTCGGCGTGCTGTATCAGGGCAGGCTCGTGGAGCTGGCCCCGACGGCATCGCTGTTCGCCGCGCCGCAGCACCCCTATACGCGCGCGCTGCTCTCGTCCATCCCCATCCCGGACCCGCGCCTCGAGCGCGCCCGCAGGCCGCTCGTCTTTGAGGGGCCGCTGCCGGACGGCGGCACATGGACGGAGGTCGCACCGGAGCATTACGTTCTGCTGGAAGGAGGGGGCGCCGTATGAAGGTCCGCCGGTTTTTCCTGCGGCTGCTGCCGCGCCTCGGCATTTTCGTGCTGAGCGTGCTGCTGCTCTCCGTTCTGACGTTCTATATCTCCCGCCTCGCTCCGGGCGACCCGCTTGTCTCCTACTACGGCGACCGCGTGGAAAAAATGTCCCCCGCCGAGCGCGAATGGGCTGAGGACAAGCTCGGCCTGAATGATCCCCTGCCCACGCAGTACGCACGCTGGTTCAGCCGCGCGCTGCACGGCGATTTCGGCATCTCCTATAAATACAAGATGGACGTGCTGGAGCTGATCGGCAGCCGCATTGGCAACACCCTGCTGCTCGGCGGGCTCGGCTTCGTGCTGCTGTTCGTTCTGGCTCTGCTGCTCGGCGCGCTGTGCGCATGGAAGGAGGACCGGCCGCTCGACCGCATCCTCTGCAAGCTTGGCACGGTGACGAGCTGCATCCCGGAATTCTGGCTGTCACTGATGCTGATCCTGCTGTTTTCCGTCACGCTGCGCTGGCTGCCGAGCTCCGGGGCCTACAGCGTCGGCCACGCGGACGATGTCGGCGACCGGATCGTGCACCTGATCCTGCCGATGTCCGTCGTCGTGCTGAGCCACCTGTGGTACTATGCCTACCTCGTGCGCAACCGGCTGGTGGAGGAGCTGCGCGCGGACTATGTGCTGCTGGCGCGCAGCGAGGGAATGGGCCGGGCGCACATCGTGCTGCGGCAGTGCCTGCGCAATGTGCTTCCGTCCTATCTCAGCCTCATGGCCATCTCCGTGCCGCATGTGATGGGCGGGACCTATATCGTGGAGGCCGTGTTCTCCTATCCCGGCCTCGGCACACTGTCCTACGAGAGCGCGCGCTACAAGGACTACAACCTGCTGATGGTGCTGTGCCTGCTCTCCGGCGCGGTCGTCATCGCATGCAGTCTGCTGGCGCAGGCCATGAACGCGCGGCTCGACCCGCGCCTTCGCCCGGCGGAACGGGAGGTGACCTCAAAATGACAGACGACCGCTTTCGTCTGGTCGGCGTCCGGCCGCAGTCGCCCGCAGCACCGGTACGCCGCGCGCCGTGGTACCGCGGCAAGCCGATTTTTTCGGCCGCCGTTCTGACGCTCATCGTGCTCGGCTGCCTGTTCTGCGAGGTGCTCCTGACGCACGATCCGACCTATCTCGACCTTGCGCACTGCAATGAAGCGCCGTCGCGGGAATTTCTCTTCGGGACGGACCCGATGGGCCGCGATATTTTCTCCATGATCTGGTACGGCGGGCGCATTTCGCTGACCATCGGCGTTCTGTCCACGCTGCTGTCCACAGCCATCGCCATTTTGTTCGGCACGGTCAGCGGCTGCGCGCCGGACTGGCTGGACCGTCTCCTGATGCGGCTGACCGAAATTCTGCTGAGCGTGCCGAACCTGCTGCTCGTCGTGCTGCTGCAGGCCATTCTGGGCACGGCAAATGTGCTCACGCTCTCGCTCGTCATCGGGCTGACGAGCTGGGCCAGCATCGCCAAGGTCGTTCGCACGGAGGTGCGCAGGCTGCGCAGCAGCGAATATGTGCTGGCCTCGCGCTGCATGGGCGGCGGCTTCTTCCACGTCCTGCGGCAGCACCTTGCGCCGAATTTCTTCTCGTCCATCTCGTTCATGGTCGTTATGAACATCCGCAGCGCCATCACGGCGGAATCGACGCTGAGCTTCCTCGGCATCGGCCTGCCGATCGAGGTCGTCTCGTGGGGCAGCATGCTTTCCCTGTCCGAAAAGGCTCTGCTCACGGACGCATGGTGGATCATCGTCATCCCCGGTGTGTTCCTTGTGGCAACGCTGCTGTGCATCACAGAGCTGGCCAACGCCATGCGCCGCTCGACCCGCGAACGCACGCTATAAAACAGAATTGGGACCATCGGCTGTCGCCGGTGGTCCCAATCGTTTTATTTCTGTTCCGGGAAGAGCCGCACAATGGCCTGCGCCGCCGCTGCCTGCTCGGCGCGCTTTTTGCTCGTGCCGGAGCCGGTACCGACCTCCCTGCCGTTGAGCAGGACGCGGACGTTGAACTCCTTGCAGTGGTCCGGGCCAGTCTCCGAGATGAGCTCATAGCTCAGCTGCTGCGATTTTTTGCGCTGCACGAGCTCCTGCAGCTCCGTCTTATAATCGTGGGTCTTTTCCGCTTCGGCGAGCTGCGGCAGGATGAGCCGCGTCACGATGTCGCTGGCCACGGCAAAGCCTCCGTCCAGATAGCTGGCAGCCACAACGGCCTCCATAACATCGCAGAGGATGCTCGGGCGGCGGCGGCCGCCGCTTTGATCCTCGCCGTTTCCGAGCAGCAGATGCTCGCCGAGCGAGAGACGCTCCGCCACGGCGGCAAGGCTCTTTTCGCAGACGAGCTCCGCGCGGATGCGCGTCAGATCGCCTTCGAGCTTTTTGGGGAAAGTCCGGTACAGATACTCCGCCGTCACGAAGCCGACAATGGAATCCCCAAGGAATTCCAGCCGCTCATAGCTGCGCAGCGGGTCCTGATAGATCTCGTTTGCACAGGAGGTGTGGGTCAGCGCCATGCGCAGAAGCTCCGGATCGCGGAACTTGTAGCCCAACGCCTTTTCCAGCTTATTCAGCATGTTCTTCCTCCCTGGGCAGGATCATCTGCCCGATATTGGCACGAATTTCCTCGCAGAAGCCGCTCTCGACCGCGCGGATGGCCTGCCGGATCGCGCCGCGGATGGCGGCGTCGTCGGACGAGCCGTGCGCCTTGATGACCGGGCGGCTGATGCCGATGACGATGGACCCGCCCGTTTCGCGGTAGTCCATGGTCTTGCGGATGCCGTTCAGGCCCTTTTTACACAGCAGCGCGCCGAGCATCGTCAGCGGATTGCGGTAGAACATCTGCTTCATCATGTCGGACATGAACATGGCCGTGCCCTCCATGGTCTTGAGCAGGACGTTGCCGGAGAAGCCGTCCGCCACGATAACATCCGCCGCGCCGAACGGCACATCGCGCGCCTCGACATTGCCGACGAAGTGGATGGTCCCCTGCTCCGCGGCGCGCTTCAGAAGCTGATGGGCCTCGCGGTGGAGCGGGTCGCCCTTCGTATCTTCCGCGCCGTTGTTCAGAAGGCCCACGCGCGGCGACTCGATGCCGAGCGCCTTCTGCGCGTAGAACGAGCCCATGCAGCCGAACTGCAGCAGGAATTCCGGCGTGCACTCGGCATTCGCGCCCGCATCGATGAGAATGGCGTGGCCGTCCTTCGTCGGAAGGACCGGCGAGAACGCCGCGCGGCGGATACCGCGGATGCGCTTGACGAGCAGCGTAGCCGCCGTGAGCAGCGCGCCGGTATTGCCGGCCGAGATGAACGCATCACCGCCGCCCTGCGCCAGCATTCTTGCGCCCAGCACGAGCGAAGAGTTCGGATGCTGCTTCACGACCGCGGCGGGATCGCAGTGCATGTCCACCACATCCTCGGCATTGGCAAGCTCCACGCCGTCCGGGAGCGTATCCCAGCCCTGGGCCTTCATGCTGGCAAGGATATCCGCGCCGCGGCCGACCAGAACGATCTGCACGCCGAACTCCTTTGCCGCCTCCAGTGCACCGCGCACCACGGCATCCGGGGCGTTGTCGCCTCCCATTGCATCCAGAATGATTTTCATGCCTGTTCCCTCATTTCTCCATGGCCTCCAGGTGCGCAAGCGACCGGTTGGCAATGGCCAGATTCTTGTTTGCTTTTCCACGCACCCGCTGCTCGAGCGGGGCGATGATGCCGAAATTCACATTCATCGGCTGGAACGATGCCACGGTACTGTCACTGACATAGTGCGCCAGTGCGCCGATGGCCGTCACGGTGCCGAAGTCCGGCACGGGTCTCCCCGCCAGCCGTGCCGCCATGCTGACGGCCGCTAGATAGCCGGAGGCGCACGACTCGACATAGCCCTCTACGCCCGTCATCTGCCCGGCAAAGGCGACCATGGGGTCGCGCCGGTCTGCGTAGCACGCGTCGAGCAGCTTCGGCGAATTCAGAAACGTGTTGCGGTGCATCACGCCGTAGCGGACGAATTCCGCATCGTGCAGCGCCGGGATCATGGAGAACACGCGCTTCTGCTCCGGAAAACGCAGGTGCGTCTGGAACCCGACGAGATTGTAGATGTTTCCGGCCGCATTGTCGCGCCGGAGCTGAACGACAGCATAGGGCTCGCGGCCCGTTGCCGGGTCCCGCAGGCCGACGGGCTTCAGGGGGCCGTAGCGCAGCGTGTCCTCGCCGCGGCGGGCCATGACCTCGACCGGCATGCAGCCCTCAAAGACGTTTTTGTCCTCAAAGCCATGCACCTCCGCTTCCTCGGCGGCGGCCAGCTCCCGGACGAAGGCCTGATATTCCTCGCGCGTCATGGCGCAGTTGATGTAATCCGCGCTCCCGCGGTCATAGCGGGAGGCGTACCACGCCTTCGTCATATCGATGGACTCCAGCGTGACGAGCGGCGCAGCCGCGTCAAAGAAATGCAGATAATCCGTCTGGCCGAAATAGCGGCCGATGGCCTCGCTCATGGCGTCGGACGTCAGGGGGCCCGTCGCGATGATGACCGGCCCCGCCGGGACCTCGGTCACCTCCTCGGAGATGACCGTGATATTCGGGTGGCTGCGGATGCGCTCCGTCACCATACCGGAAAAGCCGTAGCGGTCGACGGCAAGGCAGCCGCCCGCCTCGACGCGCGTGGCGTCGGCGCACTGCAGGATGAGGCTCCCGAGCCGCCGCAGCTCCTCCTTGAGCAGGCCGACGGCATTTTCCAGCCGGTCGCCGCGCAGGGAGTTGGAGCAGACAAGCTCCGCAAAATCCGCGCAGTGGTGCGCAGGGGTCATTTTTACCGGCTTCATCTCGGACAGGCGGACGGCAAAGCCGCGCTCGGCAAGCTGCCATGCGGCCTCACTGCCCGCAAGTCCCGCGCCGATCACGCGTACTTCGGTCATGCTTCGCTCTCCGTTTTTGTCTTTTTGCGTGCGGCAGGCTTTTTCTCCGCCGCTTTTTTCGTGGTCTTCGCAGTTTTTGCGGCCTTGGCGGCCTTGGCCGTCTTCCCGGTCTTCGTCGTTTTGGCCGTTTTGGCGGGCTTCTTTTCGGTCTCCTCCGCAGCCGGGGCGATCTCCTCGGCATTCTCGACGGTGTCCGTCGTGGCCTTCGGCATGCGGCGCTTATAACCGCGCTTGTCCTCCGGCAGGAAGTCCGGGCACTTTTCGTTGATGCAGAACGGCTTCATCTGGCCGCGGCCGGACTTTTTGAACATCGTCTGCCCGCAGCTCGGGCAGTCCTGCGCCGTGGGCACGTCCCACGTCATAAAGCCGCACTCCGCGCCGCGCTCGCAGGCGTAGTAGACATAGCCCTTCTTCGACTTGCGCTTGAGCATCCCACTGCCGCAGCGCGGGCAGCGGCCCGGCATACGCTCGACGAGCGGCTTGGTATTTTTGCACTCCGGGAAGCCGGGGCAGGCCAAAAACCGGCCAAAGCGGCCGCTCTTGATGACCATTTTGCGCCCGCACAGCTCACAGACCTCATCGGTCTCTTCATCCGGCACCTTGATGCGCACACCGTCGAGAGCTTTCTCGGCATCCTCCATCTCGCGGTGGAAATCCTGATAGAAATCGCGCAGGACGGTCTTCCAGCCGACCTTTCCGGCCTCGACCTCGTCGAGCTGGTGCTCCATATTCGCCGTGAACTCGACATCGATGATGTCGCGGAAGCGCTCGATCATCAGCTCGGTCACGACACGGCCGAGCGGTGTCGGCCAGAGGCGCTTGTCCTTCTTGATGACGTACTCGCGGTCCTGAATCGTTGCCACGATCGACGCATACGTCGACGGGCGGCCCACGCCGCGCTCCTCCATCGCCTTGACGAGCGTCGCTTCGGTGTAGCGCGCGGGCGGCTGGGTGAAATGCTGGGCCTTTTCCTGTTTTTCGGCAGTCAGGCGTTCGGAGCCGTCGAGATCGGGCAGCGAAGAGGAGCGCTCTTCGGCCTCGTCGTCGCGGCCCTCTTCATACACGGCGGTAAAGCCGGAGAATTTCAGGATCTGGTCGCTGGCGCGGAAGGCATGACCCGCGCAGCGCGCGTCGATCTGCACGGCGTCATAGCGTGCATCGGACATCTGGCAGGCGACGAAGCGGCTCCAGATCAGCTTGTACAGCCGGTACTGCTCGCGCGTCAGGTCTGCCTGAATGCTCTCGGGGTCGAGCCGGACATTGCTGGGGCGAATGGCCTCGTGCGCGTCCTGCGCGCCCTCCTTCTTGCGGAAATGGCGGGGCTGGCCGGGATAGTAGGCCGGGCCGTAGCGATCGGTGATAAAATCACGCGCAGCGGCCAGCGCCTCCTCGGACAGTCGCAGGGAGTCGGTACGCATATAGGTGATGAGGCCGACGGTGCCCTCGCCGCTGATGTCGACGCCCTCATAGAGCTGCTGCGCAACGGCCATCGTGCGGCGCGGCGTCATATTGAGCTTGCGGGAGGCCTCCTGCTGCAGCGTGGAGGTGATGAACGGCGGCGTCGGCGAGCGGCGCTTTTCCGTGCGCTTGATGCCCGCAATGGTGAATTCCTGCCCGGCGATGTCGCGCAGGACCTCGTCGGCCTCGGCCTCGCTGTGCAGCTCGCGCTTCTTTTCCTCGCCGTAATAGTGCGCCGTGAAGCTGCCCGGCTTGTTCAGGCAGCGCAGCAGCACGTCGATCGTCCAGTATTCCTTCGGCACGAAGGCCTCGATCTCCTGCTCGCGCTCCACGACAAGACGCGTGGCAACAGACTGCACGCGCCCGGCGGACAGGCCGCGGCGGATCTTCTTCCACAGCAGCGGGCTGAGCTGGTAGCCGACGATGCGGTCAAGAATTCGGCGGGCCTGCTGGGCGTCCACCAGATTATAATCGATGCTGCGCGGCTCCTGAATGCTGCGCGTTACGACATTTTTCGTGATCTCGTTGAACGTCACGCGCTCCGTCTTGTCGTCCGGCAGCTCCAGCAGCTCCTTCAGATGCCACGAGATCGCCTCTCCCTCGCGGTCCGGGTCGGTCGCGAGGTAGATGTGCTTTGCAGCCTTGGATGCGCTGCGCAGCTCGGAGATGATCGCGGCCTTGCTGGCCAGTGGCTGATAGTCCGGTTCAAAATCGTGCTCCAGATCGACGCCCATCTTGCTCTTGGGCAGGTCGCGCAGGTGGCCCATGCAGGCCTCGACGCGATAATCCGGGCCGAGATATTTTCCAATGGTCTTTGCTTTAGACGGTGACTCGACGATCACCAGATTCGATCCCTTTGTCATGAAGGGAACCTCCATATATCCATTATCCTCCGGCGCGCTGATAGCGGTTGCCGGGAAGCTTTTTGGCCAGCCCCTTGATCTGGAGCATGGTCATGGCCGCAAGCAGGCGCTGCGGCGGAAGGCCCGTATGCTCCGTGAGAAGATCCGCAAGGATCGGCTCCGGCGTCAGGGCGGCATAGACCGCCGCTTCGTCGCCGGACAGGGCGGGCGGTGCTTTCTTTCTGTCACTATAAGGCCTTGCAGGCGGATTGTCAATGTCTTTTTTGTCGAGGGCTGGGGACTTTTCCGGTGAAGGCGCTGCCGGTCGGGCCGGTTTTGCCGGTCTCTCCGGCAGGGGCTGCGCAGGGACGGCCGCTGCGTAATGCGACCCAAAGCGCTGCTCCATCACCTCGCGGCGGCGACCGTCCGCCAGCTTGCCCGGAAACAGGTGTGTGTATTCCTGCAGCAGCTCCCAGCCGTTTTCGGGCATGAGCGCACCCTCGCGCAGCAGGCGATTCGTCCCCTCGCACGAGGCGACGCCGAGATTGCCGGGAATGGCAAATACGTCCCTGCCCTGCTCCAGCGCCAGCCGCGCCGTGATGAGCGCACCGCTCTGCGCCGAGGCCTCGACCACGAGAACGCCAACGGAAAGGCCGCTCAGAATACGGTTGCGCACCGGGAAATTGCCGCGCATCGGGCTCGTCCCCGGCGGGTATTCGCTCAGGAGGCAGCCTCTCGACGCGATCTGCGCAAACAGCTGGCCGTTTTCCGGCGGATAGGCGATGTCGAGCCCGCAGGCCAGCACACAGACGACCGGCTCCGGCAGGTCCATCGCGCTCTGCAGCGCCATGGTATCAATGCCGCGTGCACCGCCGGACATCACAAGCCCGCCGCTTGCGGCGATCAGGCGGGAGAACTGCTTGGCGTGCAGCAGGCCGTAGGCGCTGCACCGGCGTGAGCCGACAACGGCGATCGCGGCCTCGTGGTCAAAATCCGGCAGACGGCCCTGATAATACAAAAGCGCGGGCGGGTCTGCAATGTTGCGCAGCCGCTCGGGATAGGCAGGCTCCGCATAGGTCAGAAGGCGGATGTCAAAACGGTCACACTGCGCCAGAATGCGCTCCGCGCCGTCCAGCGTTTTGTCGAGCAGCGGCTCGAGCCAGCTCCGCCGCAGGCCTTCCTCCGCCTGCAGCGCGGCCCGGTCCATGGCATAAATGCGCTCTGCCGTGCCGAACCGGCGCAGCAGCTCCGCGCGGCCCCGGACCCCGATGCCGCTTCGCGTCGCCAGCCAAACCCAGTGCTTCTGCATCTGCGCGCCCTCCTTCCGTGTTCTCCCGCGCTACGGCCGCATCTGCCACAGCACGATCGCCGCCGCGACGGCCGCATTGAGCGACTCGCAGCGCGGCTGCATGGGAATGATGATCTGCCGGTCCGAGGCGGCGAGCAGCTCCGGGCAAATGCCCTGTCCCTCGCTGCCGATGACGACAAGATGGCGCATCAGATCGACCTCGCGCAGATCGCACGCCGTGTCGGACAGCGCCGTCGCCGCAATGGGGATCCCGGCGGCATGGCAGACACGGAGGACGTCCTCCATCGGTGCGCTCTGCGGCGGACGGCGGAACACCGCGCCCATGGAGGCGCGCACCGTCTTTTCGGAAAACGGATCGGCGCAGCCGTTCGTCAGCAGGACCGGCAGGTCGAAGGCGTCGGCCGTGCGCAGGATCGTGCCGAGGTTTCCGGGGTCCTGGATGCGGTCGAGCAGGAGCATGCCGGGCTGCACCCGGAGCGCGCCCTCCTGCGGCAGGCGCAGGGAGAATAAAACGCCCTGCGGCGTGCGCATACTCGAAACGCTCTGCATCAATGACGCAGGGACCTCGACCAGACGTGCCGACGCCGGGAGCGCCGGGCAGCGCTCCGGTTCGCTCGTCAGAACGGCCGTCACCTCGGGATACCACTTGAGTGCCTCCTCCAGAAGCTTCCAGCCGTCCGCCACAAATTCGCCGCAGCTCTCGCGATAGGCGCGCGAGGTCTGCAGCTTCCGCATGTGCTGCACGAGCGGATTGTGACTGCTTGTGATACGCTCCATTCGGGAGGCCCTCCTCTGGTTTGATTTCTATATTAAATAGTATAGCACATCACTTTTCGGAAATCAATGCATGTTTTCCCACCGCATCGTGCGGCCAGTTGCGCAGGATATTGGCCAGTTGCATCTGGCGCATTGACAATTTCAGCATCGTTTGGCACAATTATTTTGCGCAAAACGCACAAAAGAAAACAGAAAGGAAGACCACACATGAAACGAATCCCAAAGCTTTTGTCTGCCGTGTTGGCCTGTGTAATGCTGTGCGCCCTGTTCTCCGGGGTCAGCTTTGCAGCTGACACGCCTGCCGCCGTGGTGGAGCAGACCGTCACATCCGGCGAGCTGGCATACACGTTCTATCGCTACACGCCCGCCAACTTCAACTTCCGCGGCAATAACACCCCGCTTCTGTATGTCCTTGCGGATAAGGGCTTCACGGTGGAAAGCGCAAACGCCGCACTCAACACGTTCGGCTTCCGCGCGATTGCCGATGAGGAGAGCTGCACCGTTCTGTTCGTCAGCCCGTCGAACGGTTCCGAGTGGACCGAGGCCGACTACGCCATGATGCAGACGCTCGCAGGCAACGCCAGTGACAACTACTTCTACGGCACGGATTACTCCCATGGCATCAGCGAAGAGGGCAAATTCCATACCGGACGCTTCCGCCACTACATCTTTGCAGAAGGCTCTGCCGCTGCGTTCGCCAAGCAGTATCTGGACACGGACGGTGCGACCTACTACATGCCAGAATGGTACTCGTGGTGCGATATCTTCGGCGCTGGCTATGTCTATGCCGAAAACGGCTTCACGGCGCAGCTCGTCTCCGTGGGCTGGGAGTCCGTCCGCCACACGAGCGTCATGTTTGTGAACAATAAGGTCGCGTTCCGCACGCCGTATTATTACTGGGACGAGATCGGTGTCTCTGAAACAGTTGAGACGTTTGAAACAAAGTACGGCGATGTCGGCGAGCTGGAATACTATATGTACACGCCGGAAACCGTCGACCGCAGCAGCAAGACGGAAAAGTATCCGCTCGTCTTCGTGCTCCACGGCAGCGGCATGCATCCGCAGGCCATCGCGCAGAATACGACCTGGCCTGTTCTAGCGGCAAAAGAGGGCTTCCTTGTTGTCTCCGTCAACGGCCTTTACAACACGGAAAACGACGCAAATGCCGTCGCAGACCTGCTGGATATGCTTGAGGAGCGTTACGCCATCGATCCTTCCCGCGTCTATGCGACCGGCTTCTCCAAGGGTGCGCGCTTGTCGTATGATCTTGCCTGCTCCTATTCCGATAAAATCGCGGCCATCGGCCTGTACGAGCCGGTCTTCTCGCACTTCAATGCATTGACCCCGGAATACACCATGCCGTCCTACATGCTGCTCGGTCAGAATGATTTTTATAAGATCTTCCCACGCGACACTGAGATCGCCGCGCAGGTCCTGTCCAACCTTGGCACCGTCAACGGCTTTGAATACGCCTACAACACGGAGCTTGGCGGCCTTTGGGGCGCGGAATTTGATTTGGACAACAGCATCCGTCTGGCTGATGAGCGTGCCGTGCTGAATGAACACTTCCTTGCAAGTAAAGAGGATGGCGTTGTCTACACGAAGCTTGTGGATATCTACAACGTCTCCCATAATGTTCTGCCTGCCTCCGCCGAGATCATGTGGCGTTTCCTCTCTCAGTTCAGCCGCAACGCTGACGGCTCCCTGACCGTACAGGAGGACAACCGCTTTGAGGATGTGGCGAAGCAGGACTGGTATTACTATCCCGTGCAGGCGGCCGCACAGGACGGTCTGTTCCTCGGAACGTCTGAAACGGAGTTCTCTCCGAATGCTGCAGCAACGCGCGCCATGCTCCCGACGGTCCTGCACCGCATGGCCGGTTCTCCGGCCGTGACCGGCAGCTCACAGTTTGCCGATGTTGCGGCCGACGCATGGTATGCTGAGGCTGTGGTGTGGGCACGCGAGAACAAGGTCGTCAACGGCATCTCCGATACGGAGTTTGCCCCGGACCGTGCCATTACGCGCGAAGAGCTTATGACCATGCTGTACCGCTATGCTCAGCAGTTTGGCGAGGTCACTTCCAACCCCGCAGCACTGGACGCCTTTGCGGACGCCGCTTCTGTCTCTGATTATGCGAAGGAGGCCACGGCATGGGCAGCGCAGAGCGGCCTGCTGAAAGGTCTGGAGCTGAATGGGCAGCTCTGCGTCGATCCCGCCGGCACTGCAACGCGTGCGCAGGCGGCGACGTTCCTGCTCCGCTTCCAGACGCTCATCGCCACCAACGGCATTCAGTAACGCAGCGCATTCTCTGGGCCTGCCGCACACCGCGGCGGGCCCTTTTGCGGTTGCGGCCGAATTTGACGTATGGTATAATAGAAGCACGGAGGGGATCGGCATGAAACTGCGCATTGCATATTGTGACGACGAAACGGAAGCCAGGCAGATTTTCGACGTAGGGATCCTCGACGCATTTTCCCGCCAGAATGTCAACGCTGCGCTCGCCGATTACGCTGACCCGCTGCAGCTTGCAGCTGTACTCCGGGAGGGTGCCGTCTTTGACGTTGTTTTTCTGGACATCGATATGCCGGGACTCGACGGCATCTCGCTGGCTAAGCTGCTCACTGCGCAGGAGCCCGCACCTGCCATTCTTTTTCTCTCCAACAAGGATGAGCTGGTGTTCCGTGCCCTGCAGGTCCGGCCGCTCCGCTTTCTGCGCAAGACCTACTTTGAAGCTGAGATCGACGACGCCGTCGGCGCCGTGCTGCGCCATCTGCAGCGCAGCGCAAATGTCGTATTTCAGGACGGAAAGGACCTGTACCAATTCCCGCTGGAGGACATCCGTTATGCAGAGGTCCTGAACCAGACGCTGACTGTCGTGCTGGCGCAGGAGCGTGTGAGCTTCCGCTATACCATCAGCGCGGCCGAGGAGCTGCTGGCCCCGGCCGGTTTTCTGCGCATTCATAAGAGCTATCTTGTAAATTACCGCGCAATCGCGCGCATTCAGAAGGATCATGTGCTTCTGACCGACGGACAGAGGCTCCCGCTGAGCAAGCATCGCTATCAGGACGTGATCAGCCGCTTTATGGCCTGCCACCGGCGGGACAGCGGTTTTCTGGATTTTTAGGAGGGTATTCCTTGGCCAATCTTGCATTCATGACCGGCAAATATATTTTTGAAGCGGCGCTCCTCAACTTTTTTCTGGCATGGGGATTGCTGAAGCGCCCTGCCGCAGCAGTCCGCACCGCTGCGCGCTTCTGGTGGCTCTTTCTGACCTCCGGCCTGCTGCAGGGACTGGCATATTATCTTGTCAATCGATATTTTACGGAAACAACATTCACGCTGCGTTACGTCCTCATGAATGGACTGACGATGCTGCTGTTCTGGCGGATCGCCCTGCGGCAGCCGTGGCAGCTTTCTCTGTTTCTGCTGTCGCACGTTCTGATCACAATGCAGTTCTGCCAGATCCTTGCAACCTATGTGATCTATACCTTCGAGCACCACATTGTTGTGGTCACGGAGTTTGCGATTCGTGAGCAGCTGATCTCCGAGAGTATCATTCTGCTGCTGTTCGCTGCGATTAGTCTGTTCTCCGTTCGCCAATCCCGCGATATCACCAACATGCTCCCAGCCTCTGCCGGGCGGTGCTGTCTGTTTCTCTGGTGCTTCTATGCCATAGGCCGTCTGTTGAATCAATTCTTTGTAAAGACACAGGTCTACCCCGCCGTCACCGTCCTACTGTATTTTCTGTTCCTTGTAGAGCTGGCGGTGTTTTTCACCATCACCATGCAGATGGTCCGCCTGCGTGTTGCCTCGGCCGAAAAAGCCCGCATGGCGCAGCAATATGCCCTGCAGCTGCAGCATGCGGACGAACTTTCGTCTCTGTATCTGGATTTCCGCAAGCTTCGGCACGAAGCGAAAAATCAGGCGATCTACATCCGTCACCTTCTTCGGACAAAGAACTACGCCGCTTTGGATGCCTATTATGCACAATATGAAACCGCAGCGGACGAGCTGACGAATCGGCTCGACAGCGGCAATCAGCTCGTAAACGCCATTCTCTGGTCAAAGGCCAAATCAGCAGAACGGGAGGGGATCCCTATCGTGCTGGAGGCAGCTCTGCCGCCGGAGCTTCCGGTCGAAGGTTCGCATCTTTGCAGTCTGCTCGTCAACCTGCTGGACAACGCACTGGAGGCCAGCGCTCATGTCCGCCAGCCGGAAATTCGTGTATGCCTGCGTATGAAACAGAATCATCTGTTCTGCTGCGTCATGAACCGGGTCGATTCCGATGTACTTGCTGCAAATCCGGAGCTGAAGACCACCAAACGGGACCGCGCACTGCATGGCTTCGGCATCCGCAGCATTCGCCTGATCACAGAGGAATATCATGGTATGTCAGATTTCACGGTGGACCACGGCTTCTTTACCGCGACCGTAATGCTTCCCTGCTCTGCAGCGCAGGAAGCACGGAGGTGAGCGGATGGCGCGCATCAGGCATGATCTTAACACGATCTATATTTCCGGGCGGCTGCAGGAGAGCCTGCGACCGGTCTCCCGCTGTGCGCTGACGGCGGTCGTTGCACCCATGGGCTACGGCAAGACGACGGCCGTCAACTGGTTTCTCGCCAGAGAGGTAGTATCTTGTTGGGCCAAAAGTTCAAAATATTGGAGAATATAACATATGGTGAGGGAAGAAAAGGCAATCGAAATTATCAATAAGTACTTACAATGTGCTCATGAAACAAGTATCCGTCGATGTTTTCCTGTTGTGGCATCCCAGGTTTACGGTAATGGTCAGTTATGTGAACATATAATAGATTATTTGGGAGATATATATATACCTACGCTGGCCTTGATGCAAATTATGTAGAAAATGCATGCGGATCAGAAATACAAGAGGCAATTAATTTCCTGGCTTTTTGTAATGGAAAAGCATAGGTACAACAAACAGCACAGCCCGATAAGTATCGACTTTTGAAGATGAAGAGTGCACTGTTGGAATACTCTAAATCGAATAAAGGTTTCAGGAAAACCCTGACAAGCGCCGAGGTATCGTAAAGGCGTTGCTTGTCGGTAGACAACATTTTGATTCATCAGGTAACCTCCTGAAAAGGAATAGTCCCAGAGGGGAGAAATTCTCCTCCCCACTGGGTACATAACAGAACCCAGCCGAAACAGGGTTCTATTACCTCCAACCCCGTTATTACGACCCGGTAACACATCGGTTCATCAACGCCGACAGCTACTCCAGCACAGGCCAAGGAATTATTGGCTATAATATGTTTGCATATTGCAATAATAGCCCAGTTATTCAAGCCGATCATACCGGGGAGTTTGGCCTATTAACACTGGTCAGCGCTGTGGTAAGTGCAGCTGTTAATGTTGCTACAACATATATTGCAGCCAAAGCAACAGGCCAAGAATATACTCTTACCGATGCACTTGTATCGGCTGCAATAGGAGCAGTAAATGCAATTCCGGGCGCTGGGCCTTTTATTGCAGGTGGAATTTCGGGCGCATACTCTGCATATACGGCGGTTAAAAATGGAGCTACTGCTGGTGAGGCTGCGCTATGCTTCGCAGTATCCGCTACTGCAACCACGGCAAGCATTGGAAATTTGGCAAATCTCGGGACTGAGTCTGCTTTACGCATTGCAGCAACTGCAAGTGCAGACTTAGTATTCGGAACAGGGTATAATTGCATAGCTGCAACAACAAACAAGGCCGTATCTGTGAAGGCTGAAGAAAGGAAAGCATCAGGCACACAAACAACCAGTACGACTCGTTCTCGTAACACGCAAAAACGCGGAAACAAACGTACAGGGTATACCATGTGCTTGTACTGACGGTGAATACATGATAATAAAATCCGACAAAGGGAATATAGTTTTTATTATATTTTCCTATATACTGTTATCACTCATCGGGGGACTTTTTGTTTCTGAGAACAATGGCCTAACCAGCGCAGTCTGCATGGGGCTGCTTGTTTGGATTATAGGATCCATCTTCTGCATAAGGTGGTATATTGCTGTTTTTCGTAAAATTGCAATAGGTTCAAGCGGTGTAACTATCTCATTATTTCACAAAATCAAATTTTATCCCTGGGATTCCATGTCAATATATTACGAATCATATCAAAATCAGCTGGGCCTGCGCCTACAGTATAAGGGCACCGTAATACTTTCTCCACGCAGGTTTAAAAAACCGAAGCATATTTCGCCTCTTATGTACTGCATTGTATTCCATCCGTATTCATTTACATTTATTAACTTTTATGAGGAGTCAATAATGAAAGATGCTCCAAATGTATATCCTGTTAAAAAGCAAGAGTTTCTTTCAAAAATGGCTGCCCTAGGTATTATTGACTCCAACTCTTTCCTATCTGCCTAGCAAAAAGTTAAAGCAATATCTATTTAACATTGGACGGCTGCAAGGCATCTGCGACACAATCGCTGCCTTATCATTTTACAAAAGATGCAGTGTGCGGTATAATGCCTTGCAGCCATGCTTTGCTTGCATTCACAACTAATAGCTCAAAATCTTTTTGAACTTCCTCACTTGGTGGCAAGTGTGCTGTCAGCTACCGAATAAAAAGTGGAAAGAGCAAAATCAAGGAGGTATCAACTCAAATGAAAGACGTAATCAAAACATTTGTTCAAATCGTACACATTTTGTCGTTTGGGGGTCTGTTGCTTTGTGGGGCGCTTGGAGTTGTATATGAAATCATTGGACCTGCCAAATATGAACAATTACTGTCTTCGTTTGGTATCTCTAATGGATTTGAACGCACTTGGCTTTGGGCTGTGATGATGTTGATTTTGTTACTCTCTACCCACTTTATTAAAGCAAAATTATTATCTAAATAACAACCGGAAGCTGGAAAGGCGCCGGGCAGGCTGCACTGGAAGGCATGGGCGACGGCGCTCTTACCGGCGCAATCACCGGCGCAATACAAGGCGGCATGAGCGGCTATTCCGGTTATTTGAAAAATGGCGCATGCTTTGTTGCCGGAACGACTGTTGCTACCGCAACGGGTCTTGTCGCAATTGAAAAAATCAGAGCGGGGGACCTTGTTTGGGCGTGGGATGAAGAAACCGGAGACGTTGCGCTCAAGCCGGTCGTCGAAACCTATATCAACGAGACGACGGAGCTGACGCACATTTTCGTGGGCGGCGAGAAAATCGTTGCCACGCCGACGCACCCGTTCTATTGTCCGGTCAAGGGCTGGACGGATGCAGCGCACCTCCGTGCGGGGGACATTCTTGTCCTGGTCAACGGCGAATATGTCGTCGTCGAAAAAATCCAGCACGAGCTGCTCGAAAGCCCGGTCAAAGTTTATAATTTCCAAGTCGAGGACTATCATACCTATTATGTATCCGATAATGGGGTGCTGGTGCATAACAAATGTGGAGGCGAAACAGCGGCTGCAAGGCGAGGCCGTCAAATGCACAAAGAGTGGGATTATGGCTCTGGCGTTATAAAAGAGAAGGTCATCGGAAACGGTGCACGTGTTGATGGGATAGACTATGTAAATCGTATTGTATATGAACTGAAGCCTAATAATCCTCGCGCTGTTCGTCGAGGGTTGGCCCAGTTGGATAGGTATTTAAATATTCTCGGAGCAGAAGATTGGGCTGGTGTGCTTGTCCTTTACGATTAACGATGAGGTGTTAATTATGACAAAGAATGAATTTATAGAGGCAATACGGAGTCCGCTTAAGAAAGAGGGATTTCGAAAGGTTGGCCAATACTGGTATAAAAGAAATAATGATATAATTTACTGTATTAACGTGCAAGGATCACAGTGGGATAGAAATGACTACTACTTCGAAATTGGTGTTGCGGAGCACAAAGAAAATTGTACTACCCCGACACTTTTACACTGGCTTTCTTGTCACCGCTGTGAAGGCAATTCAGGGGAGAGAAATGTATTACCAAGTGAAGCTTTGAAATGCGTTTCTAATACTTTTCGAGACATTAATTGTTTGGCTGAGCTTGAAAAATTCCTACAAGATCATCATGCAACGAAAGTCGCAAATCAGTATTGGTTTTGAGCCGTTGAAACCTATATCAACGAGACGACCAAGTTGACGCACATTTTCGTGGGCAGCGAGGAAATTGTCTATAGTTTGGTATTCAAACTTTTTAATTCCCCAGCCCTTGGGCTTCGCACAATTAGAGTGTCCACTTTATGGGGTACATTTTAGCGAAAAAGGCAATGATTTAACGAATACCCTAAAAATTCAACGAATACCCATAAATTTAACGCTTACTTTGGCCAAAGTCACCACAAATACCGTAAAACGCACGAATCCCCGCTGCAGAATTGCTCTGCAGCGGGGTTCACTTATGCGCTGAAACAGCCGAAAAGCCTGATTCCAAGCGGTTTTCGGACACAGAAAAAGTCCACCGTAATTCTATCAAAATTACGGTGGACTTATGGCAAATGACTCTAATTTTGATAGAAACCGTGTAAAGGGGTGCAACTTCGGTTCGGAGGGGGCAGTTCTCAATTTGAGGGGAGTGCATTGATTCTCCTTTTAGGCGGCGCATTTTCCTACTCTGTTACACCTCTTTGAATTTGAAATTAAGACAGATAGCCCTCTCTTGCCTTCACGCCGAAGTGGGCCTCTAACTGGTGCATCTGGTCATCGGTAATGGTATTTACCAGTGGCAGATGGGCGATCTTCATGTAAATCTCTGCCGCCTTTTCGGCGGTCTCGATGAGGCCGAACGTCTCGTCGAGGTCTTTTCCCGCGCCGTAGATGCCATGCTGCGCCCAGACGACAAGGCGGGCGGTGCGCATCTTCTCAGCGGTCGCTTCGCCGATCTCATTGGTGCCGCAGAGCATCCACGGCAGCACATTCACGCCGTCCGGAAAGACGACGATGCACTCCGTGCACATCTGCCATAGGGTACGGGTAAAGGCCTTTTCGTCCAGGCTGTGGACATAGGTCATGGCAAGCAGGTTTGCCGGATGGCAGTGCATGACCACGCGGTTCTGCAGGTCGATTTTCAGCCGTGCGGCATGGCTCATCATGTGTGCCGGAAATTCGGACGTGAATTTCCCGCCGTCCGCAAAGCCCCACAGAAGCTGCGCCGTCTCGCCGCCGTCCGTCAGACGCACGAGGCCGAGATTGATCTCCGGCGCATACTGGACATTCTTGAAATACTTGCCCGTGCCGGTGACGAGGAAGTACTTGCCGTCCAGCTCTGGACAGGAAAAGCCCGTGGGAATCTCCCGCAGAACCGCGCCGTCCACATAATCGTTGACCTGCGATTCCTCCAGCAGCAGGCTCACATTTCCGCCGTTGCGCTCGTCCCAGCCGTGGTCGTACATATTCGTCACGGTGCGGATCATCTCCACCATCCACGGGGCTGTCAGAATACTTTTCATGCTCTCGCCTCCAGAATGTTCTTTTCATACGCCCACACCAGCGGCAGCCACGCGCCGTCCTCCGGCACGCCGCAGCGGCGGCAATACTCTGCCCAGACCTCGCCGAAGGGCATGGTCTTCAGTTCCTCCTGCCGAACGAGCAGATCGGTAAAATTACCCGCGTTCTGTTCAGCCGTCATATCCGGCGTCAGCAGGGCGTTCAGCAGGGCCTTCTGCACATTGCGGAAGCCCGTGACCCACGCGGCGATGCGGTTGACAGAGGCATCGAAGTAATCCAGCGCCAGATACACCCGGCCGTCCAAGCCGCCGCAGCGGACGATCTCCTTGCAGAGCTCCTTCGTTTCGTCATCGAACAGCACCACATGATCGCTGTCCCAGCGCACCGGGCGGGTGATGTGCAGGGCGATCTCCGGGAAGAAGGTCAGCAGTGCCGGGATTTTGTCGCTGACCACCTCGGTGGGGTGATAGTGGCCGTTGTCCATCAGGGGGATGCACTTATCCCTGTTCATGGCGGCGTAGCTCAGGGCGAACTCTGCACTGCCCACGGTGTAGCTCTCCACGCCGATGCCGAACACCTTGCTCTCCACGCAGGGCTTGACCTTGGTAAAGTCAAATGGCTCCGAGAGAATTTCGTCGATGGATTCCTTATAACGCATGCGCGGCCCGAGGCGGTCAGTGGGAATGTCCTTGAAGCCGTCGCCCGTCCAGATGTTCATGGTACAGACCTGCCCCAACTCCTCCGCCAGATACTGCGAGATGCGCACGCAGGCCCTGCCGTGCTCGATCCAGAAGCGGCGGGTTTCCTCGTTGGGGGAACTGAGCGTCAGCGGATCACACTTGCGATGGGAAAAGAACGTCGGGTTGAAGTCCGCGCCGAGGCCGTGCTTTTTGCAGAAGTCGACCCACGGTGCAAAATGCTTCGGCTCCAGCTTATCGCGGTCGACCCACTCGTCCTCGGCAAAAATAGCATAGCTGGCGTGGAGATTCAGCTTCTTCGTGCCGGGGCACAGCTTCAGCACCTCCTCGATATCCGCCATCAGCTCCTGCGGGGTCCTCGCGCGGCCGGGATAGCTGCCAGTGGTCTGGATGCCGCCGGTAAGGGGCTTGGTGGGGTCGGTGTCGAAACCGCGCACATCATCGCCCTGCCAGCAGTGCAGGGACAGCGGCACAGTTTTCAGCTTTGTAAGCGCCGCTTCGGTATCCACACCGAGGGCGGCATATTTTTGTTTTGCTTCCATATAGCTCATAGGTCTGCCTCCATTTGTATTTTCAGATTTCCCAGCGCCGTCGCCTCAATGGGCAGGGCAACGACCCGCTTGCCGGTGGCCTTGGCGGTGAGATGGTTGAGAAACTCATTTTTCGCACCGCCGCCCACGATGTACAGCTTGTCGTATTGCTTTCCAGTGTTTCGCTCCAGCTCTGCAAGGGCTTTCGCATAGCTCTCTGCAAGGCTGCGATAGGCGCAGCGGAAATAGTCGCCGATGCTGATGAGCTTTCCGCCGGTCGCCGTGTCAAAGGCGGCCTTCATACTCTTGGGAGCCAGAAATTCCGGGGCGTTGGCGTCGATGAGGGCATCGCAGCGGCTTTCTTTGGCGGCGTTCACGATCTCCGCAAAGCCCAGCCCGCTGCAAAGCTCCTTTTGCAGCTCGTTGACCAGCCACATGCCCATGATGTTCTTCTGATAGCGGTTATAGCCCACGCCGCCCTCGTTGGAGTAATTGGCGGCACGGCTGGCGGTATTTGTAATGGGCTTCGGCGTTTTGACGCCCAAGAGCGACCATGTGCCGCTGGAAATATAGGGCGCGTTTTCCACCATGGGGATTCCCTCCACCGCCGAGGCCGTGTCGTGGGTGGCGCAGAGGACGCACTTTATCCCCTCATACTCGCCCAGCACCGTCCCCGGCTTTTGGAGTTTGGGGAAGATGGGCGGCAGACCGAGCGCTGAAATGATCTCCGGGTCAAATTTGCCCGTTTCTGCGTTTACCATGCCGGTGGTAGTGGCGTTGGTGTACTCCTTGGACTTCACACCGCAGAGCTTCCAGAGGAGATACTCCGGGATCATCAGAAAATCCGTCACGCCCTCCAGCCTGCCCGTGAGCTTATCCGCATAGAACTGATAAATGCTGTTGAACGGCTGGAACTGGCAGCCGGTTTTGGCGTACAGCTCCGCAAACGGCAGAATTTCGTGAACCTTGGGAATGGCCGCCTCCGTGCGGCTGTCGCGGTAGGCATAGACGGGACGGACTTCTTCCTCGCCGCGCAGCAGCACATAGTCCACGGCCCAGGTATCGACAGACAGGCTGACGATCTCCGGGAACTCGGCCTTCGCCGCCGCGATGCCCGCCTTCACATGGGAAAGCAGCGCATCCACGTCCCAGACGAGATGGCCGTTCTGCTCCTGTACGCCGTTGGGGAAGCGGTAGACCTCTTTTGCTTTGATTTTGCCGTCCTCCCGCCAGCCCACAATGTGCCGCCCGGAGGACGCGCCGATGTCAATGGCAAGGTAATATCGTTTCATTTCCATTCATACCGATGCTGTCCGGCTCCGACGGTCCGGCCCGTTCCGTCCGGCAGGAGGATCTCCGCCGTTGTGTTCGCAGGGATACCCACGGTCAGCCGATAGCCGTTCTCCGTCCGCTCCCAGCTTGTCGTAACGTTTCCACAAATGCTCCAATAACTAGCCCGTGCGAAGGTGATGTCCCCGCCGGGCTTCGGTGCAATTGTAACATGGTTTTCTCCGGTGATCCGGATGCCGCACATCGTGTTCATCAGCCACTCGCAGACCGCGCCTTTGGAATAGTGGTTCAGCGAGGCGATCCATTTGTCCTTCTGGTTGCCCTCCCAGGCCTCCCAGATCGTCGTTGCGCCGGACTTTGGCATAAAGAGCCAGCCGGGCATTTCCTCGTTTTCCAGCAGACGGTAGGCATAGCTGATATCCAGCCCCGCCAGAACGTCCAGGATCATCGGCGTGGAGAGGAAGCCGGTCCCGAGACGCCAGCCATAGTGGTCCAGCGCGGCGATGAGGCGCTTTCTGGCAAAGGTCTCCTGCTCCGGCGTCAGCAGCCCCATATACAAGGGCCGGACGAGCTTGGCCTGCCGGTCGGTATCCAGCGAGTAGCCGTCCTTCGTAACGAGTTCCTGATAGGCGCATTTCGCGCCCTCGCTGTATTCCCGGATGCGTGCCAGCTGCGGCGTTTCCGGCTTGCCGAGGATCGAGGCGATCTCCAGCACACGCTTGAGCGTAAAATATGTATAGGCCGTGGATTCCTCCGGGTGCGGAATGAAAAAGTCGATCCCGTGGAAGGCCATGACGTCATTCGGCTCGGCCCACTCGCCGTAGGACTTGCCACAGTTAACAGCATACTTTCGATTTTTGTGAGAAAGATGCATGGGCTTGGCGAAGATCCCGCCCCATTTCCCCGCGCGGCGGATCATAAAGTCCGCATAGCGCAGCATGTTGTCGTAATACGCACGCAGCAGGCGGTCGTCGCCGTATTTCTGATAGAAATAGTACGGGATATAGACACCTGCGCACGCCCAGCCGACGGAGCCGTTCATTTTGTTGATGCTCGGCGACTCGTTTGCAAACGGCGCGATCTGCGGCAGGCGGCCGCTGCGCCACTGGCGGTCAAAAATGTCGCGCACATGCTTGCGGGCAAAGGCCGCATAGTCCGTGAGATAGGACGCCGTGTTGAAGAAGACCTGACTGTCGCCCGTCCAGCCCATGCGCTCACGCGTCGGGCAGTCCGTCGGCACGTCGGTGGAGTTGCTCTTCAGGGACCACAGAGTGTTGTGGTAAAATTGGTTGATCAGGCGATTGGAGCACTCGAATTTTGAAGTTTCCTCAAAGGCGCTGTACACAGCAACAGCCGTAAAGTCCTCTGTCCGGAATTCGACGTCCGTGTCGACCTGCGCATACTGGAAGCCGCCGTAATAGAATTTCGGCGTGTATTCGTTCACGCCCTCCCTGCAGGTGTAATCCAGCTCCTGCAGCGGTGAGGGTCTTCCTTTGGTAATGCACTGGATGTTCCGGAGCGTCAGTTCGCCGCTGTCATCGAGCGTTTCGCCCATCGTGATGTGGACTCGCTGGCCCTTGTGTGCCGTCACACGGAAGGACACATAGCCCGAAAGATTCTGCGCATATTTGAGGACAGTCTTGCCGGACGGCGTTGTGATCCGTTCGACCGGGGCAAAGCGCTCGCGCTCGAGGACCGGTACGTTGTCGGATGCCGTCAGAGGCGCATGCTCCTCCACAACGCGGACACTGCCGGAATAGGAGGGCTCGCGATTTGCATCCACGATCTCGCCGTCCTTGAGGTCGGCAAAGCGGATGGGGCCGTCATTGCTCCACGCCCAGCTCCCGTCGCTGCAGACGGTCTGCGTCGTTCCGTCCGCCAGCGTCAGCTCCAGCTGCGCCAGCAGCTTTGTCTGCGTGCCGAAGGTGTTCGTCTGCCCTGCGCCGCCGTTGGAGCCGCGGTACCAGCCGTCCGCCAGCTCGACGGTCATGGCGTTTTCGCCGCCCCGCAGCAGGTCCGTCACATCGTAGACCTGATACTGGATGCGCTTGCGGTAGTCCGTGGAGCCGGGCGTCAGCAGCGCGCCCCCGACGCGCCGGCCGTTGAGCCGCGCCTCATACAGGCCGCAGGCCGTAAGATACAGTCGGGCCTTTTGAACCTGTCCCGCGGAAAACACCTTGCGGAAGCAATCCACCGGGTAGCGCTGCTTTTTACGGACGGGATAGTCCCCCGCGATCCACAGGGCGCTCCAGTCCGAAGCATTCAGAAGCCCCATTTCGAAAAAGGCCTCGCTCGACCACGCGCCGGGATCGTCGTTCTCATCCCAGAGCCGCACGCGCCAGCTGACGCGCTGCCGGGAAGCAAGCGCGTTTGGATAATCCGCGTGCATGGAGCCGGAGGGCACCTTCCCGCTGTCCCATACCGTACGGCCATCCGTCGCTGCAAGGATCTGGAATGCGCTCTGCGTGATCCCGTCCTCACAAGTCCAGAACAGCCGCGGATGCGGAATATCAATGCCCAAAGGGTCCTGCAGATATTCCGTTTTTAATCGTACTGCTTTCATGGTTCACTCTCCTGTTTTCAGCGAGCAGAAATCGCTGCCGGTCTTGCCGGTATCCTTGTGCTCTGAAACAGAGTATCGGCCCGCCGCGGCAAACGCTGCGCAAGCCGCGCCTTTGTTCATCACTTTAATTCATTATAGAGAGCCGTCCGGAATTTGTCAATTGCTTTTGACAGCATTTTCCGCCGCCCAATTTTCAGAAGAACGGCCGGAAATTCCCTGACAGACTTCCGGCATATTCGATCTTTTTCGGGCAATGCTATGACTGCGGTACCCAAAATCACATTTCAAGGAGATGTACGCAATGAAAAATACGAACCAGATCAATATCCCGGAAGCTCGCGAGGCCATGGACAAGTTCAAGATGGAAGCCGCCAACGAAGTCGGCGTCAACCTGAAGCAGGGCTACAACGGTCACCTGACCTCCCGTGAGGCCGGCTCCGTCGGCGGCCAGATGGTCAAGAACGTGTGCCCCATACGAACCGCGAGATTTACAAGAAATAACCGGATCATGGAGGGGCATATGCAGGCGGTGCGGTACATAGTGCGGATCAGCGTATAAGAAAGTCAGCACGGACAAGTGGAAAGTCATCCGCTGTCCGTGCTGACTCTTTAGATTGACCTACAGTTCTTCTGTCTTGAACGTCGTATACCCCTCGTAATAGTAGCTGTGGTCGATGCCCTTCATAAAGACCTCACGGCTATTCACGTCATCCGTCAGCGCGGCTTTCAGCAGCACCTTGATCTCCACGTCCTTAATCGGGCTGCGCTCCATGGCAAGCAAATAGTCTTCCTTATCGACCTTGCTCCAATCCACGACCTGAGCGATTCTGTTTTTCAGCATAAAATCGAGCCAAATGCGCATACTGCGCCCATTGCCCTCGCGGAACGGGTGGGCGACGTTCATTTCTACATACTTTTCGATGATTTCATCAAACGTGTCCTGCGGCATTTTTTCGATGTTCGCCAGCGCCGCTTCCAGATACATCAGCGGCGCAAAGCGGAAATTACCCTTTGCCAAATTCACCGTGCGAAGCTCACCCGCAAAGTCATAAATATCCTCAAAAAGTGCCTTGTGAATCGCCTTGAGCGCCGCGAACGTGCCAACAGGCAGTCTGTCCAACGTACCACTCGCAAACAGCCACACAGCCTTTTTCTTGCTGATGCGCTCTTCCTCCCGCGCAAGGTCGGCAGAACTCGTCAGTCCCAATTTATTTTCCAGTGCCATAGCGCACCTCCTCGTTACTTCAATCTATACGTTTTCTCCGCCCCTCTGCCGACGACCTTGATCAGCCCTTCCTCGTTCATCTGGCGGGTCAGCAGATAGGCTCTGGTCTTTTTGATATGCAGCAGCTCCTGCAACTCCTCGTCGCGCATTTCACCGTATTCCTTGAGGTAGTCCAGAACGATTTTCATCTGCGGCGTAATGACCGGCGCGGCGGGCTTTGATTCTGCCGCAATTTCTGTGCCCGCAGAAACGGCGTTCATGTTCGGCAGCACGATTCTAAATGCATTTGTCGTTGCCTCGATGCTGGGCTGGACGGGGCAGTTTGCATAGAGCTTGAAAATGCGGCGGATGCCGGTGCCGTAGCTTTCAATCAGGCGCAGACGATGAAAGATCTCCGCCAGCTTCTTATTCCTCGGCTGAGAAACGCCGAGACGGATATCCTCCGTGGAAAGACCGGGCAGGAGACCGCCCAGAGAAATAAACTCCATTTTGCTGTCGTTCACGTTGATGATAATACTGCCGCTGAAGCTGTAGTCCCGATGCACCAGCGCATTGAGCAGCGCTTCGCGGATGGCTTCCTCGGGATAGTCCTGCTTATCCGTACGGACGACGCCCCTGATGGTAGAGACGGTTCTGTTGCACAGCGCCAGATAGTTGATCGAGTTTTCAAACTGCTTGAAGATCGAGCCGCCAAATTCCTTGCTGTCCCGGAACTCAGTGCAGGATTCATCGTTGAATACGGCGATTTTTGTCGTGTGCTGGCACTGATCGGACAGAAGCAGCGCCAGATTGGTGTACTGATCGTCGTGGATGTTCCGAAGCCCCAGCGCAATATACTTGTCCTCCAAAAAATCCACCTTGTATCGCTTGAACGCAGCCGCAGCTTCATCAAAGGTCAGATTCTGCTGCACGGTGCGCATTTCTTCGAACACGTCGCCGTCCGAATCTTTGATCATCTGCCGGATCTGTTCCGGCGACGCCTGCACACTCGTTGCGCCCTGCCGGACGTAAACGCCAGCGGGCTTCAGTCCTTTGCCCTTCAGATAATACGGCTTATAGCTGCCCTCGCCGACCTCAATGCGGATGACCTTGTTCTCCTGCAGCACATAGCGCACGAACATTGTCACATCCGGCTGAATGGCGTCGCGGATACCGTTCGTCAGCCGCGTGTAGGTCTCGTCCACATTGTCAATGCCGGTCACATTTCCCTGATCGTCAATGCCGATATAGATCACACCGCCGTCAGTATTCGTAAAGGCGATGACTTCCTTGTAAATGTCGTCCGTCAGTTGAGATTTATATTCCATGCGCTCGTTTTCGTACTGCATCAATCACACCTCCGTGTTGGTTATTTTTATTATACCACATTTTTTATATGAAACAAGTGAAAATAGTGAAAATTCACATAAATCATGTGAATTTCTCTGCGCATCTCTAATAGCACAGAAATGCAGCAGCACGCTTTCGCGAACTGCTGCACCAATTATGCCTGACATAAAAGGTTATAAAATCCTGGATTTGATGTAATCTCCGCAGCGTTTATAGATCGTGAACAGCGCCGGGTCGCACTCCGGATAAATGGCGGCGATCAGCTTGCCCACCTGATTGAGAAGCTGCGCCGGCTGCATGCCGCAGGCGGCGGTGATCTGCTCCGCAGTCACGGCGGTCAACTGGTGTGCAAGTGAATTGCGGCAGCTTTCGTTCAGTAGGTTGCAGCTTTTTAGCACGGGCATAGCATCTACAGGAACATCCGGCAGATGCTCCAAAATCCGATAGCACAGCTCCATGCCGACGTCACTCTCCCGAAGGGGCGCACCAAAATATGTGCAAACGCTTTGGTAGACCTCCGGCAGCTTATTTGCCAACATATCCGGTACAACGCGCGGCCGCCGGGAATACGGACGGTCGATCACGTCTTCCAAACGCAGGTTTTTCCCCGCCAGCACGGTTTTCATTAGCTGCAATTCCAGCCGGACAACAAGCGGATTAAGACGCAGGATCATCTCCTCATACTGTTGCCGGTGGCTGCGGTTGAGCAGCACCAGATACGCCTCGCTGACCTCCGCATAATCGCTGCGCGGCGCACCGGTGCGAACCGGGTATAAAGAAAACGGCAGCTTGAGATTCTGCGCATAATTCCGCGCCGCTTCGCTTTGCATCTTGTCGCGCGCGTCCAGATGTCCGATCAGCGCCTTCAGCTGGTTTGGAAGATTCTTCATCGTGTAAATCGCGCTGTAATCGCGTACGTCAAGCAGCGTCAGAAGCTGTTCTTTGGCCCTTTGCCTCTGCATGTGCATGAGCTCCGGCTCCGAGCAGCGGTTCGGAGCATCCGGCGCTTCATCCTCGTTGCACTCCAACTCGTCGGCGACGCTGTAATCAGGGGCATTTGTCCGCTCGGTGGTGCCGGAAGCGCGTTCAAAATTCTTGACCTGAATACCGCGCATGCTGCGCCGCAGATCGGCGGCGAGAAATGCAAGCGCAATTTTCATCTGCGGCGTACCGGAGCTGAGATTCAGCAGCACCTCCCCATCGGGAAACTCCTCTGTCAGCGCCGCCACAGCCTCCGTAATCGGCGCACCGACGGCGTCCATATCTGACGGATCCTCGATCTGTGTGCGCACGACACGCAGCTCCGGCGCATAGCCGCCCCAATTATTCTGAACGTGCGATAAAACGGTGTCCAGCCGCGCGCCACAGCCGTCGAGCGCCGCAGCCTCGCCGGAAAGGAACACACAGATCACCTCCGGGCGGTAATGGCGGATGATATGCAGCATCGGGCCGTCGTGGTATCCACGCACAGGGTCTGACGTACCCATACAGGTAAACAATAGTCTCATCATGGATCGTTCCTCGCTTTCGAGTTTATGAACCTCTTTATGTGTGCGAACCTCTATTTTCGCAGTACAAATTAAGTCGCTGTTTTATGCGCTTCGCACGGCACTTTGCAGTTTCTCAGTTTGCTATTGATAAACATCTGCCAATATGATACAATAAAATAGCAGAGTTGACAATTCTTTTTCCTGTTGCACCAGAAAGAATGTGCAGCTTTGCCGAAACAACCCACACCCCGCAAGGGGACGGAAACTATGGGACTCCATGACGACATGTTGTCCTAATATGAAACAACCCACACCCCGCAAGGGGACGGAAACCGGCAAAGGGAAGCAGAATCAAAGAATAGGAGGAAACAACCCACACCCCGCAAGGGGACGGAAACGCACGCGCGGCAGACACACTCAGCCCTCACGTGAAACAACCCACACCCCGCAAGGGGACGGAAACTTATCGTTCGATACGATGATCGCCGGACGTCCAGGAAACAACCCACACCCCGCAAGGGGACGGAAACACATTCGAACAACCCGGCACGTTCCATTGCATAGGGAAACAACCCACACCCCGCAAGGGGACGGAAACTCCGCATAAGATAATTCATTTTTGGTTTTCATGGAAACAACCCACACCCCGCAAGGGGACGGAAACCTTCATCTGCCACTACTCCCAAATCCGTTGTCGCCACGAAACAACCCACACCCCGCAAGGGGACGGAAACCTGATGCCAGCAGTACTCCATCTCGAGGCTTGCGAAACAACCCACACCCCGCAAGGGGACGGAAACCGGCGGGATACCGTGCTCCGCGTCATCCCCTGCCCGAAACGACCCACACCCCGCAAGGGGACGGAAACTGTCATGTCGTCCATATCCTCACTTCCTTTCAGGAAACGACCCACACCCCGCAAGGGGACGGAAACCCAGGGCAATCAGAATTAGCTCTATCTCAGAAGAAACGACCCACACCCCGCAAGGGGACGGAAACCTCCACCCTGTAGGGAAGCCCATCAACCACTCGAAACAACCCACACCCCGCAAGGGGACGGAAACCGCTTCGCGGCCGCGAACTGCGCCTTATAGTTTGAAACAACCCACACCCCGCAAGGGGACGGAAACCCTGCTAAAGCCACAATGGCCCACAAAATGACGTGAAACAACCCACACCCCGCAAGGGGACGGAAACTCTTTTACCCACTCGATCTGCGCCTTTACCAGCGAAACAACCCACACCCCGCAAGGGGACGGAAACCTTTTTGATGTCCATGCTTTCCTGCGCACTCGGAAACAACCCACACCCCGCAAGGGGACGGAAACCACCTGCTTGAGCATGTAGTAAGCGATCGGGCGAAACAACCCACACCCCGCAAGGGGACGGAAACCATTCTCCGATGACGTACAACATTCTGTTTGCGAAACAACCCACACCCCGCAAGGGGACGGAAACTATGAGCCGTAGGCCTTGGCCCCGTTGTCCCAGAAACAACCCACACCCCGCAAGGGGACGGAAACTTCGCTGCCTTGAGACTGTCCGTTTCAAATAATGGAGAAACAACCCACACCCCGCAAGGGGACGGAAACCTTCAGAGACGCTCGAATGCTTTGCCATTGCGGAAACAACCCACACCCCGCAAGGGGACGGAAACCAAAATTCGTCATTTTACTTCCCTCCTACTATGAAACGACCCACACCCCGCAAGGGGACGGAAACCCCTTATTCTCCGGTATCGCTCCAGCGATCTTGCGAAACAACCCACACCCCGCAAGGGGACGGAAACCCTCTGACGATGTAATACTGATTGTCCATTTTGAAACAACCCACACCCCGCAAGGGGACGGAAACTTGACTCCGTCACGGGAGTCGGTATACTATGAGAAACAACCCACACCCCGCAAGGGGACGGAAACCCATTTGTGTTCACATTGCAGAAATTGTTGGAGAAACCATCCACATCCCCGACAGGGGACAACTGACAAAAAAGGAGCGTGAGACACCTTGAGAGCAGAAAGCGTGCGCGTCAGCTTCGGCTGTCTGCTGCACGACATCGGTAAGCCGGTGCTGCGTGCGGGCGGACAAGCTGGCGATCACAGCAGCCTCGGCTATGCGTACCTGAAAAAGCTTTGGCAGGATGACCGGGACATTCTCGACTGCGTCCGCCTGCACCATGCCGCTGCACTGCGCGCCGCGCAGCCTGCGGACAGCAGCATCGCGTGGATCGCCTGCATCGCGGACAATATCTCCGCCGCTGCCGACCGGCGCAGCATAGACACGGAGGAAACAAGTTTCCGGCGCTATCTGCCGCTTGTGCCCGTGTTTTCCCATATGAACGGCGAGCATCCCGGAAAAGCCGTTTCGCCTGCTTTGCAGACAGGCGCGCTGCATCTGCCGCTTGAAAATCTGGATGCTCTGACGGCGGCGCAGTATCAGGCAGCCGTGGACGCGCTGGCACCGAGACTCGCGGAGCTTTCGCGCACGGAGCAGTGGCTCAACTCCCTGCTGTGTCTGCTGGAAAGCTACCTCAGCGCCTTCCCATCGAGCACCAACACAGCGGAAAGCCCGGATATTTCACTCTTTGACCACCTGAAAACCACGGCGGCGATTGGCGTCTGTATCAGCGAGTATCTCGCAGACCAAAACGAAACACAGTTCAAGAAGCGCCTTTTTGACAATGAAAAGCAGTTCATGGACGAGCAGGCGTTTCTGCTCTACTCGGCGGATTTTTCCGGCATCCAGAAATTCATCTACACTGTCGCATCTGAAAAGGCGCTGCGTTCCCTGCGAAGCCGCTCGTTCTTTCTTGAACTTGCGATGGAGCATTACGCAGACGAGCTGCTTTCCCTCTGCGGCGTCGGGCGGACGAACCTTCTTTATACCGGCGGCGGACACTGCTATATGCTCCTGCCGAACACCACTGAAGTCCGGGCAGCGATCGAGCGTTGGAACCGGCGCTTCAACGACTGGCTCTCCGAGCAGTTTGGCATTTCGCTGTTCCTCGCGCACGGATATACCCCGTGCAGCGGCAACGAGCTGGTCGACTTCCCTGCAGAGCGCAGCCCCTACAAGAAGATGTTCCGGCGCGTATCCTCTGCGCTGGCTGGGCACAAGCTGCACCGCTATGACGCAGCGGCGCTTCAAAAACTCAACAGCAGCCACGCAGACGGCGGACGTGAATGCAAAATCTGCGGACGCACAGACAGCCTTCAGGGCGGACGGTGCAGCTGGTGCCGGCTGTTCGTTTCGCTGTCTGAGAAAATTCAGCGCTGCGACATCTATTTTGTAAGTCCTGCGCAGCTGGACGCCGCCGATTTTACACTTCCTTCTGTGGACGGCATGATTGGCGTCACCTTTTTGGACGAAAAAACAGCCCGCAGCCGGTTAAACGGCGGCGAAGCTGTGACGAGAATTTATTCCAAAAACAAAGCCTATACCGGGCTTCAATACAGTACGCGCATCTACGTTGGAGACTATGCCTTCAGCAACAGCATCGAAGCGCTTGCGCAGGAGGCCAGCGGCGTCAAACGCATCGGCGTGTGCCGGATGGACGTGGACAATCTGGGACAGGCGTTTGTTGCAGGCTTCGAGCGCCCGGAAAAAGCAACTGCGCAGGAACGGGAGCATTTCGTTACCATCTCGCGCACAGCGGCGTTTTCCCGGCAGATGTCCCTGTTCTTCAAGTGCTACATCAACGATATCCTTTCCGGACGCTTTGAAAGCAAGCCGGCGCTTGCCGTGACGGTAGTCTATTCCGGCGGCGATGATGTGTTTTTACTTGGCGCATGGAATGATGTTGTAGAGGCGGCGCTTCGCATCCGGCAGGCATTCACAGCCTTTTCCTGCGGCGCGCTTACCATCAGCGCGGGACTTGCTCTGGTGGACGATCATTACCCGGTCCGCCTCTCGGCGGCCGCCTCCGGCGATCTGGAAGACCTTGCAAAACAGGAACCGGACAAAGATGCAGTCTGCCTTTTTGAAAGCGCACACTGTTATGGCTGGAACACGTTTACCGGGCGCGTGCTGGGTGAGAAAAAAGCCGCGTTAGAGGCTTTTTTCGGCATGCGCGGTCAAGAGCGTGGAACTGCATTTTTGTATCGGACGCTCGACCTTCTGCGCACGGCGCAGGACCCGAAGGACGGCAAATTACAGCTCGCCAGATATGCCTATCTGCTTGCCCGGCTGGAGCCGCCGCGCACATCGCCTGCGTTTGGCGCATACCGGATGTTTGCAGGCAAGATGTACCGTTGGGCGCTGAACAAAACAGACCGCGCCGAGTTAATCACGGCAATTTATCTTCATGTCTATGAGAACCGGGAGGGGGATACAGATGGCATACAACAATAACAGCAACAGTGGCTACAACCGCGGCTATTCCGGCGGCGGACAGTCCCGTCCGCCGCAGCGTTCGGGGTATGGCGCACAGCAGCGCACGGCTTACAACCAGCCGCTCGCAGAAATTCAGGCTGAAAAGGTCCCGGATGACTATATCGACCGTGCTGACGCGATCATGCGCGAAATGAGCGGGCAGCGCCCAGTGATTACAACCAGCAAAATCCGGAACCTCCTGAGTCTCGTCAGCGGCATCTATGACGCCGAGCGGCTCCGTACCGAACCGGAACTGACAAAGGAGAGCATTGCGGGTATCGGCATGATGCGCATCCGCACAGCATATGAAGCCGGGCGCGATCCTGCAACGAAGGTGTTTGTCGAAAAGGCACATCTTTTGCAATATCTCAAGGGCATCGGCACAAATCGCGAGACTCTGATTGCGTTTGCACACTATATGGAAGCGCTGGTAGCGTATCATCGCTACTACGGCGGCAAGGAGGCGTAAGTATGTACGGGAAAATTCTGATTCAGTGTGATCTGATCGTCCGAACCGGTATGCATATCGGCGCGTCCGGCGCCTTTTCCGCGATCGGTGCGGTCGACAGTCCTGTTGTCCGCGATACGCTCACGGGAAATCCAATCGTTCCCGGCAGCAGCCTCAAGGGAAAGCTCCGCACGCTGCTGGCAAGAAGTTTTTCCGGTGACATCGAACATATGCCGGATTTCAAGAACGACGAAGCACCGATCCTGCGCCTGTTTGGAAGCGCTGACCCGGTCAGAGCGGCGCGGCTCCAGTTTGCCGATTGCTTTGTCAATAATAAAGAGCAGATGAAAGCGGTTGGCCTGACCGAGGTGAAATTTGAAAACGCCATCAACCGAATCAATTCTGTTGCAAATCCGCGCCAGATCGAGCGCGTCGTGCCGGGAACCAGCTTCGGCGTGAACATTGTCTATGAATTTAGCGGCGAGCGCGAAGCACAGGAAGACCTTGCATTGCTCGCAAAGGGGATGAAGCTGCTGCAGCTGGACTATCTCGGTGGACATGGCTCACGCGGCAGCGGCAGAGTCAGCTTCACAAACTTCCGCCTGACCGGTGTTGCCTGTGACGCGGATACGGCTTCTCTGACGGGCCTCTTTGAGGAGGTTGCAAACTATGAGTTGTTTTCTGTTTAGTCTCCGGTTTACCGCACCTGTCCACTTCGGATTGTCCGACGCTGCAATGTCGCTCTACGCATCGGAAGAAACCTTCCGTGCCGATACGCTCTTCTCAGCGCTTTGCCATACTGCTCTGCACGCAGAAGGTGAAGCAGGCGTGACACGGCTCTGTGAAGCCGTCCGGCGCGGGGAATTGACGCTTTCCGACGCCATGCCTTACTGCGGCGATACATTCTATCTTCCAAAGCCCTTTATCCATGCGCCCTCATCCGAGGAGCTTCCGGCAAAGCAGCGAAAGACCATGAAAAAGCTGCGTTGGCTCCCGATGCATGCCTTTGAGCGATTTTCTGTGTCCGTACACGGCGGGGCCGCATTTGTTCCAGAAACAGCGGAAGGCTTCGGCGTGCATGAGGATTACACGAAAGCGGCTGTTACAGACGGTGAGGACGCTAACCCGTATCAGGTCGGCGTGTTCCGGTTCTTTGAAGATTGCGGCCTGTGGTTCATGCTGTGCTGCCCGGAGGAGGACGGCCCCTATTATAAAACGCTGCTCCGTTTGCTCGGCATGAGTGGGATCGGCGGGAAGACCAGCGCCGGATATGGTTCTTTTGAAATCGAGGATGTGATTTTTCTGGACGAGCCATTCGACGATCAGACCGAGTGGCTGCATGACGCGCTTGCGCAGGAAAATAGCTCTTATCTGCTGCTGACGACGGCACTGCCCGAAAAGGAATACCTCGAATCTGTTTTAGACGGTGCGTATTATCAGCTGACCCGCAGAGGCGGCTTTATTCAATCTGAAACCTATGCAGCCGAGCCGCAGAAGAAGGACACGCAGTATTTTCTTGCCGCAGGATCTGTTTTGAAGCGGAAGTTTTCCGGCGGCCTGTTTAACGTCGGAGAAAGCGGAAAACATCCTGTCTACCGCTATTCAGCTCCTGTTCTGCTGGGGGTATCGTTATGATTCACGAAGGGCAACTGGAGGTATTCGATCTGACGCTGATTGCTAAAGCTCCGGTTTTTATTGGCAGCGGCAAAAGCTATGTGAAAAAAGAATATGTCTTTTTAACGCCGCGTTTTGCCAGAGTATCCTGCGACGAAGTGATGCTGTTAGATGAAACAAAGTTTTTTCATCTGCTGCTGGAACGGAAGCTGGAAGATAAGTACATACAGTTCATGCTGGGGGCGCAGACGGATCTTTACCGGTTTCTCACGGCAGAATGCTGCCTGAGTCTGAACGATATCCGCGCTGTCAGCCGCTACAGCATCGCTGCCGCAGACGCGCTCGACGCAGAGCATTCTCTGAAGGAAATCAACGCCTTTGTGCGCGGAGCAAACGGCCGCGTCTATGTTCCCGGAAGCAGTGTAAAAGGTGCGCTCCGTACCGCGATTCTTACTGATTGGATTCTTTCGGACAATTCTCCGCATTCTGCGTTTGGCGATACGCGCAAGGGCTTTCCGGAAGGGACATATCTCCATACGCTGAAACTCAAGAAGGATCGGAACGGCGCTGTGCTGGATGACGCAGTAAATAGTATCCTGCGCGGCCTCAGTATTTCGGACAGCCTGCCGGTCAGTGACACCTGCATGATCCTTGCCGGTAAAATAGATGCAGATCCGGATGGGCAGACGCACCGGATCAACCTCTGCCGTGAATGTATTCGCCCTGGAACAGCGCTTCATTTTAAACTGACGCTCGACCAGTCGGTACTGCATCAGAAAATTACGGCAGAGGGCCTGATGCGCAGCATTCGGACGTTTGACAGCTTCTACGAGAAAGCCTATTTACGCCATTTTACAGCGCCGCGTCATGCGGCAGAAGTTTCCTATGACAGCACGCTCTTTTTGGGTGGCGGCGTGGGCTTCTTTTCCAAAACGCTTACATATCCGTACCTCGGCGAAAAGGACGGACTGCAAGCGGCAATCAACGAGCTGAACCGCTCGTTCCGCAAGCACCGGCACGAAGAAGACCGCGCGGATGGTATCTCGCCGAGAACCACAAAATATGCGCTTTACGAAGGTGAATTGTATCCATATGGTCTGTGCGAGGTGAAGCTCTCTTGATAACGACTTACCAGTTAGAACTGTCCGCCCGGCTTATGCCATCGGATGGCTATAAGCTGTATTCGTGGCTGCTGGCACAGATTCCTTCTGACGTAGCAGAAGCGCTTCACAGTCAGCAGGACCATCCGATTTCTCAGTTCGTAACGTTTGATAAAGAAAAGGATACGTCTATATGGAATATCCATCTTCTGAGTACGGAGGCTTCTGCGCTGTTTGCTCCGGCGATAGAATCGATTGAAACGATTTCCCTGCACACAGGTGAAATTTCTGTTGTTTCCAAACAGCCAAAAACAGAGATTCAATTTGAAGACATCATCCGACAGGCGCGCCAGACCACTTCCTTGTGCACGGAAATTCAGTTTCGGAGCGCCGCTTCGTTCAAGCAAAACGGACGCTATGTGATTTTTCCACAGGAAAAGCTCATTCTGCAAAGTCTTGTGAATCGTTGGAACAGTTTTTGTGAGGAATATCCGCTTTGTGACCCGGACGCACTGTGTATGCTGGAAAGCGGTATTTATATCCGCGATTACGCATTGAAATCCGTTCGATATCATCTAAAAAATGTATATATTCCGGCATTTGTCGGAAAGGTTACGCTGGACTCCAGACTTCCTGTCCCGTTGGCGGAGTTGTGGCACGCCATCCTGCTCTGGGCAGATTACAGCGGCATCGGCATTAAGACCGCGCTCGGCATGGGCGGGGCAAATGTCAGATTTCTTTAGAATCCGGCACACAATCATACCCTTGCAGCGCAAAAGATCCACAGTTTTTAGTGGATCTTTTGACTATTTTAAATTTGTTTCATGCTGCCCTCTTCAGAACTTTTTGAGGGCTTTTTTAGACAGATGCCGCTGATAAATACTTCATATCCGCGCGAATAAACCATCGGGGCCAGAGGAAGTTCCTCTGGCCCTTTTCTTTTTGAATACCAAAGACTCTGTCGAGAAACAGTATATTTGTCAGATATCTGACATATCCTTCAGCGCATGATACACATCCCGCCAGAGGTACAGGCCGCTGCCGGGGTATCGGCTGCGCAGGCGCTCCAGTGCAGCTTTTCTGGCTTTTGTCACGCCATCCGGCGAGAGCATTTCACGCAGACCCAGCTCGTCTGTAGACAGCTTTTCGTAGCCGAACACGCCATAGGTATGGCCGAGGATCGCGCGGTCTTTCGCGCTGAGCGTCTGTGCAACTTCATCCAGAGGAAGCAACTCCTCCTTGTGCAGCCGCTGCGCCTGTTTTACGCGCTGCATTTCGTCTCTTGGCAACGCCGCTGCACCGAGATTTGCCTCCAAATAGCGGTACATTTTCCCGCGCAGAAACGGATGCAGATATGTGGTCAATTTTCCGCGATCCTCGTCATACACCCCGATGGAAAGACACTCACAAAGTTCCAAAGCACCTTCGGCACACAGCTCGTCCAGCGTTTCTTTGTCCGAACAGCCAAAGCTCTGCGCCGCGTCTTTTGCAGCAGAAGCGATGAACCCCTGCATTTGAAAAAGGCTTCCGTGTCGCCGCTGAGATATTGCCGGTACAGTTCTTCGTTCGTCATAAGCTGTCACCTCCTCACGCAGCACCGTCAGCTTTGCTTTCTTGGGCGTCCTACGGGCTTACTTTTGCGCTGCACATCGCAGAGCGGATAGAGATTTTTGGTTGCCAGGGATTCGTTGAAGGCTTCATAGGGCATACCGGGCTGCGTTCGTGCTTCGTGGTAAAGTTCTTCTGCCTTTGCGTGCAGGCGCATCTGCTCCTCTGCCGTGATAATGCCGCGGGCTTTATCCATATCGATACGCTGATAGCAGCGAGAAAGCGCCTGCGTCAGTGGACTGTCCGCCGCTGTTTCTTTGACGCCGCGCATCCGATAACCGAGCTGCGCACAGGAATAGCGCGGGTTATCCGGATTCGGGGAATCGCAGTATTTTGTATGATAGCCCTTTTGCAGCAGAAAGAGCCTGCCGCACAGTTCGCACTTCCGAATCAGCTGCCTGGCTTCCAGCCCTTTATAAAAATCCAGCTTCAGAAGGGTTTGTAGATGCTCTGTTTCGTAGTATGCTTCTGACGAAAGCAGAAGCGCAGGAATCTCTGATCAAGATGCAAACGAGCG
>OGDY01000457.1_pt1 | contig 55415 bp, 49 predicted proteins | sample 1570341 | NCBI WGS metagenome assembly OGDY01 (sample SAMEA2581972, study PRJEB24529) | metagenome | biome: Human gut stool | place: China | collected 2011 | reverse complement strand
CGCTACCCTGCTGGTCATCAAGGCTGTGGTGTCCAAGAAGCACGCCGGTATCTTCCGGGAAATGGCTGAGGCCAATAAGGCCCTGGCTGGCAAATAAGATATAGTCTGTCTACATACTTACAGCAAAAAAGAGACGCTCTCGGGCGTCTCTTTTTTTACTGGCAAAAATTCCTGCAGATTTTTCTGCCAAAGGGGTTTGCGGTCTGCTGCACGCATAATTTTGCCGCAAGCGATAGAATTTCACACTGGCTGTCTGAGAGGTATTTTTCCTCTACACACATGTCGCAGTGAAAAGTGATTTGAATTTTTTGCCGCCTGCGGGCGGCAAACTTTGCGAGGCTTTTGGGGGTGTATATGCGTAATGTATGTGTATACGGTATGCCACGTCCAACTACACCTCTTGTAAACCCTCCATAGGGGCCGATGGCCTTGTTGCGGCGCCCCAAATTTCCGCGCTGCCTTACGGCGAACGCTTGAAATTTTGACCGCGGCCCCTCGCTCATCTCGCTTCTTCTGCCACTGGCTGCGGCAACCCGCATCCCCACGAAAAAAGGGCGGTGCGCATTTGCGCACCGCCCTCTGCCGTTTCAAATCAAAACATCTTTTTCACATATTGGTCGTATTTGCTGGCGTTCATGACACTCTGGTAGGTATTCTTAAAGCGGGAAACGGTGAGACTGTTGAACTCCAGGATCTGCCGGTACTTCAGGGCCCCGGCGATGGCTGCGATACCGCAGCTGAAATAGCCGTAAGGGGCTGTCCGGGCGGCAACGGCTATCAGTGCGCCCACCAAAATCACCGAGATAACCACTCCGGCAATCTGCTTTTTCGGCTGAAGCAGGCGCCGATCCGCCTCCGTGATAACGCCCTCCTCGACCATGGTCTTGGCTAACCGAGCCTGCACAGTGAAGGTGGAGATGGCATTGAGCACACAGGGGGCCGCCACAAAGAAGGTAAATAGGGCCAAAAACGCCTGCACAATAAAAATGGAAATACTGCTTTCGTTCAATGGAATTTCCTCCTAAAAAATTTTTTATGGTATCCTATATGCGAAACGGCCATACCGTCAAGCGTCGGTGTAAACGATGGACACATCACTCCGTCCGGTGGCGTACAGCATGTGGCCGTAGCTTAGGTCAAAGCCTACGATGTCGCCTACCTGCAGCACCCGCGGACAATCCTCTACATCCACAATGCAGTGGTCGGAGGAACCGCCGATAATAGTCATGCCCGGCTCCCGGCAAATAAGGCTCTCCAAATCGCCTGCATCCGCCCGGCCAAAGGCCACCAGACCCCTCAGCCGGGTGCCCCGGTCCACATAGATGGGGCGGCGACCGAAGGCATCGATCATGGTCTCGCCCACAGGGTAGGTGGGCTTTTTTCGCAGCTCAACAATTTCGCCCTCCAGGTATATGGTGCCGCGCTGCAGGTAGTCCATGTCGGGGATGCCCCAATCCACCTGCAGATCCTTGGCCAGCAGCGCCGCCTCGCCGATACGCAGGTGATTGATGCCCGCAGGCATGACGCCTCTATGCACCAGCGGGTAGCTGCTGGTGGCCCCGCCGGAGACGATCTCCAGCTTACGGCCGATCTGCTCCTCCACGGCCCGGGCGATGTCCACCAGCTGTCCCAGATTGGCGGGGGTGGGGACAATGGAGCCATAACAGCCCAGGTTTACCCCCACACCAGCCAGGACCAGGTGGGGCAGCTCCCACTCCACATGGCAGCAGGCACGGATCATTTCCGCCTTGTCCCAAAAACCCTCCCGCAGATCGCCGAGATCTGCCATGAGAATGACCTTGTGAGTAAGGTTTTGTCTGGCGCAGACATTTTCCAGGGCATTCAGTGTGGAAACATCACTTTGCAGCGAATAATCCGCCAGGTGCGGCAGGCTCTCCAGCTCGCTCATGCCCGGCACACGCAGCAGCAGGAAGGGGCCGTCTACGCCTTCTCTGCGCCAAAGCTCTATCTGCTCCAGCCGGCTGGTGGCCAGCTGCGCCGCACCGCACTCTTTATAGAGCCGTGCAATCTCCGGCAGACCACCAACGCCCTTGATCACGCCGGCGACATTGATGCCGCAGGCCCTGCAGCGGGAAATGATTTGGGTAAAATTGTTGCGAAGCTTGTCCCGCCGGATCACCAGGCGGGGGAATTGTCTATCCATGGCCATACCTCGACCTTTCAGAATCTTTGCAGATAAAATCAGTATACCACACTATGCGGGGAATTGCCATTATTTTTTTCCCGTGCGCCCCTCAAAATGCGAAAAAACCTTGACCAATTCACAAAGAACAAGATAGTGTTTTTTTCTTTTTTAGAAAAAATGACAAAATCTAAAAAACCAGGTTGACAGATGTGGTGCATGGGTGTATTATGCCCACATCAGAAAACAAAGGAAAGGAGAAAGCAGCATGAAACGTTTTGTGAGCAGCAGCATGATGATGGAGATGTGCATGCCCATGTGCATGTGCATGTTTTCCTGCGCTCATAACAGCCATCTGCTTTCCCAAAATGCCTGAGCGGTTTTTTGAAGCCGCAGGGTTCGCTTATCACAGCGGGAAGTCACTTGGCTTCCCGCTGTTTTATTTTTGCAAAGGAGGATAACCCCATGAAAAAGCTTTACCGTCTTTACACCACCGGCTGGCGAATGTGTCCTCCGGGCACGAACAGATAAAAACAACTGAGAAAAAATCCGACCAATTCATTTTATTTAGAAATAAAAAGGAGAACAAAACCATGAAAAAGACTACCAAGCTCACCGCTTTGGTCCTGGCCCTTGTGCTGACCCTGGCCCTGGCCCTCACCGGCTGCGGCAAGAAGACCACCACCATTCAGATTGCCGTTCCCAACGACACGACCAACGAGGCCCGTGCCCTCCTTCTGCTGGAGCAGCAGGGCATCATCAAACTGAAGGACGGCGCCGGCATCACCGCTACCAAGAACGACATCGTGGAAAATCCCCACAATGTGGAGATCGTGGAGGCTGAGGCCGCCCGTCTGCCCGACATGAAGCAGGATGTGGACTACGCCGTGATCAACTCCAACTACGCCATCAACGCCGGCCTGAACCCCCTGAAGGATGCCCTGGCCATTGAGGGCTCCTCCTCCGCCTACGGCAACATCCTCTGCGTCAAGGAGGGCAATGAGAACGAGCCCAAGATCCTGGCTCTGAAGGCTGCCCTGGAGAGCAAGCAGGTGGCTGACTTCATCTCTGAGAAGTATGCCGGCTCCGTGGTCAGCACCGTCACCAATCCCACCGACGGCTATGACGCCTCTGTTGATTACGCTGCCCTGAGCGGCACCACCATCTCCATCGCCGCCTCTCCCACGCCTCACGCCGAGATCCTGGAGGTTGCTAAGACCATCCTGGCCGCTAAGGGCATCACCCTGGACATCCGGACCTTCAGCGACTATGTTGTGCCCAACACCGTGGTAGAGGACGGCACTGTAGACGCCAACTACTTCCAGCACCTGCCCTACCTGGAGGACTTCAACAAGGAGAAAGGTACGCATATTGTGTCCATCGCCACCATCCATGTGGAGCCCATGGGCCTCTACGGCGGAAAGCAGACCTCTTTGGACGCCCTAACGAAGTAATTTAGAAACGAGGGAAACAAACATGATCGAGCTCAAGCACATATGCAAAACATTTGACTCCGGTGGGGGAGAAGTGGAAGCGCTGAAGGATGTTTCCCTCACAATAGAAAAAGGTGAAATATACGGCATCATCGGCATGAGCGGCGCCGGCAAAAGCACCCTGGTGCGGTGTATGAACCTACTGGAGCGGCCCACCTCCGGTGAGATTTGGGTCAACGGGCAGGAGCTGGAGAGGATGACCCCCAAGGAGCTGCGCCGGGCCCGGGGAGAGATCACCATGATCTTCCAGCACTTTAACCTCCTGATGCAGCGCACCTGCCTGCGCAATGTGTGCTTCCCCATGGAGCTGGGCGGCATGAAAAAGGCTGATGCCGAAAAGCGGGCCCGGGAGCTTTTGGACCTGGTGGGCCTGCCGGATAAGGCTAATGCCTACCCGGCCCAGCTCTCCGGCGGCCAGCAGCAGCGTGTAGCCATTGCCCGGGCCTTAGCCACCAAGCCCAAGGTGCTGCTGTGCGACGAGGCCACCAGTGCCCTGGATCCCAACACCACCCACCAGATCCTCCAGCTGATCCGGGAGCTGAACCGGGAGCTGGGCATCACCGTGGTCATCATCACCCACCAGATGAGCGTGGTGAAGGAAATCTGCGATAAGGTCGCCATTTTGGACGGCGGTGAGGTGGCAGAGGAGGGCCTGGTATCGGCGGTGTTTGCCGCCCCCAAGTCCGCAGCCGGCCGGCGGCTGGTGTTCCCCAGCGGGGCCGATGCCCTGGTGTCCGATCCCGCCTCGGAGCGCCGTGTGCGGCTTATTTTCCGAGACAGTCAGACCACCGGCATTCCCCTGGTAGCCCGGTTGGCGGCGGAGGAGAGCATCTACTGCAATGTCATCTCCGCCAGCACCCAGCGGCTGTCCCGGGAGGTCTACGGCAGCATGCTTCTGGGTATTCCCAGCGGCCAGTTTGACCGGGCCGTGGACCTTATTAAGGCATATCCCAACATTCAGGTAGAGGAGGTGGAGCACAATGTACAGTGACCTGTTTTCTGCGGAATCCCTGGCGGATCTGCAAACGGTGTTGCCTCAAATTCCCTTTGCCATTTGGGAAACACTCTATGTGACGCTGCTCTCCACTCTCCTGGCCACGGTCATCGGCCTGCCTTTGGGCGTGCTGCTGGTGGTGGGCGAAAAGGGCGGTGTGCTGCCCCTGCCCAAGGGCGTGATGCATGCACTGAATGTGCTCATCAACCTCCTGCGGTCTATCCCGTTCCTGATCCTGATGATTATGGTGTTCCCTCTGTCCCGGCTCATCATCGGCACTGCCGTGGGCACAGCGGCAACCATCGTGCCCCTGGTGGCAGCGGCCTTTCCGTTTATTGCCAGATTGGTGGAGGGCAGCCTCCGAGAGGTGGATCCCAATATCATCGAGGCGGCCCAAAGCATGGGCGCTACCCCCGGGCAGATCATCTGCCGGGTGATGATTCCCGAGAGCGTTCCCAGCCTGCTGCAAAATGTGACCATTGCCCTGACTACCATTTTGGGCTACTCGGCCATGAGCGGTATCATCGGCGGCGGCGGCCTGGGCAAGATTGCCATCGACTACGGCTATTACCGCTATAAGTACCTGGTGATGCTGGTGGCGGTGATTCTGCTGGTGCTGCTGGTACAGGTGCTGCAAACCATTGGCACAAAGCTGGCCATCCATAGTGACAAGCGCCTGAAGAAGTAAAAAGGGACACACTGTAAAAGAGTTGTTCACTGAAATAAGACGAGTAAGCTTTCCAAAGAGGATTGCTTACTCGTCTTTTTGTGTTGTTTTGAATGTGACAATTAAATGCACCTTCATGAGCCTTGAAGGAGGACCACATGCTGGAAATGGGCTGTGCAGCAGCGTATCCGCGATAGCTGAGCCGCTCATATCGGACGCTGATCCCGGCGTCAGAATCGGCTTTGCCATATCTGATCGAACCGCTTTTCCACAGTGTCCGCTCCCACAAATAAACGCGGGGACGAAAGGCTGAGTAACACCTTTCGTCCCCGCATTACGGGTGGGCCTATTTGGCAGCAAGCCCTATTCCCATGTGTAAGCCGTGCGGCTTACTTGTCGTACATCTCAATGAGCTTGAGCAGGTGCTCGTAACGAGCCTTGGCCTCGTCCTCGTTGCGCTGGAAGAGCACACCGGCACGATCCGGGAACTCGCGGGTCAGGCGAGAGTAACGGGCCTCGTTCATCAGGAACTCCTGATAGCCGCCGGCAGGTGCCTTGGAATCCATGGAGAAGCGCTGGCCGGCAGGTGCGGCAGGATTGAAGCGGAACAGGTTCCAGTAGCCACATTCCACAGCCTTCTTCATTTCCTTCTGGCAGTTCATCATGCCGCCCTTGATGGAGTGCATCTCGCAGGGGCTGTAGCCGATGATCAGGGACGGGCCGTGATAAGCCTCGGCCTCGGTGATGGCCTTAATAGTCTGAGCGGGGTTGGCGCCCATAGCGACCTGGGCCACATACACATAGCCGTACTGCATGGCGATCTCGGCAAGGCTCTTCTTCTTCACTTCCTTACCGGCTGCGGCAAACTGGCAGACCTGGCCGATGTTGGAGGCCTTGGAAGCCTGTCCGCCGGTGTTGGAATAGACCTCAGTATCGAAGACGAAGATGTTCACATCCTGCTTGGAGGCGATAACGTGATCCAATCCGCCGTAGCCGATGTCGTAGGCCCAGCCATCGCCACCGAAGATCCACATGGACTTCTTGGCCAGATACTCCTTCTTGCTCAGCAGGTCAGCGGCGATGGTGCAGGCCTCGCAATCGCAGAACAGGGCGCCCTTTGCCTTCAGCTCGGCAGCGTGCTCGGCGAACTGAGGATTGGCGGCCAGCTCCTCCACGGTGCAGATGCTCTCCTCCAGAGCCTTGACAAAGGCCTTGGTGGGCTCAGCATTGGCGGTGCCATCATCCATGGTGTCCAGCCAAGCCTGAGCGGCAGCCTTCAGCTCGGGACGGACCCACTCGATGTTCAGAAGGCGGCGGGTCTCGGCGGCCAGATCCTCACGGATCTTGTTCTGGCCAACGAACATGCCCAGGCCGTGCTCGGCGTTATCCTCGAAGAGGGAGTTGCACCATGCGGGGCCGTGGCCCTCCTTATTGGTGCAGTAGGGAGAGGTAGCCGCAGGACCGCCCCAGATGGAGGAGCAGCCGGTGGCGTTGGAGATATACATATGGTCGCCGAAGATCTGGGTCACCAAACGGGCATAGCTGGTCTCGGCGCAGCCGGCGCAGGAGCCGGAGAACTCCAGCATGGGCTGCTTGAACTGGCTGCCCTTGACGGAATTATCCTGCATATCCTTCTTCTCAGCGACCTTGCTGACGCAGTAATCAAACACATCCTGCTGCGCAAGCTCGCCTTCCTGAGAAACCATAGACAGGGCGCTCACCGGGCACACGCCGATACACACGCCGCAGCCCATGCAATCCAGAGGAGACACGGCCATGGTGTACTGGTACACACCCTTGCCCTTGCCGGCCTTCACATCCACGATCTTGGCGGCCTCGGGAGCGTTCTTAGCCTCCTCGGCGGTCAGTGCGAAGGGACGGATGGTAGCGTGGGGGCAGACATAGGCGCACTGGTTGCACTGGATGCACTTGGTGCTGTCCCAGGTGGGAACGGACACGGCTACGCCGCGCTTCTCATAGGCGGAGGCGCCCAGCTCAAACTGGCCGTCCACATGGTCCACAAAGGCGGAAACGGGCAGGCTGTCGCCGTCCATCTTGCCAACGGGCTCCAGGATCTCCTTCACCATCTTCACAAGCTCGGGCTTGCCCTCCAGGGTCTTGTGCTCGGGCTCGTCCACAGCATTGGCCCAATCGGCGGGGACATCGATCTTCTTGAAGGCGGTGGCGCCCAGGTCGATGGCCTTGTAGTTCATATCCACCACGTCCTGGCCCTTCTTCAGATAAGAGGCCTTGGCCTTCTCCTTCATGTAGCGGATGGCGTCCTCCTGAGGCATGACCTTGGCCAGGGTGAAGAAGGCGGACTGGAGAATGGTGTTGTTGCGCTTGCCCATGCCGATCTCGATGGCCAGGTCAATGGCGTCGATGGTGTAGAGCTGGATGTTATTCTTAGCGATATAGCGCTTGGCATCAGCCTTCAGATGATGGTTCAGCTCGTCCATATCCCACTGGCAGTTGATCATGAACACGCCGCCGGGCTTGACGTCGTTGACCATCTTGAAGCCCTTGGTGATATAGCTGGGGTTGTGGCAGGCCACAAAGTCGGCCTTGTTGATATAATAAGGGGAACGGATGGGCTTATCACCGAAGCGCAGATGGCTGATGGTGACGCCGCCGGTCTTCTTGGAGTCGTACTGGAAGTACGCCTGGACATACTTGTCGGTATGATCGCCGATGATCTTGATGGAGTTCTTGTTGGCGCCCACGGTGCCGTCGCCGCCCAGGCCCCAGAACTTGCACTCGATGGTGCCGGGAGCTGCGGTGTTGGGGCAATCCTCGTCCTCGGGCAGGGAGAGGTTCGTCACATCATCAACGATGCCGATGGTGAACTGGCGCTTCATCTCGTCCTTCTTCAGCTCGTTGTAAACGGCGAAAACGGAGGCAGGAGGCGTATCCTTGCTGCCCAGGCCGTAACGGCCGCCGATGACCTTCACGTCGTTCCAGCCGGCGTTGGCAAGAGCCGTAACCACATCCTGGTACAGAGGCTCGCCCATGGCGCCGGGCTCCTTGGTGCGGTCCAGCACGGCGATCTTCTTCACGGAAGCGGGGAAGGCCTCCAGCAGCTTCTCGGGAGCGAAGGGGCGGTACAGACGTACCTTTACCAGGCCCACCTTCTCGCCGTGGGCGTTCAGGTAATCGATGACCTCCTCGGCCACATCGCAGATGGAACCCATGGCTACGATGACACGGTCGGCCTCGGGATGGCCATAGTAGTTAAACAGTTTATAGTCGGTGCCCAGCTTGGCGTTGACCAGGTCCATGTACTTCTCCACCACAGCGGGCAGCTCTGCATAGTACTTGTTGCAGGCCTCGCGGTGCTGGAAGAAGATGTCGCCGTTTTCGTGGCTGCCGCGCATATGGGGATGCTCGGGGTTCAGGGCGTGGCGGCGGAACTCAGCCACAGCGTCCATATCGCACATGTCCTTCAGGTCCTCGTAGTCCCAAACGGCGATCTTCTGGATCTCGTGGCTGGTACGGAAGCCGTCAAAGAAGTTGATGAACGGCACCTTGCCGGAAAGGGCAGCCAGATGGGCCACAGGAGACAGGTCCATGACCTCCTGGACATTGCCCTCGCACAGCATGGCAAAGCCGGTCTGGCGGCAGGCCATAACGTCGCTGTGGTCGCCGAAGATGTTCAGCGCCTGGGTGGACACGGTACGGGCGGATACATGGAACACGGCAGGCAGCTGCTCGGCTGCGATCTTGTACATATTGGGGATCATCAGCAGCAGACCCTGAGAGGCGGTGTAGGTAGTGGTCAGAGCGCCGGACCCGAGAGAGCCATGAACGGCGCCGGCTGCACCGGCCTCAGACTGCATCTCAACCACCTTGACCTGGGTGCCGAAGATGTTCTTCAGGCCGTTGGCGGACCACTGGTCCACAAAGTCGGCCATGGGGGACGACGGGGTGATGGGGTAGATGGCCGCTACTTCCGAAAACGCATAGGATACATGCGCGGCGGCGTTGTTGCCATCCATGGACTTCATTTTTCTTACCATGTTGTTTCTCCTTCCTTTTATTCATCCGTTTTATCGGGTTTTCTTGCAGGAATCTTTCGCATTGTTCATAGTAGCACAAATCTGTAGAGATGTAAACGCTATTTTTGTGTCTTTCGTCGTAATAATACTTTTTCATTGTCCTGCACAAAAATTCTCAAATTGGTTGCTTACTTTTTTTATAATTTTGTTTCATGCGGCGTGATTTTGTGGTAAAATAAGGATAATTTGGCAAGCAGGCTTAAAAAGGTCTCATAGAATTCCCGTCGCCAGGCGAAAAAACAAACCCTTTTTCTTTTGCGGTATGCGGGTGAGAGAAAAAACATCTCAGCCTGCAGGTGGGGAATTTTGGCGTTATATATCAAAGCTGCATGCACAGCAGACTACAGTCTTTTTGCCGGGGTATTCTACGGGATTTTACGGCAAGCTTAAAGAAGGAGTGGGCTATATGGTTGTGACGGTGCGCTCTTTGGGCTTGGGTGGCATCAATGGATACGAGGTCAGTGTGGAGTGCTTTCTCTCCGGCGGCCTGCCTGCCTTCGATATCGTAGGCCTGCCGGATGCGGCAGTGAAGGAGGCCCGGGAACGGGTCCGGGCGGCGGTAAAAAACTGCGGATCCAAGTATCCTGTCAGCCGCATCACCGTGAATCTGGCCCCAGCGGGCCGGCGCAAGGAGGGCACCGTATATGACCTGCCTATCCTGCTGGGCATCCTGGCGGCGTCAGAGGAGATCCCGCCGCTGCCGGCGGATGCAGCCTTTGTGGGAGAGCTGAGCCTTACCGGGCGGCTGCGCCCCATAAGCGGTGTGCTGCCCATGGCCATGGCGGCGGCCCGGGCCGGAATCAGACAGCTCTATGTGCCGGCGGAAAACGCGGCGGAGGCCACCTTGGCCGAGGGCGTGACGGTATACGGCGTGGAAAATGTGGAGCAGCTGGTGGCCCATCTGCGGGGACAAGCATCCCTCGCCCCTGCTCCTATCTGGAAGCCGGAGAGTGCCGGGCAGGTGGGCGGACCGGACTTTGCCGACGTCATGGGCCAGGAAAACGTAAAGCGGGCCCTGGAAATTGCCGCCGCAGGCGGCCACAACGTCCTACTCATTGGGTCTCCGGGGTCGGGCAAGTCTATGCTGGCCAGACGTCTGCCCTCTATCCTGCCGGATATGACCCGGACGGAGAGCCTGCAGACCACGGAAATTTACTCCGTGGCGGGCCTTACGGAGGCCCGGCATCCGCTCATCACCCGCAGGCCATTCCGCAGCCCCCACCACACGGCCTCGGCGGTGTCCCTCACCGGCGGCGGCGCAGTGCCCAGACCCGGGGAAATTTCCCTGGCCCACAACGGCGTGCTGTTTTTGGACGAGCTGCCGGAGTTTGACAAGGCCGCCATGGAGACCCTTCGCCAGCCTTTGGAGGATGGTGTGGTGACCATCACCCGAGCCTCAGGCTCCCTGACCCTACCCAGCCGTTTTATGCTGGTGTGCGCCATGAATCCCTGCCGGTGCGGCTGGTACGGCCATCCTGACCACCGATGCACCTGCACGGAGCGGCAGGTGGAGAGCTATATGCGCCGCATCTCCGGCCCGCTGCTGGACCGCATCGACCTGCACATCGAGGTGCCGTCGGTGGACTATGAGGCCATGCGCCGCAAGGACACCCCGGAGTGTTCCCGGGATATTCAAAGGCGGGTAAACGCTGCCCGGGCCGTGCAGCAGGCGCGCTATGCCGGAACAGAGGTTTCCTGCAACGCTTACATGACCCCGCCTATGATCGGCAAATACTGCGTCCTGGATGAAAAGTGCGAAAAGATCATGCACAGTGCCTTTGACCGTCTGGGTCTCACCGGCCGCAGCCATGACCGCATATTGCGGGTGGCCCGGACCATCGCTGACCTGGACGGATCGGAGCACATCCGCCCGGAGCACATTGCCGAGGCCATCCAGTACCGCAGCAGCAGTATGCTGAAATAAAAACATCCGTAGGGACGGACGACCCTGTCCGCCCGCCCCATCCCCAACCACTATATTAATATAAGGAGAACCCCCATGCACGAGATTATCCTCTGCAAGCTGGGCGAGGTAGTCCTCAAGGGCCTCAACCGCCACAGTTTTGAAACCAAGCTCATGAGCAACATCCGCCGCCGGACACAGAAATTCGGCAAGTTCAAAATCTACTCCCGGCAGAGCACCATCTATGTGGAGCCTATGTCGGATAGCTGCGACCTCACCGGGGCCTACGCCGCCTGTAAGCAGGTTTTTGGCCTCATCGCCATCGCCCGGGCCGTGCCCTGCGAAAAGAGTAAGGAGGCCATTTTGGAGACCGCCAAGGCCTATCTGGGCGATAGCCTCCGCCGCTCCGGCAGCTTCAAGGTGGAGAGTAAGCGGGCGGACAAGTCCTTCCCCATGAGCTCCATTCAGATCAGCCAGTGGGTGGGCGGCATGCTCCACGACGCCTTCCCCCATCTGAAGGTGGATGTCCACACCCCGGAGCTGACAGTGTATGTGGAAATTCGTGAGGATGCGGCCTATGTCCACGCTCCGGCTGAGCCTGCCGCCGGCGGCCTGCCCTTGGGCATGGGCGGCAGCGCATTGAGTCTGCTCTCCGGCGGTATCGACTCCCCGGTGTCCTCCTACATGATGGCAAAGCGGGGCGTGGTGCTGGAGATGCTCCACTTCGCTGCGCCTCCCTACACCTCCGACCTGGCCCGGCAGAAGGTCCTGCAGCTGGCCCAGGAGCTGACGCCCTGGTGCGGCCGCATGAGCGTTCACATCGTGCCCCTGACGGAGATTCAGGAGCAGATCCGCAAGCAGTGCCCGGAGGAATACTTCACCCTTATCACCCGGCGGTTTATGATGCGCATTGCCGATAGGCTGGCCAAGGAATTTGATTGCCGGGCCCTCGTCACCGGCGAAAACCTGGGCCAGGTGGCCAGCCAGACTATGGAGGCCCTGCGGGTCAGCGAGGATGTGACGGACCTGCCCGTGCTGCGGCCGCTCATCGGCATGGACAAGGAGGAGATCGTCCGCATCGCCCGGCACATCGGCACCTTTGATACCTCTATCCTCCCCTATGAGGATTGCTGCACGGTCTTTACCCCCCGGCACCCCAAGACCAAGCCCCATGTGGAGGAGGTGCGGGAGATCGAGAGCGTGCTGGATATCGACGGCCTGATGGAGCGGGCCATGAGAGAGCGGGAAGTGGTTAAAGTCAAGCTGTAAGGAGCGGTTTCTATGTCTCATAAAGCGGAGATCATTGCCGTGGGCTCGGAGCTGCTGCTGGGCAATGTGGCCAATACCGATGCCCGATACGTCTCAGAAAAGATCGCATCTGCCGGGGTGGATGTGCTCTACCATACAGCGGTGGGTGACAATCCCCAGCGCCTGCGACAGGTGACGGATATTGCGCGGAGCCGCTGCGATCTGCTGATCTTCATCGGCGGCCTGGGTCCCACCTATGACGACCTGACCAAGGAGACCGTCTGCGCCGCCTTTGGCCTGGAGCTGGAGTTTCACCAGGACGTCATGGAAGAAATCAAAGCCTATTTCAAAAACGTTTTCCGCCGGGAGATGCCGGATTGCAACCGCCGACAGGCATTCCTGCCCAAGGGCTGCGCGGTATTTCATAACCCCGTGGGTACCGCCCCGGGCTGCCTGTTTACAGTGGAGGGCGTGACGGTGGCTATGCTCCCGGGCGTTCCACACGAGTGTCGCTATCTCACGGACCACGCCCTGCTTCCCTATCTGCAGGCCCGGCAGGAGGGCGTGATTTTATCTCACACCCTGCACGTTTTCGGCCTTACGGAGCCCAAGGTCCAGGAGCTGCTGGACGACCTCATGGACTCTGTCCAAAACCCCAGCCTGGCTCCCTATGCTAAGGCTGCGGAGGTTCAACTGCGCATCACCGCTAAGGCGGAGACAGCGGAAATGTGCGAGACCCTTATGGCCCCGCTGTTGGCCGAGGTGCGGCGGCGGCTGGGCGAGCACATCTGCGGCGTGGATATGGGAGATCCGGAGGTCTGCGCTGTGAAGACGCTGAAAGCCCGGTCTCTCACCGTTTCTGCTGCCGAGAGCTGTACCGGAGGGCTAATCGCCAAACGCATCACGGACGTGGCGGGGGCGTCGGCGGTTTTTCCCGGGGGCGTGGTGTCCTATACCAACGGGGTCAAGGAAAGTATACTGGGGGTGCCCGGTGATATTTTGGCACAGTTTGGTGCTGTGTCGGAGCCGGTGGCCAAGGCCATGGCAGAGGGCGCCCGGCGCATTATGAAAAGCGACCTGGCTCTGTCGGTGACGGGCCTGGCCGGTCCCGACGGGGACGACCGGGGCAATCCCGTAGGCACCGTCTACATCGGTCTAGCCGCCCCGGGTGGCACGGAGGTGACGCATCTTGTGCTCAAGGGCGGACGCGAGAGCATCCGGCAGCAGGCGGCGGACTATGCACTGGTCCTGCTGAACCGGCACCTATATAATTCAGTTCAGAAAGCCAAAGGAGAAGATGAATATGGCAAAGAATAATGTACCCATGGATTCCTACACCCGGCAGCAGGAGGCCATCCGCAAGGCCAAGGGAAACCCCAATAAGAACATACACCACAAGAAAAATAACTCCAACTACGGCGGCGGCGACTATCAGAGAGAAAAAACTGCCCAGGCGGCCAAAAAGCCCGAAAGAGTCAAGCTGCCCCTGTGGCTGAAGATCACCCTGGGTGTGATGTTCGGCGTACTGGCGGCAGCGCTGATCCTGCGGATGACGGTGTATAAGGACAGCCTGTTTATGAACTATCTGACCTCGCTCCTGCTGGGCCTGGCCTGCGCGGTGCTGTTTTACACCCGGCGGTTCCGCAACACCCAGAAGGACGGGAAGCTGTATAATGTCGTGTCCGTAGTTCTGGCCATCATGGCGCTCATCTACGGCATAATGGGTCTGGCGGGACTTTTGAGCTATTTCGGAATTTTGTAATTTCCCTGTTGACAAACACGCCTTTTGTGGTAAAATGACAAGCAATACAGCATAAATGCATGGATGGGGATCAGTAACCCCAGGCTATCGGTGCCAAGAGATCCGCCGGTTTGGTGCGAGGCGGAGACCGGGTCTGCGGCGAATATCACCCCGGAGCTTCCGGCTGAACAGGAGGAAACTCTCAGTAAGCACGGACGGCGGAGGGCCGTTATCAACCCTCACCCACGGATGGTGGGGCGGAGTGGCCGCCTGGGGGCGGCAACAAGAGTGGTACCGCAGAGGTTTGTTTTTCGCCTTTGTCTCTTAGTGAGGCAAAGGCGTTTTTTTACTGGCGAAAAATCTTTGATTTTTCTGCCAAAAGGCTTGCAGTCTGCTGCGCGCATAATTTTGCCGCAGGCGGCAAAATTCCACACTGGCAGCCTGAGAGGTATTTTCTCTCACGCACATGTCGCGAGAGAAAATGATTTGATTTTTTCGCGTCTGCGGACGCGAACTCTGCGAGGCATTGATTTCGTTTTCAATTTTGTTTTCAAAATACGCATAATATATGGAGGTACATCATGGAGTACAAAAGCACACTGAACATGAGCAAGAGCGGCTTTCCCATGCGGGCGGGGCTGCCCAAGCGGGAGCCGGAGATGCTCAAGCACTGGGAGGAGCTGGACCTGTATAACGAGCTGCTGAAAAAGAATGAGGGCAAGCCCCTGTTTTCCCTGCACGACGGCCCTCCCTTCTCCAACGGCGCCCTGCACATGGGCCACGCCCTGAACAAGTCCCTGAAGGACTTTATTACCCGTATGTACGCCATGCGGGGCTACTACACCCCCTATATCCCCGGCTGGGATAACCACGGTATGCCCATTGAAAGCGCCATCATCAAGCAGAACAAGCTCAACCACAAGGCCATGAGCGTGGCGGATTTCCGCACGGCTTGCCACGAGTTTGCCGACCACTACATTGATGTGCAGCGGGAGGGCTTCAAGCGCATGGGCGTGGTGGGCGATTGGGAGCATCCCTACAAGACCATGGACCCGGGCTTTGAGGCTCAGGAGGTCCGGGTGTTCGGCAGGATGTACCGCAACGGCCACATCTACAAGGGCCTCAAGCCCGTATATTGGTGCGCCCACGATGAGACAGCTCTGGCTGAGGCTGAGATCGAATACAAGGACGATCCCTGCACAACGGTGTATGTGAAGTTCCCCATGAACGATGACCTGGGCAAGCTGGGGCACCTGGACAAGAACAAGCTATTCTTCGTCATCTGGACCACCACCATCTGGACCCTGCCCGGGAACCTGGCCATCGCCCTGCATCCCGATGAGAGCTACGCCGTGGTGAAGGCCCCCAACGGGGAAATGTACATCATGGCCGAGGCCCTGGTGGAGAAGGTCATGAAGATCGGCGGCTTTGACAGCTATGAGATCGTGGAGACCCATCCCGGCTCCTTTTATGAAAATATGCTGGCCAGCCATCCCTTCCTGCCCAAGACCAGCCGGCTGGTTTTGGCGGACTATGTAACCATGGACAGCGGTACCGGCTGCGTCCATACCGCCCCGGGCTTCGGCGCCGATGACTACGAGACCTGCAAGCGCTACGGCATGGAGATGGTGGTGCCCGTGGACGACCAGGGCCGCCACACCGACTACGCCGGCAAGTACGCCGGAATGGGGACCGACGAGTCGAATCCCGTCATCCTGGAGGATATGAAGAAGGCTGGCTCCCTCTTTGCCAGCGAGGAGATCGTACACAGCTATCCCCACTGCTGGCGCTGCAAGAATCCCATTATCTTCCGGGCTACGCCTCAGTGGTTCTGCTCCGTGGATTCCTTTAAGGACGAGGCCATTGCTGCCTGTGACGATGTGCGCTGGGTCCCTGCCTGGGGTAAGGACCGTATGCGCTCCATGATCCTAGAGCGCACCGACTGGTGCATCAGCCGCCAGCGCCGGTGGGGCCTGCCCATCCCCGTGTTCTACTGCAAGGATTGCGGCAAGCCCATCTGCACCGAGGAGAGCATTGAGGCGGTGGCGTCCCTATTTGAAAAGAAAGGCTCCAACGCCTGGTTTGACATGGAGGCAGAGGACATCCTGCCCAGCGGCTTTACCTGCCCCCACTGCGGTAAGCAGGCCGGCTTTGAAAAGGAGACCGACACCTTGGACGGCTGGTTTGACTCCGGCTCCACCCACTTTGCCGCTATGGAGCGGGACCAGGGCTTTTGGCCTGCTACCATGTATATTGAGGGCTTGGATCAGTATCGCGGTTGGTTCCAATCCTCCCTGCTGGTGGCTGTGGGCGCCCTGGGTCGGGGCGCACCGTTTAAGGAGTGCGTGACCCACGGCTGGACCGTGGACGGCGAGGGCAAGGCCATGCACAAGTCTTTGGGCAACGGCATGGATCCGGCAGAAATTTTCGACAAGTACGGTGCGGATCTGCTGCGTCTGTGGGCCGGCTCCAGTGACTACCATGTGGATGTGCGCTGCTCGGACGAGATTTTCAAGCAGCTCTCCCAGAACTACCTGAAGTTCCGCAACACCTGCAAGTTCTGCCTGGATAACCTGGTGAATTTCGATCCCAACGACCTGGTAAAGCCCGGGGATATGCTGCCCCTGGACAAGTGGGCCGTGACAAGGCTTAACGATCTTATCGGCAAGGTCTTTGGCTGGTACGACAACTACGAGTTCCACTCCGTGTCCCATGCCATCAATGACTTCTGCGTGGTGGATCTGAGCAGCTTCTACTTTGACATTATCAAGGACCGGCTGTACTGCGATGAGGCGGATGGCCTGCAGCGCCGCAGCGCACAGACCGCGCTATATCTCATTCTGGACGCCATGACCCGGATGTTTGCGCCTATTCTGGCCTTCACCTGCGACGAGGTGTGGCTGGCAATGCCCCACCGGGCCGAGGACGATGGGCGCAATGTCCTCTTTAACGAGATGGTGCAGCCCTACACCGAGTATGCCCTTTCCGAGGAGGAAATGGTCAAGTGGAGCCGCATTGTCACCCTGCGCAGTGCCGTGAACGGCGCGCTGGAGCAGGCCCGGGCGGACAAGGTCATCGGTAAGAGCCTGGAGGCTGCCGTGGATTTGACCGTGCCGGAGGAGGACACCTTCCTGGCGGAAATGGATGCGGACGAGGTGGCGGATCTATTCATCGTGTCCCAGGTAAAGCTGACTGTGGGCGATGAGATGAAGGTGGCTGTGGAGGCCGCTCAGGGCGCCAAATGCGGACGCTGCTGGAAGGTACTGCACAGCGTAAAGGCCGTGGGCGAGCATGAGGCGCTGTGCCCCCGCTGCGCCGCTGTGATGGCCAAGCTGCCGAAGGTAGAATAAAACACTTGCATTTCCTGCAAAAGTATGTATAATAATGGGGTGGAACGAGTTTGTTCCACCCCATTTATCCATATCCGGGCTTGTAGCTCAGCTGGGAGAGCGTTCGGTTCGCATCCGAGAGGTCGAGGGTTCGAATCCCTTCAGGTCCACCAAACAAGGTTCGGACGAACACCTATTTCTTCAGCGGCGGCTTCGCCGTGAAGTGTTCGCTCTGATCCACAACAGAAAAACGCCGTCTTGGAAATGATTCCGAGACGGCGCTTTTTTGCTATCCGCACATTCGATTTCCGCTAATCCTCCTGCTGCAATGATTGCAGAAAATCAAAGGAGGAACAGCGTATGAAGCAGGTCCCGTCAACAACTTTTTGCTGAGCGTCTTCTTCGCTGCCTTGCAGATCAGCGCGGCGCAAGCCATGCAGGCAGCCGCCGTCTACCTTATTTAATCTCCTGTTCCAAATCAGCAAACGGATTTGACGCAAAAAACTGAATCGTAATGTCCCAGCCATCGCATAGCTTTTTGATGGTTGAAATCGTTGCACTGTTGTTGCGCCCGCTAACAATATTATTGACGGTCGATTGCGTGACACCGCTCATATTGCACAGTTTGTTGATGGAAATATCCCGCTCCCGGCATAACTCTGCGATTCTCCCGTTGACAGCTTCTCCGTCATTCATAACCGTTAGACTGCAGGCCAAAGCAAAATTTTATAAATCAGAGAGTCAGTTTCAACTAGGCATGCCCCGCCAATAAAAGCGACAGCCCAAATAGCGGTACGTATGAATCCCTCTATTAGCATAGCGCCCAGGTCTGTATCATATTTAAATCTCTTAATTAAAATTGGGGCGAGTACAACCAAGTCAAGACTCACTAATTCAATTACACTGGCGGATTTTGTAACAATGCTGCCAATTTCACCAATAAGTAATGTAATGAAAAGCAGTAAATATTTTGTGTTTTTCGAAATATCTTTCCTTTGCCTTTTCATATTTTAAATACCTCCTTGATTGAGTTAATTGAAAAGTGGGATAATGTTATTTACTGTAGTTCGGACGGTGTCAATTCCTGCGCCGGGCTGAAGTATGAATTGGTCGGAGACTACTACCTGATCGCCGGGGATGATGGGCCGGAGGAAGATCGGCCAATCGGGGTATGGGGGCAGCGGCATCTCCGCTATCTCAAGGAGCATCGCCGTGTGCGCTATGCCAACCTGCTGACAAGTGGCGAATTAAACGCCTGTCTTGCGGATATTGACCGGCAGGCGGAGGCGCTTTTTCTTCGGATAGTAAAACAAATGGCGGATGCTGAGGGCATTACGGAAGCGCTGAAAGCCAGCGACCAAATGAAATGGGTCGGGCGGATGAATTCCTGCCGAGACCGTGCATCCGCACGACCTGTTGATCCAATCCGTCCGGTCCATTTATATACATACTGTTTCCTCCGCAAATCAGGTTTTTTCATAATCTTTATCGCTGATGATACCACCGTTTCTTTGGAGCATAAATGCCATATTGACAGATCAGATTTAAAGCACTACAATGCTTGCGAAACGCAGATTTTAGCTTACGATACGGAGGCGCACCATGAACCGGGATTTAACACAAGGCCCTGTCACCAGGTCCATGCTGCTGTTTGCCATCCCCATGATTTTAGGGGATCTATTACAGCAGTGCTATAACATCGCCGACACGCTGATCGTAGGACAGTTCCTTGGGCGGGATGCCCTTGCGGCGGTGGGCTCGTCCTTTACGCTGATGACCTTTCTGACCTCCATCATCCTCGGCCTGTGCATGGGGAGCGGTGCGCTGTTTTCCATACGCTTTGGACAGCGGGATGAGAAGGCTCTTTGCGAGAACCTCTGTGCATCTTTTTTCTTTATAGCACTCGTCACTGCGCTCCTGAACATCTTATCGTTTGCCTGCCTGGACGGACTTCGCACATTCCTCCGGGTACCCACCGAGGTCTGGGGCGATATGCGCGAATACCTGTTTGTGATTTTCATAGGCATTCCCGCGGTTTTCCTGTATAACTACTTCGCCTCTTTTTTGCGGGCGATCGGCAATTCCGTCATTCCTCTTGTCTTTTTAGCTGTTTCCGCTGTGCTGAACATCGCCCTTGATCTTTGGCTTGTCATCGGGCTAAATAGGGGCGTTGCCGGGGCGGCGGAGGCAACAGTGATCGCCCAATATGTTTCGGGGATCGGCATCGCCGCTTATGCGTTTATGCGCTTCCCACAGGTGCGTTCGGTATGGAAGGTCCGTTGCCTGCGGCGCAGGCGCATCCGGGAGATCGCCTCCTTCTCCACGCTGACCTGCGTGCAGCAGTCGATCATGAACCTCGGCATCCTTATGGTGCAGGGACTGGTCAACAGCTTCGGCCCCGTTGTGATGGCCGCCTTTGCCGCCGCTGTGAAGATCGACGCCTTTGCCTATATGCCGGTGCAGGACTTCGGCAACGCATTTTCCACCTTTATCGCACAGAATTACGGCGCAAAAGAGAGCGCGCGAATACGCGCGGGGCTAAAAAGTGCCGTGTGTATTTCCATGGCCTTCTGCGTGGTCATATCCGCCCTCGTCTTCGCATTTGCAAGACCCCTTATGGCGATTTTTGTGGATGCCGGAGAAACCGAAGTCATACTGGAGGGTGTGCGGTATCTGCGTATAGAAGGCGCGTTTTACTGCGGCATCGGGTGCCTGTTCCTGCTCTACGGCCTGTATCGCGCCTTGGGAAAGCCGGGCATGAGCGTGGTGCTTACGGTCATCTCGTTAGGCACCCGTGTTGCACTGGCCTATCTGCTGTCCGCTATCCCCGCCATCGGTGTCACCGGCATCTGGTGGTCTGTCCCGATCGGCTGGGGTCTGGCGGATTTAGCCGGATTGCTCTACTACAAAGCAAGAAAGCCGGAATCACTGGCTTGACCCTTTGCTGAGGCTGAAGCGAAATGCTTGATTTATAAAAGGCGGATGACTGGATCAGGCCCGTGACTGCCGGTAAGCCTGATAAGGAATAAAAAATAGCTGCCGATATTTGGTGCAGCTATGCCTGCACATTCTGATCTCCGGGCGGCAGCCAGCGCTTGCCGACCAGCCGCGTCAGATAGAGTACACCCCGGACACACAGCTCCAGGCACATGGCTGCCCATACGCCGGGCAGCCCCCAGCGGGGTGCGGCCAGCCATGCCAGCGGTATACGGATCCCCCACATAGTTCCCAAGTTGAAAAGTGTGGGTATCAGTGTGCTGCCAACGCCCTGAAACACGCCGCCGGCCACGATGGACGCGCCGAACAGAGGCTCGGCAAAAGCCTCAATGCGCAGAACGCGAGCGCCCAGGGCGATGATGTCTGGGTTCGGCGTCAATATTGCCATCATCTGCGGGGCTAAGATATATAGCAGCCCGCCGGTGATGATCATGACGGCTACGCCTATCAGCACCGTGACCCAGCCCAGCCGGCGGGCCATGTTCCGCCGCCCCGCACCCACGCTCTGTCCCACCAACATAGCTGCAGCGCTCTGAATTCCGTAGGCGGGCATATAGCACAGGCTCTCTGCCGTGATGGCAAAGGAATTGGCGGCAATAGCCACAGTGCCCAGGGGTGCCACAATAGCGGTAGAAACGATCTGCGCCGTGGTCAGTATGACCTTCTCCGATGCCACAGGTGCGGCAATGCAGAGCATTGTACACAGCTGCGGCCGATTAAAGCGCAGATGTTCACCCTTCTCCAAACGAAGCACCGGACTGCGGCGCAGAACAAAATACAACAGATACAGCCCCACCACCAGCTCGGCAAGGCCTGTACCCAGTGCGGCACCTGCCGTGCCCAGCCCTGCACCGGGGAGGGCTAACGAGCCGAGCCGGACAGTGCCGGAAGGGAAAATAAACAGGGTGTTGAACACGACATCCAACGCACACATGACCACCATGCAGATACCGGGCGTGCGCATATTGCCTGTGGCCTGCAGCTGGCCGGCTGCCACATTGTCGAGCTGGAGGGCAGGCAGGAACAGACTATACACCAAAAAATAGGCGGAGGCATCCTGCCAAATATCCCGATCTGCCCGAAGCATTCCGGGCAGCGGCGCGGACAGTGCCGCTGCCAGCGCTGCCATGACTACGCTGAACGCCAAGCACAGCACCAGCGCCTGCTTGAGAATGTTGCGCGCCTCGGCCAAACGGCCGCCGCCCACCCGCTGCGCCGTCAACACATTGAAGCCCATAGCCGCCGCATAAGACAATCCCCCGAAAAGCCAGGTGGTGGAGGCCACCAGCCCCACCGCCGCCGATTGAGTCGCACCCAGACGGCCCACCATAGCTGCGTCGATGTATTGCATGATGATAGTGGCGAGCTGAGCCATAATGGCCGGCCAACTGAGCTGCAGCGTCAGAGACATCTGCTGACGGGTAGTCAGCGGTGCACCTGCGCGCAGCTGCGCCAGAGGATCCGTTTTCAAGATCGCACCTCCAAAAGTGTGTTATTTTGATTCTACCATAGAAATGCGCTTCCATCAACTCCGCCTGCGGGCTTTTTCGGGCAGTTCATTCATAGCGCAATTATGGCGGCAACAGGATGTCTCATACTGCCTCGTTTCTGCCATTTCCTGCCCGTGCATGGTCGGGCTCTGCGCTTATGAAATAGCTTTATCCCGCCTTGCACCGTCACGGAGCCTGACTCAAGCCATAGCCCAAATGCGGAGAAAAGCGGGCAGACACAGTGGATTGTCCACCGAGCCGAAAGCACATGCGAAAGCGCCGGAAAATGATGCACTGCAACGTTTTCCGGCACTCATTATATCTTCCCACGTGGGAGACTGCTGGTTCGTGCCCGGGAATCTCAATGGTTCCCGGGCTTTCTTTATTTTTGTAGACCCAAATTTGTTTGTTGCATGTTAGCAGCCTGAATAGGTTATTGTTTTTCGGATTTATCATGGTCAGGGAGGGCCCGGCTGCCCTGCAGCAGGGCATTATTGGTACGCGCAATGAGAAATAGGCCCAGTAAAACCATGCCGGAGCCTATGAGACTCATGAGATTGACGGGCTCCTTCAGAAAAATGACACCCAAGAACATCGCACACACCGTGATCAGACTACCCAGGTTGGAAAAAATTGCCATGGGCAACACGGATGCGCTGTAATTTACCAGAATATTGGCAGCCACAGAGCAGAACACGCTGAGAAAAATGGTGGCCATGACAAATTTTCTGCTGTGCAGCGCCGCCGCAAACGGCGCGAGATCTCCCCGGACGCCAACCAGCGCCACCACTGCAAACACCGCTGCGCACAATCCGATCACGAAATAGGACCGCTCAAAGGCTGTGAACTCCGCAGCCGCCCCCTTGTTATAGACCCGATAGAACGCAGCGAACAGGCACGCACCCAGCACCAACAGCACTCCGAGAGGCTGCACGGCCCCCATCCTGGAGCCCGCAATGGTCACCAAAACCACACCGGCAATGGGAAGCAGACACAGCAAAACCTGCTTTGCAGTGGGGTATTCCTTCAAGATCAGCGTCCCCAGACCGATGGCAATAATGGGGACAATGGCCAGCATAACACCGGAAAAGGTGCTGTTTGAATAATAAATGCCATAGCTTTCGCAAAAAAAATACAACGGCTCTACAACGGAAAGGAGAATCAGCGGCTTGAGCTTCTTCCCGCGCAGATGGAGCTTTTCCCAGCCGAACAGAATCATGAGATTCAGCAGAAGAAAAGCCAGCGCAAACCGCCAGGCAAGCTGCACCATAGGGGAGGACTCATTCTGGGCAATGCGTGTAAACAGATAGCTGGAGCCCCAAATGACGTTGCCGATCACGCCGGTACAAAGCGCCGCCGCGGCGGCATTTTTCCTGTTCCTGGTTCCCATATCCCATCCTCTTTCCTGCGGTTGATCCCGGTTGAGGCACACACCCGGGCGGCCTTTGGCAAGCCCGCTATATGCGGCTGCTGCGATTATTATACCAGCAAATCAGGTATTTGCAACCGCATTGTTTTTAGTTTTCTTACCATCGATTAATAAGGGCGGACACGATTAAAAAGGGCTTCCGGTTTCCTGCGAAACCGGAAGCCCTTTTCTCCAGGCAGCCCTGCCTTAAAGGATATCAGGCTCCTTCGGCGCCACCGCTGAGTGCCCCAGGGCCTGCTGCGCCGCCAGGGCAGCAGCCACGAATCCCTTGAACAGCGGGTGGGGCTTATTGGGACGGCTCTTGAATTCCGGGTGATACTGCACACCCACATAGAAGGGCCTGTCGGACAGCTCCACCGTTTCCACCAGCCGTCCATCGGGGGACAGGCCCGACAGGGTCAGGCCGGCGGCCGCCAGCGCCTCCCGATATTCGTTGTTGAACTCGTAGCGGTGGCGGTGACGCTCGGAAATCTCTCCCACGCCGTAGCAGCGCTCCATGGTCGTGCCCGGGCGGATGAAGCACGGATAGCTGCCCAGGCGCAGCGTGCCGCCCTTATCCACCGCATCACTTTGGCCGGGCATGTAATCGATAACCTTGTGCAGCCCCTCCGGAGCAAACTCGCCGGAGTTGGCATCTGCGATGCCCAGCACATGGCGGGCATATTCGATCACTGCCACCTGCATGCCCAGGCAGATGCCGAAATAGGGGATGTTCTTTTCCCGGGCATACTGGGCTGCCAGGATCATCCCCTCAATGCCGCGGCTGCCGAAGCCGCCGGGCACCAGGATGCCATCCAGACCGGCGAGAGTGGATTCCACCGTTTCTGCCGTGACCAGCTCGGAATCGATCCAGCGGATGCTGACCTTGGCATCCAGGAAAAAGCCCGCGTGGCGCAGCGCCTCCGCCACTGACAGATAGGCATCGTGAAGCTGCACATATTTCCCAACAAGGCCAATGGTCACGGATTTGCTGCGGTTTTTAATGGCGGAGACCATGGTCCGCCACTCCCGTAGGTCCGGCTCCGGAACAGGCAGGTGCAGCTCCCGACAGACCACGGAGGACAGGCCCCGCTCCTCCAGATACAGCGGCGCCTCATAGAGAATTGGGAGGGTTAGATTTTCGATGACACAATCCGGCTTCACATTGCAGAAGCCTGCCACCTTGTGGAAGATACCGCTGTCCTTAATGGGCTCGTCGCAGCGTAGGACGATAATATTCGGTGTGATGCCCATGCCCTGTAGCTCCTTGACTGAGTGCTGGGTGGGCTTGGACTTGTGCTCGCCGGAGGCCCTGAGATAGGGCACCAGTGTGACATGGATGTACAGGGAATTGTTCTGCCCTACCTCCAGGCCCACCTGTCGGATAGCCTCGATAAAGGGCTGGCTCTCGATATCACCGATGGTGCCGCCGATCTCGGTGATGACCACATCCGCACTTGTCCGCTCTCCAACCCGATAAATGAAGCGCTTGATCTCATCGGTGATATGGGGAATGGTCTGCACGGTGCTGCCCAGGTACTCTCCTCGCCGCTCCTTGGCGATGACATTGGAGTAGACCTTGCCGGTGGTCAGGTTGGAGTATTTGTTCAGGTCCTCGTCAATGAACCGCTCATAATGTCCCAGATCCAGATCCGTCTCCGCGCCGTCCTCTGTTACATAGACCTCGCCGTGCTGATAGGGGCTCATGGTCCCGGGATCCACGTTGATATAGGGATCCAGCTTCTGCGCCGCCACCTTCAAGCCCCGCGCCTTCAGCAGCCGACCCAGGGAAGCTGCCGTGATCCCCTTGCCCAGACCGGACACCACGCCGCCGGTCACAAAAATGAACTTTGTCATATGCCATCCTCCCGCAAAATAAAAAGAGACGCCCGCCAGGGGGCAGAAACCCCTTGGCGAACGCCTTTGTTCAACAGCGGATATTATACAGCACGGACTATGCCTTGTCAATTCCGAAAAAAGATTTTTTTCAGATTCGGCTCTCCCCGGCTACTTGTAGGTTTTGATAATGTTTTCAGCTGCCTCCCGCTTGGAGATACGCAGGTCCATGGCCTGCTTTTCTATATACCGGTGCGCCTCCGCCTCCGTCATGCGCAGGCACTCGATGAGCAGCCATTTTGCCCGGTTCACCAGGCGGATCTCCTTAATCTTTTCCTCCACGGTGGCCTGCTTTTCCTGCATCCGGCGCATCCGCTCCCTGGTGGCGCACAAAATCCGCAGATTCTGGGCCACCATCTGCCGGCTGGTGGGCTTGGACAGGGCGATGACTCCGTAGCCCACCACCTTGGCGTATACGTCGTTATAATGGTCGTTTTTCACCAGCAGCAGGACGCCGGCGCCGCTGGTGCTGCAGATGTCGATGGCCAGCTGCATGCCGAAATCATCCGGCAGCGGCGTGTTAATGAGCACAATGTCAAACTCCGTGTCGGCCAGCCGCCTGCGGGCCTGACCGACGCTGCCAACCGTGGACACCGGCCAATAATCGGTCATGGGGAGCAGCGGCATGACGCTGTTTGTGAAGCTATCCGATGCGGATACGATCAGCACACTGTATGTTTTCTCCTGGAATACCACACGCTCCCCCTCCCTTCGCCATACAGATCATAAGCGGTTCATCTGCCGCTAAAAGCGCTGAGTACGGAGTCCGGCAGATGCTCCCGGACGAACGCACTGGTGGCGGCCAGGGCAGCGGCCTCCTCCAGAGAGCCCGGGAGTGCCTGCAGGGTTTGCAATATCTCCGCCGGGGCGGTATAGAGGTTGATGTCTGACGCGGGTGGAAGGACCAGGCCCTTTTCAATGCCGTAGAGCCCGGCGTAAATTAACAGGGCATAGGCCAGGTAGGGGTTCGCCGTCACATCTGCCGAGCGAAGCTCCGCCCGGCGCTGCTCCCCAACGGCGGCAGGCACGCGAATCAGCTGGGAGCGATTCTCGTCCGACCAGGTCACATACCGGGGGGCCTTATCGTGACCCAGGCGGCGATAGGATTCCTCACAGGGATTTAAAAACAGTGTGATCTCCGCACATTTTTCCAGGATTCCTGCCATAACGGCAGGCAGCAGATCCCTTCCCCCGTCCCCCTTGGCAGAGATGTTGATGTGCATGCCGCTGCCGTCCCAATCGGGAAGGGGCTTGGGCATAAAGCTGGCGCACAGGCCATTCTGTGCGGCCACCATGCGGACCACCGCCTGAAAGGTGATGGCGTTGTCTGCCGCCGTCAGCGGGTCAGAATACCGAAAATCGATCTCGTTCTGTCCCGGCCCGCTCTCGTGGTGGGAGCTCTCGGGCTGTATCCCCATCTGCTCCAGCATCAGGCATATCTCCCGGCGGATGTGCTCCCCCTTATCGTCGGGGACAATGTCCATATACCCGGCCCGGTCGTGGGGGAGGGTGGTGGCCTGGCCGAGCTCGTCGATCTTGAACAGGTAGAACTCCATCTCCGCGCCAAAGGCAAACTCATACCCCTTGGCAGCGGCCTGGGCTACGGCGGTTTTCAAAATACTCCTGGTGTCCCGCTCAAAGGCGCGCCCATCGGGGTAGAACACATCGCAGAACATCCGCACCACCTTGCCCTGTTCCTGCCGCCAGGGAAGCTGGATCAGCGTGGAGGGGTCCGGTCGCAGCAGCAGGTCAGAGCGGACCTCGCCGCCGAAGCCATCAATGGCGGAGGCATCAATGGCAATGCCGTAGGCAAAGGCCCGCGGAAGCTCGCTGGGCATAATAACAACATTATGTTGTTTTCCATAGACATTGCAGAAGGCCAGCCGGATAAACTGGACCTCCTCCTGCTGCACGAACTCAATGACCTCCCTGGACGTATACTTCACAAGTTCACCTGCTTTCCTTCAATTTGTGACATAAAGCTGCTTATATGGGTTGCTGCTGTTGGGCGTGATGAGGGTAAAGGGCTGCTGCACAAGCTTATCACAATCGCCGCCGAACAGCTCGCAAAACGTGTGCAGATAGGTCCATATCCCGTCCAGATCCTTATGGGACGCCGGGCGGGCGATGACCTGCTTAGGCAGCAGAATGTTCTTGCAATCGGAGCGCAGGAACAGCTTTCCGCCGTGCATGCCTGTGCAGGGGAAATTGCTGACGATGGGGCGGGTGCTCTCAGTCAGGCCCAAAACCACAATGACGCCGCCGGCCTGGTATTCGCCGAGAAAGCTCCCAGCCTTGCCGCCGATGATCATAACGGGGAGCTTATCACCATAGGCCTTCATATGGATGCCGGCCCGATAACCGGCGTTCCCCTGGACATAGAGCTCGCCGCCCCGCATGGCATAGCCCGCCGCATCACCGATGCTGCCGCGGACAACGATCCGCCCGGCATTCATGGTGTCACCCACAGCATCCTGGGCGTTTCCGCACACCTCAATGCTGGCTCCGTTTAAATAGGCGCCCAGGGCGTTTCCCGGGGTTCCCGACAGGATAAGCTTGCCGCGCTCCAATCCTGCGCCGATGAATCTCTGCCCGGAGCAGCCGGTGACGGCGGCATCTCCGGTGCAATCCCGGATGGCCGCGTTCAGTTGTCGGAAATCCAGCATAGACGCATCTATATTAGTCATTATATCACACCTCCGCGTATTTTGTATATGGTATGTGGAATTTATTCTCCGGCGTGGGCAATGCCCAGAATCTCCAGCTCACGGTCCGTCATGCCGACGCCCCGAAGCATCAGGCGATTTCCCTTCAGAGCCTCGATGGAGTTGATGCCCATGCCGCCCATCATCTCCTTGATCTCATGCTTCCAGGCGGTCAGCAGGTTCACGAGGCGGGTCTTGCCGGCCTCAATATCCAGCCGCTTCACCAGCTCCGGATTCTGGGTGGCAATGCCCCAGCTGCATCGCCCCGTTTGGCAGGCTCTGCACAGGTGGCAGCCCAGGGCCAGCAGGGCGGCGGTACCGATATAGCAGGCATCCGCCCCCAGGGCAACGGCCTTGACCACATCGGCGGAGGAGCGGATGCTTCCGCTGACGATCAGCGAAACATGATTCCGGATACCCTCATCCCGCAGGCGCTGGTCCACAGCGGCCAGGGCCAACTCAATGGGAATGCCCACCGTGTCCCGGATACGGGTGGGCGCCGCGCCGGTGCCGCCCCGGAAACCGTCTATGGCGATAATGTCCGCGCCGCTGCGGGCAATGCCGCTGGCAATGGCGGCAATATTGTGTACCGCTGCCACCTTTACGATAACGGGCTTTTTATAATCAGTGGCTTCCTTCAGGGAGTACACCAGCTGGCGCAGATCCTCAATGGAGTAAATATCATGGTGCGGGGCAGGGGATATGGCGTCCGTCCCCTCCGGCACCATGCGGGTGCGGGAGACATCTCCAACGATTTTCGCCCCGGGCAGATGGCCGCCGATGCCGGGCTTGGCCCCCTGGCCCATCTTGATCTCGATGGCGGCGCCGGCTTCCAGGTATTGCTTGTGTACGCCGAAGCGTCCGGAAGCCACCTGGACGATGGTGTTTTCACCGTATGCATAGAAATCCTCATGCAAACCGCCCTCGCCGGTGTTATAGCAGATACCCAGCTCCCGGGCCGCACGGGCCAGGCAGGCGTGGGCATTATAGCTGATGGATCCATAGCTCATGGCGGAGAACATCACCGGCATGGATAGCTCGATCTGCGGGGGCAGGTGGCAGATCAGCTCCCCGTTTTCATCCCGGCGGATGCCATCGGGCTTTCTGCCTAAAAATACCCGGGTCTCCATGGGCTCCCGCAGGGGGTCTACCGGTGGGTTGGTCACCTGGGAGGCATTGACCAGGATCCTGTCCCAATAAACCGGGTAGCGCTGAGGATTTCCCATGGAGGACAGCAGCACGCCGCCGCTGCTGGCCTGCTTATAGATCTCCTGGATGGTGTCCGGCGACCAGTTGGCATTTTCCCGGAAGGCGCAATCACTTTTCCGGATCTTCAATGCATGGGTGGGGCAAAAGCAAACACAGCGCTGGCAGTCCACACAGCGGCTCTCGTCAGCAAGCATACATTTATTTTCCTTGTCGAAGCGATGTACCCCGTTGGCACACTGCTTTTCGCACAGACGGCAGCTTATGCACCGGGCCGGGTCGCGGACAACCTCAAATGGCGGATAAATATAGTCGATACCCATTAGAATCTCCCCTCCTTTACGCGGACGATCACGGGTTCTCCCCCGGCAGGCGCATAGATGTTTTCCACATTGGGCTCCATAGCTCGCATGGCTGCCTCCTCGCTGGCGATGAACACCTTGTCATCCTTTTCGCCCACCACCATGCTGCGGAGCTTCAGCCGGTCATTGAGGGCCATGAGTCCGCCCTCAAAGCCCAGTACAATGGAGAACGGCCCTGTTATAAGCAGGCTGGAGAATACCTTGCGGAGATACCGCAGCTTCTCCTGCTCCTGAGGCGGCTTCCTGTCAATGGTGTTCCAGAAGGGGGCGGCGATCACCGAGGCCAGCTCCTCCAGGGTCAGCTTCTGCTTTCGCAGCAGATAGTCCGCTATATAGGTAATGACCTCTGTATCCGTCTGCAGAGTACATTTATAACCGAACATCTCCATGAAACGGCGGTTGGTGTCGTAGGAGGATATCTCCCCATTGTGAACAATGGAGTAATTCAGCAGGGCAAAGGGGTGGGCGCCGCCCCACCAGCCGGGGGTATTGGTGGGATAGCGGCCGTGGGCCGTCCAGCTGTAGGCCTCGTATTCCTCCAGGCGGTAAAAATATCCCACGTCCTCCGGATATCCCACGGCCTTGAATACGCCCATGTTTTTTCCGCAGGAAAACACATACGCACCTTTTATCCGCGTGTTGATGGCCATTACGGCCCGGGTCACGCACTCCTCCTCGTCGATCTGCATGGACGCCAGGGTGCTGCGCAGGGGCGAAACAAAGAATCGCCAGATCAGCGGCTCATTGGTGATGGCCGGAGTGGTACGGATGGGGATGCGCTCTAAGTGAACGATCTCCATGGTCTCCCGTAAAAATGCTTCGCAGCTTTTACGGGCGGCCCGGTCCTCCAGAAACATGTGCAGAGCGAAGAAATCCTTATACTCCGGGTAGATCCCGTAAGCTGCGAAGCCGCCCCCCAAGCCGTTGGAGCGGTCGTGCATGGGCTTCATGCTCTCTATTATTTTTTCTCCCGACATTCGCTGACCGTCTCTTGAGATGACTGCAGAAATGGCACAGCCCGATGGAATCCGAATCTGACCTTCCAGTTTGCTCATATTACCAACTCCTAAATATAGAAAAACCGACCGCATTTTGCAGGACAATAATATACATCCTGCAGAACACCGTCGTTCAAACGTAGTATATACCTAATTTTTGCATTTTTCAATCCGGCATATTGCAAGAAATTGATTTGTGATTTGTTTGACAATCCGGCGATTTGCGCAAAAATAGAAAAAATACGTTTTTTGTGATTGACATTTGAAATCGCCGGGTGTATATTCGGCCATGTGATGAGACACTGGCGTCTCGGAAGGGGATATTCCCGCCCGGACGCAGTGTCTCCTTTTTTATTTTCACAGAAAGGAATAAACTGCTATGTCGACTGTACCGGAATACTTTGGAAGCTTGGTTTTTGATACCCGGGTGATGAAGGCCCGTCTATCCGCGGATGTATACCGCTCTCTGAAGCACACCATCCAAAAGGGCGCAAAGCTCGACCCGTCCGTGGCCAACGCCGTAGCCGCAGCCATGAAGGACTGGGCAGTCGAGAACGGCGCCACCCATTTCACCCACTGGTTCCAGCCCATGACCGGGATCACGGCGGAGAAGCACGACAGCTTCATCTCCCCCGCCCCGGACGGCGGCGTGATTATGGAATTCTCCGGCAAGGAGCTCATCAAGGGCGAGCCGGATGCCTCCTCCTTCCCCTCCGGCGGCCTGCGCGCCACCTTTGAGGCCCGGGGCTACACCGCCTGGGATCCCACCAGCTACGCCTTTATTAAGGGCAAGACCCTATGCATCCCCACCGCCTTCTGCTCTTATGGAGGAGAGGCCTTGGACAAGAAAACGCCCCTGCTGCGCAGCATGGAGGCGCTGAACATCCAGGCCTTGCGCATCCTGAAGCTGTTCGGCAACGACAGCGTCAAGCGCGTGCTTCCGTCCGCAGGCGCAGAACAGGAGTATTTCCTCATCGATAAGGATATGTATGACAAGCGCCACGACCTGATCTACACCGGCAGGACCCTGTTCGGTGCCAAGCCCCCCAAGGGCCAAGAGCTGGACGACCACTACTTCGGCGCCATCAAACCCCGAGTGGCGGCCTATATGGAGGAGCTGAACCGGGAGCTGTGGAAGCTGGGGATCCTGGCCAAAACGGAGCATAATGAGGTAGCCCCCGCACAGCACGAGCTGGCACCCATCTATACCACCACCAACATCGCCACCGATCAGAACCAGCTGACCATGGAGATCATGCAGAAGGTTGCTGCTAAGCATGGCCTGGTGTGTCTGCTCCACGAAAAGCCCTTTGCCGGGGTCAACGGCAGCGGCAAGCACAACAACTGGTCCCTCTCCACCGATACCGGCGTCAACCTGCTCTCTCCCGGCGAGACGCCCTATGAAAATGCCCAGTTCCTGCTGTTCTTGGCAGCTGTCGTCCAGGCGGTGGATAATTACCAGGGCCTTTTGCGGGCTGCTGTGGCCACCGCCGGCAACGACCACCGCCTTGGTGCCAACGAAGCGCCCCCTGCCGTGGTCTCCGTCTTTCTGGGGGATGAACTGACGGCCATTCTGGAGGCCATTGAAACGGATACCTCCTACTCCGGTGTGGAGAAGAAGAAGCTGAAGCTGGGTGCCGACGTGCTGCCGCGCTTCTTCCGGGATACTACGGACCGCAACCGCACCTCGCCCTTTGCCTTCACCGGCAATAAATTCGAGTTCCGCATGCTGGGCTCCAGCAATTCCATCGCCTGCGCCAACATCATGCTGAATACCGCCGTGGCCGAGTCCCTGCGGCTGTTTGCAGACGAGCTGGAGGGCGCCGCCGACCTAAGTGCGGCCCTGCACGATCTGATCCAGCGCACCATCAGAGAGCACAAGCGTATCATCTTCAACGGCAACGGCTACGACGATGCCTGGATTGAGGAGGCTACGAAAAACCGCGGCCTGCTGAACCTGCGGACCACCCCGGACGCCATCCCCATGCTGATTCAGAAGGACAACCTGGACATGCTGGTGCGCCACAAGGTCTATACGGAGTCCGAGCTGCGCTCCCGCTATGAGATCCAACTGGAAAACTACTGCAAGACCGTCCGCATTGAGGCGCTGGCCATGGTGGATATATCCAGGAAGGAGATCTTGCCGGCCGTGGAGAGCTATGTTTCGGGCCTGGCCTCTGCCGTTGGCGCCAAGAAGGCCATCGATGCGGAGCTGCCCTGGGGCTATGAGAAAAAGCAGCTGCGCAGGCTGGCCTCCCTGGTGGACACCATAGATGACCGGGTGGCCGCCCTGGAGGAAAAGCTGATCCGGCTGGATACCCTGTCCGGCTCTATGGAGGAAGCGGCCTTCATCCGGGATGAGTTCCTCCCCGGAATGGGTGCATTGCGTGCTGCCGCCGACGAGGCCGAGACCCAGACCGCAGCCAGCTACTGGCCCTTCCCCACCTACGGCGATCTGCTGTTCGGGGTCAGATAAATACACGGTCGATAATTCCTTTGAAATTATTTACAAGCCAAGGCATCCGGGCAGGAACACTGCCCGGATGCCTCAGCGTATCAAAAAAGCCTCGCAGAGTTTGCCGCCCGCAGGCGGCAAAGAAATAAAATCATTTTCTCTCGCGACCTGTGCGTGAGAGAAAATACCGCTCAGGCTGCCAGTGTGGAATTTGTCCGTCTGCGACGGACAAATTATGCGCGCAGCAGACTGCAATCCTTTTGCCGGAAAAACCCGGAGGGTTTTTCGACAGTCTCAGGCATCCGGGCAGGAACACTGCCCGGATGCCTTTTTGCCTGCACGCCTAGAGATCGGATGCCGGTGTAGATTTTTTCCAAATTACGGAGGGAAAAGTCGTGGGTTTTTCTGCCGGTTCGTGTATAATGGGGTAGAAAGAAAAAATGAGAGGGGGAGAGGGCTTGGAACAGGAGATGATCCGGCGGCTGCTGGCGCGGGAGGAGGCAGGAATGGCCGATCTGCTGCTGCACTATGGGCCGCTGATGCGCTACATCATCGCGCCTATTCTGCCGAACCCCCAGGACCGGGAGGACTGCCTCTCCGAGGTGACGCTGCGGGTGTGGGAGAAAATTGAGCAGTATGACCGAAAGCGCGGCAGCTGGAACGCCTGGCTGACGGCCATCACCCGCAACACGGCTCTGAACCACACCCGGAAGGCCCTGGGCAGCAGCGCAGAGGAGCTGCCGGAGGACACCCCGGCGGCGGGACATACCCCCGAGGAGGCGGTGCTGCAAAGGGAGCGGCAGGAGGCCGTGCGGGATGCTCTGGAGCGCCTTCCCTACCGGGACCGGATCCTGTTTTACCGAAAATACTATTACATGCAGCCCACGGCGCAGATCGCCGCCGAGCTGGGCATGACAGAGCGGGCCGTGGAGGGGAAGCTTTACCGGCTGAAAAAGCAGCTGCGCAAAATGCTGGGAGGTGAAGGCCATGCGCAATGAGGGTTGGCGCCACGCAGACGATATTGACCTCAGAACCGTTTTCTCCGAGAGCTTTTCCGCCCTGCCGCCGGAGGAGATGGTGAGAGACGTGACCCCCTGGAAGCGGGCCATGAACCGGGTGCTCATCGGCATGGTGCTGTGTACCATCACTCTGAACTTTTGGTATCTGAATTACATTCTGCCTGCCGTGGGCATGGTGCTGTGGCTGCTGGGCCTGCGGGCCCTGCGGCGGGAAAACGGGTATTTCACCGCTTGCTTTGTGCTGGTCCTCCTGCGGTGCGCGTGCTTCTTCCCGACACTGATCCTGAACACATTCGCCTGCCGGGACGATTTCATTCCCGAGCGTGTCACCACCTCTCTGACTCCGGTCTCCGTTGCGCTGCAGCTGTTGGGCCTATTTTGCCTGTGGCTGGGGCTGCGGGCGGTGCAGCAGAAGGCGGGCCTGCCGCCCCGGGCGGGAGGCGTTCTGGCGCTGATGGTGTGGTATGGCGTGGTGTATTTTCTGGCCCTGATACAGTACCCCGGGATGATCCTGCCGCTGCTCCTGCTGGTCGCTTTCATTTTCATCCTGCGCAGTATCTGCAAAACTACTAAGGCCCTGAGCGAGGCCGGGTACACCATGCACCCGGCGCCGGTGAAGGTGCCGGACCTGTGGCTGGTGCTGATTTTGGCCGCGGCGCTGGTGCTGGGCTGCGCCGCCGGGTATCTGTTCGGCGCCCAGCACTCCATGGACTGGCAGCCACTGGAGGAGGCTGAGACGGCGGAAACGGCGGAGATCAAGGCCCACCTTTTGGAGCTGGGCTTCCCGGAGGTTATCCTAAACGACCTGGCAGAGGAGGATCTGGCCGCCTGCGCCGGGGCCCTGCGGGTGGATGTGGAGAGCAAGGTTTACAGCCCGACCCTGAGACACGAGAAAACCTCCAACAAGCGTCTGCGTATCACCGGCATTGCCGTGCAGGTGCCCGGAGAGGCGGAGACTTGGGTCATCCTCCACCATTTCCTCTGGGAGACAGGCCCCGAATTCTTCGGCACGGATGCCCTGGAGGTCTGGCCCGCGTACCAAATCGAAGCCCGCGGCTGGGCCAAGGGCAGCGATGTCACCGGGCGGCTGCTCTATGATCGGGACGGCCAGACCTACACCGCTCCCTACTACTTCTTAGGGGAGGCCACCGCCGTGGATGCCGGAGCCCTGTCCATGCTCTTGGGCACAACGCAGCAGACCAACCTTTACGCCGGGTTCTCCCTGCCCCGGGAGGGCGAAAACCGGCGCGGGTATCTGGCCTATACCATATTTGATGCGGGCGATGCGTTCTCCATCAACAGCCACTTCAGCTATATGCACCAGCACACCTGGTTCCAGTACCCCGCCACCACGGCTTTGCAAGCGGAGCTTTCGTCCCCCGGCACCATCTTCATTGGCCCCTTTGCCAAGGAGATGACCTGGCTGGACTTTGCCCCCTCGATAGACCGCTTACAGTTGTCGGATTGAGAAAATGCACGCAAAAAGCCAAGCCCCCGGGCTTGGCTTTTTTCTTAGCTTCACCGGCACCCGGGCCGGGCGCAGGGATAGTGGGCTTGACAACCGCACGGCTTTATTCTACAATACAGACAAGCTCCTGACGCCAAAAGTCCTTCTTGCGGCGGAAGATGCGCCATAGAGAGAATTGCCCGCCTCCGGCGGGTCTTGTGGCCGTGTCGCAGAGCGATGCGGCTTTTTTGCCGCGAAAATCCATCCGGGAGGTATCACATGGAAACAAGAGTCGCCCTCATCGGCATCATTGTGGAGAAGGAGTCATCGGTGGCCCAGCTGAACGAGCTGCTGCACCAGTACGGCCGCTACATCATCGGCCGCATGGGCCTGCCCTACCGGGAAAAGGGCGTGAACATCATCTCCGTGGTGCTGGACGCGCCCCAGGACGCTATTTCCGCCCTCAGCGGCAAGATCGGCCGGCTGGAGGGAGTCAGCGCCAAGACCCAGTATTCCCATGTCATCACCCCCGGGAAAAACTAAGGCAAAAGAAAGGAATCCCGCTATGAAAAAGATCACTTCCCTGCTCCTGGCCCTGGTCATGGCATTGAGCCTGGCCGCCTGCGCCGTGCAGCCCCGCCAGGAGGACTATCAATCTGTGAACATTCGCTTAGGCGGCCTGAAGGGCCCCACCTCCATGGGTATGGCCAAGCTGCTGGATGACGCCGAAAACGGCCTCACCGCCAATACCTATGAGTTCACCATGGCCGCCTCCGCCAACGAGCTGACCCCGAAGCTCATCCAGGGCGAGCTGGACATCCTGGCCGTGCCCGCCAATGTGGGGGCCATTCTCTATAACCAGACCCAAGGCCAGGTGGAGCTTGTTGCCGCCAGCACCCTGGGCGTGCTGTACATTGTGGAAAAGGGCGGCCAGACCGTGACAGATGTGAAGTCCCTGGCTGGCAAGACCATTTATGCCACCGGCAAGGGCGCCACCCCTGAATACGCCTTGACCTATCTGCTGGCGCAGAATGGCCTGACCCTGGGGAAGGACGTCACCGTGGAGTGGAAGAGTGAGCCCACGGAGATCGTAGCCCTTATGGCCCAGGAGGATCATGCCATTGCCATGCTGCCCCAGCCCTTCGTCACCGTGGCCCAGGGCCAGCTGGAGGGCCTGCAGGTGGCTATGGACCTGTCCGCCCAGTGGGATAAGCTGGGCGTTGACAGCCGCCTGGTCACAGCAGGCCTGCTGGTGCGCAAGGCCTTTGCCGACGAGCATCCCCAGGCTGTGGCTAAGTTCCTGGAGGAGTACGCCGCCAGCACCGACTACGCCAACACCCACGCCGCCGAGACCGCCGTTTTAGTGGAGAAGCTGGGCATCGTGAAGGCCGCTGTGGCGGAGAAGGCCCTGCCCGGGTGCAACCTGGTGTGCATCACCGGCCAGGAGATGAAAACCGCGGTAAGCGGCTACCTGCAGACCCTGTATGACCTGAAGCCTGAGGCCGTAGGCGGCGCCATGCCCACGGACGGCTTCTATTGGCTGGGCGCATGAATCGGGAACGCTGGCAGCAGCTCTTAGCTGCGGCGCTGGCCCTGGCCGTATGGCAGGGGGCGGCCATGCTGGTCCACGCCCCCATCCTGCTGCCCTCACCCCTCCGGGTGGCGGATCGGCTGGGTGCGCTGCTGGTCACGTTGGATTTTTGGAGCACCGTCGGCTTTAGCCTGCTGCGTATTGCCGGAGGCTTTCTGCTGGCGTTGGCGGCGGCCACGGTGCTGGCCTTTGGGGCGGGTCGATTTTCCCTGCTGGAAATTTTGCTTCGGCCCTATGTGCTGGCCATTAAGTCCGTGCCGGTGGCATCGTTCATTATTCTGGCGCTCATATGGCTGCGAACCTCTCAGCTGTCGCTGTTTATCTCGTTTCTTATGGTGTTTCCGGTGCTGTACACCAATGTGCTGACAGGTATCCGCGGCGCAGACGGGCAGCTATTGGAGATGGCGCGGGTATTCCGAGTCCCCTGGAAACGACGTGTGCGGATGATCTACCTGCCGGCGGTGGAGCCGTTTTTGCTGGCAGGCTGCGCCACATCCCTGGGCATGAGCTGGAAGGCCGGGGTGGCGGCGGAGGTTATCGGCGTGGTGAGCGGCTCCCTGGGCGAGCGGCTGTACGATGCGAAAATCTACCTGATGACCGCGGATCTGCTGGCCTGGACAGTGGTCATTGTGGCCCTGAGTGCCGGGTTTGAAAAGCTGGTTTTGTGGCTGCTGCGGCATATTTTTCGCCGGATAGGAGGTGCGCCGGCATGAAAATTCAGCAGCTGTGCAAAGCCTTTGACGACAGGGTGGTTTTGGATCATGTGTCTCTGACTTTGGAGAGCGGTGGGACGGCCTGCCTTATGGCCCCCTCGGGCCGGGGCAAGACCACCCTGCTGCGATGCATCGCCGGATTGGAACGGCCCGACAGCGGCCAAATTACGGACCTTCCGGAGCGGATAGGCTATGTGTTTCAGGAGGATCGTCTGTGCGACGGATTTTCCGCAGTGGACAATATCCGCCTGGTCACGGGCCGGGCCATGGATGAGGGCGAGATTTGCCGACACTTGAAAGAGCTGGGCCTGGCGGACAGCCTGGGTCAGCCGGTCCGGGAGCTCTCCGGCGGCATGCGGCGGCGAGTGTCCATCGGCAGGGCGGTGTGCTTTGGCGCCGGGCTTCTGCTGCTGGACGAGCCCTTCAATGGCCTGGATGACGCAACTCGACAGCAGACGGCGGACTACATCCTGCGGCATCGGGGCGGAGCCGCCATTCTATGCGTGACCCACGACTGCGAGGATGCCGCCGCCCTGGGCGGCGCGGAGATCATGGCATTTTGATCTGTGGCTTTTAGCGATAAAGAGCCCTCCGGGAGCGCATTTTGCGCTCTCCCGGAGGGCTTTCATTTTTGCATAGCATGAGGTTGTTTAATAGGTGCGTGGGAGCAGCGTAATGTGGGTGCCCACATTGTATAGATAATTGTTTTGCAGCTTTACTCCAGCGGCTCGCCCAGGGATTCCAGGCGGTCAATAATCTCGTCAGCCAAATCCTCCAGGGCTTCATGCTCCTCCGCCCAATCCACAAATTCCTCGCTGGTCTCATCCTCCGGCTCGTCCTCGTTCAGGGTCTCCAGCTCGCAGCGGACGTCACTCAAATATGCCCGGAGTTCCTCCGGATCCATGGTGGCCGGATCCCGATACAGATCCATATTCATCCCCTCCTTGTGCTTCGTTTTCTCGATTTTGCCATATTCGCAGCGAAAATGCAAGCCCTCTGTATTGCCGTAGGCATCGCAGCCGGCATGCAGCCTATTCTCGGCTATAACTATGGCAGCGGACAATTTAAACGAGTCAGAAAGGCATGGGCGAGCTCATGGACGCCCTAAAGATCGTCAATGAGAAAGCCTATAACAGCGTCCTAAAAAACTAACCTAATGTGCTGCTACTAACACGTTACTAACAACGTCATTTTTGGCAAAAATAAAAAAGTCCGGAAACCCTTGAGATTCCTGGACTTTTTTGGTGGAGACTGCTGGACTCGAACCAGTGACCTCCTGCGTGTGAAGATACGATGCGCGCCGGAAAGCGTTGCTCCGCAACACTTTCCGGCGCTTTTGCGTGCTTTCGGCTCAGTGGAACGTCCACTGTGTCCACCTAATACTCTCCAGTCGTTTCCGCGTTTGGGTCACGGTTTGGGTCAGAAGATGTATTGTCAAAATTATCATTGCGGCATTCACTACAATAGTCATATTCAACTATGCGGTAATATACCCAGTTCTTTTTAGCCTCTTTATAGCCTCATCGATGCGGGTCTCTGAATACTTTTCGCCTTTAATCTTAATCACACCCTGTTTCACCGCAGAAACATCTTTTGCTTTTAGATAGACGTAAAGCGCTGTAGCAAGCAATTCAAGTTCGCTAGGACTATCTTTAGAGAATTCGTCCACCACACTGTTTATTTTGTCATCGTTGAATCCGCCCGCGTAGTCTGTGTCTACAACAGAAATCAGATGTTCCATCGGAGTATATTCAACTTTCAGTATGTCCTCATCGCAAAGCTCACGTACCGCAAAATCCAAATCGGCGCTGTATGGGCCATAAAAATGAATTCCATAATCGCAGCCGAGTTCAATATGTTTTGCTTCAATTAGGAAAACAATTTTTTGGAGCGTTTTCTTACAAGGGGCAGATCCACTATTGGTTATTCTGCCGACAATATTCACAATTGCTTTACTGTTGATCATTTTTCTTCTCCTGTATCTGCTACGCTTACGAATCTTGATGCTCCTTAATCTTCGCTATAACTTCAGGAGCAATCTCTTTTTCCGCATATATTCGACTAATACTTATAGGGTGAACAATAGATTCCAAAATAATAGATTCTTCCATAATATTTTTAATAGCACCCGTCTTTTCGTCAATAATCATAATTCCTTTTCCGCTATCGTCATGCGGTTCCAGCAAAAAAGGCGTAAGCTTGTGCGCAGCTTTATCCACACTGTCAAACAGGACTCTGTCTCCATATTCGGATCTCAAAAGGCTAAATATTAGACGAGCAGTTTTCTTTTCTGATTTCTCGGCATGAGCTTTTGACTCATGTACGCACGTCATTATTTTCCGGGATTTAAAGGCCAACACAGCAGGATCTTCTGACTCCGAAAATAAATGCAAAACGCGAACATCGTCCCATTTAAGACACCTGTTCAAAGCGCGTTTCTCTAAGCCCATGCTCTTTACACAGATATGCCGTATCTCGATAAACAACGATTGCGCAAATCAAATAAATTCTCTGCATCTTGGCAATGTATCCGATCACATTTGTATAACCCATCAGGGCGCAGCGATGAATGCTATACAAGTACGCCTGCATTCCCGCACTGTAGCAATCATCATAACACCCTTGCCCCGGATAGATGCGGCATCGACGCAATGCCCGCCGGAGCTGTTTGTCTTGAGAATCATCAAACGGAAACCGGAGCAAAAGTGCCTCGACCTTCTCCGGGCATGTTTTGCTCACTCGCTCCATAGAACGATAGCTGTATTCGTTGATGGTCTTTTCGTAGTAACTGTATGGGCGCTTCTGTCGTTTCGGCTCCACCGTCATGATCACTGTCTCTCTTTCGTATCCGCGTTGGTCGTCGAATTCTCTTATTTTTAAGTATATACTCTATACAGGGGTAATTGCAAGCAATCCACCTTTCAAAAGCAACAACATCGTAAGCAAAATCAGGTTAAAGGTCTGTGCTGATACATGAACCAACTAAACTCTGTACACATTTACTAACTTCTTGCCTACCGCAGCAAAATGTGCTATTATAAAATACAACGCTGTTGTGTGTTGTAAACTTCGGCGGCGTAGATACGAGAACGAATGCCCTGCCGAAAGGCAGGGCATTTTTTCCGCGGCAATTTTGACCAGTATAATTGGGGGTGATTCTATGAAGAAGTCACTAATCAGGTGATCGTTGGTGGTAATATTAGCACTGTTGGCTGTTATTGGCGGCCCTATCATAATAAACGAGTGCTGTAAGGGCAGCAGCGGATATATAACGATTTGGAATGCTGCCGATATCCTTTCGTATTATGGTACGGTTTTGGGCGTGCTTGTGGCGGCTACAACAATGGCTGTGACGATCTTCTTTAACCGGAAACAGCTTCAACGAGAAAGATTTCTCCAGCTCAAAGGCCAGACGTTCGAAGCTATCAATGTAGAAATGCAGAAAAAGGCTAATCGCCTTTTGCGCTCTAAAGTTAAACTTAAAGACAAGCCTTAACTGCTGATAAAAATACTAATATTATTGCCAATTGAATGTGGCATGCAAAAAACAACGTAAAGCATACACGAAACGGCAAGTGAAATGCAGTGTACTAAGATTGGATGGTGCAGTACGATGAGTATTACAGTTAGAGATTGCTTGAAACTTCCGTCTTTGCGGAATGCAGAGGTACTGGCAGGACACGCAGGGTTAGACCAATACGTTTCTACCGTATCCGTGTTGGAGTATGCCAAAACGTTTGCTATGGCCAACCCCCTCTTTTTGGGGAACGAGATTATTCTGACTGCGTTTATTTCAATCAAAGATGATGTGGACGCGCAATGCGAGGCCATTCGCAGGCTCCATGCGGTGGGCGAGGCAGCCATCGTTCTTTACTATGTGGACTACTACATGGAAAATGTAGACCAAAAGCTCGTTCAGGTTGCAAACGAGCTGGATTTTCCACTCATTGTTATGCCCCGCAACGACTACTCGCTGCGTTATAGCGATGTTATCACAGAGGTCCTGATGCACATCTTCCGAGATCAGCAGAATGAGACCCGCTTTGCCACCCAACTGCTGCGGCAGATTTCCACGATGCGAGAGCAGCAGCGCAGTATCAGCGGCATCCTGCGGCTGCTAAGCGACCGATGCCAATATACATTTTTGTTGGTTGACGAAGACGGAAAGGATTGTGGCTTTGCGCCTTGGCCGATGTCTATAAACGAGGAGTTCCGTAACAGCGTGTACGACCACATAGACGAGTCTGATGATTTTCCCGTCACCTTCCTTTGGAAAGACTGCAATTATGTAATATGCAAAAACTCTTTTGCTACGAAAACGAAAAGCCGCTTCACTTTATTCTCTATCATGGCAGCGGGGACGGCCGAGGACACAAAGCTCTTGCAGGCATCGGAGGTACTGCAGTCATCATACGACATTTGGGATGACGATCTGCGGAAAAAAACGCAGGATGATCTTGTTCGTATGGTTCTGGTCGAGCCCACCGAGGAAGTATATCGGTTTGCAAATTCCATGCGTTTGGATCTCCATCCGCTGCGTATCATGTGGGTCATCTGCCCTTCGCCGGCAGAAAAGTATACCTATGGCAGTGCGGATAGGGCAAATATCAAATACGAAATCAAAAAGCATCTGCGGGCAAACAGAAAAACAGGAATCGTTGACACCTTCGACAACAGCGTGGTGGCTTTCATGAATGACGACAAGTATTTGGAGTTTGACAAGGACCTATGTGAAAGCCTCACAAAATATCTGCAGGAGCAATACCCGGGAATGATATTGACCTGGTGCGGTACCCTGGACTCTATTACCGACGCAAAGAGAGCGTATCTGCTCTTAGAAGAATACTTCCCCACAGCCTGCGCTATCTACGCGCATAAAACGGTGCTTACGCAACGAGAGCTCAGCTTTGCCGGAAATTGCCATGATACCCTTCACAGGGCAGCGGTCCTGCCGGAAAAATATCGCCTTATCCTTAAACCGTTGCAGGGGCGCGACGAAAAGACGGCAATTGATACATTGCCTGCCTATTTGATCGATGCAGACAAAAATATTGCAGCAGCTGCGAAGTATCTGCATGTTCACGAAAGCACGGTGAAATATCGGTTAAACAATATCAAGCGAAAACTGGGATACGATATCGCTGAAATGCCGGGAGTGTACTCACTATACAAAGCATTAGCATTGAATCGGCTGCTTCATGCTCGCAATAATATAAAATACTGATAAATAGTTCCATGTCGTGAAACCTTCACGGCATGGAACTTTAAATGTTTTCGATTATTTTTGGCACAAAAAACTGTCGGAAAAGGCAAATACAAACGGGAGCGAAAGTCGTATACTTTAGATATATTTTAATGAAAGGTGGCCTCGCAATGAAATCAAGTGCATTAGAGATTACGCTGAAAGAATTCATGGCAATCGCCGAGATCCCTCGTCCATCCCATCATGAGGAGAAAATCGGCGCATATTTGGTGAAATGGGCCCAAAAGCATGGGCTCACCGTGGAACAGGATGCTATTGGCGATGTTATCATCGACAAGCCGGCTGCGCCCGGTCATGAGCGCGCGCCATTGGTGATTATTCAAGCACACATGGATATGGTTTGCGTAGCCGCTGAGGGTGTGTCTTTCGATCCTTTGAAGGATCCAATCAAAGTAATAAATGATGGAAAAACGCTTCGGGCGCAAGGAACAAGCCTGGGCGCAGACGATGGAATCGGCGTGGCTTTGGCTTTGTACCTGCTGCAGGACGAGTCGCTTGTACACGGACCGCTGCGTGTCATTCTTACCGTAAACGAGGAGGATGGTATGTCGTCTATTGCCATGCCTGACAAGTATTTGGATGGTGTCTATCTTATCAATCTGGACTGGGAATGGCTGGGTTCTCTTTGCAATTCAGCGGCTGGAGGCGATTTCCTCGGCTTTACGCGAAAAGCAGAGTGGACAGCACCATCTGCTGACGATCATGCTATAAGAATTGCGCTGAAAGGATTGCTGGGCGGGCACTCCGGCGTTGGGATCAACCTTGGTCGGGCAAATGCGTTGGTATGTCTGGCCACAGCTCTAAGCAGAATAGCAGAGGCGGGGATACCCATCAAAATCGCTGATTTCCACGGCGGTCAAGCGAAGAACGCTATCCCGGCACAGGCGGAAGCAGTTATTACAATCCCGGCAGGAAGTAAAGGCCAAGTGAAGGAACTCTTAAGCGCATATAAAAAGGATTTTGCGGCGGCTTTTGGTGACATTGAACACAGTTATGCGTTGACTGTCAACGATGAAAAAGCCCCTTCACAGGTTTTACACCCCGAAATCGGCAGAGCCTTGATATCTCTTTTGAATACACTTCCCAACAACATTAACACAATGAGCCCCTTTGTAACGACTCTAACTGAGAGCTCCCAGAACTTGGGATTCCTCAAAATAGATGATCAGACGATCACATTGGAAGCGATGGAACGAAGCTGCGTGGCATACCGAGCAGAGGAGATGCTTCGCGCATCCCGTCTCATTGCAGAGGCGTTCGGCTTTACCTATACACAGGGGGATCATGTGCCGGCATGGGCGGTAAATCCTCACAGCAAATTGGTTCCGCTGGCTTGCGAGGTGTATTCCGAGTTGACAGGGCGGAATATGGTTGTTGAACCCGTACACGGTGGATTGGAGTGTGGTGCATTCTTTGAAAAGAACCCCGACTTGGATATGATCGCCATAGGTCCTTCTCTCACAGATGTCCATTCTCCCGATGAATCCTGCGACATAGAGAGTATACGCGTAACAGCAGAGCTTGTTATACGTATACTGGAAAAGCTGGCATAGCACAGTTCCTCTTCACCTTTCCCTATGCGGGCAAAAATGCGGCTCCCAATTTTGGGAGCCGCATTTTTGTGCAAGATTCACAACAGCATTCTCGTTTTCGGCTATACAGACAAATTGCGGGTCACTTTTTCCCCTCTACAGATGAAGAACTTTTTCACCACAAAAAGTACAATAAAAGCAGGGAGAACTTCTCTCAACAAAAAGAGAAATCACATGTAAGGAGGATGACACAATGGATCAAGAAAAACGAATCGCATACTTAGCGAAGAATGACTGGTCTACCGCACCTGTGCCCACAGAGTACCGGCGCAGTAATTACGGCGTTGTTGCCACATTGGTGGGACAAATCATCGCGCTGTCCGGCATTTACATCGGTGCCGGAATGGTAGGCGGCTTGACACTGACGCAGGCATTTATCGCCACGGTCATTGGCTCTATCATTTTGGCAGTACTGGGCGGCTTTTTGAGTTGGGTCGGCACGAAGACCGGCGTTGGCCTGTCCATGCTGCTGAGAGAGTCTTTTGGTACGATCGGCTCCTACATCGTATCGTTAATGCTGCTGCTGGTAGCTGTGGGCTTCTTTGGCTACCAAGCCACCTTCTTCGGCGCAACAATTCACGCCATGTTTCCGGCCGGTGGCTGGATCACAAGTCAGACCGTTGCCGGCGTTTAGGGCGGTATTCTGATGATGACTACCGCTTTGATCGGCTATAAGGGCATTGAGTGGTTGTCCAACTGGGCAAGCCCACTTATTCTGGTCATGTGTGTGCTTTCCTGCATTTTGGCCATTGTTAAAATCGGCTCGTTGGAGGCTTTTAACGGCATCACCATCGGCTATACCGGCATGACCATTCCCACCGCTGTGGTGGCAGTTGTGGGCGGCTATGCTTTTGGTGCCTGTCTACAGCCGGATTTTTCACGAATGGGCAAAAGCCTAAAGGCATCTACATGGGGTTCCGTGGGTGGCTTTTTGATTGCCAATGTATTTATGACCATGGCCGGCTACATCACCTGCGCGGCCTGCGGAACGGGTGATGTGCCTACCGCACTGCTGCAGATCCTCGGCTACTGGGCGCTTTTGATACTGGTGTTCGCGCAGTGGACCTCCAACGATGGCAACCTCTACTTTGGCACATTGGCACTGACCACGATCCTCCCCCGCGCCAACAAGCATATACTGACGGGTATTTTCGGTGTGGTGGGCATTGTTCTGAGCTCTTTGGGCATTACCAACTACTTCCTAACCTTTCTCGGCTATCTCGGCACGGCCATCCCTCCGGTGGCAGGTATCGTCATTGTGGATTACTTCATCATTCGTAAGGGCGAATACCACTACGGCGAAGGCGTAAAGCACCACTTCTGCAATGTGTTGGCCCTGATCGCATGGATTGCCGGGGGGGCGGTTGGCTTTACGGTGCATTGGGGCATTGCTGCCATCAATTCCATTGTAACCACGGCCGTGGTTTATCTGGTGCTCTCTTTAATCTTCAAAAACAGCGATAAGATCTACGTCGGTCCGGATTATGTAGAGGATGAGGTCGGCAGTATTTCCCCTGTGAAGAAGGGTGTTAGTGCATAAAGCCAACAACGTGATTTTACATGGAGGGACAAACTATGAAAATCAAGAATATCATTCCAGTTACTGGCCCGGTCATCACTCCTGAGATGATCAAGTACATTCGCAAGTACCTGTCACCCGACACGGAACTAAGTACTTCCCAGATCAAGGTTGGTACACCGTCTATTGAATGTGAGTATGACGAAGCTATAGCAGGCCCGGATGTACTTCGCCTATGCAAGGAAGCTGAAGCGGAGGGTTGTGATGGAATATTCATCAACTGCTTCGGTGACCCGGCTGTCAAAGCCGCACGCGAGTTAGTGAATATCCCCGTGTTTGGTGGCTTTGAACCCGCAATGCATCTCGCCCTGGGGCTGGCTGACAAAATCGCCATCATTTCCGTGATGAAAAATGTTCTGCCCATGATCGAAGGCGAGGTCGCGAAGTCTCACTTGGAGGGTCGAGTCTGTTGCGTCCGCAGCATCGACATTCCCGTGGAAGAACTGCAGCAACATGACCGTCTCGTAAAAGCACTCATAGAGGAAGCCGTCAATGCGATCACCACGGACGGCGCACAGGCAGTGGCATTGGGCTGCACGGCCATGGTGGATGTTGCCGAAGACGTACAGGCTGGCCTGCTATTAAAGGGGTATGATATCCCGGTCATCGAGGCAGCGCAGGCAGCGGTTATGCTGCTGGAGCTATCCGCCAAGATGGGCTTGAAGCAAAGCCGTATCACTTATATGCGGCCTCCCCAGAGATAAGGTGTTTCATCTTTTCGGTATGTAGTCAGTAAATACGGCAAGAACGATTCTTTTGATTGGGGACCACTTCTCGCCTATGTAGTTTTTGTTAAAAATCAAGAGAGGAGAGTAAATATGTCTGAAGAAAAGAAATATGTAGATGTGGAAACAACCTCTTCTACTGCAGCTGATCAGGATGTCTATACTCCGATTGCCGCTTCGGAAAGGATGAAATCCAGAGATGTGTTCATGATTTTTGTGGGACTCTGGGTTGCGATGTTCTCCGTAAACATTGGCATGGCGGTAGGCCAGAGTTTGTCTGTAGGGCCGGCTATTTTGGCGACGATTCTCGGCTACGCCATTTGCGGTGGATTTGCTGTCCTTACAGGGCTGATCGGTCAGAAAATTGGACTTCCCAGCTACACCTTAATTAAATTGTCCATGGGATCGCTTGGCCAGATTTTGATTTCTTTCATCATGTTCCTAGCCGTTAGTGTCGGCTCTTTGGGAATGCAGGCGGACATCGTGGGAAGATCATTTTGCGAGACTTTTTCCATCAGTTATACCCCTGTAATTTCAGGCGTTGTATGCGCAATCATGATGGTAAGTGCAATTCTTGGCATGAAAGTTATGGCCAAGGTAAGCTGGGTCGCAATGCCGTTCTTCTTCGTCATTGCTCTGATTGCAACAATCATGGTAATCCACAGGTACGAGGGCGGGTTCTCGGCAATTCTTGCGATTGAAAATAACACAATGACATTTGGTAAAGCCATTTTCCTGAATGCGGGCGCGTGGGCTGCAGGCGCCATGGTCATTCCTGATCTGACTCGCTTTATCAAGACACCCAAAGCTGTGGCAATTTCTGTTCCAGCCTCTTTCCTTGTTGGGGCAATCCCCCCCATCTGTGGTGTCATTTTGGGTGCGACGCTTGGGGAGAGCCTGGACGCGGTGTTCGTTAAAGTCGGCATGAGCATTCTTGGGTTTATCGGTGTTTTCGCAATCGGGTGGACGACAAATGATAATAATGCCTATACTGCGGGCCTTGCGCTGAACACCGCATTGTATCCGTTCAAGAGGCTGACTCGCCGTACAACCACGATCATCGTTGCAATCCTTGCAGTCGCAGGTGCTTGCTTCGGTTTGGGGTCTTTGGGATTCATCTCCTTCGTGGCCGTGTTCCAAGGTTCTTTCAACATGAGTTTGGTTGGCGTTATGATCGCGCATTATTTTGTCGTTTCCAGAGAGGTAAACCGAAAAGGAACATATCTGCAAACTACGGGTTTTTCCGGACTCATCGCCTGGTTCATATCGGGTATGCTGACCTATAATAATTTGCTGCCGCTTCCCTTTATCACAAATGCTGTGTTGGCATTCGTCCTCTATTTGGCACTGTTTTATGGCATTGAGCGGAAGTTTAAGAACGTAAAGGAAGTGCCCAAAGTCACACCGCCGCGCAGGGTAGTATAGTTGCAGTATAAATCACATAGGCGCGATTGAAAGGAGGCACACATGAGTATCAAAATTAAAAATGTTATTCCTGTAATCAGCGATGTCATGACGCCCGAAATGATCAAGTATATCTGCAAGTATTTAGATGCAGATACTGTGGTCGATTCGGAAAAGCTGACGGTTGGCCCAATGTCGGTGGAAAACGAGTATGATGAAGCTCTCGCTGCACCGGGAGTTGTTGAACTCTGTATTAAAGCGGAAAAGGAAGGCTGTAATGCCATCTTCATTAATTGCTTTAGCGAGCCCGGTGTCAAGGCTGCCAGAGAATGTGTAGACATTCCTGTTTTTGGCGGCTTTGAGCCTGCGGCGCATCTTGCACTGGGTCTCGCAGACAAGATCAGCATCATTACCGTGGTAGCAAACGTTGTTCCTCTTATGGAGGGGAATCTGGCGAAAGCCCATTTAGGTGACCGCTTTGTCAGCATTCGCAATATCAATATCCCAGTCAAGGATCTGCAAGATCACGAAAAGGTGTGCACCGCTATACTGAAAGAATCCGTTGCCGCTATTGCAGAAGATGGGGCACAGGCTATTGTTTTAGGTTGCACCGGATTCGTCAATGTAGCGGAAACAGTGAAAGAACGCCTGTTAATCGAGCACTCCTACGACATTCCCGTGCTGGAGGCTGGCCAATCCGCAGTAATGATGTGCCAGTTATATGCCAAAATGGGCTTGAAGCAGAGCCGTATCACTTATATGCGGCCTCCTCAACGATAAGTTACTAAAAAACAATATTAAAAACAGAAAGGAAGTATACATCATGGCTAAAACGTATCTGAATGAAGAGAACATGCGAGACATTATCTGGGGTGCTACGCTGATGGGCGGCGGAGGCGGTGGTTCCATTTCCAGCGGCATGATGCTGCTGGACTCCTATAAGAAGGATCACCCTGACGAAACTCTGAGCGTAGAAATGATCGATGCTGGTGATATGCCAGAGGGAACCTATGCCGCTGCCACAGCAGGTATGGGTGCCCCTGCTGCCATCGCTGGCGTGGACTTCTCCGCATGGGCCGCCAATGCCTTTGCAGTCCTGCGTGATTTGGCCGCCCGCGACGGAAAAAAGCTCGGTTATAACTACCCCGTGGAGCTGGGAGGATTTTCCACATTCTTCCCCCTAATGCTGTCTCTGAAGACGGGGCTTCCCACCGTCGATTGTGACGGTGCCGGACGTGCTGTCCCTGCACTGGAGACACTGCTCCTAAATGTCAATGACTGCCCCACATCTCCGTTGGGGCTGGCTAATGGAGACAATGATAAAATCATCATTGAGATGGATAATCCTCTGAATGCCCCTACCGCCGAGAAAATTGGTCGAAATATCAGTGCCGCGTTCGGCAATATGGTAGGTATTTCCGGTTGGCTCGTTAACAAGGAGGACATCGAAAACCGCATCTGCACCAAGACCATTTCTCTGAGCCAAAAAATTGGTGCGATCATGCGGCGGGGTGAGATGCCTATTGACAAGAGGTTTGAGGCACTATCCGAAATTCTGGGGATGGATGTCAAGATCATCTGCAAGGGTAAGGTCATGGACATCCAGACAAACACTCACGGAGGTTTTGACTATGGAACGATGACTGTCCGGGATGACCGCAAGGGCTATAACGAGGAAGAGTTCAGGATCACTTTCCAAAATGAGAACCTTGTGCTGAACCGCCTTGTTGATGGTGTGGCGAAGCCTCTGATGACGGTACCCGACCTCACCTGCTTCTACTGCATTGATCCTCATGGTCAGGGCGATGCCGAACCGGGAATGCCTCTGTCTAACGCGGATGCCCGCATCGGTATGGAGATTGCTATTGCGGTTATTAAGGTGGATCCCAAGTGGTTTGCCAACAAGACATCTCCCAACAAATGGTGGGATGTTTGGGCTGAGTGCATGAAGAATGCCGAGTATCCCGGCGGCTATCTCAGCTACGACGCTGTTGAGGCACGTCCCGACAAGGATTGATAAATTCCATACAAGCGGTTAGCATCCTTGATTTTCAAGGTTGACCGCCAACACTCTCCTTGCAGCAGCCTGCGAATATCGCAGGCTGCTGTCTTTTGTAAAGCACCCTCTATCAACTGAGCCTAACGGTCTGCCCTCTGTGGTCTTTATGACTCCTTCAGCCACCGCTGGAAATCCTCCGCGGTGATGATACCCTCATCACATTTCTTTTTCTGCTCTCTGGCCTGCTCGCTCCACGCGTAAAACTCGCTGTCGCTGATGCGCCCGGCCTTGATCCACGCAAAGCGGCGCTTATACTCCCGGCGGTAGATCTTGAACACCGGGTCGTCCGCCTGCTTCAGCGTCCACTGCTGGAACGCACCCATCGCACGGCAACTGGACTGACCGTCGAGTGGTGTGCGGTCGCAGTACTCCGCGCTGACGCGGCCTGTCTGGGCGAAGCACCGTCCGCAGTTTTTGCAGCGACGCACGGTGATGCTACGCTCCACGCAAGTCTGCAAAGAAAAGCTGATCATATCCGCCACTGTATTCGCATATAGCACCGGCGCACAAGCGTCACCATCCACCGGCTCGAAGCGCGTGGTCAGCAGACGGAACGGAAACAACTCCGGGTCGCTGGGCTTGTCAGGCTGCTCAAAATGATAATACCGCATGACTTGCTGGCTGGGCTCGCGCCCGGCCTTGTCTATATCCAGTACCAACTCGAAGAAACGCTGGATCTGCTTTTGGTACAGCGGCAGCTCCTCCGGCAGCGCCCGCAGCTCGTCCAATGCTCCCGATACCGCAGCCTCAGTGTTCCCGAAGCCTACGGAATGAAGGTAGAACCACTTGGTATACAGCACGCGAAAGAAGCTGTGCGTGTCCGCCAGTGCTCCCAGCCTGACCATGGCGTTGGTCACGCGCTCCCGGTCGAGGCTCTCCAAGTCATCGGAGATACACCGCAGCGCGACGGCAACTTTCCCGATGTCCAGTTCGGTGAAGGACAGCAGCGACTCCAAGAACGGAAAGACCTTTCGCTGTGACGGCGCACCCTGCGTGCCAAAAGCGTCGCTCTCGATGACCTCATGCCTTCCGGGGAAATACATTTTACAGTACCACATAACGCCCTCCTATTATGGGCTAATTGTAAATATTACTCGACAGCATTGACGGGATATGCCGCCTCTGTTATGATAGGCTCAAGCTAAATGTCTAGTCTAAATTGCAATTAGTCTACACTATTCGCGCAGCCATGTCAACAGGAATCGGAGGTATGTATTGAACTTGCAAAACAACAAACTGAAAAACTTCACACCGCTGCCCAATGAGATATTCTCTCTGCATTTAAGCACCGGCGAGCTGGCCACCTACGCTGTACTGATGCGATTGGAGGATCCGCGCACCTACGAGTGCTGGCCCAGCTACGAAACTATCGGTAAAGCCATCGGCAAAAGCAGGAGCTCCGTCAAACGCTATGTGGCGGGGCTGGTCGAAAAAGGGCTCATCACCGTAGAGCCGACATCGGTCATCATGCAGAACGGCCTGAAGAAAAACGGCAACCTGTGTTATCACATCCGCCCTATCCGAGAGGCGGTGGAGTGGTACACCCAGCATCAGCTGTACCTCGCCGAAGCCGCCGAACGACATCGGGTACAGCGGAAACTGTCGGCGCAAGCCGAAGAACCGCCGTGTTCGCCTCTGTGAGCCGCTGTGTGGCCTCGCAGGGTAGGACGAGTGTCACAGGACGCTGGGAGTTGGGGGAGGCGGAGCATCGCGCCTTTGGCGCGATGGCAAGTTTCGCGTTTGTGGTACGGTTTTCGGCCTCTGGCCGAAACCGCTCCCCAAACGCTGCATGCGGGCTAAGCCCACACCCCTTCCTCAACGCAAAGTACGCCGCTTCCGTTTCCGCCTCCGGCGAAAACCCCAGCTGTTTCCTTGCGTTTCATCTCCAAACGAAACCCACTGCGCTGGGCTTTCGTTTGGGTGATTTTGAAATTTTAGAGAGGGGAATACGATGAAGAAAGAAGAATTTATCCGCATTCGCGTGGCGGGGTGGCAGAAGAAATACATCTCGCTCCAGGCGGAGAAGGCGCACAAGTCTCTCAGTCAGTATGTGCGGGACGCGGCCATGGACAAGGATGTGACGGTCATCGACGGCGTGGATGACCTCATCCGCGAGCTGCGTCGGCAGGGCAATAACCTGAATCAGCTGGTCGTCATGGCGCGGCAGGGTCATGTCGAGCTGGTCAACATGGAGCCGTTCATGGAGGTGTATGAAAACACATGGCAAACGTTAAATTCATTGCTGTCTCGCGTGGGCTGAGGGGCATCGTTGACTATGTCACCAACCGGGAAAAGACGGTGGAGCAGCTTATCAGCGGCGTCAACTGTGTAGCGCGGACGGCGGTGCCGGAATTCGAGGCGGTGAAAAAGCAGTTCCGCAAAACGGAGGGCCGCGGCTACTACCACATCGTGCAGGCGTTCGCACCGGATGATCCGCTGGATTTCGCAACGGCGCACGAGCTGGGCGTGAAGCTGGCGGAGCATTTTGAGGGCTACCAGTGCATCGTGGTCACCCACATGAACACCGCCCACATCCATAATCATATCATCATGAACTCCGTCAATTTCGAGACGGGCATGAAATTCCATCAGTCTGCAAGGGAGATGCAGCAGGTCAAGGACTACTGCAGCCAACTCTGTCGGGAACACGGTTTGTCCGTCACGGAGTCCAAGGCCGACCCGTTCCGTATCCCGATGTGGAAGAGTCGGCTGACGGATCATATCAAAGAGGCTATGGAGCAGAGCCGCACGCAGCAGGAGTTCGTTGCGTATATGAATGCCTATGGCTACGATGTGAAATGGGAGCCGAATCAGAAATACATCACCTACACCACCCCGGAGAACATCCGCTGCCGGGACAGCAAGCTGTTCGACCAGACGCTGAAGCGCGAGAATATGGAGCTGTACTTCCAGCTGGGCGGCGCGGATTATCCGCAAGCCTGCCGGGAAATTGCCTATGACCATCGTGAGCCGACACCTACGCTGGAGGATGCCGTCTGCGGCATGGCGGGTACAGTGGCCGCCGTCTGCGCCCTCTGCGAGGACGAGAACAGCGAGGCCAGCGACCTTGCCCGTGAGCTGTATTACAGCAGCCTCTTGCTGCAGGAGCTGGTGGAGTGGTATCAGTCCCGCCGTCAGGAACAGGAAAATTACGAGGAAGAATATGAGCAGTATCACGGTTTCAACATGACCATGATGTAAGGAGGAGCGAATGAACGAATGTACCTATAAGAACTACGATGAGCTGCCCCTGACGCTGAACGTCGTGCAGGTGGCGGCGGTGCTGGGCATCTCCCGCGCCGGAGCGTATGAGTTAGTTCACAGCGAGGGCTTCCCTACGCTGAAGATCGGCAGCCGCATCGTGGTGCCGAAGGACAAGCTGCGGGAATGGATAGACGCCAACACAGCGCAAAAATGACCACGCTGTAACCAAAGAATACCCCCGCTGCGGAATTGATAACTTTCTCTTAACTCTGCCCATCTCCGATAGCTATTAAGGTCGGTTTGTGGTATGTATGTTGGCTACCAGGAAAAGGAGTTGATACCATGCCGAAGAAACGAGCCAACGGGGAAGGCAGCATCCGCAAGCGGAAAGACGGCCGCTGGGAGGGCCGCTACACCGCAGGCAATGATTCCACCACCGGCAAGCCCATCCACAAAAGCGTCCTCGCTAAAACCCAATCCGAAGCCAAGGAAAAGCTCAAGCAGGCCATTGCGGAGGCTGAAAAGCTGGACATGAGCCGAGCAAAGTCCTATACGCTGGGCGCTTGGATCAAGCTGTGGTACGAGGTCTACACCGAGCCACGCCTGCGGGAGAAAACCAAGGACTACTACCTCAACTACATTGACAACCACATCATCCCCGAACTGGGCAACACACCGCTGGAAAAACTGACCACCATCCAGATCCAGAAGTTCTACAACGACCTGCAAAAATCCGGCCGCATCCAACGGTATACCCACATCAAGCTGAAGGACAAGGGTCTCAGCACCCGCGTGGTACGGGGCATCCACACGCTGCTGAACAACTGTCTGGAGCAGGCGGTGGCGGAGCGGCTGATCCTCGCCAACCCTGCCAAGGGCTGCCGCCTGCCGAAGCTGGAAAAGCGCGAGATGAAGATACTGCCGGAGGATAAGATCGGCCCGTATCTGGCTGAAGCAGAACGGCGCGGGCTGCTGGCGGCATTCTATCTGGAGCTGACCACCGGCCTGCGCCGGGGCGAGCTCCTCGCCCTGCTGTGGACGGACTTGGATGTGGAGAACATGACCATCTCTGTCAGCAAGCAGGTGAACCGTCTCAACGGTGAACTGGTAGTCAGCCAACCCAAGACGCCTAACTCCGTTCGCAAGCTGGCTATCCCGCAGCGGGCGGTGGAGCTGCTGGTGGAGGAACACGCAAAGCACCCACACAGTCCCCACCTGTTCGTATCGCCCAAGACCGGCACCATGTTCGACCCGGATTCCTTCCGGCACACCCATGAGAAGATCCTGAAGGCCATCGGTGCGGAGCACATCAGGTTTCACGACCTCAGACACACCTTCGCCACGCTGTCCCTCAAGTACGGCGTGGATGTCAAGATACTGTTCGGCGCGCTGGGACACTATGACGCGGGCTTTACCCTCAGCACCTACACCCACGCCACGGAGGGGATGAAGCGCTCCGCCGCCGACACCATCGGCAGCGTCATCAGCCAGACCATGTAGCCCGCAAAAATAGCCGGAGAGGGGCGGATGATTCCATCCGCCCCTCTCCGGTGCTTTCCTGTTCTCTCGGCTTTTGGGTCGCGGTTTGGGTCAAGCGAAAAACGCCAAAATGCAGCGTCACTATTTGAGGATATAAACAGAAAAAATTCCTGATTTCTTACGAAATCAGGAATTTTTTGGTGGAGACTGCTGGACTCGAACCAGTGACCTCCTGCGTGTGAAGCAGGCG